>Ga0207659_10000808_pt1 | contig 18509 bp, 18 predicted proteins | sample KBSM43metaG_FD_184330 | JGI IMG/M metagenome (GOLD analysis project Ga0207659, IMG submission 184330) | Miscanthus rhizosphere microbial communities from Kellogg Biological Station, Michigan, USA - KBS M4-3 metaG (SPAdes) (version 2) | ecosystem: Host-associated > Plants > Roots > Rhizosphere >...
CAGAACGAGCGGCGGCTGGCCGACTTCATCCAGGACAAGATGGTGCAGTGGTATCGCGCCGCCGGCGCCGTGGCCACCGAGAAGACCGGCGTCGGCACGATGGGCCCGACCACGCATGCGTACGGCGGCACGCGCATGGGCGACAACCCCGAGACCAACGTCGTGAACCGCTGGGGCTTCTCGCACGAGGTGCCCAACCTCGGGGTGCTCGGCGCGTCGGTGATGGGCACGAGCGGCGCGCGCAACCCCACGCTCACCGCACAGGCGCTGGCGTGGCGCACGGCGGAGCATTTGGCGGCGAACTGGAAATCGATTGCCGGATGAGGAGATGGGGCAGGTGGGCAGGTGAGAAAAGGGATCTCTGACCTGCCTACCAGCCTAGCTCCCTGCCTGCTCGTCTTCGTGGCCGCGGTCTTTAGACCCGCCTCATCGATCCTGCGCCGATCAGCGCCGGGTTCGTCAGGATGAACACCGTCGGGGCCCACGCGGCGACGTGCGCGATCATGAGGATGATGGCGGCCGGCCAGGTGGCACCGGGCACGTTGCCCGGCAGCAGGAGATCCGGAATCATCGACAGCGCGAGCACGACGAGCGCGAGCTTCCGGTAGGTGGGAATCGGCGTCGAGGACATCATCGCGACGCCCGGGAAGACGAGCACGCCCAGCCCGACCCCGACGACGGTGAAGAACGTCAGGCCATTCCACGTGAGCGGCGGGAAATCGGCCGGCAAGTCGAGCAGCGCAAACGCCACCACCTGCGTAGCGAGCACGAGCAGCACGGCGACGGCGACCGTGAGGGGTCCGGCCCACCACAGGGCCCGTGCATTGATGTCGTCGAGGGCCATTCCGCTCGAGCGCTCGAAGGGGACGCCGCTAGCGCGAGAACCCGGCGGCGCCTTCTTTGATGAAGGTGCCGTTGCTCAGCTCGTACTGCGCCAGCCGGAGCTCCTGCTGGGTGTTCATCACGATCGGGCCGTACCACGCCACCGGTTCCTCGAGCGGCTTGCCCGAGACCAGCAGGAACCGGATGCCCTCGTCCCCCGCGCGCACCACGATTTCATCGCCCTGGTCGAACAGCACCAGCGAGCGGTTGCCGGCCGCGCCCTGCTCACGGACGCCGGTCAGCTCGTTGAGGACGGACTGGGGCGCGGACGAATCGCGGAAACTCCCCGAGCCGGCGAACACGTAGGCGAACGCATGGTGCGAGCGTTCGATCGCGATTCGCTTTTCCTTGCCCGGCGGCACGCTGATGTCGACATAGCGCGGCTCGGCGGCGACACCAACGACCGGGCCGGTCTTGCCCCAGAAGTCGCCGACGACAATGCGCGCTGTGGTGCCGTCGTCGTCGGTGACCTCGGGAATGTCTTTCGCCAGGACGTCCTGATAGCGCGGCTTCGTCATCTTCAGTGACGCCGGCAGGTTCGACCAGAGCTGGAAGCCGTGCATCCGCCCCTGGGCGTCGCCCTTGGGCATCTCCTGGTGGAGGATGCCGCTACCCGCCGTCATCCACTGCACGTCGCCGGCGCCGAGGCTGCCGCGGTTGCCGAGGCTGTCGCCGTGCTCGACGTCGCCCGCCAGCACGTAGGTGATGGTCTCGATGCCGCGATGCGGATGCCACGGGAACCCGGCGAGGTAGTCGTCGGGATTGTCGTTGCGGAAGTCGTCGAAGAGCAGGAACGGATCGTGGTCCCGCGTGTTGCCGAACCCGAAGGCCCGCTGCAGCCGCACGCCCGCGCCCTCGAGGGTTGGTTTGGGATGGGACAGATTCTTGATGGCGCGAATGGACATGGCGGCGGCGCTCCTTGATTCGATTCTACTGGCCTTGCGGAGGCCTCGCCCCACCCGTCCGGGCAGCTTCACCTGGCGTGGCCCGCGCAAGCGGGGCTGAAGCCCCGCCCTACAGTGCGTCTCCGGCGGGCGGAGTCCCGCCCTACGGCGCGTCGCCTGGAGGCGCGATCACCACCAGTTTTCCTGCCAATCCCGACGACACGAGCAGCCGGTTGTCGGCGGCCACGATCACGCCTTCGACATCCGGCAGCCGCTCGACGAGCGCCATCCCCTTCTCGGGACCGAGGACGAAGACGCCGGTCGAAAGGGCGTCGGCCAGCACGGCTGTATTCGCCACGATCGTCACGCTGCGGCTCAGACGGGCCGGCTCGCCGAAATCGGGGTCGAGGATGTGGTGGTAGCGCACGCCGTCCTTGATGAAGAAACGCTCGTAATCGCCGGAGGTGCTGAAAGTGCCGTTCGTCAGGTCGAGTGTCGCGAAGCTGCGATCGGCCGGACCACGCGGATCGCGGATGCCGAGGCGCCACGGGCGGTCGCCGCGACGGCCGCTGACGAAGAGATCGCCACCCGACTGGATCATGAAGTCGGTAATCCCTCGCGCACGCAACAGGGCCGCCCCGCGATCGACGGCGTAGCCCTTGCCGATGCCACCCAGGTGCACGCGCATGCCGCGCTGGCGCAGGAAGGCGGTGCCGCGCGCAGGGTCGAGCTCGATCGCCGTGTAGTCGACGTCGCGCAGCCGCGCCGCCACCGCGGCGCGGGGCGGGATGGTGTCGTCCTGGTCCTGGTCGAATTTCCACAGCCCGGACAGCGCCCCGAAGGTCACATCGAACTTGCCGCCGGTCCACTCGCTCACCTGGCGCGCGCGCGTCAGGACCTCGAACACCTCGGCGCTGACGGCTACTGGCGCCTGGCCCGCGGCTGCGTTCAGACGCGTGACGTCACTGCCCTCTTTCCACACGCTCATCAGCCGGTCGAGCCGATCGAACTCGGCAAAGACGGCTTCGAAGGCGGCGACGGCGCCCGGTTCGCCGCGCGTCCAGGCGGTCAGCTGCAGCAGCGACCCCATCGTCACGCGCTCACGCGTCACGCTGACCGGCCGATCGTCCGGGCGCCTCTCGTCTCGGTGCGGCGTGCCCGCGCACGCCAGCGCGAGGCTCGCGACGGCGGCGCCAACCGCAAGACGTGAAGTGCCGGGGCGCATGAAGGGACGCGCGGGCGCGGCGCGGCTACTGGCGCGCGACGTCCACCAGAACCTTGAGCACGGGCCGCACCTGGGCGCGCTGCAGCGCGGCGAGACCGTGCGAGAGATCGAATCGATCGCTGATGAGCGGGAGCACGTCGACGTGGCCCCGCGCGAGCCCGTCGAGAGCACGGTCGAACGGACCGCAGCGCGACCCGACCAGCGTCACCTCGTCGATGACGAACGGCGCCCATGGCAGCGTCTGGGTGCCGGCTACCGTGGTCTTGAGCACGATGGTGCCGCGCGGACGCACCAGCCTCAGCGCCGCCGGCAGACCGCTGTCGGAGCCCGTGCACTCGACGACGATGTCGGCGAGGCGCTCACCGATGGCATCGCGCACGAGCGCCGTGGCGATGCCGCGCGCCTGGAGCAGCGCCAGCTTCTCGGGATGCTTGCCGACCACGGTCACATGGTCCGACAACCCGGCCAGCACCTGGGCGCAGAGATTGCCGAGGCGGCCGTCGCCCAGCACCACGATGCGGTCGCTGCGCGAGATCGGAATCTGGGCCGGGATCTGGTAAGCCGCCGCGACCGGTTCGGTGAACACCGCGACGTCGGTCGAGATCGAATCGGGCACCGCGTGCAGGTTCACCTGGGGCACGGCAATGCGGTCGGCAAATGCGCCGTCGTGATTGAGGATGCCGAGTACGCTGCGGTTGGGGCAATGGGACTGCAGGCCGGCCTTGCAGGTGGCGCAGCTCTGGCACGCGCAATTGATCTCGCCCACGACGCGCCGCCCCTGGAGCGGACCCGACTCGGCAACGCCGACGAACTCGTGGCCGAGGACGCCGCGAAACCCCATGTAGCCCTTGATCAATTGCAGGTCGGTCTCGCAGACGCCCGCCTGGAGGACCCGCACCATCACCTCGCCGGGTGCGGGTACCGGGTCCGGGCGGGACTCCTGATACACCGCGTCATCTTCGAGAACGATGGCTCGCATGGATAGGAACGTACCACGCTTGTCGGGCGGGCCTAAAGGCCCGCCCTACCTACAGTCAGCGACCGCCGGGATTGGCAGGGTCGTCCGAAGTCCGGCGTGCTTGTACGTCTGAGCAGACCCGTCGTCGAGGACGCGCCGGCGAAGGACGATCCTGCCGGCCCCGGCGGGAGACGTGTTACTGCGGCGGCGGTCCGGCAGCGGCTTGCTGAAGCATGTAGCCGGCCAGCGCCTTGAGGCGCGCCTCGCCGAGGTGCGCGAACGAGGGCATCGGCTCGAACTTCATGCGCTTGCGCATCGGCGCCTTGGCCCACTCCACGACCTTCGCGGAGTCGTTGGCGTAGAGGTTGTGAATCTCGGCCAGCGTCGGCGCCGTCTTCGTGGTGAAACTGTGGCAGCTGCCGCAGGTGGCGCCGAAGAGCGCCTCCGGATTGGCCAGCGCCTGTTCGCTGACCGCAGGCAATTCCGCCGCTGTCAGCTTCGGCAGCATGCCGGCGGTCGTCGTCCCGCGCGGCGAGGTGACCCAGGCGCGCGACAGGTAGTCGGTCATCGTCAGGCCGAAGAGCGAGGCCAGGAAGAAGAAGGTCGAGCCCACCAGCAGCTTCGTCAGCTTGCTGCTGTACTTCACGTGCATGAAGAACAGCACGACGAGCGACGCCTTGATGATCGCAATCGTGATCGCGACCGGGAAGTTCAGCCACCCCAGATGCTGGAAGGCGACGTAGACGGTGAGCGCCGTCAGCGCCATCAGGCTGCCGAAGATGGTGAAGTAGACGCTCTTGGGAGAAATGTGCGACATACGACCTTACCCGGCCACCTGGTGCGCCCTGTCCACCAGATAGAGCAGCGGGAACAGGAAGATCCAGACGATGTCCACGAAGTGCCAGTAGAGGCCCGACATCTCCACCGGCGTGTACCACTCCGGCGAGAACCGCTTCTTGTGGGCCATCCACGCGATGACCGCCAGCAGGATGAACCCGACCACCATGTGCAGCGCGTGGAGGCCGGTGAGCGCGAAGTAGAGCGACAGGAAGATCTCGACCTGCGGCGCCTGGCCCGGCTCGGCGTGGAAGTTGAGGCCGGGCACGTGGCGCAACGCCCACTTGTGCTCGTACTCGAACCCCTTGATCACGAGGAACGTGAGGCCGAGCAGCATGGTGACGATCAGCCAGTTCACGATCGCCTTCTGCTTGCCGGTCTGCGCGGCACGCACGGCGAGCGCCATGGTCAAGCTGCTGGCAATGAGCACGACGGTGTTGATGCCACCCAGGACGATGTCGAGCTCGGCGCTGCCTTCCGACCACGCTTCCGGATACCAGATCCGGTAGAGCATGTAAGCCGTGAAGAGGCCGCCGAAGAACATGACCTCCTGGATGATGAAGATCCACATCCCGAGCGTGGACGCTTCCTTCTGCTGCTCCAGTGTCTCGAAGTGATGCTGGAGCGCAGGGTGATGCGCGGCGTGCCCGTGGCTCTGGCCGTGGGCGTCGGCGTGCGCGGCAAGTGCGTCAGGCAACCTTGATCTCCCGCTTCGAGTAGTCGTACGCCTCTTCGGTCACCACCGGCTGGTCCGGGAAGTTCTCGGGCAGCGGCGGCGACTGGGTCGTCCATTCCAGGCCGGTGGCCCCCCAGGGATTGTTCCCGGCGGCCTCGCCCTTGAAGATCGAATAGGTGAAGTAGAGCACCGGCAGCGCGTAGCCGACCGCCAGCACCGTCGCCCCGGCCGTCGACAGCACGTTGAACACCTGGAACTCGGGCGGATAGGCGTGATAGCGCCGCGGCATACCCAGATAACCGAGCACGAACTGCGGGAAGAACGTCAGGTTGAAGCCGACGAAGATGAGCACCGCCGAGAACTTGCCCAGCGTGTCGGAATACATCCGGCCGGTGATTTTCGGCCAGTAATAGTGCAGGCCGGCGAAGAACCCCATGATGGCGCCGCCCACCATGATGTAGTGGAAGTGCGCCACGACGAAGTAGGTGTCGTGCAGGTGCACGTCAAGGCCGAGCGCCGCCAGAAAGAGGCCAGTGAGGCCGCCCACCAGGAACAGGCCCATGAAGCCGAAGACGTAGAACATCGGCGCTTTCCACCAGATCGCGCCCTTGTACATGGTCGCGGTCCAGTTGAAGGTCTTCACGGCCGACGGGATGGCGACGGCAAACGACAGGAACGAGAACACCATCGCCGAGTAGGGCGAAATGCCGGCCACGAACAGGTGGTGCGCCCACACGACGAAGCCGAATACCGCGATCGCCAGGCTCGAGAAGGCGACGAACGAGTAGCCGAAGATGCTCTTGCGCGAGAAGCAGGCGATGACCTCGCTGATCACGCCCATCGGCGGCAGGATCATGATGTAGACCGCCGGGTGCGAGTAGAACCAGAAGAGGTGCTGGAAGAGCACCGGGTCGCCGCCGAGCACCGGGTTGAAAATACCGAAGCCGAGGCCGCGCTCGAGCGCGAGCATGAACACGGTGATCGCGATCACCGGCGTGCCGAGGATCTGCACGAGGCTGGTCGCGTAGAGCGCCCATACCAGCAGCGGCAGGCGGAACCAGGTCATGCCCGGCGCGCGCATCCGGTGGATCGTCACCATGAAGTTGACGCCGGTGAGGATCGACGAGAAGCCGGTGATGAAGACGCCGATGCCGGTCGCCATCACGTTGCTGTTCGACGCCTGCGTGCTGTACGGGGTGTAAAAGGTCCAGCCGGTGTCGACGCCGCCGAACACCATCGCGCTCAGCGTGATGAACATCCCGATGACGAAGATGTACCAGCTGATCAGATTGATCTTCGGGAACGCGACGTCCTTGGCGCCAATCATCAGCGGCAATACGAAGTTGCCGAGGATGGCCGGCACGGCCGGAATCAGCACGAAGAACACCATCATGATGCCGTGCATCGTGAACAGCTTGTTGTAGGTGTCCGACGACACCAGATCGCCGGCCGGCGTGGTGAGCTCGGCGCGGATGCCGGCGGCAAAGAGACCGCCCAGCATGAACGCCAGCGTCACGAACACGAGATACAACAGGCCGATGCGCTTGTGGTCCTTCGTCAGCAGCCACGACTTGATGCCGAACTCGTGGTTGAGATAGGTCCTGCGCGGAAGTGCGGTGGTCGTCATGGTCCTTACCTCTGGGCGGGAGGCGCGGCGGGCGCCTGTGCTGCCTGCGCCGCGGGTTTCACGGCGGGCGGCAGGGACTTGATGTATTCGATGAGGCTCATCACGCCCTCTTCGTTCACCAGGCCCTGGAAGGTCGGCATCACCGGCTGGAAGCCGGAGACCAGCTTCATCTGTGGGGTCAGGATGGATTCCCGGATGTAGCCGTCGTCGGCCACGACGCCGGCGCCGTTGGCAAGCTCCACCTTCGCGCCGTAGACGCCAGCCAGCGACGGGCCACGCCCGGTGCCGTCATTGAGGTGGCAGCTGACGCAGCCGAGCTGCTGGAAGAGTTGCTGGCCCCGAACCGCGAGCGGCTGGCCGTCGCTGCCGCTCAACCACGCCTGGTAGTCGGCCGGTTCCATCACGACCACCCGGCCGATCATACCGGAGTGCGAAGTGCCGCAATATTCGGCGCAGAAGAGGTGGAACGTGCCCGCCTGCGACGGCTCGAACCAGATCTCGCTGTAGCGCCCGGGAATCGCGTCCGCCTTCACGCGGAACGCCGGGATATAGAGGTCGTGCAGGACGTCCTCGGAGGTGAACGTCACCTTCACCGGCCGGCCCCTGGGCACGTGCAGCTCGTTGATTTCCGCGCGGCCGCTGATGTGCTGGAAGCGCCACATCCAGCGTTTGCCGGTGGAATAGATCTGCAGCGTCTCGGCCGGCGGCCGCACCAGTTCGAAGTAGACGACCGTGGCGTAGGCGAAGATGCCGAGCGCAATGACGAAGGGGATGAACGACCAGGCGAGTTCGAGCGGAATCGACCCGTGGATCGGCGCGCCCACCTTCGTCCCCGACTCGTCACGGTACTTGACCGCGAAAATCGCCACGAAGATCACGACGGCGATCGCGAAGAACGACGTGACCGCGAGGATCAGGAAATAGAGCCGGTCCACGTCGGCCGCGAACGTGGACGCCTGGGCCGGAAAGAGCGGAATGGCGGACAACATAGATTACGCGCGACCCTCCGCGGGCGTGCGCGTTTCGCGACGCCGCATCAGCAGGATGAAGCCGGCCAACAGGGCCACGGTGACCACGCCACCCAGCCGGATCAGATTCATGACGACCACGCCGTAACGCCCCGATGCCGGGTCGTAGTGAAAGCAGTAGAGCAGCAGTTCGTCGATCTTCGAGCCGATGGCGCCCTTGCCCGATTCGACCAGCGCCAGCCGCAGCTCCTTGGGCGAGAACTCGATGCCGTAGAAGTAGCGCGACAGCCGGCCGTCGGGCGTCACCACCAGCACACCGCTCACGTGCGCGAACTGCTGCGTGCGCTCGTCCCACTGGTAGCTGAAGCCGGCGGCTTGCGTGGCGCGCCTGATCTCGGCCTCGGTCCCAGTGAGGAAGTGCCAGCCCGCCGCGGTGGCTTCGGTCGACCAGTACTTGAGGTGCGCCGCTTTCTTCTCGGCCGCGACCGGCGGTGTATCGCGCGGGTCGAAGCTCACGAGCACGACGTCGAAGTCCTGGCCCGCCGTGAAGGCGAGCGGCTTGAGCGCGCTGGAGATGCCGTTCATCACCTGCGTGCACAGCATCGGGCACGAGTAGTACACGAACGCCAGCACGACCGGCTTGCCGGTCTTGAAATAGTCGCCCAGGCGCACGTCGCGCCCGCTCTCGTCCTTGAACTGCGCATCCAGAGGCAGCGGCTGATCGAGCTGCTGGCGGAAGGACACCTCTTTGAGGATGCCGGGCATTTCGCTGGCGGCCATGTCGCGCTTGGCTGGATCGCCGGCATAGCGGAGGTAGCTCTCGGGGTATTTCGGCTGCGCCGAGGCGGACGTGGCCGCGGCGACCGTTGCCGCCACGCACACGCACGCCATCAGGAACTGCCTCACTACTGTCTCCGCCGCTCCAACGTCCGGCCGGAACTCGAATCGGCCGGCATCATGCCGAGCCCTTCGGTCAACGCCGGCTCCACGGGCTGCACCGGGAGGCCGCGCTCGATGGTGAGCCGCATGGCCTCGGCGATGGGAATGCGCACCGTGCCCGCCGTCTTGTTCTCCCACCCGTACGAATCGAGCCGCGTCGCCTCGTCGGTGCGGAAGGTGCGGAGCTCGTCGGGCGGGTGCTGCTGCAGGCGGGGCACCGGCGGCAGCCGCGGCGCCTCGTCGGCGGCGAGCGGATAGCGCCGTTCGCTGGTCTCCTGTGCGACCCCCTGGTCGATCAGCAGCTTGTAGACGCCGGCCAGCCCCAGATGGGTGAGCACCGCGGCGATGAACAGCCAGATCAGGAACTTCGCCACCGGCGCCACCGCGGCGTCGGTGTGCTCGTAAGCGGCGCCTGCGGGCGTCGCGGCGTATTCGTCGTCGGGCGAGCCGTGGCCCGCCGCAGGATGATCGGCCATCAGTGGCCTCCCGAGCTCTGAAGCGCTTCCCGCAGGTACGGATCCCTGAACGCGAGCATCGGACGCTGCAGCAGCTGCGTCGCGAACATCCACAGCCAGAGGCCGCCGACGGCAAGCGGCGCCGCCAGGTCGAGCCAGTGCACGAAGAAGTGGCTGGCGTGCTCGCCGTGGAGCATGTGCAGGTTGCCGCCGTCGCTGCCGAACTCGGGCGTCACCAGCATGAAGATGTCCACGTACCGCACGAACAGGATCCAGATGGCGATCATCACCAGGCGGCTGCTCGCCCGCTTGTTGTCACGCGACAGCAGCATGAAGAACGGCACGAAGAAGTGGAAGACCACCAGGAAAATCGCCAGGTACTGCCAGCCGTGGTCCATGCGCGCCAGGAAGTACGGCACTTCCTCGACCAGGTTGGCGGCGTAGGTCAGGAGGAACTGGGAGAAGTTGAAGTACGCCCAGAGCATCACGAACGCCAGCGACAGCTTGCCAAGATCGTGGAAGTGATGCGGCTTGAGGAGCTCGGACATCGGCGCGCTCCGGCTCAGGTAGCGGCTCGCGATGATCGTGAACGTCAGCGCGCTCAGACCCTGGCCACCCATCATCAGGAACCCGAACAGCGTCGAGTACCAATGGGGGTTGATCGACATGATCCAGTCGATGCCGGCGAAGGTGACCGTGAGCGCGTAGAAGACGATGCCGAAGCCGCTCAGGCGCTGGATCGAGGTGTTCACTTTCACATCGCCCTCGTCCTGCCGCTTCGACCAGTTGTTGAGCGTCCACGCCATGCCGATCCAGCCGGCGAAGTAGACCGCGGCGCGGACGAGGAAGAACGCCGTGTTCAGGTACGGCGCCTTGTGCTGCATGATGTGGTCGCCGGCGACCAGGTCGCTGTGGGTCCACGGATAGAGCGACGTCATGCCGAACACGACCGGCAGGAAGAGCAGCGCCATCAGCGGCAGCGTGCGGCTCGACGCCTCGAAGACGCGGCGGAACACGCCCCAGGCGCCGCCGGTGAGGTGCTGAATCATCATCAGCACCATCGACCCGAGCGAGATCCCGAGGAAGAGCAGGAAGGCAATCAGCCACGACCGGAAGAAGTGGTCGCGGTCGACGACGAAGCCGATCGCGCACAGCACGAGGCCGGCCCCAGCGGCCATCAGGGCGCGCTTGCGCAGCCCCTCGAGGTCGGCAACTGGCGGGTTGAGGGTGGTGGTGTCCACGTTCAACGTCCTTCTGGCGCGGCGGCGGGTGCGGCGGCCGGGCGATCGAGCTCGGCGCGCCGGTCGGCCGGCACGTCAGCGAGGGTGGCGCGCTGGCTCAGCTGCAACGCACGGATGTAGGCGGCAATCGCCCAGCGATCGGCCACCGGGACCTGCGACGCGTAGTCCTGCATCGCGCCGAAGCCGTTGGTCATGACGTCGAAGAAGTAGCCGACCGGGGCGTTGCGCAGCCGGTCCTCGTGATACGACGGCGGCGCGCGGAAGCCGCGCTGCACCACCATCCCGTTGCCGCTGCCGGTGCGGCCGTGGCAGGGCGAGCAGAACACGTTGAAGCGCTCCTGGCCGCGCTGCATCACCGCCGGTGTGATCGCCATCGGGAAGGTCGTCGCCAGCTGACCGTCGACGCGGCCTTCGTTGAGATGCGTGTCCGCGCGCAGCAGGCCGCGCGGCACGGTGTTGGCCACCAGCATGCGCGACGCCTGGCCGTTGGCGAAGAAGGTGCTGGCTTCGAGCGGCTCGTAGCGCGGGGCGTCGTGCATGTCCTGACGGCAGCCCGCCAGCGCGAGCGAGACGGCCACGGCGCCGAGCACGCGGAGACGACGGTCGAGACGAAGGAGGCTACGGCGCAACGTCGGACACTCCCACGGGATGGAGGCTCTCGAGGAACGCGCGCGTCGAGTGCGCGTCGAAGCGCGGGTCGGTCGCCTCGATGCACAGGAAGAAGCGGTCGCGCGACGCGCGGTCGAAGGCCGGCACGTTGAACACCGGGTGATACGGCATCGGCAGCTTGTTGAGCGCCCACATGCCGACGAAGCAGGTGAGCGCCGCGCCGAGCACGGTGGTCTCGAAGGTCACCGGAATGAACTGCGGCCAGCTGTTGAGCGGACGGCCGCCGATGTTCATCGGATAGGCGATCGTCGACGCCCAGTACTCGAGACTGAAGCCGCCGAGCCCGCCGAGAATGCCGCCGAGCAGCACCAGGCGCGGCAGACGCGTGCGGCGCAGGCCGAGCGCGTCGTTCAGCTCCTCGATCGGAATCGGCGTAAAGGCGTCCATGTTGCGGAAGCCCTCGAGCCGCGCGCGGTTGGTCGCCTCGACCAGCGCCGTCGGGTTGTCGAATTCGGCCATCAGGCCGTAGAGCGTCGGGGTTTCGGCTGCGTGCGACATCACCTCACCCGTGGTGTTCCTTGAGCTTGGCTTCCGGCACGATGGTCCGCATCTCGAAGATGGCGATGGCGGGCAGGAAGCGCACGAACAGGAAGAACAGCGAGAAGAACAGGCCGATCGTGCCGGTGAACATCGCGAAGTCCCAGCGCGTCGGGTAATACATGTCCCACGACGAGGGCAGGAAGTCGCGGTGCAGGCTCGTGACGATGATGATGAAGCGCTCGAGCCACATGCCCACGTTCACGAGCAGCGACAGCACGAAGAGCAGCGGGATGTTGTCGCGGACGCTGCGGAACCAGAACAGCTGAATCATCACCGCGTTGATCGCGATGAGCGACCAGTAGAAGAACGCGTACGGCCCGGTCATGCGGTTGACCATCATGTAGGCTTCGTAGGCGTTGGAGCTGTACCAGGCGAAGAACGCCTCGTTGGCGTAGCCGTAGGCGACGATCATCCCGGTTGCCAGCATCACCTTGGTCATGTTGTGAATGTGACGCATGGTGATGAAATCTTCGAGGCCGTAGAACTTGCGCAGCGGGATGGCGAGGGTCATGACCATCGCGAACCCGGAGTAGATGGCGCCGGCGACGAAGTAGGGCGGGAAGATGGTGGCGTGCCAGCCGGGGAGCACCGACACCGCGAAGTCGAAGCTCACGACCGAGTGGACCGAGAGCACGAGGGGCGTCGAGATGCCGGCCAGCAGCAGGTAGGCCATCTCGTAGCGCTGCCAGTGCCGCGCCGAGCCGCGCCAGCCGAGCGCCAACATCCCGAAGATGGCGCGGGCCACTTTCGACTGCGCCCGGTCGCGCAGCGTCGCCATGTCGGGGACGAGGCCAGTGAACCAGAACAGCGCCGACACCGTGCCGTAGGTGGAGACCGCGAACACGTCCCAGATGAGCGGGCTGCGGAACTGCGGCCACAGGCCCATGGTGTTGGGATACGGGAACAGCCAGTAGATCGCCAGCCACGGCCGGCCGGTGTGGAGCAGCGGGAACATGGCCGCGCACGCCACCGCGAAGAGGGTCATCGCCTCGGCGAAGCGGTTGATCGACGTGCGCCACTGCTGGCGGAAGAGCAGCAGAATCGCCGAGATCAACGTCCCGGCGTGGCCGATACCGATCCACCAGACGAAGTTGATGATGTCGAACGCCCAGCCGACCGGGACGTTGTTGCCCCAGATGCCGATGCCGGTCACCAGCAGCTTGCCGATGGTCATGTTGAGGACCATCAGGAACATGAACGCGAGGGCGAATCCGAGGAACCACCCGATGGTGGTCCGCTTGGTCAGGACGATGCTGCTGATCGAATCGGTGACCGACTCGAACGTGTGGCCCGGCGCGATGACCGCCGGCGTCCGCTGCATCAGGGCCAGTTCGTCCTGATCCGGCACGTGCTCTTTGGCGGCCATCAACCTCGGTCCTCCCCGGTGGTCGCGCTAGCGGGCTCGAGTTCGGTGTTCGGGTTGCGCACGATCGCCATGTAGCTCGTGCGCGGCTTGACGTTGAGTTCTTCGAGCAGCCGGTAGTTGAGCGAGTGCGCCCGCAGCTTCGATACGCGGCTGGCCGGATCGTTGAGGTTGCCGAACACGATCGCCTCGGTCGGGCACGCCGACTGGCAGGCCGTCACCACCTCGCCGTCACGGATCGGCCGTTCGATCGAGTTGCCGTCGGGCCCCACCGTCGCGTCGAGCTTGGCGGCCACCCGCGCCTGGTTGATGCGCTGGACGCAGTAGGTGCACTTCTCCATCACGCCGCGGCTGCGCACGGTGACGTCGGGATTGCGCTGCAGCTTGAGCGAGGGCGTATCGAAGTCCTGATACAGCAGGAAGTTGAACCGCCGCACCTTGAAGGGGCAGTTGTTCGAGCAGTAGCGCGTGCCGACGCAGCGGTTGTAGACCATGTCGTTCAGGCCTTCGTCGCTGTGCGTCGTCGCGGCCACCGGGCACACCACCTCGCACGGCGCCGACTCGCACTGCTGACACGGCATCGGCTGGTGATAGGTGTCGGGCTTGTCGATGTCGCCGGTGTAGTAGCGGTCCACGCGGAGCCAGTGCATCTCGCGGCCGTTCAGCACCTGGCTCTTGCCGACGACCGGGACGTTGTTCTCGGACTGGCAGGCCACGACGCAGGCGTTGCACCCGGTGCAGACGTTCTGATCGATCGCCATGCCCCAGGCGTAGCCCTCGGAGCTCCGCTCGGGCAGCATGGTGAGGGTCTTCGGGATTTCTTCCTGCATCTTCGCAGGGAACGCCGGGTCGGCCGCGTACTGCGCCTGCGTGCCGACGCGAATCAGGTTGCGGCCTTCGAGCGACCAGTGGTCTTGCGTGGACGCGAGCTCGTAGCTGTCGCCGGTCTTCGTCAGCTGGACGCCGCCCACCATGTCGGGTGACGCGGTGGTGCGCAGCGCGTTCACCGCGAAACCGATGCCCGTGCCGGTGCGGCCGGCGCGCGTGCGGCCGTAGCCGGAGTGCAGCGTCAGCGTGTCGGCCGCCTGGCCGGGCGCGATCCACACCGGAATGCGCACGGCCTGGCCGCCCTGCTTCAGCTCGACGACGTCGCCGCTGATGAGGGTGAGCCGCGCGGCCGTGGCCGGCGAGATCAGCGCCGCGTTGTCCCACGTCAGCTTGGTCAGCGACTTGGGCAGCTCCTGCAGCCAGGCGTTGTTCGAGTAGCGGCCGTCGTGCACGGAGGGATCGGGCCGGAACACCACCTCGAGACCCTGCCCCGCCGGCGTGCTCGCAGACGGCATCGCGGCCTGGAGCGCGACCTGCTTCGAACCGAACGCGGTGCCCGGGACGAGGCCGTCGTGCAGCCACTTGCGCCACGCGATGTCGAATGGCGACAGCGCGGCCTTGGGTGCGGCCGCGATCGGAGCGGGTGCCGCGGGTGCCGGCGCCCCAGGCGTTGCCGGCGCGGGCGGCGGGGCCGGAGCCGGCGTCGCCACCGCCACGGGCGGCGCCGCGGGCGCAGCCGTGGACAGCCCGGTCTGCTTGGCCCAGTACTCACGCACGATGTCGTAGCCGGGGCGCTCGCCGCCGCTTTCCGCGAACGCCGCGAGAATCTCGTGCGGCGACTTGCCGCCGTAGAGCGGCGCAATCAGCGGCTGCACGATCGTGACGGTGCCGTCATCGGCCCGCACGTCGCTCCACATCTCGAGGTAGTGCGCCTCGGGCACGTGCCACTGGCACTTCTCGGCGGTCTCGTCTTCGTACTGGCCGACGTGCGCGCGCAGGCGCACCTTGTCGAGCGCCTCCCCGAACTTGAGATCCGCCGGCGCGGTGTACACCGGGTTGCCGCCGAGAATCAGCAGGAAGTCCACGGCGCCGGCGTTCATCTCGCCGACGAGCTCGCGCAGGCTGGCCAGCTGGTTGATCGGGCGCGCTTCCGGCGTCTGCGTGTAGGTGATGGTGGCGCCGACGTTGCCGAGGGCCGCGTTGATCGCGTGCACGACCGCGTGCACCGACGCCGGCTGGCTGTCGCCGGCAATCACCAGGCTCTTGCCGGAGGCAGCCTTCAGGTCGCTCGTCAGCGGGCCCAGGAACTTCGTGACGTCGGCGGACACCGTGGGGGCGGTCACGCCGGGCACCTTCAGGTCGGCAGCCAGCGCCCGGACGAGCCCCTCGATCTCCGACGCCTTGATGGGGAGGCAGTGGTCGGCGCGCGAGCCGCTGTTGGTGGGCGTGCTCTCGACCGCGTAGAGCCGGTTGCGAACCCCGGTACTTTCGGCGCGCCGCCGCGAGGCGAACGCGCGCGCGTGCCGCAGGCCGGCCGCGCCGACGCACATGAAGTCGGCGTCGAGCGCCAGGATCACGTCGGCCTTGTCCACCGCATACTGCGGCGCCGCGTACTCGTTGAACGCGAGGCGGCTGCCTTCGCGGGCGTTGTGGCCGAAGTACGGCTCCCACTGCACCCACTTGGCCGCGGGCAGGCGCGACAGGATCTCGTCGATCTGCGCCGCCATGGTCGGCGACGCCACCGTCTCGGTGAGAATGCGCAGGCCCGCGCCCTTCTTCGGCTGCTGCGCGCTCAACACGCTGCGCATGGCGACGACGAAGGCGCTGAACGGCTGAATCTCGCCGAGGTTGGTAATCGTGGTGGAGCGGTCGGGATCGTAGAGGCCGAGAATCGACGCCTGCGCGAAGATGTCGGTGGCGCCCTGGCTCGACGGGTGATCGGGGTTGCCCTCGATCTTGGTGGGCCGGCCTTCGTGGCTCTCGACCAGCAGGCCCATCCCCGCGCCGGCAAACGGCATGGCGGTGGCGTAGAAGAGCGGCTTACCGGGGACGAGCTCCTCGGGCTGCCTGACGTACGGCACGAGCTCTTCGGTCGGCTGGCGCGTGCAGGCACTCACGCCGGCCAGGGCCAGCGACGCCGACATCAGCTTCAGGAAGCCGCGGCGGCCGACGGGATCGAGCCACTCCGAGGCGTTCTGCGGGAACTCGCGGTGGAGGAACTCCTTGAACTCGGGCGTGCCGGACAGCTCTTCGAGGCTCCGCCAGTATTCCTTGCCGCGCGAGCCGTCGAGTTGGGCGCGAAGCGCTTCGATGTCTTTCGGTGCACTCATGAGCGCCTCACCGGTGGCACGTCGAGCAACTGGTGTTGCCCTTGATGCCGTACTCCTTGACGAGCCGCGCGCCGACGATGGACTGCGGCTCGGCCGGCTGGTAGCCCATGGTGAAAATCTCCTGGCGCGGGCGAACGTAGTTCTCGGGATTGCGATGGCAATTGAGGCACCACTCCATCTGCAGGGTGTTCTGCTGCAGCATCAGCGGCATCTGATCCACGCGGCCGTGGCAGGTTTCACACCCCATGCCCTTCTTCACGTGAATGCTGTGGTTGAAGTAGACGAAATCGGGCAGGTCGTGCACCCGGATCCAGCGCAGCGGCTTGTCGTCGCGGAAGCTCGCGCGTACTGGCTCGAGGATCGGCGCGGTGTTCCACAGCTGCGAGTGGCAGTTCATGCACGTCTTCGTCGGCGGGATGCCGGCAAACGCCGACGTCTCGACCGACGTATGGCAGTAGCGGCAGTCGATGCCGTCGTCGCCGACGTGATGGGCGTGGCTGAACTGAACCGGCTGCGTGATGTATTCGTGGGCCCGCGTGACGTAGGTGGACCTTCCGAAGACCATCAGAAGCCCGATGAGACCACCGACGAGGATCAGAAGCCCTGCGAGGCTGGCCTTGGAGAGGAAATTGGCGCTGCGATCGAAGATCTGCGGCATCGTGAATTTGTGCGACTCGCGGCCCGTCGTCGGGGCGTCAGTCAGCGGGCCCGCGTCCGCCCGGGCGTAAGTGGTAGCGTGCCCCCCAAGCTGGTACGGCCAACAGGGATTTGTACCACAGTTGTGAAAAAAGGATCAAGCGTCGAACCCGCGTTTCGAGGCTGTCTGCACGCTACAATCTGTGGACCGCATCACATCCATGAGCGACAGAAAATATCGCCAGCGAGGGTATCAGGACGAGCCCTCGGCGCGCCCGAAAAATCCACAGGGCCCGCGTCCCGCGCCTGAGCCAGGCGCGCCTGCCGGCACCCGGAGAATCTCCCAGGATGGCCCGAAGAACATCAACATGCCGGGCTACCGTGAAGTATTTCGCTGCGCGCAGTGCGGCTACGTGGTGTCGGGCGAGGTGGGCGGCGACAGCAAGTGCCTGCGGTGCGGCGCCGATCTGCACGCGTGCGCCCAGTGCGTGTCGTTCGATCCGGGCAGCCGTTTCGAATGCATGCAGCCGGTGCCCGCCCGGGTGACACCGAAGAACGCGCGAAACACCTGTGCGAGCTTCAGCCCGCGCACCACCGTCGAGCGGGAAACCACGACGCCCAAAGTGGACAGCTCGCGCAAGGCATTCGACGATCTCTTCAAATTCTGATGAGCTTATTGTCCGAGCGCGATCGGCAGACGGTGCAATCGCACCTGGCTGGACTCACGCACGACGTCACACTGCTCTTCTTCACGCAGACCATCGGGGCGCCTGACACGGCCCTCATCGCCCGGCAGGTCATTGACGAGGTCGCGGGGCTCAGCGAGCGGGTGTCTGTTGAAGAGGTCAACCTGATTCTCGACCGCGAGAAGAGCGCCCAGTTCGGGATCGACCGGATTCCGGCCATCGTGCTCCTGCGCGACGGCGCCGACACGCGCATGCGTTTTCTGGGCGCGCCGGCGGGCTACGAGTTCAGCTCACTGATCGAATCCATCATCCTGGCCGGCACTGACGACTCCGGCCTGTCTAAGGACAGTAAGCAGTTGATTGCCGAGAAGGCCACGGCGCCCATGGATATCAAGGTGTTCGTGACGCCCACGTGCCCCCATTGTCCGCGCGCCGTGACACTGGCGCACCGAATGGCGGTCGAAAGCCCAAATATCTCTGCAACCTGCGTTGAGGCGAGCGAGTTCCACGATCTATCTCGTCAATATAGGGTTACTGGCGTTCCAAAGACTGTGGCAAGCGGTGGTGCCGAGATTCTTGGGGCAGTGCCAGAAGAAGAGTTCGTGCGGGGCGTGTTCGAAGGCCCAGCAGATGGTCTTTTGCCCTAACCTACTGGCTGGAGCTGCTTAGAACTTTTCGAAGCAGCCCGTCCCCGTCTGCCGCTCGAGCTCGTCGCAGGCGACCACCTCGGTGACCCCATCCGACCTGGAGATGATGCCGAAGGTG
>Ga0207659_10000811_pt1 | contig 18461 bp, 14 predicted proteins | sample KBSM43metaG_FD_184330 | JGI IMG/M metagenome (GOLD analysis project Ga0207659, IMG submission 184330) | Miscanthus rhizosphere microbial communities from Kellogg Biological Station, Michigan, USA - KBS M4-3 metaG (SPAdes) (version 2) | ecosystem: Host-associated > Plants > Roots > Rhizosphere >...
TTGCTGAACCACCAATTTCTCCTCGCACGCCTCCGGCGTGCGTTTCTCCAGGATCCACCAATCCCCCGGTGGCTCGCTACGCTTCGCTCACCGGGGGCTAATTTCCTTCACGCCTCCGGCGTGCAAAGTATGCAGCCCGAAAGGGCTGCGGGGACATTAGCCCCGGGTTGAGCGAAGCGATACCCGGGGTCACCGCAACCCTCTACACAGACGCACGCTGAAAGCGTGCGAGGAAATTCCCGTTGAGCGACAGGCCTGGCCAGGAGGGGCAATCGATCGCCTCCGACTCTCACCTACTCGGCCTTCGTAACGGAAGCGAACTCCGGCTTCGTATCGACGAGGATTTCCAGGATCGCCTTTCGGTCAACCTCGGAAAGATTCGAGAAGTCCTTGCTGGCGTCCTCGCCCGTAAGAATTTCCCGAACGCGGCGGAAAAACTGTTCCTTCGCGGGCGGCTGCAAAGCGTCGAACTGATCCGAATACACGAGATAACTTAGCGGATATCGCAGGAGACGCTTGTTCAGATCCAGTTCGCGCAGGGATCGTCCCTTATGATCGCGCGGCCCGACCTTCGCGAAATCTTCGGCAAATGTCGTCGTCCCGGAAACGGGTTCTTCAAACCCAGCTTCCCAGACAAACAACATCCCACGAACAAGCGGCTCGACCGCCTGGCGGATGCGCTCCTGATTGCCTGCTGCAGCGGCGACATCAAACCGCGTGCGGGTCAGCAGATTATGGATCCTCGTCTGATGCGTCATCACCAACTGCGCCACAAGGTCACTGTGCGAGGTCAGATACGGCTTCGTGTTGAAGCGCGTTGAGAGGCTTGTTACATTGGCGCCAGGCTCGAGATCCAAACGCTTGACATAAGTCTTCGCGTTCCCGATGGTTTCCTTCGTTGCAGCGACCGAGAGATTTCCCCAAGTCCGCTGGGCGCCATGGGTGCCGGTCACATACCAGCCGCCAAACCGCTCCTTAAAGGGAGTGCGGTCGCTCATCGGAGCGGTTCCGGCGGAAGGAATAGCATTGCCGTCCCGATCTGTGAGAACAGAGAGTGCCATTAAGCCAGGGACCTCATTGGTTATCGGGGTGTCGTGGCATAGAAGGCACGCCAGAAACTCGCGCTGGAACTGCGGCTTCGCGGATTCCTTTTGGGGCAGTGTGTAAAAGACGGCTCCCAGCTTTGGGTCCATTGAGGCAATCTCAAGGATCGGGGAGCTCTGGACGGAACCGATATAGAGGTCGTCGCTGAAATAAATTGCCCGCGGCGTCTCCGGAGAAATGAGAAACAGCTGAAGACTCGTTTTGGAAAACACGAGACTCTGAGAAGTCCTCGGAATCCTCAGTTCATTGAGCAGGGCGGGAAGGTAGCCGTGCTCCTGGTCAAATTGTAGCCGGGTTTCGCCGGAGTCGATCCGGGACTGGAGCCTGGAGATCGCGTCTGAGGGAGCGCTCGTCGTATAGGCGATCGGCACATGTTCGAAGTCATAGGGCGCCTGGAATGCTCCTGCAGCCAGCACCGGGACCAGAACCACGACTACAGCAGCGGCAATCCGATAAGTTCCCTTCAATCGTTGCATTTCCATCTCCTGCGCACGGTCCTTGCACGCAAATCGCCAAAGTGAGGGCCGGCAACCCAGAACTGCGCTGCAAGTCCAAGTAATTACCGTATGCCCCTGGGTTGCCTTGCCCAACGCTAAATCTGCAGGGCCTATCACGACACTCTGTGTGAGCCCGGTCGTTGTCCTAGAATGGCTATCAACTTGCAAAAGCTAAGCTTGGGAGAACTTCAGATGAGCACACTCACCACCAGAATTCTTGGAAGCGCACGCCTCGACTCTCAGAGTTACGAGGAAGTCGAGTCCGACCATCATGCCAACATTCAGGCCGTTGGCATCGTTCTTCTTGCCAGCATCGCTGCGGCAATTGGTACGGGAATTCACGATATCGGCAGCACTCTGAGCATCCTTATTGTAGAGATCGGCAGCTGGATCATCTGGGTCGTGCTTACAGTTCTCATCGGAACCCGGCTACTGCCAAGCCGGGAGACCCGGGCAGACTTCGGTCAGGTGCTGCGAACGACCGGATTCTCTGCATCTCCTGGAATTCTGCGCGTATTTGGACTGATTCCAGTCATTGGCTGGTACATTTTTGCTGCCGCGACGGTCTGGATGCTACTTACCTTCGTCGTCGCCGTACGGCAGGCTCTGGACTATACAAGCACAGGGCGCGCCCTGGCGGTCTGCCTCCTTGGATGGATGGTTCACAGCATGCTGTTCTTCTGGTTTGTTCTGACGGTTCATTAGTTACGGTCGGCGAATCAAACCTCCGTCGCCTGACCTCAGAGGGCTTCCCGCACCAACGACTAGAAGAAGCCGATAGCGCGGCCCGCGAAACCGACGCCCATCCAAAGGACGATGGAGGTACTACCCGCAACTTTGCTGAGAATGGGCGACAGCTCTGATTCCTCTTTACGCATCAATCGCCGGGATATCGTGTAGTGAAAAACAATTGCTGCGAGAAGAAACACCATCTTGATACGGAATGGCGAGCTGTAAAACACTTTGACGGCTTCAGAAGCGAACAGCATCGCTCCGGTCGCCAGAATAACAATGAGGCTCGACAGCGTCCATGTCTCGAGTTCCCGAGAGAGCTGCGGCAGCGAACGATCGCGCATCAGGACACCCATCAACCTCAGATTCAGGACAAGAATCGCTCCCAAAAGAAGCGCAAGAGCGACGATATGCACGCCCTCTATAGCGGGAAAGAGCCAAATGGAATCACTGATCGACTGGCCCAACCACGTATTGTTTGCCCACTTGAAAAATGGATAGAGGGTTTTCATCGATTAAGCCCCTTTGAAATCAGAAACTGTAGGCCATGGTGCGACCTGTGATGATGACGGCAGTCCAGAGAATCAGAGATGCGAAGCCAGCGATTCTGGCTTTCAACGGTGGAACCGGTGCAGAGTCCCATGCAGCAATGCCGTGATGGGTCACCCTCTCAAAGTAGAGCGCATTCAGACCCGCCAGCAGAATCAAGCCCAGCTTTACCCAGAAATGGACGCTGTTATAAGCGGTGACGGCTTCAGCCCAGAAGAGCAGCCCACCCGTGACGAACATCAGGGTGAATCCAACAGCCGCGACCGGCATCACCTGCTTCCACACCTTCGACACGGGCTGGTTCGTGAACGCAATGCCAATCAAGCGAAAATCCAGCCAGCACAGCACACCGACCGACAGCGCAATGCCCATCAAATGAAGTCCTTCGACGATCGGAAACAAATAAACGGACTCGAGGATACCTCTCCCGACATATGTCGCTGCGATCCATTCGCACAGGTCTCGAATCGGCGCGAACGGGCTCCCGGTTTTCGAGGGAATGGCAACAGCGAGAAACCACACCGCTGCTGAAATCAGAATGGAGACAACGGCTCCAGCGATTAGTCCATTGCGAAGTCGCCCTTTGGAATCGACTCGTCGTTTCTCGGCTATTGTCTGCATGACTTCTGAAGACACAGTGTTCCTCCCTCCCATCTCGCGGAGGGAAATTCGCACGCGTGATGCCAATACACTCTTCCTTTGAATTCAGCAGAATCTGATCAAAGCCTTTCAGTCGGATCGACAATTCGTCATGAATAGAAACCTGGAACTGAAACGAAGTAGCAAAGTGGCAAAGCCAGAACTGAAACGCTCATTAAGCGAGTGTCCTTAAGAGACCCACGACGAAGAGGCACTCCGGAGACCTCGAATGCGCCAAATCTTGCCAATGTGTCCGTGGCACCCGCCCAGGCGCAATGACTTCTGACAGTTTCGCCAAATCCAATCGACGCTCAACGCACAGGGTCAGCATCCCTCCCCTGTCGAATGCCCAGCTAACTCATGAGCAACGGACGTTCTCTGCATGGCAATTCCCGTGCTACGCTCATCGCAAATGGCACTAATGACAAGATCTCTCACATTCCTGGGACTTAGCGGCCTTCTCATCTGCATCCTCCATGGGACCGGGTCGTCGGCGTCGAGTCAGCTTCAAACTCTGCCGGGCAGTGTCGTTCGCGGCGAGCGGGTTCTTACCGCGAACGGTTGCCTCAACTGTCATGCCCTGAAAGGACAAGGAGGTACCCGGGCTCCTGATCTGTCCGTTCCTTCAAAGACTGCTGCGACGCCGGATCTATTCGCGGCTTCGATATGGAATCACGTTCCTGCAATGGTTTCCGAAATCGAAGCATCGAAAACTCCTGCGCCGATATTGAAGGTTACCGACGCGGCAGACCTCTTCGCCTACCTCTATTCGACGCTCTATTTTTCGCCGCGAGGCAATGCCAGTCGAGGTGGCAGCCTCTTCGTGGAGAAGCAATGCTCGAGTTGCCACAGTGAGGTTCTGAATACCGATCGGAAAGACGGACTGCAGGAAACATGGATGGATCTCAAGGATCCCAGCGTGTGGGCGGAACGCATGTGGAACCATGCGACGGAGATGGAGTCCGCAATGAAGAACCGAGGGATCCGGTGGCCAAAGTTCTCCGATCAGGAGGTCGTCGATCTGATGACATTTCTTGGCACGAGAGCAGGGACACAATCTGAAGCGTATGAGCTTTCCGTTGGTGACCCTGAACTGGGCCGCGCCGTCTTCGCACGTTCCTGCACCACGTGCCATACGCTGGGGCAACGCGAGAAATCCAAGGTGGATCTCCTTGCAAGGAAGGGACCGACTTCAGTTACCGGATACATCGCAGCTATGTGGAATCACGCTCCGGAAATGAAAAATAAAGGCGGAGCTACTGTGAAACTGGCGTCCGGACAGATGGCCGATCTCGTCGCGTTCCTCTTCTCCCAACGCTACTTCTTCGAGCCCGGAGACTCTGAGAGGGGCAAGAAGGTTTACGAAAGCAACAACTGCGCGCTGTGTCACGAACGTCAGCGAGCACAAACGGGCGCGCCTGATTTGACGAAAACAATGGAAGCTTACTCCCCCATCGTCCTCACTTCGGCAGCCTGGCAGCATGGTGCGACGATGATCCAGACCATGAAGCGGCAACAAATCGACTGGCCGGAGTTCCACGGTCGAGAGATGGCGGACCTGATCGCTTTCCTGAACTCCCGACTGATCCTTCGAGTCGCCCAGCCGCGATAATGGGCGTCCGGTAGTAACTCAAAACCAGCTACACTCCTTTGGGCCGCGACCTCTGCAGCGCCAGGTCACGCGCGATTCTGTTTGAGAGGGATTCGATGAAGGACACCATCTTCACGATGCGCTCGACGCCGTACAAGTTTGGAATCGGGGCCACATCGGAAATTGGAAGCGACCTCGCGTCGCTCGGCTTGAAGCGCGTGCTGGTCGTAACAGACGCCGGAGTAGCGGCAACCGGTTTGACGGATCGCGTGATCGAACAGGTCCGCGGGGCGGGAATCGAAACCGGGCTATTTCAGGATGTCAGCATCGAGCCCACGGACACTTCGGTTAAGGCTGCGATCGAGTTTGCTCTCGCCTTTGGCGCCGATGGATACGTCGCGGTTGGCGGCGGTAGCGTGATGGACACGGCGAAGATCATGAATCTCTACGTGACCTATCCGGCGCCATTTCTCGCCTATGTCAACGCACCGATTGGCGAGGCTCGTCCTGTACCTGGCCCACTGAAACCCATGGTCTGCCTTCCCACAACCGCGGGCACATCGTCGGAGAATACGGCCATCGCTGTCGTGGATATGACGGAATTGCGGGTCAAAACGGGAATTTCCCATCATTACCTGCGCGCCACACTAGGTATCCTCGATCCACTCAATTCCCTTTCGGTACCGCCGATGGTGAGTGCCTGCTCTGGAGCTGACGTTCTGACCCATGCGATCGAGTCGTACACGGCTCTTGCTTTTGATGAACGCGAAAAACCCTCTTCGCCCTCGGAACGTCCCCCCTATCAGGGCGCGAATCCGATCAGCGACATCTGGTGCGAAAGGGCGATCAAGCTCGTGCGCGAGTTTCTTCCCAAAGTCGTCAAAGATGGCCGGGATCCCGAGGCCAGGACGCAGATGATGCTGGCGACGATCTACGCAGGAATGGGGTTTGCCAATGCGGGAGTGCACATTCCGCACGCGCTCGGATATCCGATCGCGGGCAATGTACGAGGGTTCCACCCCCGGGACTACCCGCAGAAGAAAGCGCTCGTCCCACACGGAATGTCGACGGCACTCGGCGCGCCAGCCTCCTTTCAGTTCACGGCGAACGCGAAACCGGAACGCCACAAGCGCATTGCCGAGTGGATGGGCGTGGAAACGCGCGGCTCCAGCGCCGACTCTGCCGGCAACGCGCTGCGAGATGCATTCATCGACTTCATGCAGAGGGTTGGGCTTCCAAACGGACTTCAGGCCGTGGGCTACAACGCGAACGATATCCCCGCCCTCACCGAAGGCACACTCAAGCAAAAGCGATTGATTGGACTGTCGCCTCAGCCCGTCACGCGGAGTGCCGTCGAGAAAATCCTCGAAGAGTCCCTCGTTGTCTGGTGACGATTCTAGATCTTTGTGTAGAGGATTTTCAGATCGGCGGCCATCCGAAGCAGGTCTGCAAATGACGTGGCCTGCATTTTCCGCATGAGGTTTCCACGATGCACCTTTACCGTAATTTCGCTGATCCCGATCTCGCCTGCGATTTCCTTGTTCGATCGCCCGGAAACAACCAGCGGAAACACTTCTCTCTCCCGTGGTGTCAGGCACTCAAGACGTTTCTGCAGCACTGCAATCTCACCGTCCCGTTGCCGCCGGCTGCGATCCTGCGTCAATGAAACCTGAATGGCATCGAGAAGATCCTGATCGCGAAACGGCTTGGGCAGAAATTCGACAGCCCCGGCCTTCATCGCACGGACCGACATCGGAATGTCACCATGCGCTGTAATGAAGATGACCGGGATCCGGATGTCGGCACTGACCAGTTCCTTTTGAAGATCGAGCCCGCTCATACCGGGCAAGCGGACATCCAGGATGAGACAACTGGCCATATCGGGCTTGTCCGCATCGAGAAACTCCTGCGCCGAGGTATACAGGTGCGACTCGAGCCCTACGGATCGCAACAAATTCTTGAGCGCATTCCGCATCGACGGGTCGTCCTCAATAATAAAAACCTGACTCTCAGGACGTTTCATTCAGCTCCGTGACTCCATGCTGAGCCGTTGGGAGTGTATCCTGCGCCTGTCCCTCATGGAATAGCGAGCAGCGTTCTGACGTCTCGCGCTGCCTAAACAAGCGAAAAAGGCTACACTTGTGGATCTATGGCAACAACGGAAATACAGCAGCGCGACCGTGGTCGCATTGACGAAAAATACAAATGGAATATCGACGACGTCTACCCGGACGCCACAGCGTGGCGTAACGAGAAAGACCGGATCGCCGCGGCCCTGCCCACGATCCGCACCTTTGCAGGCCGCCTGGGTTCTTCCGCGGGAGTGCTCGCTGATGCGCTCGATACGACTACTAACCTGGAGAAGGAACTCTCCCGGCTGTATGTCTATGCCAGCATGCTCGCGGATCAGGATACCCGGGCTTCAGATACCCAGGGCATGAAGCAGCAAATGCAGCTGCTGTTCGCCGAATACAGCGCGCAGGCATCCTATATCGAACCGGAAATACTCAAACTACCCAGCGGAACGATCGATGCTTTCCTTGCTGGGGAACGGCGGCTGACGATCTACACGTTCTACCTGCGCGACATCGCGCGCCGAGCTCCCCACACCCTGACGGACGCCGAGGAGAAAATTCTCGCCGACGCCGGGCCGATGGCAAGCTCGTCGGGAAATATCTACGGCATCCTCGCCAATGCCGACTTTCCCTACCCGACTATCACGCTCGCTGACGGTACCAACAAGCGCGTTGATCAGTCCGGATATGGCGAATTGCGCGCATCAGGAGTCCGGCAGGATCGCTCGGAGGCGATGTCATCGTTCTTCAAGTCTCTCGGCGGTTTCAGCAGAACGCTCGGAACGATCATGAATTCGAATGTGCAGCGCGCTCTGTTCTACTCGAAGTCGCGGAAGTATGAATCGACGCTCGAAGCTGCTCTGGATGGACCCAATATCCCGGTTTCTGTCTATACGCGCCTTGTCGATGGCGTGAATCGAAACCTGCCCACTCTTCATCGCTACTTGAAGCTCCGGAAGCGGATGATGGGGCTTACCGATGATCTGCACTATTACGACCTCTATGCGCCCTTGGTCAGCTCTGTCGACCTGAAGTACTCGCCTGAGGATGCGCAACGCCACGTCCTCGCGTCAATCGCGCCGCTGGGTCAGGACTATGCCGGGGTTGTTCAACGCGCCTTCAGAGACCGTTGGATCGATCTGTTCCCCAATGAAGGCAAGCGTTCCGGAGCATACTCCAATGGTGGAGCGTATGATGTTCACCCCTACATGCTGCTGAACTACCTCGGCCAGTACAACGATGTCAGCACTCTCGCGCATGAACTTGGGCATACGATGCACAGTTACTATTCGAACAACGCCCAGCCCTACGCGCTTTGTGGATATCAGACGTTCGTGGCGGAAGTAGCGTCGACATTCAACGAGGCGCTTCTGCTCAACTACATGCTGGACCAGATCAAGGATCAGCCCACACGCATCTCCCTGTTGGGAAACTATCTCGAAGGCATCAAGTCCACAGTCTTTCGCCAGACTCAACTCGCGGACTTCGAACTTCGGATGCATGAACTCGGGATGCAGGGAGCGCCAATTACCGGCGACGCTCTGGCCGATCTCTATCTCGGCATCACACGCAGGTACTACGGCCACAACGAAGGTGTCATGGTAGTAGACGACTACGTTGCGCACGAATGGAGTTACATTCCGCACTTCTATCGCGAGTTCTACGTCTTCCAGTACGCCACTTCCCAAACAGCTGCCGAAGCCTTATCGGCACGAGTAATTGCGGGAGATCAGGAAGCGACTCGACGGTATTTAGGATTCCTCGGGACAGGTGGCTCGAAGTATCCGGTAGATCTTTTGAAAGACGCTGGCGTCGACATGACGACCGACGACCCGCTCAACCTGACAATGGCGAAGATGAATCGCGTGATGGACGAGATTGAGGGCTTATTGGGTAACAGCACCGTTAATGGTTCGGAATCGAGAGGCGGGAACTAGTGTCCTCGTTCGCACTAAGTGCTGCGGTTCGTAATTACGGTGACGTATTCGCGCGGCGGGCACCGCGGAGCGGTGCAGGAATGTAGCCGGGGGTTGAGCGAGCATAGCGAGCGATACCCCCGGTCATCGTTCCCGCGAGCTTCCTCGCACGCCTGCGGCGTGCGAGGATTTGGATCTCCTTCACAGGGGGTTGCGCGCTTCGCACTTACCCCCGGCTACATTCCTGCACCGCTCCGCGGTGCCCTCGCGCGAATACGTGATCGTACTTACGAAAAGCAGTACTAAGTCAGAGGCGATCGATTGCCCCTCCTGGCCAGGAGGGGTGGACGCGACATCAAGAAAAATATCGCGAAGCTCATTTGATGGAGCCGACGGGGTGGTGGTTCAACTCCAACAAACGTTTTCGATCTTGAGCAACCACCCCGTCTCTGGCCACAAGGTCGCTATCGCGTCTTTTTCTTAGTGCCAGAGACACCCTCCTGGCCAGGAGGGGCAATACCTGCCAGCAAATTGGGGTAACAACAGACTCGGCTCACCAGGGGAGGGAGAAATCGAAATTGGACGAGCAAGCCCATAACCACACCGTAGTCCAATTTGAATTTTCGGGATTTTGGATTTGAGATGCAGGATTCGGCCGATTTCAAATTTCCCAGCGTTTGTTGCCCAAACTTGCAAAGGAACTTCTAGCTCAGAACACTAACCCTGGCCGCACCGGATCAGGCACGGCCAGGACGATGAGGTCACTTCGGGTTGTAGTCGATGCTGCAGATTTCGACGATGCAGATCGAATCGAGTGTCCGTCCCTCTGCAGGCGGATCGAGTCCCGCTTGTTTCATCAGATCGCGAAGAACCTTGCCGGTCTCCGGATGCGCGATCGCCGATTGCACACCGACACGGACCAGGCCATCGGCATAGTCCACTGGCAACCAGGTATGTGCTGCCAGTTCCGGGCTTCCACGGTTGTCTGTATTGCCCCAATCGCGGACGTCCATCTTTGCCCCACGCGCGACAAGCAGCTTCACCACCTCAGTAGCGCCTTTGTGTCCGGCGCCGTGCAAGGCAACGCGTCCAGTAAGCGCCTGAGCATTAGGGTCGAGGCCCAGGTCGAGAAGGAGCCGAACCGCTTCGACGGTTTCTTGCGCAGACCGCTCGGACGTGATCCCCTCAACCCAGCCAATCCCGGCTGCGACCTGCAACGCGGTAACGTTGAGGTTCGTGGCAATCTTCGGATCGGCGCCATGGGCAAGCAGAAGCTTCATCAATTCGAGGTCGCCGGACTGCGAAGCCCTGAGGAAAGCCGTCGCTCCCCGTTCATCCAACCATTGATTGGTGAACACGGTGCGCGTTTCGGAGCTGTCAATCATTCGTGCATTGACGTCCGCCCCCTTGGCGAGGAGCAGTTTGATGTACTCCATGTCATCCATGTCGGACGGGCGGACCGGATAGTCTCCTCCTTCGATGTTGCGGTTGTCCGTCGCCAGGTAAAGGGGCGTCCAGCCGCCCTTGTTGGCCAGGTTCGGATTGGCGCCTTTTTCAAGCAGGTATTTGCCGAGCAGGTAGAAGCGGTTCTGCGTTGCCACCAGCAGCGGACTCCAGCCGTAGCCGGTCACTTGGTTGATATCGGCTCCGGCATCGAGCAACACGCGGACGGTTTCGACACTGTTGGCACGGGTTGCATAGATCAGCGGTGTCAGCTGGCCTCCGTCGACCTGAGCTTGCCCCCTGCCGCGGCCACCGCCGCCGGCCGCAGCAGCGTCGCCCTGATCGTCGCCGTCATTGTTGTTGGCATTGTTCGCGTTTGCATTTCCGCGGGCTCCGCCAGCATTGTTAAGCTGCGACAGATCCGGCAGTTCCTTTTGTTCAGCGATGATCGCTTCCACCTGACGCCGGACGGAAGTTCGGGGGTCGCTGGCTTTACCGAGCGCTGGCCCTCTTCCGCGCGCCGCGGGAGCCGAGCGAGCGGCAAAGTCCGCACCGCGTTCGATGAGAAGGCGGACAGCTGCAGCATGACCCTGGTCCGCTGCCCACATCATGGGCGTTGTTCCACGCTCGGTATCCTTTGCATTCAGGTTTGCGCCGCGGTCGATCAGGGCCCGCATGGCCTCCACCGCACCGGTCCGGGAAGCCAGCATCAATGGCGTCCTGCCGAGAGGCAAGGCCTCGTTTGCGTTGGCGCCGGCGTCGAGCAGGGCGCGGATAGTGGCGGCATCCCCGTTGGTTGATGCCAACCAGAGCGGCGTCGACCCATCGCGATTCGCCACTTTCACGTCGGCGCCAGCCGCGATGAGCATCCTTGTCATCTCAAGGTCACTGTTATAGACCGCCCAATGTATGGCTCTTGCGCCATCCGACTGTGCCGCATTCACGTTCGCGCCTTTTTGCAGCAAAGCTTGCACTGCGGCTCGATCCTTACGCATCGCGGCGTCCGCAACATCGGCGTTTGCGGCGGCAAGGCTGATGGTCAACAGGAAGACACCGGCGAAACTCAATCCCATGGCGTGTCTGACTTTCATGCTTTGTCTTCTCCTCTACAGTGCGCCGTTACACGAGCTTGTCGAGACGTCCCGTACTATCTCCGATCGATTCCTGGTGAATGTCGAACAAATCCAAGATACTCAGCAGTAGATTGCCTGTCGGAATCTTCTTACTTGGGTAGGCCAAATGACGGCCTCCCTTCAGCTTTCCGTTGGCTCCGCCGATCAGAGCATGAGGAACGTCATAGTGAAGATGCTGGTTGGGGTTCCCCATGTTACTGCCGTAGAGAACGACAGAATGATCCAGCAAGGTGCCGTCGCCATCGTTGGTCTTCTTCAGCTTGTCGATCAGGTGGGCTGCCATCTTCACATGGTACTGATTGAGCTTGGAGAAGTCGGCGATACGCGCCGGGTCTTCGCCGTGGTGCGAGCCGCCATGGAAGCTCAATCGCGGCACTTCGCTGTCCGGGTAATTCCGATTGGTCAGGTCGCGCCCGAATATCAAGGTGCCAACGCGTGTAATGTCGGCCCGGAACGCAAGGGCGAGCAGGTCGAACTGCAGCTTGATGTGCAGATCGAATGAGGAAGGAATGCCGACGGGAACGTCGAGGTTCTCCGGCGCGACCGCCGAGGCAGTCCTGGCCAGTTCAAGGCGGCGTTCAATTTCGCGAATGTTCTCAGCATAGTCATCCAGCCTGGCGCGGTCCGTCGGACCAAACTCCTTGCGGAGGCCGGATATCTTCGGACTAAGAGAATCCAGGATGCTCAGGTTCCGTTCACGTCGTGCGGTCCGCTCTTCAGGGGAGGCGCCGTCGCCGAACATGCGCTCAAACACCACCTGCGGGTTCAGCTCCATCGGGAGGGGTCTTGTGGGCGACGCCCAGGCGATCGTATTGGTGTAGACGCAGCTGTAACCCTCACCGCAGTTGCTGGAATTGGACCCGGGATCTTCAACCGCGAATTCCATCGACGGCAACAAGGTTTCGCGGCCGATTTTTTGCGCAATGATTTGGTCGATCGTCGTACCTGCACGCACGTCTGCGCCAGCGGTCTTCTTCGGCTTATCGGCACAAAGGAATGCCGCCGCGACCCAGTGGTCGGCGCCGGTAACACCCGGAGGGGGCTCCGCTGAAGTGGAGTGGAGTCCGCTCATGAGAGTGACCTGATCACGAAAAGGCTCCAGCGGCTTCCAACAAAACGGGTACTCAAAGTCCGTCCCTTCCTTGCTGGGAACCCAATACCCGGGAGCCATGCCATGCGGTGTGAAGAGGCCGACGAACCGCTGCGGCGGGGCAGCCGCGGTAGACGACTGCGCCGTTCCGGCCGGAATCATCGATTCGAGGAACGGCAACGCCAGCGCCGCTCCGGCGCCTCGCAGCACGGTTCTTCTGGAAATGTGTTTCTTGGTAATAAACATCTGCCTCTCTCCTTCTAGTCGATCAACGCCCAGCCCGCTCTGTGCCTGTGCCCACTGCGGAAGATTTCATATTCATCTGGAAAGCCTTGCTTTCGACGACGCCCATAACCAGTGACGAGAATCGGTAGTTCTTCGCTTTCGAAGCCCGGGTAATTGTGCGGACCATCGGCATGTCTCCAACTTCCATTCCGCGGCCGACAGCGTAAGTCAGCAGCTTTTCCGTGACGACTACGGCGAACTGGTCGGAATAGCGCTTGGTCAGTTCTCGCAAGGACCTCACGCCTTCCAGCTTGGTGCCATCGGTGGTGACGCCAGTCGGATCGATAAGAGCGCCATCGTCGTGGGTACGCCACTTTCCGACCGCATCGAAATTCTCGAGCGCGAGCCCCATGGGCTCAAAAATCTGGTGGCAGGAAGCGCACACCGGATTCGAACGGTGCGCTTCCATGCGATCGCGCAACGACTTCGGAGCCGCGTTCTTTTTCTTATCCAAATTCACTTCAACTCCGGGCGGAGGATCCGGCGGGCTCACACCCAGGAAGGTTTCCAGGAACCACTTGCCGCGGGCAACCGGCGAAGTACGTGCCGGCTGTGACGTGATGGTCAGCAGTGCGCCCTTTCCGAGCAAGCCGCGGCGCATGTCGAGTTCCGGTGGGAGCATCACGCGACGGAACTGTGGTCCATACACGTTCTGAATGCCGTAATGCTTTGCCAGCCTCTCATTCGCGAAGGTGTAATCGGAGTCCAGCAGCTCGACGACGTTTCGATCCTCCTGCATCACGCTACCGAAGAACAACTCGATTTCTTCCTTGAAGGCGGCGCGCAGGTTGTCGTCGAAATCGGGGAACAAGTCGATAACGGGCTCCTTGGCGTCCATCGAGCGAACGTTCAGCCACTGGCCCGTGAAGTTCTTGACGAAAGCCTTGGCACGGTTATCGGCCAGCATGCGGCGAACCTGTCTCTCCAGCGTGGCGGGTTCGCGCAAGCGGTTTTGAGCCGCCAGATTGATGAGTTCATCGTCAGGGATGCTGCTCCACAAGAAGAACGAAAGACGTGAGGCCAGCTCGCTCTGGCTGATCTGGTATGTCGAATTCGCCGCGGCTTGAGTGGATTGAACGGGCTCCAGCTCCGACCGGTAGAGAAACTCAGGATCTACCAGGATCCTTTGAATTGCGGACTGAATTCCGCCGTCGAAGTTCTTCGCCTCGTTCCGGCCCACGGTATAGAAGTTCATCAACGTTTCGAGGTCGGATTCTTTTACCGGTCGTCGGAAGGCCTTTTTCGCCAGCGTCGAAACGATCTGCCGTGCGCAGGTACTTTCCTGCTGCGCGTTCTGGGGCTGGCAGGTAAAGATCCTGCGACGCGCAGGTGTGTCGCTGGATGGCGCCCCGTTAAAAGGACCGTTGATGAAAACCTGTCCCACGTGCGGATAGAACATGAAGCCTGGGATGTCCCCGGGCGAGATCATCGTTCGCTCGAAGGGCCTGTTCAATTCCGTGCCGGGCAGATCGTTGGTGGCCAGGAAGGCAACGCCTACCGTGTGGAAGCCACCGCGAATTGGGAAAGCCGGACTGCTGCCGCCGTCGCCCTCCTTGTTCGCGATCTCTGAATCCCAGTCGAACAAATAGAGGCGTTCGCCGTCGACCGTCAGTTCAAGCTTTTCTTTGGTGATCTGTCCCAGAACTCGGGTGAAGTAACCTGTGATGCCTTTAACCGTGAAAGAGTATTGGCCATCGGACGGGAATTCATACTTGATCAGCATGCCGCCGCGAGTTCCAAATGGGAGACCTTCGATGCGGTGATTCTGCGCGGTGTCGGGCGGCACATCGAAGACAACCTGGCGCGCTTCAGTGTCGCTTCCCATGGCGAGGCGGCTGATCTTGCCGGCCGCCGAGAGATATGCCTCCATGAGAGCGGGGGACATGGTTAGTGATCCCGCCATATTGTCGAAGCCATGGCTGGAATCATCTGCCGGTAGAAATTTTGTCGCGTCGACTTGCAAGCCCAGAATGTCGCGAATCGCGTTCGTATATTCGGAGCGATTGAGTCGATGGAGTCCAGGCGCGGGCAGGTGCGTTTCGGCGTGGCGATCTAGTTCGTTCTCGAGCCAGGCGGCCAGGCCATCGAGTGTGGCCACCTCTGGACGTCGCGCGTTGGTCGGCGGCATCAACCCGGCGCGTACCTTGCGGACTACCTTCTCCCAAATCTCAGGATGCTCTCCGACTTTGTTGAGATCCAAATCATCAAACGCTAACCGGACGGCAGAATCCAGCTTGGCTGCCCTGGCCCGAAGGCTGTGACAAGCATTGCAATACTGGTCCAGAACAGCGCGCTGCTCGGCGGGACCGGAGGCGCTCGCCGCAGGCGAGGTGGCCGCGGTCTGTGGACGAGGCGCAGCCGGGGCTTGCGTCAGAGGCCCAGCAGCTGATGGTCCGATGAGCCATCCCAAACACAGAACGCCTATACAACCAGCAAGAATTTGTTTCGTCTTCAAAGCATTCCTCCGCGCGTCCTCAAGTCGATTGCACCCCACAATTCACGATACAAACATCGTCAACTCGGGCCGCACCGGCGCTATCGACACCCGTCACTTCCTCCGCTCACCCGGCGCGTAATTTTCAGACCTGTACAAGCGCCAATGTTAATGATCCGCCGACCTTCGCGTCAAGGAAATGCAAACCATTAAAAAGATAGCCGATAAGGACGAAGTATAGGGGCCGGATCTGGCTCTTTATTCGGTCCTGAAGTCAAGGGAAGTACGGAGAAAAATTGCGTTTTCTCAGCAGCTAAAGGGGGCCATGGTTCTGGCTGGTCTGAAGCGTGCGGACAATGTCCTGACCACGGAGAATGTCGAGGAGATAGATCGTTGCCAGGTGCCCACTGCAACCCGGCGTCTTGTAAGACGATAAGCGCAGCGTGAGTCCGCTTCCGGTCGCGGCCTCAACAACACGCTCGGCAGCGTCCACAAATGCCGGCGTTGTCGTGCATTCACCTTCCTTTTCCAGGTCGTGCTTCTGCCTGGAAATCTCCTGCTGTTCCGACGGAGTCACAGGGCGGAGGCCCGACACGAGACGGGTTGCGACAAGGTCGGCTTCCGAGGTGAACGCCAGGACCTTCACCGAATACGGCAACGAAGAAGACCGATAAAGAGAAACGTCATCGTTCGCGTCACAATAGTCGAAGGTCGCATCAAAAATGTCCTCCGACAGGTAGCGGAAAGCCGCATTCTTCTTCCGGGGCAGGGACGGGCCACAGGCCAAATGCTGATCGTCCATGCCCTCCAGGCGGGGAATGTAGTCGAAGTTCACCGTTGGCGAGGCGAGCGTGGCCTCGGTCGGCGGTGTTTTCAACACGGCAGAGTCACTGGACAGCGGAAGCAGGAAGACCGACTTCGGTAAATTGCGGATCGGTTGGTCCCCGAATCCCAGAGGCTTCAGATAGACATTGCCCGAGGGATAAATCTGACCCACGAAAATTCTAGTCGCGAAGGAAGCAGGGTCCGATTCCGCGGCGAGCTCCAACGTGATCACGACTGCCAGTAGTAGCGCAAAACCCCATGTCTTCTTCATCATCGCTGACGATAAATTGGGGACTTCGCCCGGGCAAGTGGCGATGTTTTTTCGTGAGGAACCGTAGTCTTCGAACGCCCCCCCGGGAGAGGGTGTCGCGAAGCGACGGGTGAGCGATCTTCAGGCCTGCAAATCCCTCATCCGGCCCTTCGGGCCACCTTCTCCCGGTGGGAGAAGGTCACGCGACCAAGTTGAGGCAAAATTGGGGATGAACCTCCTTACTCCTTCACGAACCTCACGGCATACACCGGAGGCAGGTTGGACGAGACAGTCTGCCAGGAGTCGCCGCTGTCCTCACTGATCCAGACCGAACCCGTTGTCGAACCGAAAGCGAGCCGATCTCCGCTGGCATCGACATCCAACCCGTGGCGATACACCAGATCGTATGCCCACTCCTGAGGCAGTCCGCGCCTCAAAGTTTCGAAGCTCTTCCCGCCATCGCTGGTCCGGTTCACGACAACGCGGCCATCGGTCGGGCAACGCTTTTCATCCTTCGTCGAGGGCACAAACCAAGCGGTGTTCGGATTTTTCGGATGCACGGCCACAGGAAATCCAAACACCGACGGCTTCACATCGGTGATTTCGGTCCAGGAGGCGGCCCCGTCGGTCGAGCGGAAAATCCCATTGTGATGTTGAACCCAGAACATCTCCGGATTGCCCTCGCATTGCGCCAGGCAGTGCACATCCTGGACATTCGGATCGTGCATCTGCTCGGGAGGAAAATAATCCGCGCGCATGCCGCCGCCCATCTGTCCCCAGGACTCTCCGCCATCTCGAGTGATCCACACGCCTCCCGTCGAGACGCCGATACTCACGTGACGGGAATCGCGCGGGTCCACGCAGATGGAATGGATACCAGGATGCTCGGCGCCATTGGGGCCCCAGTCTTCGCGCTTCGGATGGTCCCACAGCGGGCGATTCAGTTCCCAGGACTCCCCGCTGTCTGACGACTTGAACAATCCACCCGGCATGGTGCCGCACCAGACAACGCCCGGTTCATCAGAACCGCCCGGCGCGAGCCCCCAAATCAGTTTCAGAGCCCAGTCGATCGCCTTACCAGTGAAAGGATGAGGCTTTGGCACGTAACCTTCGGGTATCGGAGGATACGCGGGCACAGCAATCTCCGGCCACGTCTCTCCGCCATCGCGCGATCGATGCAGTTTGATGCCGAAATGTCCGTGATTGAGCGCCGCAAACAGATCTCCATTTCGGGGATCGTGCATCACCAGCGTGACGTTGTCGCCAACAAACGTGGCGTGGCTGACCGACCATTTTGAAATACCGCGGTCGAGCGTAAATAAACCCTTCCTCGTGGCTACGTAACATCGATTGCTCATTGTGAACTGGACCCTCCTGATAAGGCCTGAATGACATCGATCATGGAATTCGGCGCAACCGGATCGCTTAGCCCATCACGATCGCGCACGAGCTCCCCATCAACAAAAACCACCATGTGTTGGCGAACCCTTCCCTGTTCGTCGAGAACGTAGCCCCGCGCCTTTTCGTTCTCGCGGAAGTAGGCATCAAGAACGGCGCGGAGCGTCGATCCGGAAGCGTCACGTGTGGGGCACGTGACATGACGTTGGATGTTCTGGGTGAATCTTACGGTAGCCAAGGAATCTCCCGAATCTGCAGCGTACACCGCCGCTTAGGGAGACTCAATTGACTATGTGCTATGCAGTGCAGATCCTCTGGGGCCTAAATACGTCGCTTCGTAATTACGATCACGCATTCGCGCGGCGGGCACCGCGGAGCGGTGCAGAGAATGTAGCCGGGGGTTGAGCGAGCATAGCGAGCGATACCCCCGGTCATCGTTACCGCGAGTTTCCTCGCACGCCTGCGGCGTGCGAGGATTTGGCGATCTCCTTCGCCGGGGG
>Ga0207659_10000812_pt1 | contig 18459 bp, 17 predicted proteins | sample KBSM43metaG_FD_184330 | JGI IMG/M metagenome (GOLD analysis project Ga0207659, IMG submission 184330) | Miscanthus rhizosphere microbial communities from Kellogg Biological Station, Michigan, USA - KBS M4-3 metaG (SPAdes) (version 2) | ecosystem: Host-associated > Plants > Roots > Rhizosphere >...
CCGTGCTGACGCCACCCTGGACCGTGAGCCCGCGTGTCAGCCGCGCATTGGCGCTGAAGTCGACCCCGTTCCAGTGCTCGATTTGCGTGCCATAGTTGGAAGCGAGTGTCACGAAATTCTGCGCCGGCACGCTGAATTTCGCCGGCGCCACGTTATAGAGCCCACAGATCTGATTTGCGCCGCCGCCGGGCAGCCGCGCGTCGGCGGGAGCGGAGATGCAATAGGTATCGAAGTCAGCGGGTGCCAGCGCCAAGTTGTCTGTGACGCCGAAATTCCCGTACCAGCGACGGAAGTACCCGACGTCGACCGACACCCGCGGCAGCACCTGCTGCTGAACGCTGGTGGCAAACTCCCAGTCGAACGGACGGCTTCCCCAGCCAGTCGTGGCTTTCGGATCGTAGGTGGTGCTGGGGTTCGCTTTGCCGAAGTTCGGATCGTTCAACGGACCGCACTCGGCGTTTGCGGCGGCGCTCGTCAGGTCGCAATCAGGGACGAAATTCCGATTGCCGTCGCTCCACGTCCGCGTGGTGCTGTGGACGACCCGATTGTATGGAGCCTGCGTTCCGTAGGTGAACGCAGGCCCGTCCGATCCGATCAGATATTTGTTCAGGCTGATCTTTACGGCTGTCTTGCCGTTTCCGAACAGGTCGTACGCCGCCCCCATTCTCGGCGTAATGTCCTTCCAGTTCGAATTCGGCGTGCGCGGAAGGGTGAAGTTGCGGCCGGGCGCAAACTGGATCGGACCGTACGCCTCCTCGGGGAAACTGCTCTTGAACGAGTCAAACCTCACACCGCCGGTCAGCGTGAGGCGCGTGATCGTCCATCTATCCTGCGCGTAAACGCCGAGGTCGTGATCCAGGTTCCAGCCATCGTGGTACGGCGTCGCGTACACCGTGATCAGATTGGGGACGCCGTTGTTGAATCGATAGTAGAGATTCTGCCTTCCATTCAGGAACAACAGCGCATCGATATCGCCGTCACCGTTATTGAAACCCACCTTGAAGGCGTGAGCGCCGGTGATGTAGGACGCGGCTGCCCGATACCGCAAATCGTGTTGCCAGCGATCGGCGAAGCCCGCCGGGCGCAGCTTGTAGTTGATCTGACTCGATTGCTCGAGCACGCCGATCACATCCGGATTGGTGCCCGCGTACGGGAACCAGCCCCACCGGTGGTACTGGTGGAACATGCCGGCTTCGAGCAGCAGCCGTGAGGTGACGGGAGACGTCCATTCGGTCGTGAGCAGATGGTGTGGCCATCCCCAATGGTTGTCGAACCCGGGCGATGTGGTCGCGCGGATCGCCGACGGGCAGGTGCACATGTGCTCTTTCGCGAACGAGAACCCGAACTTGTTTCTCTGTGTGGCCTGCCACGTCAGGCGGACGTTCCCTTCATTCCACATCCCGTCATTGGAGACACGATGGGCCGCGTCCTGATTCAGCGTCCAGACGTTCGGATCGTTGTAGGTGGTGTCGAAGAACATGCCGCCGACCCAGTTCTGCGCGATCTGCAGCCGATGCGACGCGTAGAACCACAGCTTGTTCTGGAGGATCGGACCGCCAAATGCCGGATTGAGATCCGCGACCTTCTTGAGCGCGTTTGGCGTCGTGAAGCCCCGGGCCTTCAAGTCGTCGGTGAAGTTGCTGCTCTGCATCGACTCGTTGGCAAACGACGCGAAGATGAGTCCCCTGAAGGTGTTGCCGCCCTCCTTCGGGATGACGTTGACGCGCACTCCGCCTTCCGCCGCCTCGGCGGAGACACCGGAGGTGTCAATGGTCACTTCCTGCGTGCTGCCCATGTTGGGCACGTACGGCGTGTTGTTCACACCCGCCGACAGCATCAACGAAAGGCCGTTCATCGTCGTTCGCTGATCGAGGCCCCGTCCGCCGTGCGACGCGAGCTGCGAGACTGCGTTGCCGCTGCTGCCGCCGACATCCTGTGTGCCGACGCCGTTGAGCGTCAGACCCCCCGAGACGCTGACGCCGGGGAGCAGCACACCGAGGTTCTGCACCAGCCGTCCGGTCGGCACCGCGTCGATGACGCCGTGATCGAGCACCTGCTGACGCGTCGTGCTCTGCACGTCGACGATCGGCGTTTCGCCGGTAACAGTGATGGTTTCTTCCACTGCGCCGACCCTCAGATCGGCGTTGACCGTCGCGGTGAACGCGCCGCTCAACTCGAGGCCTTCCCGTTTGACGGTGTTGAAACCCGGCAATGCGAACGTGACCGTATAGGTGCCGGGTCGGAGGTCGACAATCTTGTACTGGCCAGTGCCGTCGGTGACGACCGACCGCGTCTGTTCGATCAGCGCAGGACTTGATGCTTCGACGGTGACCCCGGGCAACACGGCGCCGGAGGCGTCCTTGACGACGCCCGCGATTGAACCCTGGGCGTAGGTAGTAGCAGGTATGAGAACGATCGACGCGAGCACCAACAGGATCCGGGGCCGTACGCGCATAAGTCCTCCATCCATGCGAGAACCCGGCGGCAGGGAAAACGGACGAAACGATGGGTCGCTAATCCGTCGTCACACTAGGGCGGAAGGCCGCTACCTGTCAACCGCGATAGAATTCGGCCTCTCGCCCACGTTTCCAGGAGACCGCGATGAAGATGCTTCTGTCTGTGGCCCTGACGCTCTGCTTCACCGCACCCACCTTTGGCGAAGAGGTGAAGGTGTACGCAGCGGCGGCAGTGAAGTCTCCCTTCGTCAAACTGGCGGAAGACTACGAGAGGGCAACCGGCCATACGGTCGTCTTCGTGTTCGACACGGCCGGAGCAACGGAGCAGAAGTTTCGTACGGATCCGTCGGCTACGCTTCTGGTCACGACGGAGACGTTGATTGCCGACCGGGTGAAGAGTGGCACGCTCAAAGATGGAACCAGTCGTCGCCTTGGTGCGACGGTTGCCGGTCTCGCTGTGCCCCCGGGTTCTCCGAAACCGGACATCTCCACGCCGGCGAAGCTGAAGGCGGCGCTGCTGGCGGCTCGTCGTATCGCATTCTCTGATCCCGCCAGAGGCGCGACTGTGGGAACCCACTTCACGAAGGTAATCGAAGAGCTCGGAATCAAGAACGAGGTATTGCAGAAGGCCACGGTCGCTCCAGACGGTGTCGAAACGATGCGGCTCGTACTGGACAAGAAAGTCGATCTTGGCGTCAGCCAGATGAGCGAGATCGTGCAGGCCAACCGCGATGCGCTCGTCGGTCCGTTCCCAGGCGAGTTCGATCTGGCGACGACGTTTTCCCTATGGCACCGGGCGGACGCCTCTCCGGCGGTGAGAGATTTTGTGGCGCTCATCACGAGTCCGGCAGGTCAGACGAGACTCGCAGCGGAAGGCTTCCGCCCGACGCGGGAGCAATAGCGACCTCACCGACTCTCATGTTCTTTTGGTACTGACTAGCTTATGAACCTGCGGACCGCGAAAATCCTATATTGGGAAACCCGTAAGAGTCTCGGATGGCTCGCCTCGATTTACGGGGAACACCTGGGGCTGGATTTCCTGATCTACAACCCAGTGATCATGGAACACTTCGCAGGGCAGGCCGCAGGCGCCGCGCCGGTGCTGGCGAAGACGATCGTTGAGCTGTGGCCCAAGATGAAATCCATCGTGGATCTCGGGTGCGGCACGGGGCACTACGTCAAAGCCTTTCAGGATTTAGGAAAACAGGCCATCGGATACGAGCAGTCCAGATACGGTCGGGTGTACGGCGCCAAACACCTGGGGGTGAAGATTCGGCCCTTCGATCTCTCGAAACCCTGTGTGATTCCCCCAAGCGACGTCGCCATGAGCCTTGAAGTGATCGAGCATCTCCCGCCAGCGTTAGGGGAACGATTGATCGATCTCATCACGCAGAGCCCTCATGTCGTGTTTTCAGCGGCACAACCGGGTCAAATCGGGCACGGGCATATCAACGAACAGCCGCCCGATTACTGGCGTGAACGGTTCGCGATGCGCGGCTTCACCGAAAGCGTGTGGTCAGCCACGGTACGGGACCATCTGCGCGCGGCGACCACTGCGCCATGGCTGGCGCGGAATGTGATGGCATTTCAGAAAGGGTGAACGTTACACGACGTGCAACACGAAGCGGCTCTATCAGCGGACGCTTCGAATGAAGCGCCGCGTTACATCCAGTAGGGTTGCTCAGGCGACTGCGTCACCGCGACCTCGAGCCGCAGTGTCGTGTCCGCGGTGACAGATGCCGCGCTCGACAGCGCGTCGTAGCCGAGCTTCCAGGCGTGTACGTAGTACGTGCCTCCTGGAACGTCGATGTGCGCTCGTCCCGCATCGTCGGTCGTCGCCCTGAACGCGCCGATCCGCAACTCGACGTCCGCAAGCGGGATCCCGCTTCCTTGCTCACTCACCTCGAACGTGACGCGATGCTCCGTCGGTCGCGAGGCGACGACGCGCACGGTCGATTCGATCGCCGCGTGTTCTCCGTCCGGCGCGGTCGCATGAATGCTCCACGTGTGAGTGCCTTCCGTGCGCGGTGCAGCAACATCGAGCTCGACCCAGTACAGCGCCATCGTTCCGCGCCACGGATCGGACCCGACAACGCCGACGCCGAGAGTGGCACCCTGCTCGTCGCGCACTTCGATAGGCGTGGCGGTGAGTGAACAACCGTAGGGACAGGAAACGCCGACCTTCAGCGTCGCTCGATGGCCGGTGACGGCCGGAGAGGACAGGTCCCAGACGGCAAGACTGATCTCGTGACTCACTGACCCGCGGGCTTCGTTCGGCCAAGGTCGCGGAACTTGTTATAACCCTCTACTTCGTTCATCGGCGCGCAGATGCTCTCGGTGATGCCGGCGCAGATGCCAGACCACCCGAAGTAGGTCATTGCATCGCTCGGCGTGCGCTTGTAAATCTTCTTCGAACCGACGTACGGAGCCGTGTAGAACTCCGGATCGTAGAGCGTCAGCTGCATTTCGAGCGTGTTGAAATCGACGCGCCGCCAGGTTTCCTCGATCCGGGCGTGAAAGCTCTTCGGGTTCCCGGCGCTGTCGAGCCACGCACGATCGTCGAGGCCCACGGTGTTGACGGTGAGCGTGTTGCCGTTCCACTTGGCGACCGAGTGTCCGTACCAGGCCGGGCCGAGGTTCTCGAGGTTTTCGCCTGACGGCAGCGTGCGTCCATCCGTCCACAGCATCCGGATTCTGTGCTCCGACTGGAACACCTGCAAGATTCTGTTGGGCGTCATGATGAATTCCATCGGCTCGTCGTCGTTGAGGAGCCGCGGAAAGCCCATCGGGTTGCATGCGTACCATGGCGCGTTGCCGATCGCGCCGCCGGCGTCCGGGACGCGACCCGCTTTGGCCGCCTGTCCCGCCGGCGTCAGCGGAGGCGCCGGCGTGCCCAGCGTGTGATCGTTCTTCGTCAACTGCCAGATGCCCGACAGATCGTGCGGATCAAATTTGGTGTCACTGGCTTGCTGGTCAAGGCGGGTCTTGTACTGTGACTTCTCTCCCTGCGCATAGGCGACAGTCGCGAGTGACAACATGACGATCATCAGCGTGAAACGCCGCATGGGCTGACTCTCCAAGGGCACCCCAACGCGCAACGTCCGCGCGTTGGGGACCCCGCTAATTGGCCGGATTCTGGCCGTTGTCCCGCGACATGATTTCGGAGCCATCCGCGAGGATGATCTTGACGACGATCGCGGTCGGTGCGCCGTTGGCGGCGGGATTGACGATCGCGGTGATCGGCTGCCCGACCTTCAGCGTGTTCCGGTTGTACCCCTCCTGCGCCAGCGTGCTGACGCCGGAGTTCTCGAAGCCCCAGGTCACGACCTTTCCGTCCGCATCTTTGACGTCCATGTAAATGAGGACGTGAGGATTGCGCCACTCGACGCGCGAGACGGTCCCCTGCAGCGTGACGCGCTTCTTCATGTCGTAGGTCGCGCCCCTGCCATGATGCGCGGCCAGCGGCGCTGAAAGAACGGCAAGCAAAGCGATCAGGATGGGCAGCCTGTTCATGATTGTCTCCTGGCGCGCGAAGCCTCGCGTCCGGCGATCCGGCCGAACACGGTCACTCGAGGAAGTCCGTGCAGCGCGAAGCCGCCTGCGGATTCGCCGGCGCAATAGAGTCCCGGAATGACCTGGCCGCGGATGTCCAGCACTTCGCAGCGGCCATTCGTTCGAAGTCCGGCGAGCGCGTCGTGGAGAATTGGCGTGGCCCACGCCGCATGGAACGGCGGCTTTTGGACCTTGAACATCAGCCCCGGTCTGCCGAACTCCGCATCTCTTCCGGCGTCCACTGCCGCGTTGTACTTCGCGACCGTGTCTTCGAGCGCACGCGGTGGCATCGGCGCGAGCTGATAGGGGTTTGCGATCTTGCGCGCCAGCTCGGATATGGTGTCGGCGGTGAAAAAAAAGCCATTCGGATCGACGTTGGGAGGTTTGGGATCCCATTCTTCCCGCCGTACCGCGTCCGCGTCGAAGATTGCCCAGATCGGACCGCCACCATTGAGCTTCTTGCTCTTCGCGTCCGAGTCATGTCTGCCCAGACACGCGTTCAGGTACCCGTACGTATCGTCGAGCTCGTTCCAGAATCGCTTGCCAAACTGGTTCACACAGATCAGATCCTGATAACTCTTCACCGTCAGACCTGCGCCGCCAACCTGCGGAAACATCGGGCTGCCCGGATTCCATCGAAGATTCTCGTATCCGTAGCGCGCGCCGATGTGACGCGTCTTGGTGACCGAGCGGCCATGCTCGCTTGCCACATTCGATGTTCCCCAGAGCGCGGCGCCGATTCCCATCGCCAGCATCTCGCCATCCGCGTTCTGCTTGCTCCATGGTTCGCCCGCGACCTGGTACTCCTCGGTCAGCCGTGGATCGAACATCCGTCTGAACGCGACGTTGCTCGTGAAACCGCCGGTCGCGATGATGAAGCCGCGTTTCGCTTCGATGTTGACGCGACGGGTCTCAATCGTTGCGGTAATCCCCTGGACGCGTGACCCGTTTTCCCGAACGATCGCCGTGAGGCTGTGGCTGAGCAGAATCTCGACGCCTTTGGCACGCGCGCTTTTTTCGAGCGCGCGCACGAGCCCGGAGCCGGGACTTCCATTGATCGTGACCTTGAGATCGTCGGAATACACCTTCGTCCGGAACAGGCGCGGCACCGTTCCCTCGTTGACGAGGGTCGGCATCACCTCGTCGAACTGGACGCCGTTGTCGAGGAGGAAATCAAACGTCGCCGCGTTTTCGTCGGCCCACACGCGCACTAGGTCGCGGTCGCTGTACCGAAGCTCGAGATTGTGGAAATTGGTGTGGTCCAGATACACCTGGTCGGCTGAATCGACGACGCCGAACTTTTTCTGCAGTCGTGTGCCGCCGCCGAGCGGGATGCGACCGCCGCTCACCATGGCATGGCCGCCGATGTCGTGGTTCTGTTCGACGATGATGACGGATGCGCCTTGATCGCGCGCCATGATGGCCGCGCACAATCCGGATGCACCAGCCCCGGCGATCACGACATCCGCCGAGCGGTCCCATTTTGTGACGCGCTGGGCCTTTGCCTCGTCTTGCGTAGCGATGCCGACAACTGCGGTGGCGCCGACGCCGAGCGCACCTTTGGTGATGAATTTTCGTCTGCTTGCCCCGAGCTTCGTCATTTCACTGTGACGTCCACGTCGAAGGTGGAGAACGTCTGGCCGTCGCTGGCGATTGCCCGCAGTCGATATGCGCCCGGGGCCGAGAAACGCACCTTGGTGTCGAGCGTAGCCGGTTTGCCGTACACCCGCTGGCTCATGATGTCGGGAGTGAACTGCACCTTGCCTGTCCCGCGATACACGATCCAGCGGACACGCACACCCTGTTGCAGCTGACCGGTTGGATCGGGAATCGGTTTCGGATGACCGTCATCACTTGCCGTCACGCTCAACGACAGCATGTCGGACACATTGACGGTTTGCGCAGCGGTGCCCGTGATCACCGGCGGGCGGTTCTCATGATCCAGGTCGGTCTCGTTGGTCCCGTTGGTCATCAACGACGGATCGCGGGCCGCGTTCTTCGCGATCAGATCCTTGTCGACTTCCCACTCCGCCTGCAGCCAGCCCTTCGCCTGATTGGTCTTGCCTCGCGTGATGAGCGTCCAGGTGACGCGCTGCTCCTTCGGCCAGTTCGCCGGAACGTTCACCTTGAACACCCACCACTTCCGGTTCGGATAGAAATGTGTCGGCTGGCCGCGATCGGCAGTGCCGCCGTCGAACGTGTTGTTCGGGCCAATCGGAACGTCAATCTCTTCAGTGGTGTTCCGATTGAAGTAGCCGAAGTACAGCGAGTACGTTCCGTCGGCGTTCTTTTCCCAGCCGTCATAGGTGGGACTGATGTCCTGCCCGCGGTCGTAGGCGGAGGGTGCAGGCGTCTGGGCAGCGGCGGATCGCGGACCGAGAAGGTCCGCGCCGCTCGCGCCGCTGAAGAAAGGGGCCGCGCCGCTGATGACAAGCACCGCTGCAACGAGCAGGCAGGTCTTCATGGCCGCCTCCCGTTACCGCGTGCTCGTCGGAACACTCTTCGCCGCGCGCCGCGCGTCCGTTTCCTTCTTCAGCTCTTCGTCTGACATGAAGTACCAGCTAATCCACGCCGAGGCCATCTCGTCGATCGTCCGCTGCCCATAGGTAATCTGCGCATCCGGATCCGGGTTGAACGGATTGCTCGCCGTGTTGTTGTGCCACATGATCGAATGCAGCACCGTCCCCGCCGGCAGCAGCGGTGCCGCTTCGTCCGCGTAGACGTAGTTGAGATGCCAGTTGAAGCGGAAGCTGGCGCACGACAGCGTCTCGACCTTGCCCGTCGGGTAGATCGCCTCGAGACACTCGGCCTTGCCGCGGTTGTGCATATGCGGCTGGAATGAGAGCAACCGCGCCGCCTTCTTCAGCGTGAGATAGCCATCCGATCGCACGTTGTCGGTGTGCGGGCGGATATCCACTTCGCGCGCGCTCACCGTTGTCGAATTGATGGCGTGAGTCGGGACGTATCCCTTCGGATAGAACTTCAGCCCAAGCATCACATTCGTCGGCGTGTCTTCCTTGCCGGTCGCATGCAGATGCATCTGGAAGTTGATCTTTGTCCCCGCCTTGATCAAGCGGCCCGAGCCGTCCGGAAAGACATCGCCCTGCTTGCCAATGGCGTACTCGTTCAGGAAAACACCTTGCTCGCCGACTTCGAGCGGCACGTCGGCGTCATCGAGCTTGCCGCTGCCGAGCGTGGCGTCGGTCGGCTCGACGATCGATGTCCGAATGTGGTGTATGACTGTGAACCCCTTGGTCGGAATGATCTGCACCGCTTTGATGTAGCGATCTTCGGTGAGGTGCGGATCGACGAGGATGTCGGGCCATCGGTCGGGCACCTTTGCCGGGACGATGTAGTCCTTCGAGAGGCTGACGATCACATCGGGCTGACCAATCTGCCAGGCCTCGGCGGCGGGGAACTGGCGCGGCTTCGGCATGTCCGCGGGATTGCCCTCGGGCGCGCCGGCATCGACCCACTTGATGATTGTCTCGATGTCGCGATCGCTCAGCGACCGGTCGTTGCTGAAGTGCTGCACACCCACGTTCTTATCGATGAACCATGGCGGCATCTCGCGCGCGGCGACCTTCAGCTTGATCGATCGCGCCCACGGCCGCGCGTCGTCGTAGGTCAGCAGCGACATCGGCGCGATGCTGCCGGGCCGGTGGCATACCTGGCAGTTGTTCTGGAAGATCGGCGCGATGTCTTTCGTGAACGTCACGGAAGACTGACTGGTGGGCGACTGGCCCGCGTTGATCGACACGGCAGCGGCCGTGAGGATCAGCGCGATCGAGGCCGGAAGAGTGAACCGCATGAAAATATCCCTCCTCGTTTACCGAACAGAACAGGGGGTCGGGTTCCACTTCGATCCGTCTGGCAATTTCTTGAAAGCGTAATTAACGATCCACGGCTGCGTCAGGTACTCGGGATCATCGACGATTTGCGTGTATCGGATCCACTGACTTCTATCGGGTAAATCCATGGTCCGGAAGTACTCGGTCATGGCGACATTGGCCGTGTACGGCATGCCGTTTTTCCAGTAATAGCCCGGCTTCAGGCGACTTGTGCCCACTCTCAGGTTGCCGCCTCGGTCGAAGTTGCCCGTGCCGCCCATGACTGTCCACTGGGCAATTGAGTACCCGTGCGGGCTTGGCTCGGTGCCGGCAGGTGGCTCCAGCTTCGCCGGCCGCGCTGGAAAGAGCGTCGCATTGCTGTAGTCGAGGCGGCCTTCGGTGACAGGTGGACCGAAATGCAGAAGACGCGTTTGCGTGCCGTAATCCGCGTCGATCTTCAGCGTGTTCTCGTCCTGCCATGTGATGTGCAGGTGTGTTGGCAGCCGCATGATCCCGGGCGCGCCGTATGCTTTGCACGCGCTGCCCTCGGCTTCGTCTTTCGCGGGATCCCACGCCATCGCCACTTTCGCGCCTGCGACGTTGTAGGGGATGTTCCCTTGCGCCGACGGATTCGGACCCGCGCCGATGAAGCCGACACCCGGATTCTCGATCGTGCCCGTCACGCCGCTGCCAAAGTCACCCTTCGCCGGCGTGAGCATCCGCACGTGCCAGTCTTCGGTGACAACCGCGGTCCAGTAGCCCGTGAGATCGATGGGAGCCATCGCTCTTGCCGTTTGCGGTGGAGCGGCCTGGCCACCACGACCCTGCGCCTGAAGCCAGACCCCACAACTGGCAAGCGCGACCATGACGAGCCACGCTCCGTGCCTCCGTGCCTCCGTGGTCCGTGACGGTGAAATTCGCATCTAGTTGACGGTCTCGCCCGCCTTGCTGCCCCAGGATTTGCCGTCGGTCGTGCGCGTGATCTGAATCAAACGGCCGTGCGTGCTGTTGGGACTGCGCGATGGATTGACGACCACTTCGACCGGATCACCGATCTTGAATGCGTCCTTGTCGATGCCCTGCCGCGCGAACTGCGCGGCTGTCGCACCCTCGATCACCCACTGTTTCGTCGTGCCGTCCGGATCTGCGACTTCGACGTAGAGGAATGAATGCGGCGCCCGAAGCGTAACCTGCACCATCTTGCCTTTGATCGTCATCGTCTTGCTGACGTCGTAGGTGCCGCCGAATGAATGATGCGCCTGGATCGGCATGGTCCACAGCGTCGCGGCGACGAGCGCACAAGCGACGGATACAGCCTTCATTTTTTCTCCTTCAGACTGCGATACACGGTTTCGACGAAGCGCGACGTCACGCCCGGTTCTCGTCCGTATTCGGGATCGAAATCCATGGTCGGCTTCGCGGCTTTTACTTGTGCCAGCGTCATTCCCTTGTCGACCATGGACTGGATGCGATCGCGAATGACCATCAGCATGTCGCGGTAGTAGCCGACGTCAGCCGCATCGCTGATCCAGCCACGGCCCGGCACGATTAACGTGCCGCCCTGCGCCATGAACTCCGTGACGGTCATGTCTATGAGCTTGTTGAGCGCGTCGATTTCGCCGTTGATGCTGCCGCCCTTGTCGACGTCGATCGGCGGATAGATGTCGCTGTTGTAAATATCACCGGCCGCAATCACATCAGCGCGGCGGAACCAGACGATGGAGTCGCCGTCGGTGACGGCCTTCGGGAAATGAAATAGCTGCACCGCCTGATTGTTGAAGAAGCGGTAAAGCGTGTACCGCTCGGACAAGTACGTGTCCGTCGGGACGAGGGTGTCTGGCGCCTTCGCCTCGATCATGCGACTCTGCACGTTGGCGTGCGCGAGAACCTGCAGGCTCAAGGTCGGATCGCGATAGCCGAGCAGGCGGAACAGCGGCGACTTCCGGATGTTCGCGTTGCCGCCGACGTGGTCGGCGTTGCTGCTGGTGTTGATGATCAGACGGATCATCGGATCGTTGAACGCGTGTTCCACGAGCCACTGGTTGCCAAACGGTGACGCCGTCTCGGGTGGTTCCTGCGGCCGCAGCGTTTGGTTGATCTGGCGGACGGCGCCGAGCACTTTGTCGGTTGCTGCTGCCGCGCCCGAATCCACCATCACGATGCCGTCACCGCCGGCAGAGACGACGATGTTTCCGCCCCCGCCGGCGATCAGATACACGTTGCCGTTGACGTGCACCGGCTCGACCTTGTCGTAGGTTGGCGCGCGCTTCGGCTGGGCGTCCGCGCGTTCCGCGATACGTGTCGATTCGTCGGTATAGGTCGGCTTGATCGTCGACTGCGCGGCCGGCGGCCTCAGCGTGGCGGCCTTCGTGCGCCACTCTGGATAGAGCGTTTCGGCGCCGCCTCGCGAACCCTCCTGCGGCACCTTGTACTTGAATGCCGATTCGGTGAGATAGGGATTCTCGCCCGGCAGGTAATGCGGGACGCGGTACTTCTCACCCGCCTGATATTCCTCGGGCTGACATGGATACGGCGGGAGCTGTAGCGTCGGCGCGCGCATGTACGTCGCGCTGCGCACGAAAGGTTCCGTCAGATAGTCCGGATCGATCACGGTGAATGTCACCTCGAGGTACGGCTCCTCCAGAGACATCTCTTCGATGACGGTCGCGCGGAAGCTCGTGGCGACACCGTTGCGCCGCACGTAACTCTCCTTGATGTGCGTCGTCGTGATCTCGAGCGTGTCGCCGCGGAACTTTCCGGTTGAGAAGCCATCCCAGGAATGCAGCGCGAACGGCGACGGCGACGGACGGCCGTCGACCCAGATCGCGCGTTCGCCAGGTGTCTTTTCGTACGAGATGCGATAGGCGACGAGCTGCCGCGTCAGCGGATCGGTCACCTTGTCGATCCGCATCGGGTCGAGACCCTTGGGCTGATAGCCGGGCGTGCGCGGACGACATTGCAGCAAGGACGACGAGGTGTTGACCTCTTCGTCGTAGGTGTCGGCGCGCATACGCGCCGCATCGTTCAACGGAAGGCCGCGGTAGTCGCCGGGAAAGGCGCCTGGATTACGGTCTCGTTCGTCCTCGTGATTAATCCAGCGCCACGTGCCGGTCAAATCGACAGGCGAGTTTTCCTGCGCAAGGGCCGGGCGGGCAGCCAGTGATGCGAGCAGCATCAACAGGCCGGTAGCTCTCGATCGACTGATGGTCCGCATCCGTAGCGGGAAGATAGGAGGAGAATGGAACCTCCGTCAAGTCCAGAGGTGCTTGTATGAGCTTCTACGAGAACCGCATTCTTCCCTACATGCTCAACGTCTTCATGAATACGGAAGGGACGCGCGAGGAGCGCCAACGCTCGCTGGCCGGCGTGAAGGGGGCCGTCCTCGAGGTTGGTTTCGGCAGCGGCTTGAATCTTCCTTATTACCCGGAGACGGTCACGAAGGTCGTCGGTGTCGATCCGTCGCGTACGTCCGCGCACCTCGCGCGGAAGCGCATCGCCGCAGCGTCATTTCCTGTCGAGTTTGTCGGTCTGTCGGCAGAAAAGCTACCGGTTGCGGAGGCAAGCTTCGACTCGGTCGTCAGCACATTCACGCTGTGCACCATCCCCAACGTCTCGAGCGCGCTTGCCGAGATGTGGCGCGCCTTGAAACCTGAAGGTCGCTTCTACTTTGTCGAGCATGGACATGCCGACGATCCCGGCGTCGCCCGCTGGCAGGAACGCTTGAATGGCATTGAGCGGAAAGTGTTCGGCGGATGTCATCTGAACCGCGATATCTCGGTGCTGATCAGGCAGGCAGGTTTCGAAATCGAACGTCTGGAGCACGCCTATATGAAAGGCGCGCCCAAATTCGCTGGGTTCCTCTATCGCGGCGTGGCCAAGCGCGCTGATTCCTGATAGCGGGGCGACTCGACACTGACGAATCGCGGATCGCAAACACAATAGGGTAATCACGCTCGACGCCCGACCCTTCGAACGCGCCGATAGTGTCCGACTCCGAGGGAGCAACTCTTGCGTGTCTGTTTGCCGGAGTGTGCATGACACGTCGCGCTGTCAGTGTGTTTCCGATCGTATTCGCCCTGTGCCTGCTATGGACGGAGGGCTCTGCGTTGGCGGCGGGGATCTCCCTTGGTCAAGTCGAGATCCGGCTTGAACGAATGTCCGGTGGAGGCTGTTCGCACTGCGGAGGATTTTCGAGGATCTACGACGTCGTGATTCGAGGGGATGGCGTCATTGAATACCGCGATGGAGCAGAGCCGGATCGCGTGAACGTGCGCAACGTGTCCGTCGATGACGTGATTGCGCTCGCCAACGAGTTCATTGCCGCCGGCTTTCTTGAGGCGCGTGAATCGTACCGAGGCAAGCTCGGATTGGTTCGTGACGGGAATGGAGTCAATCTCAAGACCGTCACCACCGATCGGGAGGCGCCGGAAACACGGCTCACGCTGCGCCTTGGCGACCGCGTGAAACGAGTCGACCTCATTGCGGACTATCCGGACGCACTCGGCAGATTGCCTGAGCTCGTCGATCGCATCGGCGGTCCGAACGCGTGGCCGGTGCGGTGAGTCGACGAAGGCGGATCTTTAGACCCGCCTTCGCGCGTCAGTTAGCGTCCGAGGGCTTTCCGGATACGGGCCAGATGATGGTAGCTGTGTCGGACCGCGTGATCCTCCAGAAAGAACTGGCAGGTCAACGGAGCATCTCCGTAGAGTGACACCGGAGCCGCCTGCGTGAGCTCGGCGTCGTTGAGAGCGCGGATCGCGGCTGCAGCCGCCGCGCTGTTGCGTGCGAGCAGTTCGAGCGCCGCCTGCTTCGTGGCGTTCTCGTTCTCAGCGGCGTGGCCGCCGTTGACCTCGGCGACCGCGTCCCACGTGACGCCAGTAATCGGTTTGCCGGTCGCCAGGACCTGAGCCAGCTGGATTTCCAGCGGATAAATGCTCGCAACATGATGGACGATGACGCCGATGGTGCGCTTGTCCGTCGTGCCGAACGGTGTGCGCCATTCGGCGTCGGTGAGCGTCTGGGCGAAGTCGGCGAGCGCGCGGGCGCCCTGCTCGAGCCGTTGCGCGAGTGCTTCCGCCTGTCGGCTCGCCGCGGCAGACCTCGTCTCGGATTCCATAGAGACCGTACTCATAGACACTTTCTCCTCTCGCTGCTTAACGCGTCATCGGCGACGCCGGACCGCAACACGACCGGCAACTACCCACTACCAACCACCAACTACCAACCACCAACTACCAACCGCCAACGGAATCGTCACTTCGTCGCCGTTTTCTGACTCGCAGCGTTCCGCGGGTCGTCAGCCGGATTCACGTAGTTGAACTCCACCGGCCCCTGTCCGTAGAGCACGATCGTCGTTTCACCGGTTGTGTAGGCGAAATGGTTCATGTTCGCCGGCATCAACGCATAACCGCCCATGCCGAGCGTTTTGTTCCCTGCCGCGCTCTTGTTGAGCTTTCCCCCCATGCCAAACGTGACCGCGCCCGAGGTGACGACGACGTTTTCGTCGGTCGGATGCGAATGCGCCGGAATCGCGTAATTGCTGGGGAACTTCAGCCGGACGGCGTAGGGCACCGGCTTGGTCGGGTCGCCCGACAGCACGGCAATCTGCGCGCCCGCGGGCAACATTGGCGGCGCCGGACCCCATTTGGCTTCCGCAGGAGTCTGAATCACGTGTGCATGACCCTGCGCGACGACGCGTGAGGTGCCGCCGGCAAGGATAGCCACCGCTGTGATCACCGATGCGATCGTCTTCATGTTTCCTCCTTCGACGGCCTCTCGGCGACCGTCACACGATCAAGGTATGAAGTGCGACAGGTATGCCGCGTCGCATACGCGGGCCATTTTTTGGCCCGCCGCGCAAATGGCCTGAATGGGTCACGACCGGCCGTGCCTGGCGGCGCTACTCTGCGAGGAGTCCGCGTCGCGCAGCCTGCGCGACGGCGGCTGCTCGTGAGGAGACGCTGAGTTTGTTGAGGATGTTGGCGAGATGGCGGTGGACGGTGTGGTCGCTGACGAACAGCTTTTCGGCAATCGCCTGGTTGGTCAGCCCATCGGCGACCAGCCGCAGGACTTCGAGCTCGCGAACCGTCAGGCCGCTGTCGTTGCGCGGACGGGACGAGGTGTCAGACGCAGGCGTCGACCGCGGCAGCGAGTCGAGGAGGAGTCGCGCTCTCGAGATTTCCAGTTCGGCTTTGAGCTCGGTGAGCACGTCGATCGCGCGGCGTGCCTCGAGGGCGGCATCGTCGATGCGGTCGAGCGAGACCAGCGCACGCGCGAGCTCGATCCGTGCGCGCGCCACTTCGTACGGCGCGTTGCTCTGCACGAACCGATCGACTGCGTCTTCAAAATGCCGCCGGGCATCGTCCTCATCGCCCGATGCCATCGCAACCCAGCCTGAGGCAAGACTCGTCGCTGCCTTGAGCGGCAGCGTTGTGACGACGGCGGTAATCGCCGCGAGCTCAGCCAGTGCCGTCCGGGCGCCATCCAGCTCGCCGGCCGCCGCCTGCGCTCGGACGAGCAGCTCGAGACCGGCTGCTCGATCGGTACGGTTCTGTGTCGGCACGCGACGCAGGTATCGATCGATGTGCTCCGCGGCGCTGCGCATGTCACCGCGATCGAACGCGAGCTCGGCGCGGCCGAGCAATGCGAGCCCGTGTGCGCCGGCCTGGTCGAACATTGACGCGGCTTCCGTCAGACGGCCCTGGCGACGGCGCAGCTCCGCGAGGCGGACGATCGCGTCCGGCGTCATCGCCGGGCGGCTCGCCGCGAGTTCGTCGCCGGCAGCGATCAGTTCCTGCTCCGCCTCCATCCAGGTGCCGCGCCACATGCAGATGGAGGCGTATTGCGTGCGACAGACGGCAAACAGCGGCCGCAGTCCCCACTTTGCGCAGAACACTTTCAGGCGGGCACACCATTGAACGGCACGGTCGTAATCCCGAACGCGTTCGCAGGCGGCAATCATGTAGCAGCACGCGAGCGCAATCGCGACGAGGTCCTTCAACTCGCCGGCCACTATCGCCGCGTTCACCTCGTCGAGGCGCCGCATGCCTTCCGAGATGGCGCCCGAGGCGACGAGGGAGAGTCCCTGGACCGACACGCCAAGCATTTCGAGATCGATGTTGTGGACGTGCCGCGCGATGCGAATTCCTTCCGCGGCCAGCCGGTGCGCCCGGTCCGGATCGCCATCTTCCATCAGACACAGCGATCCTTCTCGGACATTGAGCCACGCCTGTTCGGAACATTCTGGAAGGCCGGAGAGCAAGCTTCTGCCGCGCTGCAGCCAGCCGTTGGAGACCGCATGCTCGCCGCGGAAAGCCCAAGCGTCCCAGGCGAGCCAGACAGCTATTCTCGCGGCCGATTGCCGATCGCCCCGCTCGCTGTACAGGCGGTAGGCACGTTCGCGCGCGTCGAATACGGCTTCGGCGTCATCGAGCCACCACGCGGCGAGCGCGAATCCCTCGAGCGCTTCCGCACTGTCGCGCTCGCGCAGCACCGACTCAAACGCGCTGCGCGCTTCAGACCACGCCCCGCGGGACAGGTACTCGTCGCCTGCGGCGCAATCAGGTGGACGTTGGGACCACACAACGATTTGGATTATGTAATTCAAAATTCAAAATGCAAAATTCAACACGGCATATGCACGGCGGTGAACGCTGCGGCGATTTCACCCGGTTGTCGCGTAAACAGGTAGGGTTTGCATGCCTGCTCGACGATTGATGGCGGTGCTTGCGCATCCGGACGACGAATCGCTGGGCATCGGCGGTACGCTGGCCAAGTACGCGAGCGAGGGCATTGACGTTTTTGTTCTGTCCGCGACGCGCGGGGATCGCGGCCGGTATCGCGATTATCGATTTGGCGACCCTCAGCATCCGGGCTCGTCCGCGCTGGCGGCCATTCGTGAGCGCGAACTGCGCGCAGCTGCTTCGACGTTAGGCGTGCGGGACGTGGCGTTCCTCGACTATGGCGATCAGGAAATCTGCCGCGCGAACCCGCCGGAGATCATCGCCGCCATCGTCGACCATCTGCGGCGCGTTCACCCCGACGTGGTCATCACCTTCGGGCCAGATGGCGCCTACGGACATCCCGATCACATCGCGATCTCGCAGTTCACGACCGCCGCGGTCGTTGCGGCGGCGGATCCCGCGATAGCTAAGCTCTATTACATCGCGTGGCCGCAATCGACGTGGGCCGCGTATCAGAGTGCCTTCAAGAAACTGACGTCGATGGTCGACGGCGTCGAACGGCAGGTCGTCCCGTGGCCGGATTGGGCGATCACAACCGTGATCGACACACGTCGGTTCTCACAGACCGTGTGGCAGGCGATCGCCTGCCATGAATCGCAGATGAGCGTGTACACACAGCTCGAGCACCTCTCGCCGCAGCATCGCGAAGCGTTGCTGGGGGTGCAGTCTTTCTATCGCGTCTTCAGCACGGTGAACGGCGGCCGCGCGCGCGAGACCGATCTCTTCGAGGGGATTCGCACATGACGACAAATGCAACGGACGCGGGCCTGGCGAAAACCTCCGCCCGCGACGCGGCGCTGGAGATGGACACGACGACCTTCCGTGCACTTGGCCACCGACTGGTCGATCAGCTCGCCGACTCACTCGCGTCGATACCAC
>Ga0207659_10000815_pt1 | contig 18445 bp, 16 predicted proteins | sample KBSM43metaG_FD_184330 | JGI IMG/M metagenome (GOLD analysis project Ga0207659, IMG submission 184330) | Miscanthus rhizosphere microbial communities from Kellogg Biological Station, Michigan, USA - KBS M4-3 metaG (SPAdes) (version 2) | ecosystem: Host-associated > Plants > Roots > Rhizosphere >...
AAGACGGTGAACCGAATTGGGCAGCGGCTTCCCGCTTCAGCGATGTAAAGATCCATCTCTATGGAAAGTCGGAAGCCCGCCGCGGCCGCAAGATGGGCCACATGACGGCGATGGGGCGAACGACGGACGAAGCGCTCGATCTTGTGATTTCCGCACGGGACGCGTTGCTGATTTAGTCCCGGATCGTAATCGCTCGACCTCGACTGTAATGCGGCGCCCGGTTTGCAGTGGCACAGTCCGCCATGCGCCGACTGGCAGTTCTCTTCGGTGCGATTACGATGGCGACGGTCTTTGTGATGGCTGAGCCGGCCCCGCCGGCCGCCGTCGAACCGGTGTTACACCGATTCCTTGCCCGCGCCGACGAACCGCTCGTCACCTACCGTGGGACTCGGCACCTTGAGGGGCGCAACGAGCGATACAACGTCTCGGGGTGGATGGAAATCGCCACGGAACTCTCGCCAGATGGATTCCATTACCGTGTGATCAATGAAGGCGGCAGCGATCTCATTCGCGGCCGCGTCTTCCGGTCGATGCTCGAAGACGAGGAACAGATCTTCGCCAACGGCGATCTGTCGCGGTCGAGCTTCACGGCAACCAATTACGACTTGTCTGCCGCCCCCGAGTCTGAACCAGGCCTGGTCAAGTTGTTCGCTCGGCCGAAGCGGAAGGACGTCACGCTGATTGACGGGGCTGTCTATATCACCGACACCGATGCGGATCTGGTTCGCGTCGAAGGACGGCTGGCCAAGAATCCGTCGTTCTGGACGCGGCGGGTCGACGTCGTCAAGCAGTACGGGCGCGTCGGTGGCCTCCGGGCCCCTATCCGCATCGAGTCAACAGCGCAGATTCGCTTCGCCGGGACGTCCACGATGACGATGATTTACCAATACGAAATGATCAACGGCGTCAACGTCAGCGCCTCACGCGTCGTCGCAGAGGCACGTTAGCGGCGATAATCTGCGCATCCAGGTGCGCAGCAGCGGAGCCGACATCTATCGCTTCGGTCCCTTTCAGCTCGATTCCGGCCGCCGTCGGCTGCTCCGGGGCAGCGAACCCGTGCTGCTGCCGGATCGCCATCTCGAAATCCTGTTACAGCTCGCCGCCAATGCGGGCCGAACCATTTCGAAAGACGACTTGATTGCAGCCGCGTGGCAGGACGTTGCGGTCGCCGACAACAGCATCGAGCAGGCAATCTCCAGTCTTCGGAAGGCGCTCGGCAGCCGCGCCGACGGCGGTCCGTATATCGAGACGCTGAGCCGTCGCGGTTACCGATTCAGCGGCGCCGTTGAACGCGGCAAGCCGCGGGAATCAGATGCGTCGCTGGACGCACTGCTCGCTCCCTATCGAGCCTTTGTCGAGGGGCGTGCCGCGCTCGAAACGCTGGATCGCGACGCTCTGGCGCGCGCCCGCGCCGCGTTCGCCGAGGCTTTGCGTGGGGAGCCGGACGATGCGGCGGCGCATATCGGCATGGCGAACGCCTGTGCCCTTGGTTTCGAGTCGACGCGCACGCACGCGTCACCGGATCTCGAGGCGCTGCGTGATGCCGTGCACCATGCGCGCGAAGGGTGCCGGCTCGATCCGTCCTCGGGTGAGGCATGGAGCACGCTAGCGTTCGTGCTGCACCGAAGCGGCAGCGCTGGCGAGGCGATCGCCGCAGCACGAAAGGCCGTCACCCTCGACCCGGGCAACTGGCGTCACCATCTGCGGCTGGCGTTTGTCGGCTGGGGCGAAGAGCGGCTTCGCGCGGCGCATCGCGTCCTGACATTGTGCCCCGGCCTCGCGCTCGCGCACTGGTTTGCGGCAACCGTATTCATCGCTCGTCAGGCATTTGATACGGCGTTGGAAGAGTTGCGCCGCGGCTGCGCGTCGCAGGATGCCCAGCGTACGGAGGGCGGACGATTCAAGGCCGTGGGCCTGCACCTGCTTCATGGGCTCGTACTGGCGGCGCGTGGGAACGAGGAGGGCGCGCTCGAGGAGTTCGCGCGCGAGCTCGAGTTCGAAGCCGATGGTCAGTTGTACGCGCGTGAGTGTTCGGCGAACACCTGGTACGCCATCGGCGCGATCCATCTCCGCAACGGCCGCCGCGCGGACGCCGACGCGGCCTTTCGCGAAGCCTTGAACCGCGTGCCAGGCCATCCACTGGCGGCGGCCTTGTGCGGAGCGGACGTCAGTGGCGCGGAGTCACGCCTGGCAGGCATGAACAATGTGGATCTCGCCATGGCGAACGCCGCCGCGCTCATCCTCAACGGCAAGCATGAACTTGCTGCGCGGGTCTGCGGCGAAGCGCTCGCGCATGCCGAAGCTGGCCCCGCAGGATGGCTCCTCCCCGTGGACCCCCTGCTGGACCCGTTGCGCCACCCCGATGTATGGGCCCGGACGCTCGCCATGCTGCGCGATCGCGCCGCGTAGCCGACTTTCAGGATTTTTCAGCCCAACCATCAGGACTCGATCGACGTCAGCCCGCTACGTTACCCGCATGGAGGTTCACTATGCGGAACGTAGTTGCTGCATTGGTATGCGTCGCGTTTGCGTCGCCTTTGTATGCCCAGTCAGGAACCCAGGCGCCTCCCCCGGCTCGCACGCTGAGCCTCGCGGGACCTCGCGTCGGCATGACGTTTCTGAGCGATGGCGTGGTCGACAAGCTGCACGAACGGAATGTCGACGTGGGGCAGAACATCTCGCAATTCGGATGGCAGTTCGAGCGGCAGTTCTACTCGAAGCAGGGCGGCGTCACCGCGCTGAACGAGTGGGTATTTCTGCTGGGCGGACTCGATCAAAACGTGGCGATTCCGAGTCTCAGCTGGATGGTTGGACTGCGGACGAGGGAAGGTGCCGAGTTCGGCGTCGGTCCAAACGTCACGCCTGCCGGCGTTGCGCTCGCGCTCGCGGCGGGCGTCACGATGCGTGCCGGAGTGCTCAACGTGCCGATGAATTTCGCGGTCGTGCCCACAAAGGCAGGCACAAGGGTAACGATGCTCACCGGCTTCACACTTCGCCGGTGAGGCTAGGTCCGGCTGAAGCCGGCCCCCACCGGTTCAAACAGCCCACCGGTTCAAACAGTTGCGGACCCCACCGGTTCAAACAGTTGCGGTGGGGTCCACCTTCAGGTGGACCTACGGTGTCAGTGTCAATGAGTACTCGGCGGGGCCGGGAACGAACGGCGTCGGATCGCCGTTCACCCAGGCCTCGTGGGAATTTGCATAGAACGGCGAGAGTGGGTTTCCGCTTTGCCCGGTCGGCATGTGCATGATGCCTTCCTTCTCGTGCCCCGGCGAGACGACCATCCGCTCCGACGCGCCGATCGATCCCGAGTGCACCTGAATCGTGTACAGGTCACCGGCGAGCGGTCGCGCAGGCATATCCAGCCATCGGCCGACGAGCGGGATTGCCGCCGACAACGGATGCCGGAACATCGTCACGTTGTACTCGGCCCACTTGTGTTCACCGAGGGCGGAGGATCCTCGTTGGACCGTCTCTTTGATCACTTCGTCGACCGTTGCAAGGATCAGGTCGTCCCACGACGCATATCGCGGATCGAGCAGATGCATCGGCCTTTCGTTCACGAGCTTCCAGATCGGCCCCTCACGGCGCCGGACGGTCTCATAGTCAAACGTGCCGTCAGCTTCATAGCATTCCGAAAGCACGAACTCGATGATCCGCTCCGACAGAAGATCGCGAAAGCGATGCACGAACGCGTACGCTGCTGAATCGGGTGTTGCGCGCCAGCTCCAGCCGGTATCCAGAAGCCGACGCAGCTCGGCACGGTTCGCGTGGTCGGTGAGCGCCCCCGGCGTCAGCGCGTTCAGCAGCAGAGTCCGCCAGCGATCGAGGAATCGAGAACTCGCATCCATCTGGATGTCGAGCATGTCGCGAGCCGTGAATCGATCGCGCGCCATCAGGCGATCGCGAATCTGCCGCGCGCGCGTGCCCACCTCGTATCCGCCATCGCCGAGTTTCGCGAGCATCTCTCCGTCCACAACTCGAGCGTTCGCGGTCCAGATACGGCCGCCTGGCGGATTGAGGATGCGGGGATACTCCGCGCGGTCAAGCCACCCTTTCCAGCCACGCGTTCCATCGGCCCATGATGAGGGGAGCACGCCATCCTCGCCAACGCGACGGGGAATGGCCCCGTATACAGACCAACCAATGCGGCCGCTGCGATCGGCCACAACCAGATTCTGTCCAGGCGTTCCGAGGCCGTTCGCCTCGTCGAACGCCTCCTCGATCGTCTGCGCCGATTCAAGTGGCGTGATCGTCGTCGCGAGCCGGTCGCCGGCATGTGCTACCCATGCGTACGCGCGCAGTCGTCCGCGATGGTCGGATCCCAGCACAGGACCCCAGATGGTCCACGTGACCTGCTCGTGTTGCGCCGGAGCGCCCGCGACCGCGATCGTCTCATCGAACCGCTCAAAGTCACGCCATCCGTCAGGTGTCCGGTACCGGTTCGGATTTGCGGGGTCTACCTCCAGTTCGATGAGGTCGCCCCAGTCCGCCCATGTATTCGTGAACCCCCATGCGATATGCGTGTTGCTGCCGGTCACGAGCGCAGGCACGCCGGGGAGCGTGACGCCCATGAGGACGTGCGGCTCTTTCCCTGCCGGATCGGGCCATTCCATCGATGCGCGATACCAGGTGTTGGGCACGCGGATGGCCAGATGCATGTCGTTGGCGACGACGGCGCGGCCGTCAGATGTGAGCGCGCCAGAAACTGCCCAGCTATTGCTGCCGAGGGCTGAGCGATCGGCAAATCCCAACCCCCAAATCCCAAGGCCCAAATCCCAAGTCCCCGTCACGCGCGACAGACGTTCCGGCAGCGGCGGCGTCGCCCGCCCAACACGGCTTGAGCGGAGGTTGTAAACATCCGCGCCTGGAATGGGAGGCGTGCTGAAGCTTTCGCCAACGACGGGCGTATCCCACTCGGTTCCTTTTGGCGCGAGGAATTCGAACATCGCCTGCGGCAGCACGTCATGCATCGTCCCAAGCGTCGATTCATAGGAGCCGTCGGTGTCCTGCAACGTGATGAACATTGACAGGACGACGAGGAAGGAGTCCTCGACGAGCCATCGCTGCGGTCGCTGCCGAAGGACGAGGTACTCGAACGGCGGCGCAGCGAGCGAATCGAGGCCGCTATTGACCCCGGCGGTATACGCCTCAACGATGCGACGATTGGCAGGCGTCAGCAGTTTCACGGCGCGTTCGGCTTCAGCTCGGAAACGGTGCACGCGGACCTCGCGGTCGAGTGCGATTGCGCGAACGCCGATGAGTGCCGCCAACTCGCCCGCCGCGCGACGTCTCGCAAGATCCATCTGAAAGAAGCGATCCTGGGCGTGCAGAAAGCCCAAAGCGCGGGCAACGTCTTCACGCGTGGCGCCGCGGATTGACGGGATGCCGAGGTGATCGCGCTGGATCGACACCGGCGCGCTCAATCCGGCGACCCGCCGCGAGCCTTCGAGTTGTGGCAGGCTGGCCCGGAGTTGGCCGCGCGCCCAGAACGCACTCGCGATGCCGGCGACCAGAATCACGACGAGCGCGACCAGCAAGACCTTAAGGAAACGGCGCACGCTGTCCGGCATGTTATAACGACCGCAAGCAGCGGATAGATTGCGATTGGCCGTGGCGCATATCGTTGCGTCATGACACATGCACTTGCTGCGGATACGGCACTCGCGATCATGAACCTCAACGGAACCAAGCCGGTTTCAGATAACTCACGGTGGCGCGCCGTTCTCGCGCGCGACGCGCAGAGCGATGGCCGGTTCGTCTACGGCGTGCGATCGACGGGTGTTTACTGCCGGCCGAGCTGTCCAAGCCGGCGGCCGAAGCGCCAATCGGTGGTTTTTTTCACGACCGCGGACTCGGCGGAGATCGCAGGCTTTCGTGAATGCCGCCGCTGCCGCCCGCGGGGCGGCGCGCCGCGTCCACCCGCGATCGATCACGTCCGCAAAGCGGCCGACTTCATCGCGTCCCACGCCGACCAGGCACTCACGCTCGGCGCGATTGCCTCTCACGTCGGCACGAGCCCGTTTCACCTGCAGCGGACCTTCTCGCAGCTGCTCGGCGTCTCGCCGCGCGCATACCAGGACGCGCTCCGCGCGCGCCGCTTCCGCGGGGACCTGCGTGATGGCAAGCCGCTCAGCGCCGCGATCTACGATGCCGGATACGGCTCGAGCAGCCGGGTGTACGAGCAGCATCCGACCGGCCGCGGCATGACCCCGGGTCATTACCGGCGCGGTGCGACAGGCACGTCGATTTCGTTCACGATCGTCGATTCCGCACTCGGGCGATTGCTCGTCGCGGGCACTGACAAGGGACTGTGTTCCGTGAAGCTCGGCGATCGAGAAAAAGAGCTCGAGGACGATCTGCGGGCCGAGTATCCCTCCGCAACGATTCAGCGCGAACGTGGTGCGTTCGCACAATGGGTGCGTGCGCTAATCGCGCATCTGGACGGCCGGACGCCAAACCTCGAGCTGCCGCTCGACGTCAAGGCGACCGCGTTTCAGTGGAAGGTGTGGCGGTACCTGCAGTCGATTCCCTATGGCGAAACGCGCGCCTATGCCGACGTCGCCAAAGCGATTGGCGCGCCGCGGGCCGTTCGCGCGGTCGCCCGCGCCTGTGCGACCAATCACGTCTGTCTCGTCATCCCGTGCCACCGCGTGGTGCAGAAGGGCGGCGGACTCGGCGGTTACCGCTGGGGCACCGAACGAAAACGCAAACTGCTGCAGAAGGAAAAGCAATAACTTACAATCGCTTCGTCTGCGTGCCGATTGCGTTTCGAGTCGATCTTCAGCCTTTTCTTGCGGATTTCATCGAACACCACCGCGGCCTTCGACGAGGCCGCATGTTCGGTCTTCCGGCCGGCTACGCTGGCCGGAAGATGTTTGTCTGTCTCGTCGAAGACGGATTGATCGTGAAGCTTCCCGCGCAGTTCGCCAGGGAAGAGCTTCGGCGCGGCAACGCCACTCCATTTACACGCCGGGGCAGGCCGAGCAAGGCGTGGATTAAGTACGTTCCGCGTACCCCGCGGGACGCGCATCGCCTTGCGCCGGTCCTCGAGCTCGCTGCACGACACGTTGCGGAGACCGCCTAGTTGCGCACGCGTTACGGCATCTCACCCTGGATTGATCGGTTTCCCGCATCACGCGTTCCTGATTACGCGCGTCTGCGCGGCAACCACACGTTCGACGTGGCGATCATCGGCGCCGGGCTCACGGGCAGCGCGACCGCCTATGCCTGCGCCGCAGCGGGCCTCAAGACGATCGTTCTCGAAGGCGAACGTGTCGGTCGAGGCAGTGCCGGCCGCAGCGCTGGTTTGCTGTTGCCGGAACCGGGTCCGGCCTTTCGCGATATCGAGCAGGCGCACGGCCTTCGTGCCGCACGGATGGCGTTCGAGAGCTGGCGGCGTGCCGCGCTGGATGGAACCGCGCTGTTGCGTCGTCTGAACATCAAGTGCGGGTTGGAGCCTGTCATACCGCTCATCGTCGCGGATCGTGATGATGAGAAACCGCTCCGACGCGACTTCGAGGCGCGGTCGAAAGCCGGCGTCGAGTCGACATGGCTGACGAGGAAGCTGCTCGGGAAGCTGACGGCCCCCGAAGCACCGGCGGCCATACGCATGCGTGACGCGTTCACGTTCGACCCGTATCGTGCATCGCTCGGTCTCGCCGCCGCCGCGGCAGCGAGACGGGCGGTGGTTTGTGAAAAGTCACCGGTGAAGACCGTCAAGTTCACGAGGAAGTATGTCGATGTGATTGCCGAGGGCGGCACGATTCGCGCATCGACGGCAATCGTGACCACGGGTACGGCAACGCTCGAGTTTCGGCAGCTTCGCCGCCACTTCAAGCGCTGCGAGAACTACCTCGTGCTCACCGAGCCCATGCCGGCGCCGATCCGAAAACAGTTTGGCGCGCGCGATACGACGTTCCGTGACACGCGCAATCCACACCGTCGGGTGCGCTGGACCGACGACGATCGCATTCTCGTGGCGGGAGCCTCCCAGGACGAGACGCCAGAGCGAAAGCGGCCTGCGGTTCTCGTGCAGCGCACGGGTCAATTGATGTACGAGCTGCTGACGATGTTTCCGGCGATCTCGGGGCTCATGCCGGAGTACGGCTGGGAATTGATCACAGGCGAAACGGCCGACGGCCTGATGTACATCGGCCCTCATCGCAACTACCCGCACCACCTGTTCGCGCTCGGCGGCGGCGGCGATTCCGTGACGGGCGCGTTTCTCGCGGCGCGAATGCTCGCGCGCGCCGCTCAGGGCGCTCCGGAAAAAGAGGACGCCGTGTGGGGGTTCACGCGGTAGACGGGTAGGCGGACCTAAAGACCTGCCTCTACGAATTCATGGAACGACGAGTTCATGGAACCTTCACGAACGCTCGACCCTGTTGACCTGCTCGTCTTCGGCCCGCACCCCGATGATCTCGAGATTGGCGCCGGAGGTACCGTCGCGAAGCACGCGGCCATGGGACTGCGCGTCGGACTGTGCGACCTCACCGCCGGCGAAATGGGCAGTAACGGGACGGTCGAGAAGCGACTGGCCGAAGCCGAAGACGCGCGCAAAGTCCTGGGCGCAGTGTGGAGGCTGAACTTGCGCTGGCCCGATCGCGCGATTGGCAGCGAGCCCAAACAGGGTCTCGCGGCGACGGAGCTAATCCGTCAGGTGCGCCCGAAAGCGATCGCCCTGCCGTACTGGTCGGATCGACATCCGGATCACGAGGCCGCCAGCCGCGTCCTGACCGAGGCGATCTTCAACGCCGGCCTGCGACGGTTCAACGCCGAAGGCGAACCGTGGAAACCGGAGATGACGTCCTACTACTTCATCAACGAATCGACTCAGCCATCGTTTGTGGTCGATGTGAGCCAACACTACGAGATTAAGCGGCGTGCGCTCGCATGCCACGCCAGTCAGTTTCGTCCGAGCGCGGGCGGGGCGCAGACACGGCTGACGTCTCCGCGTTTCATGACGCTCATCGAGAGCCGCGATGCGCAGTTCGGCGTGCTGGCGGGTGTCGACTTCGCAGAAGGATTCGTGATTCGTGAGCCGGTGCTTCGCCCCCATCTCCTGCGGGAATGGCGGGTCGAAAAGGACCCGCCCTCCACGGACCGGGCATGAATATCGGAATCATCTGTTACGCCTCGGTGGGCGGCAGCGGCATCGTCGCCACCGAGCTGGGAAAGGCGCTTGCGCGCCGCGGCCACCAGGTGCATTTCATCAGCACGGAAACGCCGTTCCGCCTCGGCGAGTTTCAGGCCGGCCTGTCGTTTCACCAGGTGTTGACGCCAACCTATCCGTTGTTCCGCGAACCGCAGTACCTGCTCTCGCTGTCGAACAAGATTGTGCAGGTAGCACGCGAATTCAGCCTCGACGTCATTCACGCACACTACGCCATCCCGCATGCCACCGCCGGCTTTCTGTCGCGGCAGGTGGTCGGCGCGCACGGCGGCAAAGCGCCGCGCGTGGTGACGACACTGCATGGGACGGACATCACGCTCGTCGGCAGCGATCCGTCGTATTCAGAAATCGTCGCGTTCTCAATCGAACAATCCGACCTCGTAACCGCGGTTTCCAGAAGCCTTCGTGCGTCCACCTACGAGCAGCTCGGCGTCAAGTGCGAGATCTCGGTGATCCCGAACTTCCTGGATTGCGGCATTCACCGGCGACAGCACATCGGTGATCTCCGCAAGCGGTTCGTCGGCAAAGACGAACACGCGAAGATCGTCATCCACGTCTCAAACTTCAGGCCGGTCAAGCGGATCGATGCCGTCATGGGCGTCTTCGATCGCATCCGCCGTGAGGTGCCGGCGCATCTGCTCCTGGTCGGCGACGGTCCCGAGCTGGCGACCGCGTACCGCCTCGCGCGAGAGTTCGGTATTGCCACGCTGGTGCATGCGCTTGGCGCACAGGAAGAGGTCGTGCCGCTGCTGTCGATTGGCGATCTGTTCCTATTGCCGTCGGCGCAGGAGAGCTTCGGGCTCGCTGCACTCGAAGCGATGGCGTGCGAGGTGCCAGTCATCGCATCGCGGGTCGGAGGACTGCCCGAGGTCATCGAACATGGCGTGAGCGGATTTCTCCATCCGCCTGAAGCGCTTGATGAGATGGCTGCCAGCGGCGTGATGCTGCTGCGCGATTGCGAAAAGCACCGTGCCATGGCACAGGCCGCTTGCACCCGGGTACGGGAGGAATTCTGCGCTGAGAAGATCGTTCCGATGTACGAGGAGTGCTACCTGTCGGTAGTTGACGGTTAGTGGTTCACCACCAACCACCAACTATCAACCACTAACCAAAGGGAACGAGTTTCTTGAACGTCGCGAGTACCCAACGGTAGCCGTCAGGGTCCGTGACGGTCGCTGTTCGGTCGCCCCACGGACGATCTTCCGCTTCCGACACGCCAGCTCCCGCCGTGCGGGCCTTCGTCAACGCCTTGTCCACGTCCCCGACATAGGTATAGAGCGCAGGCACGCCACCGCTCGCGGTTGTCGAGTCGCCCTTGGGGATCAACATGACGACCGAGTCGCCATGGCGCATCTCGGCGTAGCGAGGCTGGCCGTCCGTGCCGGCGAGCACGACGCCGCGGCTGAAACCGAACGCCCGCTCGAGAAATTCGATAGAGGCGTTGACGTTAGCGACCGCCAGGTAGGCATTGAGCGTTTGCATTTCCGGCGACAGCCCGCTTTCCATGGGTCGCCGCTTCGAATCCGCCGCCGTTTTCTGCTTGTCCGCGCCGCGCGCGCTGGTCGGCCGCTTGTCCCGTCGAGACGGCCGGGTTTTCCGAACTCGCCGGGATGCGTGTCTCCGTCTGGAAGGCATGGCCGGAAATATAAATCCCAAATCCCAAATCCCAAGCTCCAAAATGCCAAGCTCCGGCTAGGAGCCACGGAGACTCAGATGAAAATTCCTGTTTCTGCGTTCCCGAGTCTCGGTGGCCCGTTGCTGGAATTTATGGTTTGGGGCTTGGGATTTGCCAAGGCAACGCGTGGCGGGGTTTTTCAGTCAGAACGTGTGTACGATACGCGGGGTGAGACGTGTCGCCCCGTGCAAAACCGTAATCGCCGCGACCAAAACCGCCCCCCAGTATTGGACCGATCGGGATAAGCTTCGAGCGCTCCAGGAGACCAGGTCATGCAATCAGGGGACGCCCTTCTCGACCACCTGTTTCGGCGCGCCGGGTTCGGCGCCAGTGCGGCGGACCTTCAGGCGGTTGCCGGAATGTCGTACGCGGCCGCGGTCGACTATTTCGTCGACTACGACAAACAGCCTGACGACGTCGATTCGAAGATCGGGTTGCCGGACTACGTCAGCGTCACGACGCGCGGCCAGTTCTCGCCGAACACGAACATCGACGATGCGCGCCAGCGGTGGTTGTTCCGCATGGTGCACACGCGGCGACCGCTCCAGGAGAAGATGGCGCTCTTCTGGCACAACCACTTCGGCGTCGGCTACAGCAAGGTTGCCGGCGTTGTGGGCGCCGTCCTTGGCACCAAGATGATGGCGAACAAGGCCGGCGAGACGCCTGGTCCGCAAGGCCACTACGAGCTGGTGCGCCAGATGGCGGTGGGCAGATTCCGTGATCTCCTGATCGCCGTCGCGCAGGATCCGGCCATGCTCGTTTTCCTCGATGGACGGACCAACACCCGGGCACGCCCGCAGGAAAACTTCGGCCGTGAGGTGATGGAGCTCTTCACGTGGGGCATCGGCCACTACACGGAGGCCGATGTCTATGCGGCGGCGCGCGTGTTCACGGGATGGAACCTTCGAAACGTGCCGGGCATGGTCGCAAACGATCCGGCGGCGTATCAGGAGTTTCAGTACAACGCCGCTCAGCACGAGACGACGGCGAAGGCATTCACGTTCCCGCTCAACGGCGGATCGAACACGATCCCGGCGCGGGCAGCTGCGTCAGGCATGCAGGACGGGATCGATTTCCTGACCTCGCTTGCCAATCACCCTGAGACGGCGCGTCGCCTCGCGCAGAAGCTGTGGAACTTTTTTGTGTCCGATCTGGACGCTCCCGATCGAGCCTTTGTCGATGCGGTTGCGGATGTCTACCTGCGCTCCGACACCGAAATGCGTCCCGTGCTGCGCTTTATCCTCAACTCAGGCTGGTTCACGCGTGACGGCAACTTCAACGCGCGGCTTTCCTGGCCTGCCGAATTCGTGATCCGCACCATCAAGGAGATGGGATGGACGGGATTCTCCGTGGATTCGGCGCGCGTGCCACTCACCAACATGGGCCAGACGCTGTTCGAGCCGCCGAACGTCGCGGGTTGGCAGCTGGGACGCGCCTGGTTCGGCACGGGGCAGATGCTTGCACGGATGAATTTCGCGGCGACGCTGGCCGCCAATCAGAAGTTCAACCTCGCACGTTCGTTCAGCACGACCGAACGCGCACAGGCGCAACGTGTGCTCAACGCAATGCTGCAGCGCCTGACGGCCGCGCCGTATCAGTCGCCGGAATTGAACGAGCTACTCGGCTATCTGAATACCGGCGGACCGTGGACGGGCTCGGACGCGCAGATGAGCACCAAAGCCGCAGGCCTGGCGCGTCTGATCGCCGGGTCCGGCGAATATCAGTTCGTCTAAGGAAGAAACATGGCCACCAAAGTCACACGGCGGGAGTTCATTCGCGGCGGCGTCGCGGCGTTCACCGTCAGCTTTGCGGCGCCGGCGTTTCTGGTTGACATCGCGCGCGCTCAAGGCGCGGTTTCCAGGAACCTCGTGGTGATCTATCTTGCCGGCGGCAACGACGCACTGAGTACCGTCATCCCGTACACCGATCCGTTCTATTTCAGCCGCCGTCCAGCGATTGCGGTGCCCGCAGGCCAGGTGTTGCAGATCGGCAGTGACGCGTCGGGCAAGGCGCTCGGTCTACACCCGCGCCTCACGGGCCTGCAGACGATCTTCAACGAAGGCCGCCTCGCGATCGTGCAGCGCGCCGGCTATGCGAACTCGAGTCGGTCGCATTTCCAGGGAACCGATATCTGGGGGACCGCGGATCCGAACAACTCCGGCGGCACGGGATGGCTCGGTCGCTACCTCGACGCACTGCCATCACCGATCGATCCGCTGGCTGGGTGGAACACGTCGGGCGCCACGTATCGAGCGCTGACAGGCACCACCATTGCCGTCCCGTCCATCACCAATCCCGCGGGTTACAGCTTCGCGAGCCCGAATTCCGGTGCCGAGGCGATTAACGAACGTAACAGTGCCATTCGACTTGCATCCGCTGCAGGTTCGGATCGTCCGAACCTCGCCTTCGTCAACACCAGCGCCATGGAGGCGTTTGCCACCCTCGACCGCGTCGGCTCCGTCGTCAGTTACCAATCGTCGGTGACCTACCCGAACAATGGCTTCGCCCAAGCGCTCAAGACGGTTGCTGGATCGATTGCGAAGGGGATCGGAACGCGCGTCTACTGGGTGCAGACGGGCGGCTTCGACACGCATTCAGGCCAGGGCAATGCGGGCGGCGGCGGCTATGCGACGCTGATGTCGACGGTTGGCGACGGCCTCCTCGCGTTTTACAAGGACCTGGAGAATCAAGGGCTGCTCAACAGCACGTTGATGATTGAGTTCTCGGAATTCGGCCGCCGCATTTCTGAAAACGGCAGCCAGGGAACCGATCACGGCGCAGGCGGCATGATGATGGTGATTGGCGGCGCGGTGCGCGGAGGTATCTACGGGACCGCCGCGGATCTCAATCCGCGCCCGGACAACACCACGCTCGAAAACGCCGGCGGCGACGTCACCTACGAAACGGACTTCCGCTCCGTCTACGCCAAGGTGCTCGATGGGTGGCTGGGAGCCGACTCAACTGCCATTCTCGGCGGGAACTTCCGTACAAACGCCCCCGCGTTCATTTGAGTTGCCGGGTCCAACAGGACCCGGCCTCGTACGCACCTTACCCTGGATGCCAGCCGCCTGTTCTCGATCACCCGAATATCGCGGTCGTTGATGGTCTAGTCAACGAAACCCACCGTTCTTCAGCAAAAAGCATTGGGTACGAACAGTGCACGCGGTCCGTGCGCGATCGGCGCTGTGCAAGCGTCGGTCAAGTTCAAAACTGCTGGAGACCGCCCATGCAATCGGGCAATCCGCTACTCGACCACTTGTTTCGACGCGCGGGGTTCGGTGCAAGCGCGGCGGACCTGCAGGCCGTCGCTGGATTGTCGTATTCGGCGGTAGTCGACTATCTCGTCGATTTCGAAAAGCAACCCGACGATGTGGATTCGAAGATCGGGTTGGCAGAGTACGTGAGCGTGACGTCGCGCGGGCAGTTCTCGCCGAGCACGAACATCGACGACGCGCGGCAGCGTTGGCTGTTTCGGATGATCCACACCAGACGCCCTCTACAGGAAAAGATGGCGCTCTTCTGGCACAACCACTTCGGCGTCGGTTACAGCAAGGTGGCCGGCACCCTGGGGAATGTAGTCGGCACGAAGATGATGGCCAACAAGGCCGGCGACACACCAGGGCCTCAGGGACATTACGAGCTGCTCCGTCAGATGGGGCTCAACAAGTTCCGCGATCTGTTGCTTGCGGTTTCGCAGGATCCGGCGATGCTCTGGTTTCTCGATGGTCGTACGAACACGAGCACAAGGCCGCAGGAAAATTTCGGCCGCGAGGTCATGGAGCTTTTTACGTGGGGGCTGGGCCACTACGTCGAAGCTGACGTCTACGCAGCAGCGCGCGTCTTCACCGGATGGAATCTTCGAAGCGTTGCGGAGAACGGGGAGCTGGCTGCGGCGTATCAGGAGTTTGTCTACCGCTCCGCGGAGCATGATACGACGGCGAAGACGTTCACGTTCCCGATCAACGGCGGCTCGAACACGATTCCCGCTCGCAGCGCCGGCGCGGGCCTCCAGGATGGGTATGAGCTGCTGCTGTCGTTGGCGAACCATCCGGAGACCGCACGGCGTCTTGCGGGAAAGCTGTGGAACTTCTTTGTATCGGAGCTCGAAGCCGCCGATCCGGCATTTATCGAAGCCGTTACCGATGTGTACCTGCGCAGCGGTACGGACATGCGCGCCGTGCTTCGCTACATTCTGAACTCGCGATGGTTCATGGACCCCGGCAATTTCAACGCGCGCTACTCGTGGCCCGTTGAATACGTCGTGCGGACTATCAAGGAAATGGGATGGAATGGCTTCTCGGTCGATTCCGCTCGCGTTCCGCTCACCAATATGGGCCAGACCTTGTTTGAACCGCCCAACGTCGCCGGCTGGCAGTTGGGAGCGGCGTGGTTCGGCACAGGCCAGATGCTCGCGCGAATGAACTTCGCCGCGGCGCTTGCGTCGAACCAGAAATTCAATCTCGCGCGCTCGTTCAGCGCCGCAGAACGCGCGCAGCCCGCAGGCGTGCTCGACGGGATGTTGAAACGAATGACTCCCGCGCCGTTTGCTGCCAACGAAACCACGGAGCTGCTCGGCTACCTCACCGCCGGTGAGCCGTGGACAGGCTCCGATACGCAAATGAATGCGAAGGCACCTGGCCTTGCGCGCCTGATCGCCGGATCCGGCGAATATCAGTTCATGTAAAGAACCACCATGGCGACCAGAGTCACGCGTCGGGAATTCATCCGTGAAGGCGTCGCCGCGTTCACACTCAGCTTCGCGGCTCCTGCATTCCTCGTCGATATTGCGCGCGCACAGGGCGCGGTGTCTCGCAGCCTCGTCGTCATCTATCTCGCCGGGGGCAACGACGCTCTGAACACGCTGGTTCCGTATACGGACCCGTTCTACTACAGCCGTCGCCCGGGGATTGCCGTGCCGGCCGCGCAGGTTCTGCAGATAGGCGCCGATTTGTCCGGCAAGGCGTTCGGCTTTCACCCGCGGCTCAACGGCCTGCAAACGATCTTCAATCAGGGAGGCCTCGCGATCATCCAGCGTGCCGGCTACCCTAACTCGAGCCGGTCGCACTTTCAGGGAACAGACATCTGGGGCACCGCGGATCCGAACAACTCGGCGGGCATCGGATGGCTGGGACGGTATCTCGACACTCTGCCCTCACCGATCGATCCGCTCGCGGGATGGAACACTTCCGGCGCCACGTATCGCGCGTTGACCGGCAACAACTTGTCAATGCCTTCCATCACCGATCCACGGAACTACAGCTTCGCGAGCCCGAACAGCGGGGCTGAAGCGATCTACGAGCGCAACTCGGCGATTCGTCTTGCTTCGATGGCTGGGCCGGATCGACCGAGCCTGTCGTTTGTGAATGCGACCGCCACGGCCGCGTTCGCCACGCTCGATAGGGTCGGATCCGTTGTCGGTTATCAGCCGACGGTCGCGTATCCCAACAACGGCTTCGCACAGGCGCTCACGACCGTTGCGGGGTCGATCGTGAAAGGAATCGGCACACGTGTCTATTGGGTGCAAACCGGGGGGTTCGATACGCATTCGGGTCAGGGCAACGCAGGTGGCGGGGCTTACGCCGACCTCATGACAACGGTCGGCGACGGCCTGCTCGCCTTCTACAACGACCTGCGGAACCAGGGACTCCTCGACAACACGCTGATCATTGAGTTCTCGGAATTCGGCCGACGCATTTCTGAAAATGGCAGCCAGGGAACCGATCACGGCGCAGGCGGCTTGATGATGGCGATTGGCGGTTCCGTCCGCGGCGGCATCTACGGCACGGCGGCGGACCTCAATCCGCGTCCCGACAACGCCACGCTGGAAAACGCCGGCGGAGACGTCACCTACGAGACAGATTTCCGGTCGGTCTATGCCAGGGTGCTGGATGGCTGGATGGGCGCGGATTCGACGGCTGTTCTCGGCGGAAACTTCCGCTCCAACGCCCCTGCGTTTATTTGATTTGCCGGGTCCAAAAGGACCCGGCCTACAACTATCATTTCCGCATGAAGAAAGTTTGGACGGTTGCCGCGGCGGCCGTCTGCCTGATGACGTTCCTTCATGCGCAGCCGCGGGCGCAGAAGGACGACGACGAGACGAAGCGCGTTCGCGATGCCTCCACGATCTTCGGTGAGATCATGGCGGCCGAGGACAAGTCGATCCCCACGGCGATTCTCAGCAAGGCCACGGGAATCGCGATCTTCCCGAGCACGATCAAGGCGGGTCTGGTCATTGGCGGCGTGCGCGGTCGCGGCATCCTGAGCGGGCGTACCGCTGACGGATGGTCCTCGCCCGCGTTTCTAACACTGACCGGCGGCAGCTTCGGCTTGCAGATTGGCGGCGAATCAGCGGACATCATCCTCGTGATCAACGGCGATCGCGGGTTGCAGAATCTCGTCAGCAACCAGTTCAAAATCGGCACCGATGCGGCCCTTGCCGCGGGGCCGGTCGGACGCGACGCGCAGGCGTCGACCGACATTCAACTGCGCGCGCAGATTCTCAGCTACTCGCGCGCGCGCGGTCTGTTTGCCGGCGTCACGATCAACGGCAGCACGATTCGCCAAGACCAGGATGCAAACCAGCGGTTCTATGGAAAGCGTCTGACGACCAAGCAGGTCGTGTTCGACGGCCAGGCAGGCGCACCGGAAGCCGTCGGTGAATGGCGTGCCGCGCTGGCGAAATACGCTAAATAGCAGATCAGGCGGGGCGTAAAGCCCCGCCCCACACCGCGAATGTGCTGTGTAGGGCGCGCCTTTGCGGCGCGCCATCCGATTGCCCCGATCACTCGTAGAATTCAACGGGCACATGTGGCTTCTGGCGGCTCTTGCGCGTCTGCAGCCCGCGACGGAGTCGCAGGCAGAAGACGAATCGAGCCTGCGGCAGCTTGCGTCTGGTGATCAGACGGCGGCCGCGGGCTTGTACGACCGTCACGCGCGGCCGCTCTATTCGCTCATTCTCCGTATCCTCGGCAACGAAACCGAGGCGGAGGACGTGCTGCAGGACGTCTTCGCGCAGGCGTTTCGTCAGGCCTCGCGATATGACGCACGGCGTGGTGCCGTAGCCGCCTGGCTGCTCACGATCGCGCGATCGCGGGCCATCGATCGTCTTCGCGCGCGTCGCACGCGCGTCGAGACAGTGGCCGGCGAAACGAAGACCCTCGACGAGATGCCCGATGCACAGCCGGACGCCGCGTCCACCATGCTCGACGAGGAGCGGTCGCGTCTGGTGCGGCGCGCGCTCGGCGAGTTGCCGATGCTGCAGCGGATGGCTATCGAGCTCGCCTATTACGAAGGCCTCAGTCACAGCGAAATCGCCGAACGTTTGGAGCAGCCGCTTGGCACCGTCAAAACACGCATTCGAATGGGCCTGCTCAAGCTTCGCGACGTCCTGACGGAGGGGCGGGCATGACCGCGCACGAGGAGCTGAAGGCGAGCGCCGCCGGCTACGTGCTCGGCAGCCTGGATCCGGAGGAACGGCGTGCGTTCGAGTCCCACCTCGCGGGATGCGCGGAATGTGCAGAGCAGGTTGCTTCGCTGCGGCCCGTCGTCGGTGCGCTCGCGACCGCGGTGCTGCAGGTCACACCGCGTGCTGAGCT
>Ga0207659_10000817_pt1 | contig 18441 bp, 10 predicted proteins | sample KBSM43metaG_FD_184330 | JGI IMG/M metagenome (GOLD analysis project Ga0207659, IMG submission 184330) | Miscanthus rhizosphere microbial communities from Kellogg Biological Station, Michigan, USA - KBS M4-3 metaG (SPAdes) (version 2) | ecosystem: Host-associated > Plants > Roots > Rhizosphere >...
TCCTGGGAGGAATCGCCGGCGTCGCCGCCGGCGCGGCGGCCGCGGGCAGCTTCTATCTCCTCGCACCGGTCATGGGCTACTCCGCGATGTTCCTGTCGTGGGTCCTCGTGTGGATCGCGCTGGGGCTCATCAACCTCTGGCTGACGATGCGCGGGACCGCGCGGCGCACCGGCGCCGGTTCCATGAGCGTCACGTCCGGCGGGCTGCTGAAGGACGGGCTCGGGCGCGGCGTCGTCGCGGCGCTCGCCTCCGGCGCCGCGTTCTACGCCGTCTCGGGGATGTGGTTCCCGTTCAATCCCGCGGGCTGGGACTACGCCGTCCACTTCGCCTCGTGGACCGTCGCCTTCCTGCCAGGCTTCGCCGCGGTGATCTGGCGCCGGCAGCACTGACCGGGAGCGGTTTCGGAACCGGCACTCCCAATCGGCCGTATCGGGTCCTGAGCGCCAACCCTGGCAGATGACGAGGCCGGGGCCTTCTGCCACACTGGCGCGGGAGGCACACCGCCATGCAGCGTCCGCTACGACTCTGGCCGGGCATCGCCGGCGCCGCGGTCGTCATCGTCGGCCTCCTCGTCACGGCAACGCTGCCGGTTGCCGCGGATTACAGCCTGATCGGGACAGGCGTTGGCGTGTTTGCCATCACCCTCTGGTGGCTGTTCTTCAGCCGGGCCCCGTGGCTCGAACGCGTCGGCGCGCTGGTCCTGATGGTGGTCGCGGTGGCGGCCGTTCGCCCCTTCATCCACGCGTCGGTCGCCGGTGGGGCGCAGGGCGGCCTGCAATACATCCTGTCGATGCTGCCGATCAGCCTGTTGCTGGTCGCCTGGGCCGCGGGCACTCGCCATCTGTCGCCCACCGCCCGGCGCGCCTCGATGGCGGTGGCCATCCTCGCCGGAGGCGCCTCGATCGCGCTTCTGCGGACGGATGGAATTGGCGGCGCAGCCATGTTCCAGTTGCGTTGGCGCTGGACGCCCACGGCGGAAGAGCGGCTGCTCGCGGAGGTGAAGGACGACCCGATCGCACCGCCCGCACGACCCGAGCCGATCCCCGAACCGGTCGCCCCGGTCGGAACCGCACCGGAAAACGCCGACCCGACGCTCACCGCGGTCACGGAGGCGGCGGTGCCGGTGCGAAAGCCAGCCGAGTGGCCCGGGTTCCGGGGACCCGCACGCGACGGAGCGGTCCCGGGCGTGAAGATCGTCAGCGACTGGTCTGCCTCGCCGCCGACCGAGTTGTGGCGCCGGCGGATTGGCCCGGGCTGGTCGTCGTTTGCCGTCGACGGCGATCTCATCTACACGCAGGAACAGCGTGGCGACGACGAGATCGTGGCGTGCTATCGGCTCAGCACCGGCGAGCCCGTGTGGCGGCATCGCGATGCCGCGCGGTTCTACGAGTCGAACGGTGGTGCAGGCCCGCGCGGCACTCCCGCGCTCAGCAACGGCGTCGTCTACGCGTTTGGCGCCACCGGGGTGCTGAACGCGCTCGACGCGCGCACCGGTGCCGTCCGCTGGTCGCGGAACGCCGCCGCCGACACGAAAGAGGACACGCCGGTCTGGGGCTTCTCGAGCTCACCGCTCATCGTCGCCGACGAGGTGGTGGTGGCGACGGCGGGCACGCTCGCCGGCTACGACGTCGCCACCGGCACACCCCGATGGGTCGGATCGGCCCACGGCTTCAGCTACAGCTCGCCGCACCTGGTGACCATCGACGGCGTGGCCCAGGTGCTCCTGCTGGCGCCACCCGGAGTGTTCAGCGTCTCACCGTCGGACGGCACGATGTTGTGGGAGCACAGCTGGGAGGGCGGCGGGATCGTGCAACCAGCGGTCACGCCCGATGGCGACATCCTGGTGAGCGGCGTGGCCGGGGCAGGCGGCAGCGGAGTGCGCCGACTGGCCGTGCGTCGCGAAGGGGGCACCTGGACCGTGCAGGAGCGGTGGACGTCGAACGGGCTCAAGCCGTACTTCAACGACTACGTCGTGCACAACGGCTACGCCTTCGGATTCGATGGCTCCATCCTGTCGAGCATCGATCTCGCCGACGGCACGAGGAAGTGGAAGGGCGGGCGTTATGGCGCGGGCCAGCTCGTGCTCCTGCCCGATCAGGATCTGCTGCTGGTGCTTTCGGAGGAAGGCGGCCTCGCGCTGGTCAGCGCCACGCCGGACAAGTTCACCGAGATCGCGCGCGCCCCGGCCATCGAAGGCAAGACATGGAATCACCCGGTGCTCGTCGGCGATGTGCTGCTCGTCCGCAACGGCGAGGAGATGGCCGCTTTCCGGCTTGCGCTGGCGCCCTGAGCTGGCCTCAGCTCACCTTCAGCAGCGCCGCGGCGTTCCTCCAGAAGATCTGCTCTCGCTCGGCGTCCGAAATCGGCAGCCGCTCGACGATCGCGATGGTCTCGCGGATGTACATCGGCCCCTTCTCCGGATCGAACGGCGCATCCGACGCGAACAGCACGTTCGGCACGCCGTAGAAATTGAGCCCGCACACCGTGGCGTCGAAGGCGCCGAACAGCGCGGTGTCGGCATAGAACATCTTGAAGTAGTCGAGCGGCCGCTTCTTCAGTCCTTTCAAGACCACGGACAGATCGCGATCGGAGGTTCGCGCACCGAGCTGATCCCAGCCCGGTCCGACCCGGCCCGCGAAGTAGGGCACCATCGCTCCCATGTGGTGCGCGATGATCTTCAGCGTGGGCCACCTGTCGTACAGCCCGGCGAAGACGATGCGTGCCATCGCCGCGCTGGTGTCATAGGGCCACCCGAACGTCCACCAGATCTCGTACTCGGACGCCTGCTCCGTCAGATAGTCCGGGAAGTCCGCCCCGCGATACGGGTGCAGCCAGATCGGCAGGTCGTAGCCAACCATCGCCTCGAACAACGGCAGGAACTCGGCGGCGACGAGCGGCTTGCCGAGGATGTTCGAGTGAATCTGGATGCCCTTCGCGCCAAGTTCGCGCACCGCGCGGTGCGCTTCGGTCACCGCCGCGTCGGGCGCATTCATCGGCAGCGCTGCGGCGAATCCGACGAAGCGATCGGGGTGCTTCCGCACGAGATCGGCCATGGCGTCGTTCGCAATCCTCGACAACTCGATCGCGTCGGCCGGCTTGGCGAACAGCTCGATCGGCGGCGTCGGGAGCGACAGCACCTGCTGATAGCCGGGAAACATGTCCATCACGCGGAAGCGGATCTCGAGATCGTGGAGCATCGGCACGCCGCGGGTGCGCTTGCCGATGTCCTTGAAGTCGCCGGCGACGCGCGCCACGCCTTCGGAAAAGCCTGGCGGCGAAATGTGCGTGAAAACATCAATCTTGCGCATCGGTCCTTTCGAAGAATTGCGGTAAGTAGGGGCCGGCTTCAGCCGGCCCGCCCGCGATTTGGCAGCGTCTCCCGGGCCGGCTGAAGCCGGCCTTTACGTTTTACCGCTATGACCCCGGCTTCGGTCCGATCGCGAACAGCCGATCGTCGGAGCGGAGGAAAATCTGCCCATTGGAGATTGCCGGCGACGCCACCAGCCGCGCGCCGACGTCGTTGCGGGCGATGACCTCGGGCATGCGGCCGGCTCTCAGCACGATGGTCTCGCCCGTCTCGCTGACGAAGTAGACCTTGCCGTCGCCGGCGACCGGCGAGGCCGAGAAGATGCCCTCGATGCGCTGCTGCCAGACGCGCCCGCCGGTCTTGGCGTCGACGACCGTGACGCCGCCCACGTCGGTGGCCATGTAGATCAGCCCGGCGTCGTGCACCAGCGACGAGATGTATGGCGCCCCGGTCTGCGTCTCCCACACGATGTGCGTCTTGCTGACGTCGCCGCGGCCGCCCGGTCGGATGGCCATGTAGGGGCCGCTGCGATACCCGCGGCTCATGTAAATGACGCCGTCGTGGAACACCGGCACCGGGATCGGAAAGCGATTGGTCGTGCCCGTGTACCAGAGCAGCGCGCCGGTTCTGGGATCGTAGGCGTCGACGCGATCGCTGGAGTTGACGATCACCTCGGGGCCCGCCGGCGTCGTGACGACGACCGGCGTGCTGTAGGAGAGCTTGCCCTTGCCGCGGTCGGCCTTCCACCGGTCGCGGCCCGTGCGCGTGTCGACGGCCAGCAGGTATGAGGCCGGCGCATGGTCGGCCAGCAGGAGGAGCGTGTCTTCGAACAGCGCGGGCGAGCTGCTGTGGCCCCAGATCACGTCGAACGGCGAGATCTCGGTCCCCAGGTGCCGCTGCCACACCAGCTTGCCGTTCATGTCGAGTGCAACGATCTGGCCCGTGCCGAACCACGCGTAAATCATCTTTCCGTCGGTGACCGGGCTCGGGGACGCGAGGTTGTGCTTGTCGTGCACGCCGGGCAGCGCGCCCGCCGCCTCGATCCGGTATTCCCACACGCGCTTGCCATCGGCGCGGTCGAAGGCTTCGACGAGGAAGACGGTGCGGTTATCGCCGCCGCCCTTCGCGTCGAGCGCACGCTCGCCGGCGGACGCGGCGTCACCGCCCTGCACGAGGCGGGGATGGTTGCCTGGCGCGCGGACGCCGCTGCCGATCTGCGACGTCACGATGACGCGGTTACCACTGACGATCGGCGACGACACCCCAAGGCCCGCGAGCGGCGCCTTCCACGCGACGTTCTCGGTGGCGCTCCACTTCTCAGGCAGCTTCGTCTCCGGCGTCGTCCCGGTGCCCGCCGGCCCCCGCCACGACGGCCAGTCGGCCGCACTCACCGACACCGCCGCGAGCATCGCCAGCACCGTTCCAAGGCGAAAAGACGTCATTCGTTCCTCCACCACGGGCCGGCTGAAGCCGGCCCCTACGACAGACGTGCATGGCCGGCTGAAGCCGGCCCCTACGACAAGACGTGCGTAGGGGCCGGCTTCAGCCGGCCCCTGCGGCACATATCAGTACGCCGCCTGGTACAACCCGAAGGCCGCCGCGGCGTTGAACGGACGTGGGTTGAACGTGCCCGTCCACTGCTTTTCCGCATCCGCCGCCAACACGGCCAGTCCGTCCCGCCCCACGCCGAGGTCGCGCAGCGTTCGAGGCATGCCGCCGATCTTCGCCAGCTCATCGAGACGCGCCGCCAACTCCTCACCGGGGTCGTCCCCGGGCGTTCGACCGGCGATACGCAGCAGGTCGGCGTAGCGTTTACCCACTTCGCGGCCGTTCCAGCGCACGACGTGCGGCAGCATCACCGAAATGGCAACCCCGTGCGTCGTCCCATGGCGGGCCGTCAGCGGGTTGGCACAGGCATGGGTAGCGCCGAGCATCGAATGCTCGATGGCGATGCCGGCCTCGTGCGCGCCGAGCAGCATCGCCGCGCGCGCCGCCAGATCGTCCGGATCCGCAAGCACCCGCTGGTAGTGCGCTTCGAGGAGACGCCAGGCATCGGCGGCGAACAGATCCGAGATGGTCGTCCGCCGGGCCGTCACGTACGACTCGACCGCGTGCGAGAGCGCATCGTAGCCGACGGTGGCCGTCAGCAGGCGAGGCTGCGTGACGGTCAGCACCGGATCGAGGACCGCGATGCGGAACGCGGCACCCGCGTCCCCGCATGCCATTTTTTCGTGCGTCACCGGATCCGAGATGATCGCGTAGGACTGCGCGTCGCTCCCGGTGCCGGCGGTCGTCGGCACGCCGATCATCGGCAGCATCGGCCTGACGGCCTTGTCGTGCCCTTTGTAATCGCGCATCGTCCCGCCGTTGGTCACGACGAAGTTGATGCCCTTGGCGCAGTCGAGCGAGCTGCCGCCCCCGAGCGCGACGATCCCGTCGACGCCCGCCTGGGCGGCGACGGCGCGGCCCGCCTCCACCATCGCACTGTCCGGATTGGCATCGAACTCGTGGAACACGGTCGACTCGATGCCCGCATCGCGCAGGATCCCGGACGCCTTCGCCACCAGCCCCGTCGCCACGATCCCCTGATCGGAGACGATGAGCGCCCTGTTGAAACCGAGCTCGCGGGACAGCTCCCCGAGACGCTGGAACGTGCCTTCGCCGAACACCACCCGGGTTCGCAGGTAAAAGTCGAACGGGCGCATGTCGTATCCCTACTATATGCGGCGCGAAACGTTTACCTTCGCGGCGGCCGTGGTCGCCGCCGGAATGACGCTCACCGTGGCGCCGGCCGGGCAGACGCCGGCCAAACCTGCGAACTACGACCGCTACTGGCCGACCTGGCGTGGTCCCGCGAGCATCGGGACTTCGGCGACGGCCAATCCGCCCACCGAGTGGAGCGAAACCAGGAACCTGCGGTGGAAGGTCGAAATCCCCGGGCGAGGTCATTCGTCGCCGATCGTCTGGGGCGATCGGGTTTACGTCACCACGGCAGTACCGGTCGGCGTGACCGGCGCGGCGCAGCACGCCCCGCGCGGCTCGCTGCCGCAGCGCGGCGTCCACCGCTTCGTCGTCATGGCCCTCGATCGGAAGACGGGCAAGACCGTCTGGCAGCACGTCGCGCGCGAAGCCGAGCCGCACGAGCAGTCGCACGTCGACAACGGCACCTGGGCGTCCGGCTCGCCCGTCACCGACGGCGAGCGGCTCTATGCTTACTTCGAGTCGTTCGGGATTTACGCCTACGACCTGAACGGCAAGCTGCTCTGGGAGAAGGACCTCGGCGACAAGCGCATGCGGAACGAGTTCGGCGAGGGCTCGACGCCTGCGATCCACGGCAACACGATGGTCATCGTCTGGGACCATCTCAACGGCGAGTCGTTCGTCGCCGCGCTCGACACGCGCGATGGCAAGGAACTGTGGCGGCAGCCCCGCAAGGAGATCGACACCTGGGCAACGCCGCTGATCCTCGACGTGAACGGACGACCCCAGGCAATCGTGCCCGCCATGGAACGTGTCCGCAGCTACGATCTGGCCTCCGGCCAGGTGGTCTGGGAGAGCGACGGCCTGACGATGAACACGATTCCGTCGCCGGTGCACGAGAACGGGCTCGTGTTCCTGATGAGCGGCTTCCGCGGCAACGATCTCAAGGCGGTGCGCGTCGCCGACGCCAAGGGCAACATCGACGGCACCAGCGCCATCGCCTGGACCTTCGATCGCGACACGCCGTACGTGCCGTCGCCGATCGTCCTCGACGGCGTGCTGTACTTCCTGAAGAGCAATTCCGGCATCCTGTCGGCGTTCGACGCCCGGACCGGCAAGCCGTTCTACCAGAACCAGCGGCTGCAGGGCGTCCCGAACGTCTTCTCGTCGCCCGTCGCCGCGCGCGGCCGCATCTACATCGCCGGCCAGGACGGCGCCACGATCGTGGTCAAGGCCGGACCGGCCTACGAGGCGATCGCCACCAATCACCTCGACGACGCCTTCGACGCCTCGCCGGCGTTGGTCGACAGCGAGATCTATCTGCGAGGCCGCGCATTTCTCTACGCGATTGCCGCGCAGTGACGCGGGACCCGTAATCGCTAGACGCTCGGTTGCAGCTTGAGGAGCGCCGCGATTTCCTCGAGCTTGGCGCGAACGGCGTTATCGCACGCCCGTGGCCACAAACAGCGTGCTCAGCGAGCGCTGATACTGATACACGTAGCCGTGCCCGTCTTCGATCCAATCGTTCAGCAGCACCATCGTCAGGCCGGCGCGGTCGGGCGGCGCGATTTCCCGGAGGGACGTTCGCGCTCCCGTCGCGACGTTGACGCGCTCGACCAGCGCCGGGATTCTGGCTTGGGTCGTCACCACGACGCTCTGGCTGTCCGCGCTCCAGCGAAGCGGCACGTCGGTCGGCGTGAGACCGCGAGCCGGGGACACCTGACCATTCGTTGCGGACCGAACCTCGTACGTCCCATTGGCCGACCTGGTGAGCAACGCCTGCTCATCCGGCGCGATCAGCGCCCGCGTGACCCCTTCAGGCGTGAGCGGCGTCAGCGCGCCGTCGGTCATGCCCTGCGCATAGCAACGCGTCCCCTTGCCCTTCTCGTTGCCGCAGACCACCAGACGCGGGCTCTTCGCAAACCATTGCGGCAGGTCGCCTGTATACGCTTCGAGGTTGCCGCGCGGCACCCGGATCGTCTGACCGGCGCCGACCGGATAGAGCTGAATCTCGAGCGTCGATGGGACCAGGGCGCCCACCCAGCGACCGTCGCCAGAGAAACCAAAGCTGGCGCCTTCGCCAAGGCGAACCACCTTGCCGGTGGCGAGGTCGCGCAACGAGGTGGCGTAGTTGGCACCGGCGCGGTCAGAAATGTCGGTGAAGGCCATGGACTTGCGGTCCGGTGAAACCACGCCGGTGATGGCGAAGTCCTGCCAGCCCACGTCGCGTTCGTTGTCCTCGCCAGGGAGCAGCGCCTGCATCTGCCAGCGCCGGTCGTGGCGCGTCACCAACTGCCGGCCGTCGCCATTGATGTCGTTGACGAGCATCCCGCCCGGGCCCGAAAACGCCTGCCGCACTTCCGGTGCGCCGGCCACGTTCACCGCCATCACCTGGTAGCTTTCGTTGCCGCTCTCCGACGCCGAGAAATACAGCTGGCTGCCGTCGGGCGACCATGCCAGCTGTTCCTCGCCCCAGTACTCACCGGCCAGCGTCTTGACCGTGCCGTCCGTGCCGACCACCTTCACCCAGCCGCGGTCGTCACCTGGCACCAGGTGCTCCATGAACGCCACCTGAGTCCCATCGGGCGACACCCGCGGGTCGCTCAAATAGCCGGAGAAACGATACAGAACCTTCCCAATCGGGTATTCGAGCTGATCCCGCCCATCCACCACGTGAACGATCGCCAGCGTGGAGCCGTCGGGCGACCAGTCGGCCTCGCGCACGTTCTCCAGCCACGGCTTTGGCGCGCCGTCGATGGTCATGCGCGCGAGCGTGCCCTCGAACAGGAAGTGATGCAGGTACCGCGCGCCGATCAGCACCGCGAGTTCGCCCTTCGACGACACCGACAGCAGGTGTGCACCCGGCAGGCCGAGCGGTTGCGGGATGATGGCGCCCGGGCGCAGCATGAACAGCTCCGGCACGTTGCCAGACTCGGCGGCGCTGAAGACGATCGTTTGTCCGTCGGAGGTGAAGCGTGCGCGAGTGACCCACTGTGACGTCAGCGTTTTTGTTTCGAAGGTGATCGGCGTCGCCGTCGGCGTCAGTCGTCGGGTCAGGAGTCCGCCGGCAACGAAGGCGGCCACGACCAGCGCCGCGATCATCGCCGTTCGCCGCCATCGACCTGGAGGTGGCCCGACCGGGGCGACGCCACGCGACACCTGCGATCCGGACAACGCTTCGAGCGCGAACGCGACGTCGCGTACGTTCTGGAAGCGCTCGTTCGCGTTCTTCTCGAGACAATGACGAATGATGCGGTCAAGTGCCGGGGACAGATCCGGCCGTGACGCCGCGAGATCCGGCGGATCCTCCGTGAGGATCGCCGTCATCGAGTCGGCTGCCGTGTCGCGGTGGAACGTCCGCGTGCCGCTCACCATCTCGTAGAGCACGGCGCCCAACGCGAACACGTCGGCGCGCGCGTCCGTTGCCTGGCCGCGCACCTGTTCGGGCGCCATGTAGCCGACGGTGCCCATCACGGTGCCCGGATCGGTTGCCGCGCGCGTGACGCCGGTCGCGCCCGAGGGGTCTGCCCCGGCGGCCTGCCGCGCCAATCCGAAGTCCAGAATTTTCACTTGCCCGTCGTCGAGCAGGAAAATGTTCTCTGGCTTCAGGTCGCGGTGAACGAGGCCCTTGCCGTGGGCCGCGCCGAGTCCCCGCGCGACCTGCACGGCGATCTCGACCGCCTTGCGCACGGCAATCGCCGGCGCGCCCGCGCTCGACGAGGCATCCAGCCATTCGCGAAGCGTCTGCCCCGCAAGCAGTTCCATGACGACGTACAGCTGGTTCTGCCAGAGGCCGGTGTCGAAAATCGCGATGACATTGGGGTGCGACAGCGCGGCAACGGCTTGCGCTTCGCGCTCGAAGCGTGCGCGCCGCCCGGGATCGTCGGCGAACGACGGTGGCAGCACCTTGATCGCGACGTCGCGGCCAAGGCGCGAGTCCTTCGCTCGATACACTTCGCCCATGCCGCCGGCGCCGATGGAGGCGACGATTTCGTACGGCCCGAGGCGAGTACCCAGCGGGAAGCTCACCGCTCGTGGATCATCGCAGCGAGGGCGGAGCTGACCGGTCGCATGCCGAGAGGAAGGGCCAAGCAGTCAGCATTATACGGTCTCTTGTCCCGCTGGCCGCAGGGGAGAGGCGAGGGTCGAGGTCGCATGACGCGACGCGTCGATGCGAAGACGACAGGATGTGCCCTGAGGTATAAATCGGTCCGCGTCGGCACCCCGGGAATTGTGAGAAGGAACCAGGATGGCGATGGACCTCTCTGCCGCGGCCGCCGAATTCTTCGACGCGAGCACCCGGATCACGCTCGGCGCCAGCCTGCTCGTCAGCAGCGCCGCCTTCGTCGTGATGTATCTCTACATGCGGACGGTGTTCCAGGAAAGCCAGCGGCTCGGATCGTCCGTGAGCGTGGGAGGCGCCGGCGTGGATGCGGTCGAGCCCGAACCGCGTCTGCCCCTGCTCCCTCCGCTCCAGATCGGCACCGAGAGGCCTGATCCGTCGGGAGGGTCACCGGCCGCACGGTCGCCAACCTTCGAACACGCGCAGAGCGCCTTTCGAAAGGCGGCGGGCGTCTACGTGCTCGCGGGATCGGTCCACGTGGTCGCCTCGGTCGCGTTGCTGTTCCTGTTCCGGTTCTTGTCCATCCCGTCGACGTCATCACGAGCGATCGTCCTCGCCTGTCATGCCGCGGTGTTCTGGTCGTGGTCCGTGACGACACTCGTCGCACTCGCTCTCTTCTGGGGACCGGATCGACGTCTTCGTGCGCGCCTCATCCTGGGCTACCTGGCCGTCCTTCCCGCGATTGGCGTGCTGCTCGTCGCCGCCGGCGTGCCGCGACTTCCCTTCACGGATGTCGGTTTGATGGGGAAGGACGAGGCTGCGCTCCTGCTCGCGTACGCCAGCGCGGTGACGGGTCAACCAGTCACCGGCGACACGGTGACGTTCTCGCCACTCCTCCAGCCGCTGTTGTTCTGGAGCCTGGCCGCACCCCCGCTCCTCATTCCCGCGCTCTTCTTCAATCGATTTGTGCGCGGAACAGTCGGCCCCTTGTTCATCAGTCTGGCGCTGATGATGGTCCTCTCGACGTTCGTGATCGGGGACCTGATGCTGCAGACGTCTCCCGGGGTCTGGCTCGCGAGCCACATCAAGAACAGGTTTGGAGACTCTACCCTCGCGATTCTGCTCGCCGTCAGTTTTACGCTGTCGGGAGTTCTGGCCTGCATGGGGCTGTTGTGGGTCGTCCGGCAGTATCGCCGCCGGCATCTGAACGATCAGACGTTCCTGTTCGACAGCCTGTGGCTTTCGACGTCGTGCTGGGTGTGCGTGTATCTCATGGGCGATTCCCAGCGCTTTTCGTATTTGCTCGGACTGCTGCCGTTTGGGCTCTACAAACTCACCGTTGGATACGGACTGCGGGGCCTTGCCAACCGCGCGACACGCCTCCCGAATGTGCGATTGCTCTTTCTGCGCGTCTTCGGCTCACCCAGCCGATCCGAGAAGCTGTTCGACCTCCTGGCTGCGCGCTGGCGCTACGCCGGTGGCATTCGGCTCATCAGTGCGACGGACGTCGCCCGTGGCCGTTTCGAGCCCGACGAGTTCCTCGATTTTCTGAGCGGGAGATTGGCGCGCGGGTACATCAGCAGCAACGCCGATCTCGAGCGGCGCCTCTCGGCTCCCGATCTCGGACCCGATTCGGATGGGCGTTACCGGATCGATGAGTTCTTTTGTCGGGCCGACACGTGGCAGTCCACGGTGACACGACTGATGGCACAGAGCGATGTGGTGGCAATGGACCTGCGTGGGTTCTCATCGGCCAAGCAGGGTTGCATCTTCGAGCTCGGCGTTCTGCTGGAGACAGTGCCGCTCCCCCGCGTCGCGCTGCTGATCGACCGCACGACCGACGAGCCGCTCCTGCGGCAGACGCTTGCCGACCTCTGGACGAAGATCACGACCCGGTCACCCAATGCGCTTCTCGGCCTGGCGAACCTGCGAATCATCGATCTCGCAGGCGGCTATGCCGCCGCTGTGCGCCGTCTCATGCAGCTCGGCGACGAGGTCCTCGGATTTGCGGCATGGGGCGCGTCGGCCACGCGATCTTGATCACTATCGGATGACTGTGCGGCGAAATGCGACAAGTCTTCCCGCGTGGTCCCACGCACCCACTTCTGCGGTCGCGGGCTTGTTGCCCGCCTTGCGAATCGTGACGTGAGTCGATGACACGGCGCCGCCGCGAGCGTCGATGGAACGCACTGGTCGATTGTTCACGTAGACATCGACATGGGAGATCCCCTTGCCCGCCTTCGACGAGGGAAGCTTCGACGCGGCGCTCACAACGATCCCGCGCGTGCCCTTGCGGCTCACGGGCGTGACCGACAGCGTGAACGACGGCTGCTGCCGAATGAGTCGCGCGGCAGTGGCCATCAGATCGCAGTTGTCTTCCAGGATGTCGCGCCTGGTCATGAAGTGAAGCTTGTCGGGCGTGACGCCGAATTCCTCGAGCGGCGCGCCGGCGCGCGGACCGACACGAATGCTGCGGCGCATGGCCACGATCATCCCGGCTCCCTTCGGCAGCGGTTTGAACGGCGACTTGGGATCCTTTTTCTGCGCCGCCACCAGATCGTCCAGCGACCAGAAGTTGGCCCCTCCCGCGCCAGTGTTGCCGCCGGTGCTGAGCACGACTCCGACTTCGTTGTCCTGAAACCCTGCCGCGAAGATGTCCGTCGCGCTGTAGGACAGCGCGTCGGTGATCAGCACAACCGGACCGTAATAGATCTGGCCGATGCCGTTGCACCTTGCGTCGCTGGTCATGGGAAATCCGGCTGAATAGGTTGCCCCCGTCAACACCGAATCGCGAATCGATGGCAGCCATTGTTTCAGATCCCAGTTGTCAGGGGCAGATCTGCAGATCTGAAAGTTCAGCGGCGTGTTGATGAACTCGAACAACTCCGGCTCGATTCGATTCGGAGTAAACAACTGCAGCAGCGATTCCGCAGCCCGGATATTTCCACCAGGATTGCCGCGAACGTCCAGGACGAGACCGTCCTGAGGAAAATCCGCTTTCGTGATCAGTCTGGTGAACGCCTTGACGAATCGGCTCGTATCGTCCACGTCGAAGCTGAAGAGCCGGATATAGCCCACCGCCTGCTCGTTCACCGTCTTTTTCAATGCGTACAACACATCCTTGATCGACCCGAGCGTGGCGTTGTCGTCGCGCGGGTACAGCTTCTTCTTGACCTCGAGGATGCGCTTCCGCTTCAGGTCCAACGCCGCCCTCTTCCTGCTGTGCGGAGTGGACGATTCATCGGCGTCCCTGGTCATGTGAACCAGCCAGTACTCCCGGTGGCTGGCGATGACTCCGTTCTTGGCGCGGTACAGGATGTCCACCCAATGTTCATCCGGGGGCAGCGAGCTGTTGAGCGGCCGGATGGTCAGATTGTCGAGTCCGCGCGCGAACCGGGCATCGGGGTTGCTGCCGGACTGCAACTCACCATTGATTTCGATGGCCCGCTGAATCGAGACACCGTTCCAACCCAGCACTTCGACTCCACGCTCGAAGGGGGCCTCACGATCACCACCTGGAGCCGGCGCCTCACCGTTGGCCGCCGTCCGAGTCACGATGAATCGCGGGCCGTCACGCTCGAAACACAATTCGATGAGAAACGGCAGATACGCCGTGCAATCCCTGTACGGTTCGGGCAGCAGGTAGAGCGTGTGGAGGTCGCGCGTCGATCCGAATATCGACAGCATGCGCCGATGGAAGTCGATGGTGTTTTCGAGCTCCTCGTTCCAGTCAGCGAGCTGGAATCGGAGGAGCTTGAGCTGCTGGATCGGATCGATCGCGTGAATGGCGCGCTTCATCGGGAGATGTACATAATTCATCTCCATCAGCAGCAGCGCCTGTTCGACGATTCGCAGACGCTCCTGCCTGGAGAGTCGTGCCCGTCGTTCAGACGAATTGAGGAACGCGCCCAGCTCCCTCGCGGTTCTGCGGGCTTTGGGTGAATCGGCGATTGCCAGCAGTTCCAGCCTCTTGCCGACTTCGACTTGAGCCATGGTCTTCCATCCGTTGCGGGTACACAGTCACGGCAGGGCACAAAAATAGCCGGCACAGGGGAGTTCCTGGTGCCGGCTATTGCCCTACTTCTTCTTCGTCGCCTTCTTTGCGGTTGTCTTGGCGGGTTTTTTCTTGCCGCCTCCGCCCTGGCCGCCTCCCGGATCGCCTTCTTTACCCTGGCCCATGTTCAGTTTCCTCCTGTCGGTGGAACGATCTTCTTTGCTCCAAGCAGTTGCCCGAGCTGCTTCAAGCGGACTTGAATGTCAGGCCTTTGCGCATATCCCCGGTAGTTGTCTTCGCCCCAGCGAGCCTGGAGAGCCGCTCGACCGGACTCGGCGCGGGTGGCGTAATCGTATGCGGTTGAGCTGTCACCCTCAAGCTGTATCGACCTCGCCGACACCAGCCACGCGCGCCACTCCGATTCGAGTTGTGCGGCCGAGGCGAACATCATTTGTGCCGCCTGTGCGTCGGCGAGCGCGCCTCGCGCGTTTCCGCCAGCCAGGCGAACCTCGGCCGATGTGAGCAGCGCTGTCGAGAGAAGACGGGGAAGCTTCAACTCCCTGGCCGCGCTCACGGCTTCTTCGACGAGTGCCGTCGCCTTTTTCGATTGGCCGGTACTCGCCTGGGTGAGCGCCAGGACTTGCTTCGCTTGCAGCGCGGTGTCCTTGTAGTCGCGTTCAGCCAATGTCAGTGCCGCCGCCGCTCGCGTGGTGGCCTCCGCGCGTTTGCCCGAGCTGAACGCCATCTGCGCGCCGATCGATTCCACATAGGCGAGTTGGGACTTGAATCCCGCTTCCGGCCCGGCGGCAATGGCGTGGGCCTCGTCGAGGGCCGCCCTGGCCTCCTCGTATCTTCCCAAGGGCCATAGCGCCGCGGCGCGATTCGCCTGGTCCCATCCCATTGCCACTCGTGCGCCGAGCGACTTGTTGATCCGATAGCTCTCGTCGAAATGCGGGATGGCCTCGGGGTAGATCTCCTGGTTGTCGCCGAGAAGGACGCCGATGCTGGAATGCGTCGCCGCCAATCTCGCCGGATCGCCGGACTGCTTCGCCAATTCCAGCTGCTCGGAAAACGCTTTCATCGCGACGGCGTATTCACCTTTGTCGCGATACGCTCGCCCAAGCAGAATCAGAGCGTTGGATGTTTCTCGGCGATAGCCGGCGGGCTGGTAAAACTTCAGCGCCGACTCGAGATGAGAGACGGCCTCATCGAAGCGGCCATCCTGAGTGCTCAGACTGCCAAGCGCCAGGTGAGCCCGTGCTTCCATTCGAATCGACTTGTCCTGGCGTGCAAGATCCAGAGCCTGCTGAAAGTACGCGCGCGTGTCGGCGTATTCGCCACGCGCCAGCAGCGTATAACCGAGGTCGATCAAGCCGTTGGTCGCCAGCGTGCGGATATTGCCCGATTGCGCGGCCTTGATGGCGCCGGCAGCGATCGCCTTGGCGTGATTGCTGTCGCCCTCCGCGTAGTACACGTTGCTGAGTTGCAATTCGGTTCTGATCGACTGGTACTCATTGGCCGAATTTCGCGACATCTCGAGAGACCGTTCGAGTTGCTCTTTGGCTTCAGGTAGCTTCCTGATCCTGGCCAGCGCCGATCCCCGTTGGTAATACACTTCGGCCAGTCCTTCCTGGCTCGACATGGCCTGATAGATCTCCTGCGCCTTCGAGAATGCGTCGTTCGCCGCCGTGGATAGTTCCTGGCGGCGGGCATAGAGAGTACCGGAACGGAGGAATCCGGCAGCTGACTGCGGATCCAGTTTCGTCGCCTTCACGTACGAGTCGATGGCTTTGTCGAGATTCTCATCCTTCTCGTAGGCGCGGCCAAGATCGACATAGGCGGCGGACTTTTCGGCGTCCCCTACGGCATCCACGATCGTCGAGTACTTCTCGATCGCCGTCTTGAAGTTGCGGCTCAGTGTGGCCGCGACGGCGTCCAGATACAGCGACTCGGCGTCGGACACCGTCGAGCGATCCGGGAGCAGCGCCATGGCCTGCAGCAGCTCCTCCCGGGCTTTGTCAGTGAGCTCGATCTCCGCGTAGGCTTCTGCCCGCCGGGCCCGCGCCAGCGCGAACCCGCGATCGATCTCGAGCGCGCGATCCAGCGCCTTGCCCGCTTGAAAGTACGCGCCCTCGCGAATGGCGTTCGTGCCGCGGTTGTACCAGACGACGGCCTCGGCCGACGCCGTGTGCTGGCCGCGTCGAAACAGACCCGGAGTGAACCAGATGGCCAGCGCGGCTGCGACGAGCGTCGCGGCAATCAGCGCCGTGACGGGGACAGACCGGCGGCTCGCGTTCGTGGTGGCTGAAGCCGTCGAGACCGGACGCGATACCGCTCCCGATCCGTCCAGTTCCTGCTTGAGTCCGAGCAGATCGGCGTGGAGCGATTGAGCCGACTCGTATCGCGCCGCGGGATCCCTGGCCATGGCCCGCGCCACGATCCGGTCGAGACCAGGCGGCACCGCCGGGTTGAGTTCGGACGGTGGACGCGGAGTCTCGGTTACGACGCGCAGCCCGACTTCGATCGGCGTTCCTCTCTCGAACGCGAACGTGCCGGTCGCGCATTCGTAAAGGGTGACTCCGAGCGAGTAGATGTCGGAGCGTGCATCGATCTCCCTTCCCCGCCACTGCTCGGGAGACATGAACTCCGGCGTACCGACAAGGTGTCCGGCCTCGGTCAGACGCTGCCTCGTCTCCACATCCGCAGCATCAGGACGAAGGTGGGTCGCGAGGCCGAAATCCAGCACCTTCACCTGTCCGCGAGGCGTGATGACGATGTTCTGGGGTTTGATGTCGCGATGGATGATGCCGGCGGCGTGCGCTTCAGAGAGCGCTTGCGCAGTCTGCATGCCGATATCCAACACCTCGCCCGGGGGGAGAGGGTTTTTCCAGATCCTCTCCGCAAGGCTCTGGCCGTCGATGTATTGCATGACGATGAAGACGCGGCCGCCCTCTTCGCCGACTTCGTAAATGGAGCAGATATTGGGATGGTCGAGCGCGGCAGCGGCCTTGGCCTCGTTGATCAGCCGTTGCCTGGCCTGTTCATTGCCGTCCCACCTCTCGGACAGCATCTTGATGGCCACTTTGCGCCCGAGTTTGCTGTCTTCCGCGAGAAAGACCGTTCCCATCCCGCCCGCGCCGAGCTTCCGAACGATTCGGTAATGGCCGATCTCTGACGGTTCCAAACAGATTCCTCTACGCGACCTTGGCCGTCGCCGCGCGCCCCGACCCGCCTCTTCCCCTTCGGACGAGGCAGAGTAGCACGCGCTCGCACACCGGCCTCCATGCTCCGTTATGATGCTCGGCCTGGCCTGGTTGGCCCTCCACTTCTGGTTCGCGACACGCGAGGTGCGACGTGCGTGCTCTCCTATTGGGCTTCTTCGTGACCGTGCTGGCGTTCGAGGGCGGGCTTGTCGCGCAGAGGGGCCCGGCAGATGTCGAGTGGCGGCACTACGCGGGCGATAACGGATCCACGAAATACTCGCCGCTCGCACAGATCACGAAGGACAACATCACACGGCTGCGCATTGCCTGGCGCCGGCCTCAACTCGACCCCGCACTGCTCGAACAGAATCCGAAGCTGCGGCCGGGCAACAACTTCCGCTCGACACCCATCATGGTCGGCGGCGTGTTGTATGCGTCGAACGGAGTCGGGCTGGCCGAGGCGTTCGACCCGGCCACGGGACGGACGATCTGGGTGCAGCAGGTGCCGGAGAGCGAACTCCCTGTTGGAAGTGCCAACCGTGGCGTCGCCTACTGGAGCCAGGGGGCCAACGGGCGCATCCTGACGTTCCGCAACCAGTACCTCTACGCGCTCGACGCACGCACCGGAACACCGGTCGCGGAGTTCGGAACCGGCGGCCGTGTCGATCTCACGGCCGCCACGGGCGCCGCGAAGGCCTACAACTGGAACGGGACGCCGCTCGTGGTCCGCGACGTGGTGGTGCTGGGGTCGTCGATGGCCGAGCAGGACTCAGCCGCCCGGATGACCGGCGTGCCGGGCGATGTTTACGGCTTCGACGTCCGGACGGGTCGGCTGCGGTGGACATTCCGTCCGATCCCACGCGCGGGCGAGCCCGGGATCGAGACCTGGGAGAACGAGTCGTGGCGCTATACGGGCGCCGCGAACGTCTGGGCTCCGATGAGCGGCGACGACGAGCTGGGATACGTCTACCTGCCGACCAGCAGCGCGACCAACGACATGTACGGCGGCCACCGGCTCGGCGCGAACCTGTTCAGTTCGTCGATCGTGTGTCTCGACGCAGCCACGGGCAAGCGGGTCTGGCACTTCCAGACCGTGCACCACGACCTGTTCGACTACGACAACCCGGCGGCGCCGATTCTGGCCGACATCACGGTCGACGGGCGCCGGATCAAG
>Ga0207659_10000819_pt1 | contig 18432 bp, 12 predicted proteins | sample KBSM43metaG_FD_184330 | JGI IMG/M metagenome (GOLD analysis project Ga0207659, IMG submission 184330) | Miscanthus rhizosphere microbial communities from Kellogg Biological Station, Michigan, USA - KBS M4-3 metaG (SPAdes) (version 2) | ecosystem: Host-associated > Plants > Roots > Rhizosphere >...
CGGCTCACGCGCGCGCCGCCTGGATTCATTCAGCCTTTTCATCGGGTGCCGGCCGCCGGCTCGCGGTCACCAGTGGCCCGCTCTTTGCGCCTGCCATGGTTCGTGAAGGAATTCGTCGTCGGCATCGACAGTCGCATGAGAGGGTGCCTCCGGGCGCTGTTCCTGATCCTGGCGGGCGTCGCGATCGCGGCGGTGTCAGCCGAAGCGCAGCAGGACCGCCCCGCGGTCGGCGTGGCCTTCGGCGGCGGCAGCGCCCGCGGCATCGCGCATGTTGGCGTCATCCAGTGGTTCGAGGAGCATCGCATCCCGATCGACATGGCGGCCGGCACCAGCATGGGCGGGCTGATCGGCGGCGCGTTCGCCACCGGGATGGACGCCGCCGAGATCGACGAGATGCTGCAGCACCTCGACTGGGACACGATGTTCGGGGCCTCCGGCTTCGCGTTCAAGAATATTCGCCGGAAGGCCGACGGCAGGGCCTACCCGTCGCGGCTCGAGTTCGGGCTGCGGCACGGTCTCAAAGCGCCTCCCGCGCTCAACAACGGACAACAGGTGGATCTGCTGGTCGTTCGGCTCACCGCGCCGTACTACGGCGCGCGCACGTTCGACGAGTTGCCCACGCCCTTTCGCGTCGTGGCGATGGATCTGCTCACCGCCAAAGCGGTCGTCCTCGATCGCGGTCCGTTCGGATCGGCCCTGCGGGCGACGATGTCGCTTCCATTGATCTTTCCGCCCGTGCCCCGTGACGGCCAGCTCCTGGTCGATGGCGGCACCCTCGACAACGTGCCGGCCGACGTCGTCAAGGCGATGGGCGCCGCCCGGATCGTCGCCGTCAACGTCGGCGATCTGGACGACCTCAAGACCGTCAACTCCTCGATGTTCGGTCTGGCGGGGGCGACGATCGACGCGATGATGCGCGCGAACACCAAAGAGGCCATCGCGCAGGCCGACATCGTCATCAACGTCCCGCTCGCCGACTACGGGTCGCTCGACTGGCGGCGGAGCCGGGAGCTCGTCGCCGAAGGCTACAAGGCCGCCGAGGTGATGCGCGATCGCCTGCTGCCGCTGGCGGTCAGCGAGGCGGAATACGCGCAGTGGAAGGCAGCGCGCCAGGCGCGCCGGAAGACGGCGCTTCCAGTCCCGGCCTTCGTGCGCGTCGAGGGCTTCACGGCGGCCGACACCCGGCAGATCGACGGGCAGCTGGCGCATCACGTCGGCAAGCCGTTCGACGTTGCTGTCCTGCAGGTCGAACTGGACGCGCTGTCCGGGCTCGACCGCTACCAGTCGATTGGCTGGCGCTTCGCCAGCGATCAGGCCGGCGAGCCGGGCTTGCTCGTCGAGGCTCAGCCCAAGTCGTACGGACCGCCGTTCCTGATGCTGGGACTGAATCTGGAGAACACGGTCTCGGACTCGTTCCGGGTCACGATGACGGCGCGCTATCTCGCCTACGACGTGCTCGGGGCCGGCTCCGAACTCCGCCTCGACGCCACGATCGGATCGGACCCGGGTGTCGCGGCCGAACTCTACACCCCGATTGGCGCGGGCCGCCTGTTCGTGGCGCCGTTCGCCGATATCGTGACCCGGACCCTCAACTTCATCGAGGATGACGCGATTGTCGCGCGGTACGGAGAAAGGTCAAGCCAGGCCGGGCTGAACGTCGGCGTCAATCTCGGCCGGCAAAGTGATCTGCGGGCCGGCGTGTTCATCGGCCGGCAGTCCACCGAGGTCCAGGTGGGCGATCCAGGCCTGCCTGCCTTCGCCGGCAAGTCAGTCGTGTCCGAGGTGGCCTGGCGATTCGATTCCCAGGACAGTCCGGCTCTGCCGACCGCCGGAAGCGTCGCGTCCGCACACCTGCGGCACGTGGTCGATGCGCCCGAGGTCGAACCGCCGCTGGCGAGCCATCGGTCGAGCGAGGGGCTGATGCAGCTGGCGGGCGAGGACAACACGTTCTGGACAATCCGCGGGCGGGACCGCGTGTTCGTGCTGGGCGGCGGTGGCACCTCGTTCGACCACACGCCGCTGCCGACCGAGCAGTTCACGCTCGGTTCGACCTTCCATCTGGGTGCCTACGGCAACGGCGAGCTGCGCGGCGACCACTACTACATCCTCAGCGCGGGCTATCTCCGTCAGCTCGGACGGCTGCCCGACTTTCTCGGCGGCGCGATCTGCGCCGGCGGCTGGCTCGAGAACGGCGACGCCTTCGACGCCTGGAGCAGCGCCAGGCTCCGGACCAACGCGAGTGCGGGGGTGATCATGGACTCGCTCATCGGCCCCGTCATCCTGGCGGGCTCGGCCGGCTTCGACGGCCGGTGGCGCACCTACGTCGGTGTTGGCCGTGTGTTCGGCGGGAAACGATAGTCGGAGGAGCACCCGCTAGCGCGTCGAATTGCCGGCTGCGAGCGTCTCCGGCAGGCGTTCGAGCCCTACGAGCTTCCAGCCTCCGCCCTCCCGGCGGAAGTGCGTGCGCACAGGCTGACGCCACGTGGGGTAGCGCTGGCTGTCGGCGGAGCGGGCGGCTCGCGGTGCGAGTCGACAGCGGACGGGTTTGCGCCTTGACGACCGCCGACACGAGCACCAACAATGGCGGGCAGTCAGATCCGTAGCCCTCCCGTGCCCAATCTGCGCATCGACAAGCCCGCGGCCTCGACCAGCGAGATGTCGCGCACGCTTCCGCCTGAACTGATGGCGGAGGCGTCGTGGCGGCTCGGCTGGCTCGGCCTGATCTACGCCGTCGCGTGCCTGGTCGGGCACTTCGGCGAGCGCGCGCTGCTGATGCTGACCGGCTCGATCGACCAGGGGGCGCGCACCCAGGACGTCTTTCTGGTCGCGACCGTCGCGATGGGCATCGCCGTGTTCGTCGTCTCGCGGCGTGGACGCCTCGCGCCGAGGCAGCTCCTCAACGTTGGGCTGGTGTTTCAAGTGGCCGGCGCCTTCGGCATCGCCATCATGGAGTTCTGGGAGGGCGTGCCGGGATCGGTCGGCAGCTCGCTCATGCTGATTCCGGCCGAATGCGTCTGGATCGTGGCGTTTCCGCTGGTGGTGCCGAACACGCCCGGGAAAGTGCTGGTGTCCTCATTGCTGGCGGCGTCCACCGGGCCGGCGGCGCTGATGATCTCGTCGGCCATCGCGGGAAGGCCGATCGACCGTCCCCTCGCCGTGGCCATGTTCTTTCTCATGTCGAACTACCTGTGCGCCGTCTTCGCCTACGTGATCGCGGGCATCGTGCACCGGTTCGGCACCCGCTTGAAGCGCGCCCGCGAGATCGGCAGCTACGAGCTCATGGAGCGGATCGGCGAAGGCGGCATGGGGGAGGTGTGGCGGGCCAAGCATCGGCTGCTGGCACGACCCGCCGCGATCAAGCTGATACGCAGCGACGTGCTCGGCGCCGGCCAGCGCACGCGCGAGGCGATCGTCCGCCGCTTCGAGCGCGAGGCGCAGGACACGGCGACGCTCGGCTCTACGCACACGATTGACGTCTACGACTTCGGCATCACCGAAGAAGGCGACTTCTATTACGTGATGGAGCTGCTGCACGGGATCAGCCTCGAGCGGGCCGTGCGCGACTTTGGACCGATGGAGCCTGGGCGAGCGGTCTATCTGCTGCGCCAGGTCTGTCACTCCCTGGGGGAGGCGCACGCGCGTGGCCTCGTCCACCGCGACATCAAGCCGGCCAACATCTTCATGTGCCGGCTCGGGCCCGACGACGACTTCGTCAAGGTGCTCGACTTCGGCCTGGTCAAGCACGTCGAGGCGCCGGCGGGCGGCTCGATGCTCACCCTCGAGGGGATCACCGCGGGAACCCCCGGCTACATGGCGCCGGAGATCGCGCTGGGGCAGGCAGGCGTCGACGGGCGCGCCGACCTCTATTCTCTCGGCTGCGTGGCGTACTACATCCTCACGGGACAGCCGGTCTTTTCGGGTGACACGCCGGTCGCGACGGTGCTGGCCCACGTCCAGACACCACCCGTGCCGCCGAGCGCCCGTTCCGAATTCGCGATTCCGCCGGCGCTCGACGCGCTGATTCTCGAATGCCTCGCCAAGGATCCGGCCGCGCGGCCGGAGACGGCGGCACTGCTCGGCCAGCGTCTCGCTGCCACCATTGCCGGGGACGCGTGGACGCCGGAGGCGGCACAGGCCTGGTGGGAGCTGCACCGCGTCTCGCTGGCTGCCACCGCGTCCGCCGGCGAGACACCGGCGGCCGGCGCCGCGGCTGATGCCGAATCGCGCCCACGTTGCTGGCCGCGATTCGATCGCACGCCGCAGACCTGACCGTTCCCGAGAGGTCATGAAGAAGACGTCCGCGCCGCGCACGCTCGTCAGCCATCCCGAACCGCAGTCCCATTACTCGTTGCCCGTCTTCCGGGTGATCGGCGAGCCGCCGAAGAACCTGCTGGAGCGCGCGCTGTCGATCTTCGCGGACGTCCGGGCCGGCGAAGGGCTGAGCACGGTGCTGCTCGCAGTGAATATCTTCCTGCTGCTGGCCGGCTATTCGCTGATGAAACCCGCACGGGACGGCCTGATTCTCACCGAGGGCGGCGCCGAGGTCGCGTCCTACTCGGCGGCGGCGCAGGCGGTGCTCTTGATGGCGGCCGTGCCGATCTATGGCTGGCTCGGCACTCGTGTGGTGAGAATCAGATTGATTGCGATCGTCGTGACGTTCTTTTCCGCGACGCTCCTGGCGTTCTACGCCGGCGGCCTGGCCGGCCTGCGGGAGGGGGTGGCGTTCTACGTCTGGATCGGTCTGATCAACGTGTTCATCGTGTCGCAGTTCTGGCAGTTCGCGAACGACCTGTTCACGGAGGGGCAGGGCCGGCGGCTGTTCCCCTTGATTGGCGTCGGGCAATCGCTGGGCGCCTGGGTGGGCGCGGCCGCGGTGGCGCCGCTCGTCGAGGGTCTGAACTACACGCCCTATACGCTGATGTTCCTCGGCGCCGGTGTGCTGATGGTGGCGCTGAGCACCACTCTCATGGTGAATGCGCGCGAGGCGAAGCGGGCGCATCCCGAGGCGCGCGACCTCGCCAACGAGACCCTGGGTCCCCAGGGGGGCTTCGAGCTGATCCTGCAGGATCGGTATCTGCTGTGGATCGCCGTGCTCATCGTGCTGCTGAACGTCGTCAACACCACCGGCGGCTACGTGCTGAACCGGTTGATCGTGTTTGAAGCCGCCGCGCGGTTCGGCACCGACGCCTCGGCCGTGGTGCCGAGCCGGCAGTTCGTGACCGCCTTTTCCGGGTCGATCACCGCCTACGTGAACCTGGTCGGTCTGCTCCTGCAGCTGTTTGCCACCTCGCGGGTCATCCGGCTGATGGGTGTGCGCGGCGCGTTGTTCGTGCTGCCGGTGATCGCACTCATCAACTATTCGGTCATCGTCGTGGCGCCGCTGCTGGCCGTCGTGCGGGTCGGCAAGATCCTCGAAAACAGCACCGACTACTCGATCCAGAACACGCTCCGCCAGGCGCTCTTTCTGCCGACGAGCCGCGAGGCGAAGTACAAGGCGAAGGCGGCCATCGACACCTTCTTCACACGGATCGGCGATGTCGTGTCGGCCGGCTTCGTCTATCTCGGGCAGGTGGTCGGGGTGACGACCGCGGCCTTTGCCGCCATCAACGTTCTGTTGACGATTCTGTGGCTGGGTGTGGCGCGTCAGATCGCGAAGGCGCATCGGCAGCGGACGGTGTAGCGGCGATGATCGTGCGCAGGCGCGCGAGGATCGCCGGCGGCAGCACCTGATCGAGGTACTCGATCGCCAGGCCGCGCACGCCGGGGTTCGCCGACCGGACGCCCTGCACCGCGGCGTCGAGCGGCTCGCGCGCGACGATCGTCGAGAGCAGCGAGAACACGTGCTCGAGGTTCCGCGACGCGTCTTCCGCCGGTTCACTGGTCTGCGCCGCGTCCTCGACCTCCGGCCGATCGAGCAGACGATAGCCCTGCCAGACCTGGGGGGGCACCGACAGCTCGCGCTCGACCACCGCGATCATCCGCGTCCGGTCGACCGACAGCTCGCGGTTCTTGGCCAGAATCCGGTCGATGGCCCGGCTGCAGTGATAGCGCACTTCGAAGCGCTGATCTTCCAGGCCGTTCACGACGCCGTCGAGGCTGCGCGCCGTCGGGCAGGTTCCCAGAATTCTCGGCACGCGCCGGCGGATGGCGAAATCCGTGGCGGGGTCGAGGAGCGCATCGGTGAGCATGCCGGCGTGGGCCGGCGCGAGCTGCTCCAGGAGCGTCCGTGCCGCGGGGAGTACTTCGTCCCACGCCAGCAGATTGATGATCTGCGCGACATGGGTGCGCTCGAGGGCCGAGGCTCGAGCCAGCGCCGCCGTCACGCGCCGCGCGTCGCCGGACCGCAGGTCGGCCAGTATCTCGAGCTGCGGATCCAGTCGCGGCGCGGGAGGCCGGGCCGTGACCGCAGCCGGCGGTGCGACTGGCCCAACCGAGAGAGAATCGGGCGGCAGCCGGAGCATCGTCCATCCCGCCTCCGACACCATGCTGACCTGCGGCGCGTCGCGATAGCGGAGGAGCTGTTGTTCGACGATGCCGAGGTAGAGCGGATCGAGGCGCCGTCCGAACCAGAACGATGCGGCCGCGAGCACGAGGACGAGGGCCAGCAGACTGCTGGAGATCGAGGCGACACCCGCGAGCAGCAGGAGCTGCACGATGCCGGCGCCAGCCGCTTCGCCCGCACGATCGCAGGTGACGTCGAGAATCGTCTTGACGCGCCGCCGGTCGCGCGGGTCCATCGGCACGAACAGCAGCTCGTAGCCGCTGCGGAAGAGCGAGCCCCGCAGCACCGACTCGGTCCCGCGGAGTGCCGCAATCACCGGCCAGCCCTGAAACAGAAGCCCAACCAGGCTGGCCGCCCCGACGCCGGCCGGGAGCGCTCGAATCGTGCCGCCGATCCCCAGGCGCTGAATCGCGCTCCCGGATCCAGTCTGGGAGAGGAACGTCAGCACCTGCACGCTGCCGTAGTAGATGGCAAAGAATCGCAGCAGGCCCGGGCCGGTGCCGAGCGAGGCGGTGGCGTGCGATTTCAACAAGTAGTCGAGCATCGCCGAGCCCGCCGTGGTCAGCACGACGAGCGAGGCCATGGTTCGCACGTAGGGCGTGCGAAGCAGCTCGTGGAGGCCGGAGACGCCGGCGTCCGAGTCGGGCTGGCGGGGGAGCAGCACGGCGGCGCGCCGCATCAGCAGCAGACCAAGGGCGCACAAGCCGTGCAGTGCCGTCAGCAGCAGCAGAACGCTCTCGGGGCGATCCATGGTGGCGATACGCTCGGCGGCCACGCTGCCGACCACGCCGCCAAACGTACCGGCGGCGGCGATTCGTCCGTACGAGGCTCGCGCGCCCGCCGGGTCGAACCGTTCGGCGACGAGCGACCAGAAGCCGGACAACAGCAGCGCACTGACGCCCGCGAGATGGAGATAGATGACGACGACGATGACGCGTCCCGCGTCGTAGACGCTCCATTCGGCGGCGTGCCCCATCGCGCTGACCGCGAAGCCGGCCGACACGACCACCAGTGGCGAGAATCTCGCGAGAAGACGGGAAAAGACCGGAACCAGTGCCAGAACCAACGCCGCGGTGGCGAGGGTCAACCCCGGCAGGGCCGTGGCCGGCCACGCCGAGAGGAACGCGGCGTCTCGAAACGCCTTCGATGCCACCTGGTGGGCGAGCATGATGCCCGCGGTGGTCATCGCGATGCGCGTGAGTGTTGTGCGGTTCAAGCGCCTGTCCTTCCATAGTAGTCTGGGGGCGCCTCCCTCATTCAGGCACGCTTGATAGCCACTCACGAAGCCACACGGTTCCTGCCTCAACGAGGCCGGCGCACATCCAGCCCTCGTGAGAGCACGGGACTGCCGGCCGATGTGCTGGGCCTGTCCGCCAATCGGGTCCGCGTCCTGGCCCTGCTCTACGCCGGCGTATTCTTCATGGCCGGATTCTTTCCGGCGCTCTTGTTCGAAGCGGATCGGGCGCTGCTGTTCTCGAAATTCACGCTGTGGGGGCCGGGCACAATCGCCATCACCGTCGCGCTGCTCGTGGCCGCGGTGATGCGAAGCTCGCGCGTGCCGCTGCCGGTCGCGATGTACATCGCGCTGGCATTCGAGGTGGCCTCCTGCTACGGCATCGCCACCGCCGAGTTTCTCGATCCGGCTGCCATCGACGTGAACGTCCGCTGGTTCGGGCTCTCGTGGGTGGCCCCGTGGACATTGCTGTTCACCGTCGTCGTCCCGACCCGGCCGTGGCGGGCGGTGACGACCGCGCTCCTGTCGGTCAGCTCGGTGCCGGTCACGATCGGGACGATGATGGCCGTGGGCTTCACGTCGTTCAGTCCGGATCCGCTGCAGTTCTTTTTCTGGCTCGTCTTCCCGTATCTGCTGGTCGTCGTCATGGCCTACGTGGGCGCCCGCGTTGTTTACGCCCTTGGCACCGAGGTCAGCCGCGCGCGCGAGTTGGGGAGCTATCGGCTGGTGGACCGCCTTGGGCAAGGAGGGATGGGCGAGGTCTGGAGCGCGAAACACAGCATGCTCGCGCGCCCTGCGGCGATCAAGCTCATTCGCCCCTCACTCATTGCTGGCGGGGTCTCGGCGGTGTCTGACGAAATGCAGCGCCGGTTCGAGCGCGAGGCGCAGGTGATTGCGCGTCTTCGCTCACCCCACACCGTGACGCTGTTCGATTTCGGCGTCGCGCCCGACGGCGCCTTCTACTACGTGATGGAGCTGCTCGAGGGGCTGGACGCCGAGACCCTGGTGCGGCGCCACGGGCCGATCCCCGCCGATCGCACCATTCACGTGCTCCGCCAGATGTGTCACTCCTTGTCTGAGGCCGAGTCGTGCGGTCTCGTCCACCGAGACATCAAGCCCGCGAATATCTTTCTCTGCCGGTACGGGGAAGAGTTCGACTTCGTGAAGGTTCTCGATTTCGGCATCGCCAAGGCGGCTCACGAGACGCCGGACGCCGGCATGACTCTGACCACGGATCTGGTCGTGCGGGGCACGCCGGCTTTCATTGCCCCCGAGCAGGCGCTGGGCGGATCCGGTATCGATGGGCGAGCCGACATCTATGCCACCGGGTGCGTGGCCTATTGGCTGTTGACCGGGCAGCTGGTCTTCACGGCCGACACCCCCATGGGGCTTCTGCTTCACCACGCGAAGACGATGCCGACCCCGCCTTCGGCCCTCACCGAGCTGCCGATCCCCGCCGCGCTCGAGCAGCTCGTGATGTCCTGCCTGGCCAAGGATCCGGCGGACCGCCCGCAATCGGCGCGGGAGTTGTCGCGCCGGCTCGCGGAGCTCGAGGGCTCGGGCGACTGGACTCAGGACCGGGCTCGTGCCTGGTGGACGCTGCACGAGCCGGCGGCGCCGCGCCCGTAGTGTGCCAGCGGCGGGTGATGACTAGATCGCCACATACCGCCAGAGACGGGCGACTTCCTTCGGGCCGACGTACTTCCCGATCTCCTTCTCGAACTGTTCCTTCGTCTTCCACGGCCGATACTCCTTGAACTCCCGTAACATGCGCGGGCCGGCGCCCGGGATGCTGAGGATGTCGGCGTCGGTACCCGTGTTCAGGTTGACCGGAATGAAGACGTACTGCTTGAGGCGGTCGGTTTCCGCCTGACCGACGTACTTCGAGATCTCCTTGTCGAACTGCCCCCAGGTCCGCCACGGCCGGTATTCGGCGAACTCGCGCGCCATCCGGTTCCCGGCGCCAGGGATCAGCAGTATTTCCTCCCGCGTGCCGGTATTCAGGTTCAGGTGGATGAACGCCTTCCGATAGATCTCGGTGGTCTGCTCTGCGGTCAGCTTCTGTTCGAGCAGGAAGGTGTTCAGCTCACTGATGCTTCCAAACGGGCGCCGCTGGATCAACTCCTTGACGGTCGCGGGCGTGAGGCCCGGCAACGCGCCGAGCTCCTTCTCGGCAGCCGTGTTGAGGTCGAGCAGGCCTGTGCCGACCTGCGCGCTCGGGGCCGACGAGAGCAGCAGGGCGGCGAACAGACCGACGATCGCGAGTCGTGTCGTGGCCATGGTCAGATACTCCCTTTAATGGTTTCGGCGTGCGGGCGCGTGAGACGCGGGTGCTGGTAGGTGTGAATCAACCCGACGAACGCCAATTGCACCAGTGACGCGGGGGCGAGCAGTGGCGGCGCCTGCACGCGGATGACTTTCGCAAACAGCGCGCTGCGAGTCAGGGACGGATCGATCTCGAGTTGAAACGCTGCGGCGCCGTTGAAATGAAACGCAACGCCGGCGGTTCCCGCGGCGAGGAGCAGCATCATCGTTCCCTGCAGCAGCCGCACGGTCGTTGCGCTCGGACGACTGGCGTGCCAGGCCATGATGACGAGAGAGACGGCGAGCAGGAAGATGGGAATCAGTTGAAAGGTGTCCCCGTAATGCGCGAGGAGGAGCAGTTCGGTCAGCGTGCCGAGGACCCCGACAGCCGCAACCGCCAGCAAGAGTGTCCGGACCCGAGGCGACACGCCGACAGTGTAGTCCGGCCCTCACTTCCGCAGCATCACCACCTTGTGGCTCCGCGACTATTCGCGCGTGGGGATCGGCCGCGGATCGTGTCACATCCACTCTGGGATCCACGCTGCAGCGAGAGCCAGAAGCATCAGCAGGAGCGCAGTACCGGCGAGGAGTCGAAATTTGGCACTGCCTAACACGACCGCGAGAGCCAGCTTCATGGCTGTGTTGGTCAGCACGCCCACGGCGATGGCCGTAGCGGCGACGCGCGGCGAGAGCATTTCTGGGGCGCCTCTCGTCATGGACAAAGTCAGGGCATCGACGTCCATGAGCCCCAGGACGGCGGCAGACGAGAACACGCCCGTGTCGCCCCAGACGCTCCTCAAGAGGCGCACGGCGACGAGTACAACCTGAAACACCAGCACCATTTGCAGTGCGGCCGCCAGTTGCAGGGGATTCCGCAGGGGTAGATCCGGAGCTCCGCTCGGCGGAGACCGCCGCACTCCGGCGACGACGAGCAACGCCGCCACCAGTGCCGGCGCTACGAGGTAGCTTGCCAGCGGACGCAGGACCAGCGGATTCAAAATGACGGTTGCGATCAGCACTCGCGGATAGAGCACCGCGTTGGCAGCGATGGTTCCGAGAGCGAGCTCCTTGTCCATGCCGTTCATTGCCCGGCTCGAGCGTGCGAATGTCAGCGTCACATTGGTGGATGACACCAATCCGCCGAGAAGTCCGGTGACGAGAAAACCCCGTCCCGGCCCGACAATGCGCCGAGCCACATAGCCTGCAAAGCTCAAACCTGAAAAGAAGAGTGCGAGCGCCCACAGTTCGCGAGGACGGACACCGCCGAGCGGTCCGTACGGACCTTCGGGCAGCAATGGCAGAATCACCAGGGCCATGACCGCGAACCGCGCGGCCGACCGCAGGCCAACGTCGTCGATGTGCCGTACCAGCGCGTGCACCCGCGACTTTTCGATGAGGAGCAGCGTCACGAGCGCGATGATGGCGCTGGCAAGTTTGATCAGCCCTATCCCCGCGAGTACGCCCGCCGACAGCACGACGAGAGCGGCTACTTCAGTTGTGCCGTCGATATCGTGCCGGCTGCGAGCGACATAAGCTGCGGCCACGACGGTGACGGCGCCAGCCAGCAGGATGGCCGACGGAATGCTCACGCCCGCATTCCAAAGCCAGCCGCTGAACCCCCCGAGCGCGCCCAGCATGGTGAAGGTTCGGATGCCAGCGAACCGCGCGTCCGGCCCATCCGCATGTCCTGACCACTGACGTCGAATCCGACGGCGGGCCCCGCCGAGAGCGGCGATAAGAAGGGCGACGATGTCGAGCTGTGTCATGGCGCAAGGACATACCATCGCCCCAGGGTCAGCGCATGCATGAGAGCCGTACGTGAGCCGTCAGAAAAATCCACCGGACACAAGACGCGTGCAACCGTAGTCATTGCCGACTCCTTCATCTGATCCAGCTCTGCAACGTGCGGATGTAGTGTGCCCGCTCAAGAGATGCGGGATCGGGGTGAGCTTGGAAGCTCGCGCGCCCGATCATGGAGGCCACCGAATCAATGTGCTGCCACTCGAGCCAGCGTTCCAGGCCCTGGCGCATGGTGGCCACGTGGCCGGGGCCGTGACGGAGGAGAACGGAGACGAGCTGTACGGCGTTGGCGCCGGCGAGCAGCGGCTTGATGCCGTCGTCGGCCGTGGCCACGCCGCCGCTGGCGGCCAGTGAGGCGCGGACCCGGCCGTGAAGTAGCGCCAGCCAGTGCAGGCGAAGCGGCAGCTCGGCATTCGTCGAGAGTTCCGCTTGCGGCACCAGCTCCATCGTGCGGGTGTCGACGTTCGATTGGTAGAACCGGTTGAAGAGCACCAGCCCGGCGACGCCAGCGCCATCGAGCGCCGCGGCCAGATGGCCGAACGCAGTGTAGTACGGTGTCAGCTTGACCGCCACCGGAATGGCGATCGCACCCGTCAGGTTGCTCACCGCGTTCACGACGTTCTCTTCGATGGCGGCCGACGGCACGTCAGTGCTGGTGGCGACGTCGTAGTAGTTGAACTCCAGCGCGTCAGCCCCGGCTTGCTCGATGACGCGGGCGAACTTCAGCCACGACTCTCCGGTATGCCCGTTCAACGACGCGATCACCGGGATGCGTACCGCCTGCTTCACCTTGACGATGTGATTGGCGTAGCCGTCGGGACCGTACTTGTAGTCGGCTGCCGCCGGAAAGGCCGACACCTTGCCGGACATCTCGGGATCGAGCGGATCGACGTGCGCCACACGCCCTTCGGTGGCCAGTGAGATCTGCTCCTCGAAGAGCGAGTGCAGCACTATCGCCGCGCACCCCGCGTCCTCGAGGCGCTTGATTGCGTCAAGGCTATATCCCATGGGCGAGGCACCCGCCATGAAGGGGTGCGGCAATCGCAGCCCGAGATAGGACGTCGAGGTGTCCATCGCATTCTCCTTTGGGCACACGTCGTGCCAGCGCGGTTGCTATCGCGCCCCCCGCATTGACGGCCCGAGCCAGTGCGTGCCCTCGTGCGGGTGGGGAATCTTCCGAGTGGATACGAATCTTCCCCATTCTGGCAGGGCGGGTGGCGCGTTGCGGGGAAAGAATCGAGAGGGAAAGGGCAGAACATCGACGGAATGGATGTTGTAAGGGCCGTGGCGAGGAGCCCCACGATGAGCAATGAACGGAACGCGTGTCGCCCGCGTACGGCAGTCTGGAGTGTGGCGCTTGGCGCGCTGGTGGCGGCCGCCGTTCAGGCGCAGGCACCGCGCCCCGAGACACCCCTACCAGCCGTGCCCGAGTCGCTCGTCGGGTCATTGTCGTTCGATCTCTATTGCGCCAGCTGCCACGGGCGCCAAGGCCGCGGCGACGGCCCCGCCGCGGCCTCGTTACGTACGAGACCGGCAGATTTGACGGTGTTGGCGCGCAACAACCGCGGCGGCTTTCCGCGGGAGCGCGTGCTGGGCTTTATCGAGGGTTCGACGCGAAGTGCGGCACACGGCAGTTCAGAGATGCCAGTGTGGGGCCCGACGTTGCGAGCTCTCGACCCGTCGGACGCGCGCGTCACGGTGCGTCTCAAGAATCTGGTTGCCTTCGTCGAGTCGATTCAGCAGCCGACCGCGCCGGCGGCCACTGCGCCGGCCGCGCCCCCCGTGGACGGCGCGGCGACCTTTCGCACCTATTGCGCGTCGTGTCACGGCGCAAATGGACGCGGCTACGGCGTCATGGCCGACCAGCTGCGGCGAACGCCGCCCAATCTCACCACCTTCGCGATGCGCAACGGCGGTGTGTTCCCCGCCGAACGCGTCGGGCAAATCATCGAGGGTGCGGGCCCGGCGGCACATGGCAACCGCGACATGCCGGTGTGGGGCGCGGTGTTCAAGCGTCTGCCGGTCGGCGACGCCGGGGCGCAGGGCCGCATCGACGCAATCGTGCGGTTCCTGCAGGAGATCCAGGAGCGCCCGGCCGAATAGGCCCGGTGCGCAACGGACGCGAGGAGGCGTCCTCCGCTGCGATACCATCGCCGAGTATGGGGTGCCGCCCCGTGAGGAGCCGACCGCGTGACGACTGTCGCGAGCGAACCGCCGGATCCGAGCAGCCCCTACCGCCAGGGTCTCGACGACGTCATCGCGGCGCTCGCGACCGATGCGCAACGCGGTCTTAGCACCAGCGAAGCGCAGTCCCGGCTCAGGCAACACGGGCGCAACGAGCTGCTAGGGGAGAGGCCGGTTCCTGCGTGGCGCCGGTTTCTCGCGCAGTTCGAGGATGTGCTCGTCATCCTGCTACTCGTGGCGACGGCAGTCTCGGCTGGTCTGTGGGCCTATGAGCGCGACGTCGCGCTGCCGTACGAAGCCATCGCCATCTTTGCGGTCGTGCTCCTCAATGCCACGATGGGCTACGTCCAGGAGTCGCGGGCGGAGGCGGCCGTGGCGGCGCTTCGCGCGATGCTGAGTGCCGATGCCACCGTGATTCGTGACGGCGCTCGGCGGACCGTCCCGGCCACGGACATCGTCCCCGGCGACATCATCGTCATCGAAGAGGGCGACGCCATTCCGGCCGACGGACGTCTGCTCGCATCGGTTTCGCTGCAGACGACCGAGGCCGCCTTGACGGGCGAGAGTCTGCCCGTCACCAAGGACACCAAGGAGATCGGCGACGACGTTCCGCTGGGTGATCGACACAACATGGTCTTCAGCGGCACGGCCGCCACATTCGGGCACGGGACTGCAGTGGTGACGGCGACCGCGATGCAGACGGAGATGGGTCGTATCGCCGTACTGCTGAAAGACACCCCCAGCGAAACCACGCCGCTACAACGGGAGCTCGATCGCACGGGCAAGCTGTTGGGCTTCGTCGTCGTGGTGATTGCCGTGCTCATGATTGCGACGATTCTCGTCGTTGAAGACGTTCGCGGTCTGCCGGCGATGTTCGATGTGCTGATCCTCGGAGTGGCGCTGGCAGTGGCGGCAGTGCCCGAGGGCCTCCCAGCGGTCGTCACGGCCGTACTCGCGATCGGCGTGCAGCGGATGGCCCGGCGTCACGCCATCATTCGTCACCTGGCCGCCGTAGAGACACTCGGCTCGGCCAGCGTGATCGCTTCTGACAAGACGGGCACGCTTACAAGGAATGAGATGACCGTCCGGGTCGTCCTGACGGCCAGCGGGCGGGTGAATTTCGCGGGCTCGGGGTACGAGCCAAAAGGGAGCGTCGTTCGAGACAACGGCGGGCCGCTCGATGGTGCGCTTCGTGTGGAACTCGAACGCGCACTCGCGGTCGCCGACCGCGCCAACAACGCCAGTGTTCACGAATTCGAGGGTCGATGGACGATTCACGGTGATCCCACCGAGGGAGCGCTCCTGGTCGCGGCACGCAAATGTGGGCTCAGTTCCGAGACGCTCGACGAGCGGCTGCCGCGCGTGGGTGAGCTCCCATTCTCTTCCGAGCGCAAGCTGATGACGACGCTCCATCGCGACCTGGCACGGGAGGCGCACGGTATTGTGTTCACGAAAGGGGCACCTGATGTCCTTTTGGACCGCTGCAGCTTCGAAGTGATTGGAGACGGTCGTCGTCCGCTGACCCCGACGCGGCGGGCGGAGATCCTGCAAGCGAACGACGCACTTGCCAGCGAGGCCCTGCGGACGCTCGGGGTTGCCGCTCTGTGGGTGCCTGCCGACGTCCTCGAGCGGTTTGCGGCCGCTCCTGACGCGCGCGTCGAGCAGGATCTGGTATTCGCGGGGTTGATCGGCATGCTCGATCCTCCGCGCGCAGAGGCAAAGGCGGCTGTCGCTCGAGCCAAGAGCGCCGGTATTCGTCCGCTGATGATTACCGGTGATCACCCGCGCACCGCCGCGGTGATTGCTCAGGAGCTTGGCATCAGCGAGGACGGCCGCGCGCTCACGGGCGCAGCATTCGAGGCGATGCCGGAAAAGGAACAGGCACGCACCGTCGCCGAGGTGTCCGTGTACGCGCGCGTCAATCCCGAACACAAACTCCGCATCGTCGAGGCGCTGCGTCGCAATGGCGCCGTCGTCGCGATGACCGGCGACGGTGTGAACGACGCGCCGGCGCTGAAAAGAGCCGACATCGGCATTGCCATGGGTATCACGGGCACCGACGTGTCGAAAGAGGCGGCCGACATGGTGCTCGCGGACGACAACTTCGCCACCATCGTCGCGGCGGTAGAAGAGGGCCGTGCCATCTTCGCGAACATTCGCAAGTTCCTCCGCTACCTGTTGTCGTCGAACATTGGAGAGGTCCTGACGATGTTCTTCGGCGTCCTGCTGGCGAAGCAGATCGGGCTGCACCCGGAGGGCGGCAGCGTGGTCTTGCCGCTGCTTGCGACGCAACTCTTGTGGATCAATCTGGTGACCGACGGGCTACCGGCGCTGGCACTCGGCGTCGAACCCCCTGACGAGAATCTGATGCGCCACGCCCCGCGCCCCGTGGGCGAAGGTGTGCTCACTCCAGCGATGTGGCGCGGCATCGTGTTGGTGGGCGTGATCATGGCGGCCGGCACGTTACTGGCGCTTGACGCCTCGCTGCCGGGCGGCTTCGTTGAAGGGGCGGGAGACCTTCGTTACGGGCAGACGATGGCCTTTACGACCTTGATGCTCTTTCAAATGTTCAACGTGCTCAATGCCCGATCAGATGATCGGAGTGCTTTTGCCCACCTGTTCACGAATCCCTGGCTCTGGACGGCGCTCGGGGTGTCGTGCCTGCTTCAGGTCGTCGTCGTCTACCTGCCGTTTCTCCAGCAAGCATTCGGCACGGTCAGCCTGAGCGGCCGGGATTGGCTGTTCTGTCTCGCGATTGCGAGCTCCGTGTTGTGGCTTCGGGAGATCAGCAAGGGGTACCAGCGACTGTTCCGGAAACCCAACTACGGCGACGTCCGCAACGCCGTGCGTGGCTCCGCACTGCCAGTGAGACGTGTGTGTTCTGAGCGATGGCGATCCACCTCTGGCCCGCTTGGCATCGGCTGGGCGGACGTGCCGTGGTCCATCGCGAGTATCGCGATGATGCCGGTCAGTCCGACGGTGAGCAGGGTGCCAACGACGGAGGCGACGACAAGGAATACGGATTGAACGACTGCCTGCATGATGTGCCTCGCGGATGACGTGTGACTGACATGGCTGAGAGCGAACCTCGTGCCAGCGTCGAGTTCGTGCCGGCGCCGGTTGTGGCCGGCCGATTAAGAAGCCGCGGTGGACCCCGCGCGCAATTCTCCAGGGGCGTGGGGACGTTTCCCCGCCTCCGTCCCGCCTGTCGCCGGTGCCGTCTTTCCGGTGGGGAGATGAAGCGTCACGACCGTACCTCCTGCCGCTGGACACCGGAGCGTCACCGTACCTCCGTGCAGTTCCGCCGTGCGCCGCGCAATCGCCAGCCCCAGACCGCCCCCTCTCGCCTTCGTGGTGAAGAAGGGCTCGAACACACGCGCCCGCATGTCCTCGGGAACACCGGGTCCCCGATCACGCACGGCCACCCTGGCCGTAGCCGCGGAATGGGCTACCCGCACGTCGATGGCGCCGGTGCCATTCATGGCCTGCGCCGCGTTCAGGAGCAGATTCACCAACGCGGCCCGCAGCATCTCGGGGTCGCCGTGCAGCGAGGCGGGTGGTCCGATCACATCGATGCTCACCTCGGCCGCCACGGGATCGCGGCGGACGAGCTCGACGGCATCCATGGCGATCGCTCGTAGATCGAGGGCGGCGATCCGTGGCATCTGTGGCCGGGCAAAGACCATGAGCTCGTCGATCAAGTGGCTCAGTGCGTCGATTCGGCCGACGATATCCCGCATGACCGGCACGTCCGCGTCACCATCCTGCCGCCTGGATAGCAGCACTTGGATGGCGCCTTTGATGCCAGCCAATGGGTTGCGCACTTCGTGCGCGACCACCGCCGCCACCTGGCCGACGCTGGCCAGCGCGGCCTGCTGCACGAGGCGCTCTTCAGCGGCCTTGAGGGCGCTGATATCCGACCTGATGGCGATGTACTGGTACGGGTGGCCCCGGTCGTTGAGGAACGGGACGATCGTGGTATCGACCCAGTAGAAATGCCCATCTTTGGCGCGGTTACGAATCTCGCCGTGCCAGACGTGACCTCGGGCGACGGTCTGCCACATCGATCGCATGAACTCTTTCGAGTGGAACCCCGAGTTGATGATTCGGTGATCCTGCCCGACGAGTTCCTCGCGAGCGTAGCCTGAGATCTCGCAGAATCGGTCGTTGACGTAGGTGATGCGTCCGGAGACATCCGTCGTGGCCACGATCGCGGCGTGGTCCAAGGCGCGCTTCAGATCCTCCAGCGCCGTGTCTTGGTTCATGGACGGTGAGTCACGATCGGCTGCATCGGTTTACGACCGTGCGCGCGAACATCTCGACAAACGCGCGCAGGTCGTTCCAGTCCGTGTATTCGTGATCGCGGCTGGTGTCCGTGCTGCCGCCGGCCTTGCGCGCAATGCGGCGC
>Ga0207659_10000821_pt1 | contig 18397 bp, 19 predicted proteins | sample KBSM43metaG_FD_184330 | JGI IMG/M metagenome (GOLD analysis project Ga0207659, IMG submission 184330) | Miscanthus rhizosphere microbial communities from Kellogg Biological Station, Michigan, USA - KBS M4-3 metaG (SPAdes) (version 2) | ecosystem: Host-associated > Plants > Roots > Rhizosphere >...
GAGCGTGTCGCCTTCCAACGACCGATCGAGTGCCCGTAATAGGTCAGCACGAGGTCTTTGGGATGCTCTTTCAGGTCCATATGGATGGTCCTGAAGGTATGAGGTCCGCCCACATCCAGGATGTAGATCCGCTGCAGGTCCGGCATGTCCACTATCTCGACTCCATAAGGCGTCGCAAACTGTCGTGGACCGCCTGACGGTTTGCAACGGGTGTGAGGTTCCATTGCATTGGCACGCCGATCATCAGACACAGCCTTGGCCCATGGTTGAAATGGGGTGTTGGCGTCGGCCGTGGAGCCACCACCGTTCCAGAGGCCTTTTTCGCCAGGAACTGCGCTCAGGCGAGGTTTACCGTCGGGCCATCGAGGGGTCGGCAGGGCAGGACCCGCAGCAGCGGCGCCTCTATTGCCGCCACCGCCAGCTCCACGACCGCCACCTTGTTGGCCGAGAGCTGGGTTGGCCGCTCCTTGAGGAGCAGCCACCCCTTGTCCTGCACGCTGTCCTGCCTGGCCGGCCGGAGCCGGCTGGCCAGGCTGTTGACTGAATGCCAAAGGAGGAAGCGACACCAACAGTAGGGTCGCCGTTAGAGTGGCGAGTCGCACGTGACGACCTCCCTTATTGAGTCGCGTTGTTGAGCGCGGCCCCGCCGCGGCCGACAGCCTGTCCTGTCGCCGCAAACTTCACGCCAACCTGATTGTTGACGCTCATCCTATTGGACCCGTTCTTCGCCAGAAAACCACCAACCTCGATTTCATCACCGATCTTCAGGGACTTGTTGGTCCAGCCCGACCCCTGGAGAAGATGCGGCGGTCCCATTTCGAAACCCCACTTTGTCATCTGACCAGACTTCTGATCCTTGACGTTGAAGTAGATCCACACGTGCGGATTGGTCCAATCTACCTTGGTCACGTACCCTTTCAATACGATTGGCTTCGTGTTATCGAACTCAGCCGAAAAGGAATGGTGCGCCACGACCGGCACCGCCGCAAGGAGACCGAGAACAAGAGCAAGACCCAATAACGACCGTTTCATTTCGCAAATCCTCCTAAAGGGAAGAATAACCGTACTTTGTTTTAGCTAAACTGCCCATACTCTTTAACGATATTGCATTCAAGTCAAACAGAAATTCAGGGACGGTTGTCCTGGCAGTAGAACGCAGGCAATTCCTCGCCGGCAACCCACTGCAGATTCCATCCGCTCGACCAAGTTCGCGTATAGGCGCCTGGGTCGTCAATAGTTACTTCATATTTCAAAGTATTGGCGTCCGTGCGCGTAAACCGCTCAATGAGATGCAGCTTATCCGTGTGAGGAAGGCCCCCGTTGGAGAACCAGAATTTCTCATTGAAACCCTTGGTATCGACAACGAGGGTATCGCCTTCCCACTTACCCACCGCCCTCCCATAGTAAAGAGGGTTGTCGGAATCGCCACGCAGCTGGCCAACCTGCTGGCGGCCATCCAGATAGATCAGCCTCCAGTTGTGATTAACCCCACCGACAAACACGAAAACCCGCTGATGATCTTTATCCTCGACGAGCTGTACGCCGTAAGCTTCCTGAAACTGGCGAGGGCCGCCCGGCGGCAGGCAATATTGATATTGCGGGTCATCCGCAAGGCGATTCCGCTGGCGCAACTCGAATAGATCCTTGGCCCATTGCTGGAACGGAGCCACCTTGCCTGCATCGGCAATGTTGGCAAGCAGGCCGTTCTTGTTGGCACGAATATTCGTGCCGTTCTCCGCAAGGATTGTCATCGAAGGTCGCGCCCAGTATCCGGTTGTTCCCGGTGCCGGACCAAGCCGAGGCTTTCCATCCGCCGACTTGGGCGCCGGACCGCCCGGCGTTCGGTTCACGGTTTCTTCCGGCACGTTGAAAATTCGTTTGCCTGCGAGGGTCACCGTGTTTCCCCAAACCTGCCTGCTGCCATCTCTGGCAAGAATGCCCTCAACATTGAGCGCGTCCCCTGGCTTCACCGTCTCGCGTGTGTACTTCGCCTTCTGCAGATCAATGACGCTCTCGAGTTCCACCGCCCAATTCGCGACGTTGTTCCCGGTGCCCACGTTCATAAAAATGTGTACGTGCGGATTCGCCCAATCCACATAGGTCACGACGCCTTGGAGACGAGTTGTCTTCGCGGGATCGAATTTTGCGGTGATCTCGTGATGCGCCGATAACGGAAGAATCAGCAAACTCGCTGCGGCGATCATGACCACGAAACCCAGAACAGGATGCCTCATGCCACTCTCCTTAATCTCACGGAACGATCTTGCTGGTGCGATCCACAAATTCCTGAGCTCCCACCATCAGATCGGGAGCGTAATTATTGTCCTGACACACGTATTCAAACAATTCGGAATTTGCAGTCCAGCGAAAATTAAATCCGCTCGTCCACGGCTTGGTATACGCGCCGGGATCGTCAATTGTTACTACGTATTTGATAGTGTTGTAATCCGTCCTCGTCAGCCTCTCGGTCATGTGAAGCTTTTCGGTATGGGGTGTACCCTGCCGGTCGATCCAGAATTTCTCGTTGAAACCGACTGTATCAATGACGAGGGTGTCTCCGTCCCATCGGCCGGTCGAATGACCATAGTAGCTAGGCTGAAGGTCTGCCGGATGCGGCCGCCCATCCATAAAGATGGCCCGGTAGGTATGTGGCCCGCCAAGATCCATGATGAGGATCTGTTTCAGATCAGGCATCTCCACAATCTCGACTCCATAAGGCGTTAAAAACTGGCGCGGCCCGCCTGAGGGCTTGCAACGGGTGTGGGGTTCCAGCTGATTCTCAAGGCGATAATCCAGGATTGCTCTTGCCCAGGGCTGCATCGGGACTTCGCTGATCCTCAGTTTATCCGCGCTCGCGTCCGCAGTATCCGCGTTGACAAAACGCTCGCCACCGCCACCGGAAGGTAACCACAAAGCGGGTTCGCCGGGAGCTGTCCCCAGCATCGGCTTGCCATCGGCTTTTCGTGGAGTAGGTTTGGCAGGGCCGGCAGCTACAGCACCTCTTGCGGCCTGAGCCCCTGCAGCCGGAGCCGCAGGAAGACCCTGGCCGACGTCCTGGGCGCCTCGACTCTGTCCACCAGGCCCCTGCGCAGCCGCCTGGCCGAAACCCAGCGATGCGAGGACAAGCGCGAGGATGCAGGCGCCTCCCAGTGCACGGTGTCTCACAATGAATTCCTCCCAATCAAAAAGACTACAAATGTGCCCTAGTGTTTACGTTTTCGTTGCTGGACGTGTCAACGAAAACTTCGAGATTTGCTTCGAAGACTAAGAGATCACAATCGACCTCATGCTGACAGCGGGCCACTGGAAGTTCTCATTGAACGCACGCACTTCATCTTTTTCCGTCTTCAGACCAAGACAATAGAGCAAAGGAAGAAAGTGATCGTGTGTCGGATGGACCTGAGCCACCACATTCCCCATCTTTTGAAAATCGATCACGGCCTGATGGTTTCCTTCCTGAATGCTTTTCCAGATAGCGGCGTCGAACTCCTGCGCCCAGTCGTAGGGCTGGTCGTTATTCATGCCGGGCCGGATGCTCAAATTGTGAACCATGTTGCCTGAACCGAGCACCATTACTCCACGAGTTCTCAGCGAAGCCAGATGCTTTCCTAATTCGTAATGAAATGATGCCGGCTTGCTGTAGTCGATGCTCAGCTGGATGACTGGAATATCCGCCTTCGGAAACATGTACTTCAGCACAACCCATGTACCGTGATCAAAGCCCCATTCGTTGTCCGGCCGTATCGGAAGTTCTCCACCGAGTGTGGACTGAAGCTCCTGCGCCAAACCGACGTTCCCCGGAGCTGGGTAAACCACCTTATACATCTCGTCTGGGAAACCGTAGAAGTCGTAGTTCATCCGAGGCTCACGGCTGGCTGTGACCAGAGCGCCTCCGCGGGTGAGCCAGTGAGCGGATATCGAGAGAATGGCGGAGGGACGGGGAAGCTCTGCCCCCACTGCTTCCCATGAGGCGGTCCATTCATTAGTCCATACTGCGCTACGGGGTGTGCCATGCCCCACAAACACCACCGGCATTCTTTCTGTTGACGGCATCTTCTGCGTTTCTTTCATACAAGCAGCGAGAGTTCCCAAGGCACTCGCGCTCAACGTTCCGGCTAAAAACTCTCGGCGGTTCGTCTTCTGCATCCACGACATCTTATCTCTATTTCGCCCCTCCATTTTCGTGTTAGCTTTTCGGCCATGACCACCCCGAAAAGACTTTTGATCTCCACTGCCGCAATTCTCTTTGCGGTTTCGATCAGTTCAATGGCAGTTCCTCAGCAGTTCGTCGCGAAAAAACCCGCAGCTGCAGACTGGACAGCGATCGCCAACCTTCCCGATCTCAATGGCGTATGGGAAAGAGGAGGAGCGCCGCGGGGCAACGGTGGACAGCCTGGCGCTGCCGCTGCACCAGCCGGTCGCGGGGCCGCTGCTGCAGGAGCGCCTCGTGGCGGGGCGCCGGCAACGGGAGGCCAAGGCGCTGCCGCTCCCGCCGCAGCACAGCGAGGCGCTGCCGGGGGGCGCGGCGGGCGCGGCGGTGGCATGCAACTGAATCCCGAATATGAGGCGAAGAGTCGTGCATACCAGACCAGTGCTCCAGAAGACAGCACGACCGCAAACTGTCTCCCGCCGGGAATGCCCGGAATCATGACTCAACCCTATCCGATGGAATTTCTCCTGACACCAGGCAAGGTAACGATCGTCATCGAAGCCTATACGCAGGTCCGGCACATCTACACGGATGGAAGAAAACTTCCAGAGGATCCGGATCCAAAGTTCTTCGGCACATCGATTGGTCGCTGGGAAGGAGACACGCTGGTGGCGGAGTCCATTGGATTTTCGCCAAGCATCCGGATTGCTCCCGGCGTCGCCCCCAGCGACAAAATGCGAATCGTTGAACGCTTCCGGCTCGCCGATCCCGATAACATGACCATCGAAACCACGATCACCGATCCCGTGGTCCTCGCCGCGCCCTATACGACATCTGCAAATCTGCGGCGCCATCGCGAATGGACGATCGAGGAATACATCTGCGAAGAGAACAATCGCAATTCTGTAGATAACACTGGCAAGGCCGGCATCGACCTCACTCCGCCCGGCCCGAATTCATCCAAATAGAGGACCAATATGACCACGCACTTAAAAAGGGCAATTCTCTCGGGCCTAGCCGCATTAGCACTCTTTACCGCGACGGCGAGTATTGCGGCTCACCATTCGTTCGTTGCTTTCAACATGAACGACGAGAAGACAGTGACAGGTACTGTGAACAAAGTGGAATGGACGAATCCGCACATCTGGATTTGGATCGATGTACCGGATGAAAAGGGTGGCAAGGCTCTTTATGGATTCGAGGGAATGAGTCCCAACTACCTCGAACGCCGTAACTGGACTCGCACAACCCTGAAAGTGGGTGACAAGATCACAGTTTCTTTCCGTCCGCTTCGCAATGGCGAGAACGGTGGAATGTTCATGACCGGCAAGATGGAAACGGGAAAGATTCTGACAATGCAGGGCGGGCGCGAAGGCGAATAAGCTCAGCCAAACAAGCTCATCTGAGAACCTGGCCGGCGGAATGCTGCCGTGCTCAGCTTTGGTCTGGGGGCATTCAACCCGGACTTGCGGCAAGCCATTTCGAAAAGCTTTCTCAACTGCCCTGCATATTCACCATCACCCCGAAGACGGCTTCCAAAATTGGGGTCATTGAGTTTACCGCCGCGCATTTCTCGTACACGATGCAAAACCTTTTCCTTCTGCAAGGGCGCGTGAAGCGTTAGCCACTCCTCAAAGAGCGGAGCCAAACCAAACGGCAACCGCAACGGCACATACCCCGCTGTCAGGGCTCCGGCGTTGCGGCACGCGTTAAGGATGCCGGGCATCTCATGATCCGTAAGGCCGGGGATCACCGGCGCCACCAGAACGCCGACGGGAATACCTGCCCTGGCAAGCGCTTCAATCGCTGCAAGCCGCCGCTGAGGTTGCGACGCCCGCGGCTCCAACGTGCGAGCCAATTCGCTGCGCAGCGAAGTTACCGAGATGAAGACCAATGCCGCATCATGCGAAGCAAGCTCTGAAAGCAGATCGGCGTCGCGTGTGACTAATTCGTTCTTCGTGATGATGACAACAGGATTGCGAAACTCCGCAAGAACCTCAAGGCATCGCCGTGTCAGCTTCAGCCGCCGTTCAATCGGTTGAAAAGCGTCGGTAACGCCGCTGACCGCAAGAGTCTGAGGTTTCCACGAAGGTAACATCAGCTCACGCCGCAACAATTCCGGAGCTTGCTCCTTAACGAGAATTTTTGTTTCAAAATCCAGGCCCGCGGAGAATCCCAGATACTCGTGGTTCGGCCGGGCAAAACAGTAAATGCAACCGTGCTCGCATCCTCGGTAGGGATTGATGCTCGCATCGAACCCAACGTCAGGGCTCTCGTTGTAGGCAATGATGGAGCGAGAAGCGTCCTTCAGCAGGACCGTGTCGGGCGAGGACAGATCCCCTGGCTCGTCCCCGTCGGAGACGGCATAATGCGACCGCTCAAAGCGGTTCCCAGGGTTGCTGGCGGCGCCACGGCCGTGGATTTCCTGCGGCTCGCTCATAAGGCTGGTGGGTCAAGCTACCATAGCCCGTGCATCCGAACAAGTGTTCGGTTAATGACCTAGCGCCACTCGTGCTTGGGGTACCTCCGCCTAAGCTCGGACTTGATCCCCGGATAGTGTTCGCGCCAAAAGCTCGCCAGATCCTGAGTCACCTGCACAGGCCGCATGCTGGGGGCGAGGATATGCACGCTCAGAACAACCCGGCCTTGAGCAATTCGAGGTGTCTGCGCGACATCGAACAGTTCCTGAATACGGAGGGAGATAAAGGGGGAGTTCTGGGCTTCATACGTCACTTTTGGAGTCCGGCCGTTGCTAAGCGTCACCCGTTCGGGTGCGTGTTTATCAAGCAGGTCCTGCTGCCACGGCTCCAACCAGGATCTCAGGGTCGCCTTCACCTCTCGGTCCTTCAAATCCTTGTAGGACACCGCACCGTGACAGACTTGCTCAACGATGTGACGGCGATCTTCAGGGCCGATCGGCGGGAGGCCGAGTTCGGGACACCATTCCGCAAGTCGATTCAGTCTCAGAATCCATTGATCAACAGCGTGATCCCATTTGGACAGCTGCAGCCGGCCGGCGATAACTTCCTCGGCAAGCAAGCGAGCCGCAGCTTCCGCGGGAGGCGGCTCGATGCGACGCGCGGCCACGACAAGATCGCGAAATTGCGTCCGGTCCTCGGCGCGGACACGCATCGTCACCGTATCGAAAGCGACGCGTGTTTCCTGGTGCATGTCCTTCGGAAACAATTCCTGAAGCCAACTCATCTCGATCGCAGTTGCGAGAGAAAGCACGGTGTTGACATCACCGGGCTTCCCTCCGATCTCCTGGACTTCAGCAACCACCATCAGGGGACTGTCGCGCACAACGCTTTCGCGGGCGAGCGTGCCGCGCCGCCCGTGAACAAGGTCGCAACGGGGCTGTCCCACGTCAATTCGCCGCGCGACGCGGTCGCTGAAGCCGATCAGGATGCACTGTCGCAGCGCGTCCTGCTGAACGGGCGCATTTCGGACATCGAGACCTTCCTGTCTTGCGATTCCCAAAAACTGATCAAAAAGCGGACCCACCTGACGCGCGGTCACACCGTGAATGCCAGCGCTTCGCATGGCATCCATTCGAAATTGGATTTTTGTGACGTACTCATATGCCCGCATGAGCACGAAGAAATCGGAGGTCGCCTCCGTGGTTCCGAACAGATCATCCCGCAAGTTCGAGACCTCCTTGCCCGCATTTCGAACGAGGAGGTCTCTGCCTTGGGTAAGGGCGGCGACGAGACACGCGTGATAGACGCAGCCGAAGTCCTGCGCAGCGAGAAGCATCCGCGAATATCGCGGATGTACTGGGAAAGCGAGCATTCTGCGGCCGAGCACGGAGATAATGGTTTGTGAATCTGAACCTTGCTCCAGCGCACCGAGATCCAGGAGCAATTCCTCCGCGTGGAACAGCGCTGCGTCGCCAGGCGACTCCAACCACCTAAATGTGCGTAAATCTTCGACGCGGGAGGCCTTGAGAGTCAGCACGATCTCCGACAGGTCGAGCCGCTTTACTTCGGGCAAGTCGCGGACCGGGCGCTCGCCATGCTCTGCCTCAGACCAAAGTCGTACGCACTTCCCCGGCGCCGTCCGGCCGGCGCGCCCTGTCCGTTGTTCCGCACTCGCCTGGCTGATGCGTTCCACGAGAAGAGTATTGATGCCGCGGTTTGGGTCGTATCGTGGAATGCGGGCGAGGCCGCTATCAATGACTAGTCGAACGCCGTCGATAGTGATTGACGTCTCGGCAACGTTAGTTGCCACGACAACTTTGGGCTGGTCGTAGCGGGCCACAGCCGCATCCTGTTCCTGCGGTGCAAGCTCGCCATAGAGCGGCAGGAGCAAGTAACCCTTCGCTTGTGGCCTCTGTCGCAGCGACTCGAGGGTCCGTTGGATTTCATATCCTCCGGGCATGAAGACCAGCACATCGCCACCCTCGCGCGCGCGCGACGCAAACGCATCCGCCGCGAGTTCCCAAACCGGTGGACCATTTAGCCCAACCCGCCGGGCCAGGTACTCGACGGAAATCGGATACGTCCGGCCACTCGACGAGAGTACCGCACAGGGCGCCAGATACTTTTCAAGCGCCGCTGAATCGAGGGTCGCCGACATCACGATCAACAGAAGATCGGGGCGGCTCTTTTCCTGAATGTTGAGCGCTCGAGCCAGCGTAATGTCCCCGTATAGGTGACGCTCGTGAAACTCGTCGAAGATGAGTACTTGAATTCCGTTGAGATCGGGATCCTGAATCATCTGCCGGAGCAGGATCCCTTCTGTCTCGAACTTGATCCGTGTCGCTGCACTCGTCGCGTTCTCAAAGCGGACCTGATATCCGACCTCTTTTCCTAATTCCACTCCCAGTTCACGAGCAACTCGTGTGGCGAGTAACCGCGCGGCGAGTCGTCGTGGCTGCAGGATTACCGCCTGGCCTCCGTCGAGGAATCCATGGTTTCTCAACATCTGCGGAACCTGCGTGGACTTGCCGGAACCTGTCGGCGCCTGAAGGATCAGGCGGCGCTTCGTTTGAAGCGACGCGACGATTTCCGTCTCGATGTCATAGATGGGCAATCTCTCGTGCATTGCTAAAGCCGCTGTGAGTATCTCATCGTTCGATGCGATGATTTCCGGCATGCCTCGGTCGCGAACCTATTTGCAGAAGGTTGAATCCCCACCGGCAACCATACTGGAGCACCTGACGTCGCACTTCCCCCACGTCCCGGCATCCACATGGCGGGATCGAATGGCTAGAGGACTCGTCACAACGTCCACCGGCGAAATCGTTCGCGAAGACTCGCCCTATTCCCACGGCCTCACGGTGTTTTACGTGAAGGAGGTCCTCTGGGAGCCTCTGTGTGGCGAAGTGGAAACCATCGTGTACCAGGACGACGAGATCCTCGTCGCCGACAAGCCTCACGGCATGCCGGTGACTCCATCAGGTAATCACGTTGCGCGCGCGCTATTGAACCGATTGCAGGAACGAACCGGGATCGAAGATCTTGCGCCCCTGCATCGGCTCGATCGAGACACCGCGGGACTAATCCTCTTCGGCGTCAAACCCAGGTCCCGCGGGCACTACCACCAGCTGTTCGCGAACGGCACGATTGAACGCGGCTATCTCGCCGTTGCAAGACTGAGAGACAATCCGGCGGAACGACATTGGATTGTGAAGAATCAGCTGGCTGCGGGAGAACCGTGGTTTCGTCGCCAGATAGTCGAGAACGCGCCTGTTAACGCGATCACCACGATCGACCTCATCGAAACTCACGAGGGTCTTGGACTCTTCCACCTTTTTCCTGGAACCGGCAAAAAGCATCAACTCCGCCTGCACATGAGCTCAATTGGATTCCCGATTCTTGGAGACCTTTTGTATCCGGAAATCCGTCGTCCTGAACCGTCAACTCCGCCATTGCAGTTGCTCGCCGCGAGGCTGGCGTTCATTGATCCGTTAACGGGCGTGCAACGAAAATTCGAGTCTTCTTTGCGACTGCTCCTGCCCCGCAGCGAAGGGGAATCGACTATAGACAATTCCAGATGACTGATTTACGGTCTTAAATTCTTATGAGCGACGGCCCCCGGCAGAACGCCGCATGAAGCATATCCTCCGCGTCATTACACACTGGGGCCTGCTGGTGCACATCTATGTGTCGATGGCAGGATTCACTCTGGTTCTCCTATTTGCCATCACGGGTTTAACGCTCAACCATCAGGACTTTGGCCTCAGCAATCCTGAAATCACGACGAAAACAATCTCAATTCCTGCCGAGTTACTGGAGTTTCCCGACGAATCGGCACTCTCGAGCTATCTTCAGGAAACTCTCGGCGTGGGTTCTCCTGTGACCGACTATCGTGAAGACGACTCCGAGATTCAGGTGATTTTTGCGGCGCCGGGAAGGCGGACCCTCGTTACGATTCGCCGCGCTGAGCGCACAGGCGAAGTCGAGGCCGAAAGTCGCGGACTGCTCGGAAGGCTGGACGATCTGCACAAAGGTTTCGACGCAGGAACCGCGTGGTACTGGATCATCGATTTCTCCGCAATACTTCTCACGATCAGTTCCCTGACAGGTATGGTTACACTCTTCTCACTTCGTACCCGGCGGAAGAGCGGTTTTATTGTGGGAGCTGTCGGGGTCATCACAGTCGTCGCGATCTACTTCGTCGGCGTGCCTTAAGCTACTGGAACAACTGGGGAGCAAAGACGCTCAGGTAATTGCGCCAGTTGATCCAGGTGTGTCCGCCGGGACTCTCTTCAAAGGCCACGTTGAAGCCATGCTTCTTCAGCATGTCAACGGTCGCGCGGGTCGTTCCGATCAGACCGTCATCCTTTCCCGTGCTGAACCAGACAAGTTTCAGTCCCTTCTTGAGACTCGCGTTGTCGAGCGTCGCCAGGTTTCGATTTTCCCAGCTGTTGGGATTCGGTGTTGGCGGAGCCGGGGCCGGCGGGGCCGCTCCACGGCCGCCTGCTTCCCCGATTAACCCAGAGCTATAGACTCCGATGTAGGCGAAGCGCTGAAGGTGGGGAATCGCGATGTTCAGCGTCTGACTGCCTCCCATTGAGAGCCCCGCAATGGCCGTGTGCGCGCGATCGGTCATCACGCGGTAGCGCTTCTCGACAAGAGGCATGACGTCAGTCACGAAATCTCGCGCGAAATCATCGGTGGCGGAAAGGAATCCCCCACCTCCTCCGCCCCCCTGCGTTCTTGTCGTGTGTCCTGCGGTCATTACGATGACCATCGGTTTCGCCTTCTTCGCTGCAATCAGGTTGTCGAGGATGAAATTGGCGCGGCCGACAGTCGTCCAGGAGTCGTCGCTGTCGCCGGCGCCATGCAGAAGGTAGAAGACGGGGTACTTGTCATCGTTGACGTCGTACCCCGGCGGCGTGTACACGTGCAGCCGCCGCCAGGCCTTAAGGGCCGTGGAGAAGTAGGGAACCTCGGCTACAGAGCCATGCAGAACGTCCTTTGTGTCCATGAAATCCGAACCTGGCACATGGACCATGCTCCATACGTTTGCGTTGGACTCACTGGTCGCGGGACTGCGCGGGTCGATCGTCGCCACGCCATCGACATTGAACGTGTATCGATATGTGCCCGGCTCGACCGGGCCGACCGTCGTCGCCCAAACGTTATTCTCGCCCTTGGCCAGTGTCGCGGCCTGTCCCATGTTCGGGATGTCGCTCGCGTTCAAACGCACGGCCTGCGCCTGAGGCGCAAGAAGGCGAAATGTGATGCGCCGGTCCGCCGAAACCTCGGGCGAGACAACGGTCGGCTGCGCCTGTCCCCTGCCTCTCCCACCTCTTCCTTCCTGAGCGGGTGCAGGTGCCTGTCCCCACGCTACCGAAGTCAACAGCAAGGCCGCCCCCACTGTAGTCACGCAAAAAGCTCGATGGCTCATAAAGTCTCCTCGATTGATGGCGCCCATAATACCTTCGGTCTCATAATCCGGCATGCAACTTTTCCATCTTGTTGCTCTACTCAGGAAAACCGTCAGGAGCTGGTTGGAGGATCACGCGCTCGACAGGGCCGCTGTGCTCGCCTATTGCGCCGTATTCTCAATCTCGCCTTTGCTGGTCATCATCACGTTCCTCGTCGGCTTCGTCCATAGCGGAGACACGATGGAACAGGTTCGTTCTCAGTTCGTGGATTTCGTCAGTCCAGAAGCCGCGGAACTTGTGGCACGTGGGGTTGTCCACATTGGCAAGACACGCGAAAAGGGAGTGGGCTACACCGTATTTGCCGCATTGATGCTTGTGATCGGCGCTTCTGCATTTACTTACGAGTTACAACGCGCGGTCGATGCCATGTGGGGCGTTCAACCTCGGCCTGGCCGCAAGTTCTTCCGAACCATGCTGCACCGCCTGTGGACTCTGGTTCTAGGGGTGGGGGCCGGAATTTTTCTCCAGGTGTCGGTCGTCGTGAACTCAGAAGCCGCGGCATATCGTCGTTATGTCAACGTGCTATTGCCGGGGTTTCAGCCCCTCTGGCATTGGATCGACAACGGCGTCTCGTTTCTCGTCATCACAATCCTCTATTTCCTTAGTTACAAATTATTGCCGCCATTGCCAGTGAACTGGTGGAATGCGTTCGTTGGAGCCTTCGTCGCAGCAGTCCTCTTCAGCGTGGGGCGATCGGTTGTCGCGTTTTACGGTTTTCAGGGTGGTTTCACCACGATCTATGGGGCTGCAGGATCTGTGATGATCCTGCTTGTCTGGCTTTATTACTGCTCGCTGGTCTTCTTGTTTGGAGCAAAATTCACCCGAACGATTTCGGTTCCGGAATAGTCTCGCCCCAATCGTTCCCTGTATCGCCAGCCTGCGGCACAAAAACGGGAAAGTTGTGTGAGGCTAATCGAATTCAGGCTAGAGTTTCCCGGTGACATCTGCTCGATTGGCGCGAATCTTTCTTTGCTCGGCAGCTCTTACTTTTCTGTTTGCTTCAACCGGCTTCGCGGGGCAGCAACCTGGCGTTCTATCCTCTCTGGACGACATCGCGAATGACCTTAAGGACGTCCCCTGCAAGCGGAACGGACGTCTGGAAGCGGTGCGCGCGCTGTTTATGCAAATGGGCGCGACTGCGCCCGAGATCACGACGCAAAAGTTTCGTGGCGCGGAAAATCTGGTGGTGAAACTACCGGGCCTCACGGAGGACACCATCATTCTCGGTGCTCACTACGACTTCGTGGACGAGGGTTGCGGTGCAATCGACAACTGGTCCGGCATTGTCGCGATGAGCCGCGTGTATAAATCCGTTCGAGCACTCGAGCAAGAAAAGACCCTGCTCTTCGTGGCATTCGACAACGAGGAGACGGGACTGGTTGGCGCGCGGGCAATGGCCAATGCCATCCCAAAGGAAGACCTTATCCACTATTGCGCGATGATTAATCTCGACAGTTTCGGGATGGCGCAACCCTTCGCCATGACAAACACGTCCGCCGCGTCGCTTATGAAGGTCGCATCCGACGCGGCTTCCGCAATGGGTGTGGTTTTTCAGACGGCGCCGATCAATAACGCTGATGCCGATTCAAGCGCATTCCTCGCCAGGAAGATTCCTGCGATAACTCTCGCGGGAGTGTCGGCCAACTGGCCAACAATCCTGCATAGCAATAACGACCAGAAAGAGAAGATCGACTCGCGCCAGGTGTACCTGGGCTACAGAGTTGCGCTGGCCCTGTGGAACCGCATCGACCAGGCGCCTTGCAATGCTTTCAGGGAACCGCCCTCGAAATAGGCGAGGCCCTTCTCGAGGGTGAGATCAGGCTTTCGGGATCGAAGTCTGATTCCGAAACTCCTTCTCACTGCACCTCGCCGAGAGGCCGAATGATGGCGTCCGTGCGAAATTTCTGGTAGTCACGGAAGGTAACGTCGTATTCCGCATCAAAATTTTTCAGTAGAGCGATTTTGGCGTCAACCTTCAGGTTGAGGTGCCTGGGCAACCAGACCTCGTCATTGACCCGGGTCTGCTCAACATGAATCATAGAACCCTTGTTGACTCGCGCCAGGAAAAGCCCGATTGAAAACGTGTCGATGCACTCGATATCAATTTTCACCCATTGCTGCTCGACCTTGTCGACCCAGAGACGCATGCGAACTTTGGGGAGGATCTTCGCGTCTTTAAGACGCGGCTTGTAACCGGGCAAGGGGTCCGCATCGATGACATACGCTGGACGGCCGTTGACATCTTCCATTCCGCGAAGGTGAAACTGATAAGCGTCGGCGACTTCACGAACGAACTGCCGCTCCTCTTCGAGCTCCTTCTCGGATTCTGCGAGGCGCTTCTTCCGCTCGCCTTCACTCTCCTTTTCGCCCCGGGCAATCAGCTTCTGAATCTTCTCGTCTTCCTTCTTCGCATCTTTCTCTGAAAGCGGCTTGTCGTCCTTCGCGATGAGCTTCTCCGCATGCTCACCGGCAAGCACCATGATTTCGTAAGTTTTGGATTCGGTGGATTTCACCTTCCCCTTGCTGTCCAGCTTCCGCTCTTCGTCGCGCCGAATGTAGGTGTAATCCTGCCTCCGCTTGGTGTTTTCGACATCCTTGTCGGCGGAGTTTCGGATCAAGTCCCGAATTTGAGCTTCGGACAGGGTGTCCTGCATGCCATAAGCGGATCGCGCAATGGCCACGAGGCACAAAATCACAACCATCGTTCGGCGAGTCATAACCACCCCATAATCGCCGAAGGACTGACGACTTTGCAGCTACTTTTAGGCATAATCTCCGGATGCCCAACGCCATTGTTTGTCGCCAGCTATACAAACAATACCCCGGTAAACCACCGGTAGATGCCGTCAACGGCCTCGACCTCTCCGTGGGGCTCGGCGAATGCTTCGGCCTGCTTGGCCCAAACGGCGCCGGCAAAACTACGACAATCGAGATTCTGGAAGGGTTGCTGGAAGCCAGTCGCGGTGAAGTCGAAATTCTGGGAATGAGTTGGGGACAGGCCGACGACGAGATACGTCAGCAGATCGGCATTTCCCTGCAGGAGACGAAGCTCTCCGAAAAACTCACAGTACTCGAAACGTTGACACTCTTTCGCAGCTTCTACCGGCAGGGCATTCCGCCCGAAGACGCGCTGGGCCGAGTCTCCCTGGAGGAGAAGCTGAACGCCCGAGTCGGCAAGCTCTCCGGTGGACAGAAGCAGCGTCTCGCGGTGGCCTGCGCGCTGATCGGCGACCCCAGGCTTCTCTTCATGGACGAACCCACAACGGGACTCGATCCGCAATCACGACGGCAGCTCTGGGACATTATTCGCAGCTTCAAGGATTCCGGGCGAACCGTCCTGCTGACGACCCACTATATGGATGAAGCCGAACGGCTGTGTGACCGCGTTGCCGTCGTCGATCACGGGAAGGTTATCGCGCAAGGTTCACCGCGCGAACTGATCGCGAGCCTGGGTGGTGAGCACATTCTCGACTTCAGCCTGATGAATTCCAACGGCGACGCATCCCTGCCTTCCTCCAGCCTGACGGATCTTCCGGCGGTCCGCAGTGTTCGCGAGGAAGACGGCATCTATTCGCTTGCCGTTACCGAGCCCCATATCGCTCTACCCGCCCTGCTCGACCGGCTGCGGCAAAGCAATCGGGAACTGTCGAACCTCACAACGCGGCATGCGAGCCTCGAGGACGTCTTTGTGACACTGACCGGCCGGCATCTGAGAGAGGGTTCGCCGACGGCATGAGGAACTCGCCTGTTGCTCAGCTCACACTTGCGCGCCTTCGAGAGTTCTTCCGCGAACCGGAGGCCGTCTTCTGGGTATACGGTTTTCCCATCCTGATGGCGGTGCTGCTGGGTATCGCGTTTCGCGAGCAGCCCATTGAACGGGTGTTTGTCGATATTCAGGAAGGAACGCACGCAGAAACCGCCATCAATGCACTTCAGGCGATCAAGAAATTCAGCGTCCGCAAGTGCGACGAAGCGACCTGCCGCAACCGCCTGCGTACGGGAAAAACGCAGCTTGTCATTGTCTCGAAGGACGGGTCACAGGCAGGATTCGATTACCTCTATGATCCGGCGCGCAGCGACAGCGTCCTTGCGCGAAAGGAAACCGATGACGCGCTGCAGCGTGCCGCAGGGCGGAAGGATTCTTTTCCTTCAGAGGACCGGGAATTCAAGGAGCCCGGCGGCCGCTATATCGACTTTCTGATTCCCGGCCTTCTCGGTATGAGCATCATGGGCGGTGGGCTGTGGGGCGTCGGATTCGTCACCGTTGATATGAGAATTCGGAAGCTGCTTAAGCGATTTCTCGCCACGCCGATGAAGAAGACGCACTTTCTCGCAGCCGTCATGCTGAGCCGAATGTGTTTTCTCATACCGGAAGTGATCGTTCTGATCGTTTTCGCGGCAATCGTGTTTGGCGTAAAGATCTACGGCAGCTTTATCGGAACGGCATTCCTGATTCTGCTCGGCAGTATGACGTTCTCCGGCTTTGGGCTTCTTGTTGCCAGCCGCGCAAAAACGATTGAAGCCGTGTCGGGTCTGATGAATCTCGTCATGCTCCCCATGTGGATGTTGTCAGGTATCTTTTTTTCGTCAAGCCGGTATCCCGACGCAGCGCAACCGCTCATTAGATTGCTTCCCTTAACTGCACTCATCGATGCAATGCGCGCGGTGATGGTTGACGGAGCGTCGATCTTTTCACAAACACACCAGATCGCCTTGCTCGCCGTCTGGGGTGCGGTAACGTTCGTTATCGCTCTCAGGATCTTCAGGTGGCAGTAGGCAAAAATCGATGGCGCACTCCAGACAAGGCTCGATTCGGACAGTTGGATTCGCGAGCCTGATCGGCACCACTATTGAGTGGTACGACTTCTTCCTCTATGGAACGGCTGCAGCCCTCGTACTGGACAAGGTCTTCTTCCCGACCTTCGACCCGTTCGTTGCGAAACTGGCATCTCTCGCCACCTATGCGGTGGGCTTCATCGCGCGGCCATTAGGCGGAGTGATCATTGGGCACTATGGGGACCGCATCGGTCGCAAATCGATGCTCGTCCTCACGCTGATGATCATGGGCATCGCGACCTTTCTGATCGGCATCCTGCCGACGTACGACCAAATTGGACCTGCCGCGGCCGTTCTCCTGGTGCTGCTGCGTGTCGCGCAGGGATTCGGCGTTGGCGGAGAGTGGGGCGGCGCGATTCTGATGGCAGTGGAGCACGCTCCTCCCGGAAGACGAGGCTTCTATGGAAGCTGGCCGCAGATCGGCGTGCCCGCGGGGTTGCTTCTTTCCACGCTGGTTTTTACGCCGTTTTCCCGACTCCCACAGGAAACATTCATAACCTGGGGCTGGCGCATTCCGTTTCTGCTGAGCATTGTCCTGGTCGTTGTAGGGCTGATCATTCGCGTGCGCATCGTTGAAACGCCCGCCTTCTCTCGTGTGAAAGAGCAGCGTCAGGAAGCGCGGCAACCTATTCTCGATGTGCTGCAGCACTATCCGCGGGAAGTCCTCATTGCGATGGGTGCGCGCCTTGCGGAGAACGGGGCTTTTTACATCTATACGGTTTTCGTGCTGATCTATGGCACCGACCATGTGGGTATGGATCGCAACATCGTGCTGACCGGGATCATGATCGCTGCTGCCCTTGAGCTTGTCTCCATTCCATTGTTCGGAGCGCTTTCCGATCTGGTGGGCCGAAAGCCTGTCTATCTCTTCGGCGCGATCTCCACGGGGATCCTCGCCTACCCGTTGTTCTGGATGATGGACTCCGCATCACCCTGGCTGGTGCGACTCGCATTGGTTCTCGCGTTGTCCGTCGGGCATGCAGCCATGTATGCGCCTCAGGGCGCCTTCTTTTCGGAACTGTTTGGCGCTCGCGTCCGGTACAGCGGCGCCTCACTGGGAGCTCAGCTCTCCTCAGTACTGGCGGGAGCCCTGGCACCGATTATCGCGACGACTCTCTTGAGATACGGGTACGGACGCGGAGCTCTGGCGGTCTACCTGATGGGGCTGGCAACGCTCACAACGATCGCCGTGAGTGCAGCCGCCGAAACAGTGCGTCACGATATTGACCACGCCGGAAGGTCAGGCTGAGAGGACGGCGAGGGCGCAGCGTGCCACGGTGATCGCTAAACCCTTAGTCAGCGCAACAAACCTCCTTACCTCGAAGGAGGCCTCCAAATACCGATTGAGTTTCCGATAGAACTCAGGCCGGACGCGGTTTTTGACGAGATTTCATGTTTTGAGGCGTGTTTCGTGTGCGACCCTCTCCCCCCGGGAGAGGGTGTCGCGAAGCGACGGGTGAGGGATCTTTCGACCTGTAAATCCCTCATCCGGCCCCCCTTCTCTCGATGCCCCA
>Ga0207659_10000825_pt1 | contig 18371 bp, 16 predicted proteins | sample KBSM43metaG_FD_184330 | JGI IMG/M metagenome (GOLD analysis project Ga0207659, IMG submission 184330) | Miscanthus rhizosphere microbial communities from Kellogg Biological Station, Michigan, USA - KBS M4-3 metaG (SPAdes) (version 2) | ecosystem: Host-associated > Plants > Roots > Rhizosphere >...
CTGACGACAGCCACCCAGGTGACTCATCTGCTCCAGGTTGCCGATCAGATCGGCGTCGCAGACGGCGTGCGCGCGGGCCTGCGCCGCGCGATGGTCGCGTCGATCGGGCCGACCACTTCCGAGACGCTGATGCAGGAAGGCATCGCCATCGACCTGGAGCCGTCACATCCCAAGATGGGCTTCCTGGTGCGCGAAGCCGCCGCGCAGGCCGCCCAGATCCTCGCCGCCAAGCGGGCGGTAACATAGACCCATGCCGACCTCACAGGAGCTGCTCGATCTGGCGGAGCGCTGCGCCGCCAGGCTCGACATGGACGGCCGCCAGCGATCGATCCCCTCGTTCTCGGACGCCGAGGAGCAGTGCGAAACCGAGTACGAAGCGCTGCTGCAGGCGATCCACGAGGACGAGCTCTTCGCGCCCGTCGACCTGCAGCGCCAGGAGCAGCTGGTGGAGCAGATCGCGGCGGCGCTGCCCGAGGCGGCGCGCATGCTCATCGTGGAGCTCGCCGACAATCACGCCCGCCACGTCTGGCTGCAGCAGGAAGGCGCGTACCACTTCGGTCTTGCGGTCGGCCGGCGCCTGAAACGTACGGCCTGATGATTTCCTTCTCGAAGATCGGCAAGCAGTACGGCAAGCAGGTCCTCTTCGTCGACGCCTCGTTCCAGCTCAATCCCGGGGAGAAGGTCGGCGTCGTCGGCCCCAACGGCGCGGGCAAGACCACGCTCTTCCGCATGATCGTCGGCGAAGAGGCGCCCGACGAGGGCGACGTGTCGGTGCCGAAGCGCCTCACCATCGGTTACTTCCGGCAGGACGTCGAGGAGATGGCGGGCCGCACCGTCCTCGACGAAGCCATTGCCGGCAGCGGACGGCTCGGCGACCTGCACCACGAGCTCGAGGCGCTGCAGCAGGACATGGCCGACCCGGCCAAGGGTGACGAGATGGACCGCATCCTGGCCCGCTTCGGCGAGGTGCAGGAGGAGTACGACCACCTCGGGGGCTACGGCCTTGAGGCGCAGGCGCGGGAGGTGCTGCACGGTCTCGGCTTCGAGGACGACCGCATCGACGCCGACGTCGGGCGGCTCTCGGGCGGCTGGAAGATGCGCGTCGCCATGGCGCGGGTGCTGCTCGGGCGGCCCGAGGTCCTGCTGATGGACGAGCCCACCAACCACCTCGACATCGAGTCGATCATCTGGCTCGAGAAGTTCCTCAAGGGCCTGCCCGGCGCGCTGCTCATGACGTCGCACGACCGCGAGTTCATGAACCGCATCGTCGGCCGCATCGCCGAGATCGACGCCGGGGAGATCACGTCGTATTCCGGCAACTACGACTTCTACGAGCGCGAGCGCGCCATCCGCGAGACCAACCGCGAGGCCGCCTACGCGCGCCAGCAGGCGATGCTCGCCAAGGAGCAGCGTTTCATCGATCGCTTTGCCGCCAACGCGGCCAAGGCCGCCCAGGTGCAGAGCCGGGTAAAGGCGCTGGACAAGATCGAGAAGATCGAGCTGCCGAAGCGGCGCCGGGTGGTGAGGTTCGACTTTCGCCAGCCGCCGCGGTCGGGCGACCAGGCGATCGTCATCGAGGGCGTGTCGAAGGCCTATGGTCCGCGCATCGTCTACAACGGCCTGAACATGATCATCCGGCGCGGCGAGCGCTGGTGCGTGATGGGGAAGAACGGCGCCGGCAAGACCACGCTGCTGAAGATGGTGGCGGGCGCCCTGGCTCCGGACGCCGGCGAGGTCACGATTGGCGCCAGCGTGAAGCTGGGCTACTTCGCGCAGCAGGCACTCGAGCTGCTCGACCCCGAGCTCACCATCGAAGAGCAGCTTCAGCACGACTTTCCGCACGAGTCGATCGGCGTGCTCCGCAGCCTTGCCGGCGCGTTCCAGTTCTCGGGCGACGACATCGACAAGAAGGTCCGGTCGCTCTCGGGCGGCGAGAAGACGCGGCTCGTGATCGCGCGCATGCTGCTCGACCCGCCCAATGTCCTGGTGCTCGACGAGCCCACGAACCACCTCGATCTCTTCACCAAGGAGATGCTCATCGAGGCGCTCAAGGACTTCGAGGGCACCATGCTCTTCGTGTCGCACGATCGCGCCTTCCTGCGGGCCTTGAGCAACCGAGTGCTGGAGCTCGGCGGCGAGAGCGGCGTCGAGCGGGAGCCGCATCTCTATCCGGGCTCCTACCTCGAGTACGTGCAGCGCACCGGCCACGAAGCCCCAGGCGTGCATTCGTAGCTTGATGGAGTCGTCATGAAGATTTCCATCCTCGACGACTATCACGACACGCTTCGGACGCTCGACTGCTTCGCGAAGCTGTCAGGCCACGAGGTCACGATCTGGAACGATCACGTCCAGGATGTGGAGGCGCTGGCCGGACGGCTGCGGGAGACCGAAGTCCTGGTCCTGATCCGCGAGCGGACCGAGATCCGCGAACCGCTGCTCCGCCGACTGCACACGCTGAGGCTCATCAGTCAGCGCAGCGTCTACCCGCACATCGACATCGAGGCGTGCACGCGTCTGGGCGTCATCGTGTCGTCGGGCCAGCATCCGGGCACGCCGTCGTATGCGGCCGCCGAACTGACCTGGGCACTGGTGCTTGCGGCGATGCGCCAGCTCCCGCAGCAGATGGCGGCGCTCACGGCCGGACGGTGGCAGATTGGCGTCGGCCACAGCCTGCGCGGCAAGACGCTGGGGATCTACGGTTACGGCCGGATCGGGAGCGTCGTGGCCGGTTACGGCAAAGCGTTCGGGATGAACGTATGGGTGTGGGCGCGTGAGGCCTCACGCGAGCGGGCGCGAGCCGACGGCTACGCCGTGGCCCCCAGCAAGGAGGCCTTTTTTTCCGAATGCGACGTCCTGTCCCTCCACATGCGCCTGATCGAAGCCACGCGCGGCATCGTGACCGCGGGCGATCTTGCGCGGATGAAGCCGACCGCCTTGCTCGTCAACGCCAGTCGGGCGCCGCTGATCGAGCCCGGCGCCTTGGTGGCCGCACTCGAGGCCGGCCGTCCCGGCATGGCCGCTGTCGATGTCTTTGAGGACGAACCGGTACTCGACACCCGCCATCCGTTGTTCGCGATGGAGAACGTCGTCTGCACGCCGCACATCGGCTATGTCACGCGCGACGAGTACGAGGGGCAATTTGGAGACATCTTCGACCAGATCGTCGCGTATGCGGCCGGCGCACCCACTAACGTCGTGAATCCACAGGTGCTGGACAGCGCGAACCGGCGGCGTTAGCGGGTGCGCTGGCACAGCGCGGGTGCCTCTATCGCTGTCAGCCCCCGACGAGAACGCGCTACAGCGTCCGCTTGAACAGCGCCGTCGCCGCGGTCATCGTGACCGCCGAGAAGACGACCAGGAACCCCACGTCGTACGCGATCGCCTCGAAGCCGGTGTTCTTGAGCAGCAGGCTCTTGAAGGCGTGGACCGAGTAGGTGAAGGGATCGACGGCGGCAATCCACTGCATCCAGGGTGGGAACCCCTGCTGCGGGTACACCGCGCCGCTGGGAAAGTAAAGCACGGTGTTCAGCACGCCGAACATCGCGCGCGGCAGCAGCGGGTCGGTCATGCGCGCCATCAGGAAGAACATCAGGCTGACCAGCGCGAAGGCGGTGACGGTGATGACGAGCACCATGCGCACGGTGCGCATGGGGTCGAGCGGGTTGGGCACGCCGGCGATGAGCGACCCGATGATGGTGATGAAGACCCCGGCGAGCAGCGCCTTGATCGTGCCCGAGATGTTGAAGCCGGCCACCAGCTCGAGCTTGGTGATCGGGGTCACCAGATAGCCCTCGTGCAGCCCGCGCGCCTTGTCGTCGATGTAGATGATGCCGCCGCCGATCATCACCATCATGAAGATCGACATGGTGATCGACCCGGGGAGCAGGTACTGAATGTAGGGCACGTAGGGGTAGATCTCGACCACGTCGAGCGTGGGCGCGGTGGCCAGGCGTTGCTGGACCAGGTCGGCGTCGAGCCCGCCGACGATACTGTTGACGGTGGCCGATAGCGTCGCCGACACGAACGTGTCGGTGTTGTCGGAGATGAGCGCGACGCGCGGCGCGTTTTTCGAGAGCACCCGTCGCGAGAAGTCGGGCGGAATCGTCAGGACGCCGTTCACGCGCCCGTTCCGCAGGTCGCCAAGCGCGACGCCGGCGTCGGCGTAGGGCAGCAGATCGACGGTATGGGCGCCCGACGACACCGCACCGGCCAGTGCCCGTAAGCGCACGGCCGGCACGCCGCGATCCTGATCGACGATGGCCAGCGTGAGGTGCTTGACGTTGCCGCCGAAGGCGTAGCCGAGGATCACGAGCTGCAGCAGCGGAAACACCATCGACATGACGATCAGCATCGGGCTCTTGCTGAACCGGCGCATCTCGCGCTCGATGATGGCCAGGGTGCGATGCATACGGTTACCGCCGCAGGGCGAACGGGCTGTCGGCGGCCGACGGCGCCTGCAGCGCGTCGCGCAGGTCGCGGCCGGCATAGTGCACGAAGACGTCGTCGAGCGTGGTCTTCTCGGGGTTGTCGCTGGGAATCGACGCCTTCAGGCCGGCCGGCGTGTCGAGGGCCACGAGCTTGCCGTGGTCCACGATCGCGATCCGGTCGCAGAGCTTGTCGGCCTCGTCCATGTAATGCGTCGTCAACAGCACGGTCAGGTCGCGCTCGGCCTTGATCTTCTGGAGCATGGCCCAGGCGTTTGTGCGCGAGACCGGGTCGAGGCCAGTGGTCGGTTCGTCGAGGAAGAACACCTTCGGTTCGTGCACGAGGCCGCGGGCAATCTCGACCCGCCGCCGCATGCCGCCGGAGAGGTTCTTCACGGGCTTGTCGGCCCACTGCGTCAGCTCGACGGCCTCGAGCAGCTCCGCCATGAGCTTCGTCCGCTTTACACGCGGCACGCCGTACAGCTTGGCGAAAATCAGCAGGTTCTCCTCGACGGTCAGCTCGAGGTCGCTGGTCATCGCCTGCGGGATGACGCCGATCGATCGACGGACGTCGTCGGATCGCTTCACTACGTCGAAGCCGTTGATCGCCGCCGAGCCGGAGGTGGGCGGCAGCAGCGTGACCAGCATGCGGATCAGCGTGGACTTGCCGGCGCCGTTGGGCCCCAGCAGTCCGAAGATTTCACCGGACTCGACGGTGAAGGAGACGCCGTCGACGGCGGTGAAGTCGCCGAACTTCTTGACGATGCTCTTGACCTCGATGGTTGCCATGGCCTATTGCCTAAAAGAGGGGCAGCTCGACGTACGTGGTCATGCCCACGGCCAGCCGGCGGTCTTTATTGTCCACCCTGAGCCGGATCTCGAACGTCTTGATGTCGCGTTTGGTGCGGCTCACATCGCGCTGCGTCGCGAAGCCGGCATCGACCCGGCGGAAGAACACCTCACCCTGGATCTCGTCGCCCGACGGGAGGCGGATGCGCATCTTGTCGCCTACCTTGATGCGGTCGATGTAGGTTTCCTCGACGTCGGCGCGCACCCACAGGTCGTCCGGGTTCACCAGCGTCACGACCGGCTGGCCGGGGTTGACGACCTCGCCGGGCAGCGCCACGCGCACGTCCACGATACCGGCAATCGGCGCATGGATCTCGGTGTAGGCGAGGCGGACGTCGGCCTTGGCGCGCTGCGCCGTCGCCGCGGCCTGCTGCTGGCGGTTGACGCTCACCTGGCTGCGCCGCACCGACACCTGTTCGGCGTTGGCCTCGGCCAGGGCCACCGTGGAGCGCTGCGCATCCACCTGCTTGGCCAGCGCCGCCAGCTGCGAGCGCGCCACGTCGGCCGACGTCCGCGCGCGGTCGAGCAGCTCCTGTGTGCCGACGCCGTCCTTCATCATGCGCTGCTGGCGTTCGAGCGCGAGGCGCGCGTCCTCGAGCTGCGCCTGTGCCGCCTGATGCTGCGCCTCGACGGCGGCCAGCGTGGCCTGCGCCTGCTTGATCTGATCGGTGGTCTGGCGTTCCTGCAGCCGCAGGGCGGCCTCGCTCTCGGCCACCTGCGAGCCGGCGCCCTCGACGCTGGCGTTGTAGTAGGCGCGCTCCTGCTGCAGTTCCGCCGGGGCCAGCACCGCCACGAGCTGGTCCTTGGTCACGACGTCGCCCTCGTTGACGAGCAGGCGCTCGATGCGGCCGCCGATTTGCGGGCTGACGACGATTTCGTTCGTGGTGACGGTGCCGGTGAGGGTAATCGAGGTGACCGGGCGCGAGGTGTACCAATACACGCCCCCGCCGATGGCGAGGATGACGACGAGCGGCAACAGGCGTTTCAGCATAAGGTCGGGACGGATGCTCGGCGAGGGAGGCTAGCGAGCCGCGTAGAGCGCGCGTACGCCGGCGATGTCGGCCTCGGACAGGCCGGATGTGCCGGCAATGTCACCACGGGTGCGGAGGCCCACGCGATAGCGGCCGAAGAAGGCCGGGATGTCGCCGCCGAACCCGAAGAAATACATGATGTCGCGAAAGTCGTCGGTGTGGGGCAAACCCAGCGCGTGCCCGAGCTCGTGCACGCACGTCAGATAGACGATCGTGTCGCGCAGCAGTGGATCTTTCGCCGCCGCCGCGGCAATGTCCGGCCCGAGCGCGCTCGTATCCGGCCGGATGTACACGGCGGCCCCGCGCCGATCGCCGACACGCATCGAGCGCATCTCGCCGTACTGCCCGCCGCCGGCGGGCACCCAATGGATCTGCACGAGCGCCTCGGCCCGAGTCGACGGCTCGAAGCGGACACGGCCGTTGCTCGCGCGCTCCCAGGCCTTCAACGCCCAGGTCGCGAGCTCGCGATCAGTGGCCGTGTAGGTGGAGCCGCGCTCACCGTCTTCGATGAAGTAGGTGACGCGGCCGCTGGCATCGAGCGGTCCGAGCGTTGGAATGGCTTGGGCTGAGGCGGCGGACGATGCGGCAAGCACCGCCAAACTGACGAGGACGGCCGCGCGCAACATGCACATATAAGATATACCGTCATGCGCATCGTCCTGGCCGTCGCGACGCTTCTCGTGTCGGTCGCCGGCCTGGCGGTGCACAGCGCCCAGGCGCCCTCGCCCCTCGACGAGGCGATGCGTGCCTTCTGGGACGCCGACTCGCCCGGCGAAGCCGCCAGGCGCATCTCGCGCATCACCGCGTCGGGCGCCTCGTTCGCCGACGTCCTGTCCCGTCTCAGGGCAGGGCGGGTGTATACGGGCGAACGTGCCGGTCGCGTCGAACTGGCGTCGTCGGTGGGCGGACATCGCCTCGACAACGTAGCCGAGGTGCCCGCCGACTACATGCCGGCGCGGCGATGGCCGCTGCGCGTGATGCTCCACGGCGGCGTCGGGCGCCCGGCGCCGGGCGAGGGCGGCGAGCCGCCGCGTCCGCTCACGAACCGGATACCCGGCGGCGGCGATGAAATCGTGCTGCACCCGCGCTCGTGGGCCGAGGCCGAGTGGTGGAAGCACGATCAGGTCACCAACGTCCTGGCGCTCGTGGACCGGCTGAAGCGGCGCTACAACGTCGACGAGTCGCGCATCTCGCTCACCGGCATCTCCGACGGCGGCACCGGCGCCTACTTCTTCGCGATGCGCGCGGCGACGCCGTGGGCCGCCTGCCTGCCGCTCAACGGTCATCCGAGCGTGCTGGCCAACGCCGACGTCGGCGCGGACGGTCAGCTCTACGCCGCCAACATGGCGAGCTGTCCCCTCTATATCGTCAACGGCGGACGCGATCGCCTCTATCCGGCCGCGTCGGTCGCACCGCTCATCGAGATGCTCGAGAAGGGGCGCGTGCCGCTGGTGTGGCAGGTGCATCCGGAGGCTGGTCACGACGTGAGCTGGTGGCCGGTGGAACGGCCGCGCTACGAAGCGTTCCTCACCGCGCACCCGCGGACGCCCCATCCCACCACGGTGTCGTGGGAGACCGAGCGCACCGATCGCTACAACCGCTTCCGCTGGCTGGTGATCGACCGGCTCGGCCCGCGCCTGGGCGACGCCGGGCTGCCCGACGTCAACGAATTCTCGCCGACCCCCCTCCGCGTCGTGCCACTGTACGACCGCGACCGCCCGTCGGGCCGCGTGGACGCGACGCGGACCGGCAACGCGTTCGTCGTCAGAACGCGCGGCGTGCAGGCGTTCACGCTGCTGCTCTCGCCCGACGTCATCGATTTCGACGCGCCCGTGCAGGTGACCGTGAACGGCAAGCCGGCGTTTGCCGGCGTGGTGAAGCGTGACCTCGCGGCGCTGCTCGCGTGGGCCGCGCGCGACAACGACCGCACCATGCTCTACGGTGCGGAACTGCACGTCACGGTGCCGTGACGCGCGCGCTCCCGCCCGACGTCCACATCCGGCGCGCCACCGACGCCGACGTGCCCGCGCTGGGCCGGCTGGGCGCGGCGTTGCTGCGGCTGCACTACACCTACGACCCGCAGCGCTTCATGGCGCCGCGCGGCGATCCCGAAGAAGGCTACGCCTGGTTCCTCGGCAGCCAGCTGCGCGAGGACGACGCGGCGATCTTCGTCGCCGAGCGCAAGGGCGACATCGTCGGCTACGTCTACGCCGGACTCGAGCCGCTGTCGTGGAAGGAGCTGCGCGAGGCGGCGGGTTTCATCCACGACGTGCTGGTGGACGACGCGCATCGCCGCGGCGGCGTCGCCGGTGCCCTGCTCGATGCCGCCAGCGAGTGGCTCAAGTCGCGCGGGGCGCCCCGTGTCATGTTGTGGACGGCCGAGCGCAATCATGCAGCACAGCGCTTCTTCGAGCAGGCCGGCTTCCGCCGCACGATGATCGAGATGACGCGCGAGCTCTGATCCCGAGTCAGACGCAGGCTGATGTCGTGGCGCCGGGTTTCAGACGGCAAAGTGTGAACACCTGCGCGGCCGCGTGCCGATTGCGCGGCGCTGTTCCGAAACGGCGCAGCTGCTCTCTTCTTGAACACGCCTCGTAAGCGTGCGATTCCACCAATAGACACGGGCCGTTATCACGGCGCATGCGCGTCGGTTTCCACCCCGCCTGCGCCGATCCAGCACAGGCGCGCGTGCAGTTCTGATCGTGCGCCGAGCACCGCGTCCTCCGAACTGCCGCACACACAAGCGCTTAGGTAACTCCCGTCGAGTTGGCCCCCCCGTTGCTCTCCCCAGGACAGGCCCGGTGCGATTGCCGGACCCGCGGAACCCGAAGGGGGACACAGCGTGACTTGGCGTGTAGACAGCACAACCGAGCATCGCAGCACGAGGCAGCGGGCCTCGCGCTGGCTGCGACCGATGATGGTCGCGGCACTCCTCCTGCGGTGCGCCACCGTGTTCGGCGCGCCGGCCGGTGATGACGCACGGAAGTTCGATCAGGTGCTCCGCCACCAGGTGAAGCAGGGCAACAGCGGCGAGCGCGTGCAGGTCATCGTGACGCCGACGCCCGGCGCCCGTAAGGGCCTGGTGCAACGCCTGCGTGCTCAGGGCGCGAGGGTCAACGACGGCTACGTGCTCACCGGCGCCATCGTGGCGACGGTGTCCAAGGGCCTCGCGCGGCAACTGGCGAAGGACAAGGACGTGCTCGCCATCTCGAGCGACGCGGCCATCACGTCTGACGGCCTGGCCGTCGAGGCGGTGGGCGCCGCGGCCAACTCTCCCTATACCCTGCGCGGCACGCTCGGGCTCGAAGCCGTAAGCAGCGTCGCGGTGAACAAGACCTTCACCCATGGTGTCAACGGCTACGAGTCGGGCGTCAACGCCTACGTCAGCAGCGCCAGCCCCGTGACCACGATCGCGTCGAATACGCGAGTGACGGTCGTGGACGGCGCGCTGAACAAAGCCGGGTATCTGGTGCGCTTCGACCGCCTGTTCGGCGACGGCGCCGGCCAGATTCCGTTCGGGTCGCAGATCACGTCGGTGAGCCTCACGATCGCCAACAAGGCGGACGGCTCGAGCGCGGCCACGGCGGGCCTCTACCGAATGCTGACCGACTGGACCGCGAATGCGAGCTGGCTGTCGATGACGACGTCCGGCCCGGGCCTGCAGCGTGACAACGTCGAGGCGGCCTCGTCGCCCGACGCCTCGGTGGCCAACCTGGCGGCGGGGGCCGATGCCGTGTTCAGTAGCGCCGGCCTGGTGGATGCCGTCCAGTCGTGGGCCAACGGCGCCGCGAACCACGGTTGGGTGCTGTGGCAGTCGGGCAGCAACCCGTGGTCGGTGAGCACCAACGGCTCGTCGTCCGACGGCTTTCACCCGTTCCTGCGCGTCACCTACAAGCCGCGCGTCAACACGACGGCACTGAACGGCGGCAGCGTGACGGTGGCCGTGATCGACTCGGGCCTGCTGCTCGAGGGCGACATGGCGCGCGTCAAGACGTCGCGCGACTTCACCACCGGCCTGGCGAACCCGGCGGCCTCGGTGGCGATGGACCCGTACGGACACGGCACCCACGTCGCCGGCCTGATGGGGAGCAACCAGCCTGAGATTCGCGGCGTGGCGCCGGGCGTGAAGTTCGTGAACCTGCGCGTGCTCGACCAGACGGGACAGGGGTCCACCTCGAACGTTCTACTGGCCCTGCAGTGGGCCGTGGCCAACCGCGCCGCGTACGGCATCGACGTGGTCAACCTGTCGCTCGGCCACCCGATCTACGAGAGCGCCACGACCGACCCGCTGGTGCAGGCGGTGGAAGCCGCGGTGCGCGCCGGTGTGGTGGTGGTGGTGTCGGCCGGCAACATCGGCATGAATCCCGACACCAGCCAGGTGGGCTATGCCGGCATCACGTCGCCCGGCAACGCGCCCTCGGCGCTGACGGTCGGGGCTCTGAAGACGTTCGACACGGAGCGCCGTACCGACGACATCGTGGCCGACTACAGCTCGCGCGGGCCGACGTGGTACGACGGCTTCGCCAAGCCCGACGTCGTGGCGCCCGGTCACCGGCTGCTGTCGGCGGCGACGGCGGACGAAGCGCTCTACCAGTCGCTGGCGACGATGCGCGGCCCGAGCTACAGCGGCAAGTCCACCCTGCGCATGAGCGGCACGAGCATGGCGGCGGCGGTGGTCAGCGGCACCGTCGCGCTGATGGTCGACGCGTCGCGCCAGTCGTTCGGCCTGAAACCGACGCCGAACGCGGTGAAGGCGATGGTGCAGCACAGCTCGCTGAAGCTGGCCGACACCAACAGCCTGGCCTACGACGTCCTGACGCAGGGTGCCGGCGCCCTGAACTCGATTGGCGCGGTGACCCTCGCCCAGGCGCTCAACCCGGCCGCCCCGGTGGGCAGCCCGTGGCTGACACAGGGCATCACCGAGGCCAGCACCATCGACGGCCAGTACCTGTCGTGGGGCCAGAACGTCGTCTGGGGCGAGAACGTGGTGTGGGGCGAGACGGTCTACACCAACCTCGAGGCGTTCGCCATCAACGTGGTGTGGGGCGAGGCGAAGAACGTGGTGTGGGGCGAGGCCCGCAACGTCGTCTGGGGCGAGAACGTCGTCTGGGGGGAAAACGTGGTGTGGGGAGAAAACGTGGTGTGGGGCGAGGCCTACAACGTGGTTTGGGGTGAGGCCGCCAACGTGGTCTGGGGTGAGGGCAAGAACGTCGTCTGGGGCGAGGCCGCCAACGTCGTGTGGGGCGAGCTCAAGAACGTCGTCTGGGGCGAACTGAAGAACGTGGTGTGGGGCGAGGGGAAGAACGTCGTGTGGGGCGAGGCCCGCAACGTGGTGTGGGGTTCGAGCGACGTGTCGGGTTCATCGGCGGGTGCCGATGGCCTTCTGGCGCAGTAGACGAGGAGACGGAAATGGCCATCAAGATTGACGCGCTCGCGCTGCCCACCGAGCCCTTGATCTTCCAGCCCGGGCAGCCGGCGGTCCGCGAGCGGATCGTCCGCTCGGAGTGGCGGCGGCTGCTGCCGGTGCTGCACGGCGCGGGGTTCCACCTGCGCGAGCTGCGGCGCTCGGATGCGGCATCGCTGTTCTCGATGCTCACCACCGAAGAGGTGGCGCGGTTCATTACACCGCCGCCCGCGTCGGTCGAGGGTTTCGAGCGGTTCATCGACTACACGCGGCGCCAGCGGAGCGAGGGCGCCTTTGCCTGCTTCGCGGTGGCGCCGCAGGGGCTCGACACTGCCATCGGCATCTTCCAGCTGCGGTCGCTCGACGGCGAGTTCTCGACCGCCGAGTGGGGCTTCGCGCTGGGGTCGCCGTTCTGGGGCACGGGCCTTTTTGCCAAAAGCGCGGCGCTGGTGATGGCGTTCGCGTTCGACGAGGTTGGTATCAACCGGCTGGAGGCCCGCGCGATGGCGGCCAACGGCCGTGGCAACGGCGCGTTGCGCAAGGTCGGCGCGCAAAAGGAGGCGGTGCTGCGACAGTCAATGGCCAAGGGTGGACGCCTGCACGATGAGCATCTGTGGGCGATCGTGGAGACCGACTGGCGCCAGGCCAATGGCTTGTGGCAGCCGGTCGAGGCATTGCGCGTTCGACAGCCGCGCCTGTCCGAGAGCGTGGACGGGTGGCAGGGCATGGTCGGCGATCGCGTGCATTAAAAAACCTGAGGAGGCAACACTCCTGACAAGCGGGCGCGACGCACTCTCGATGGTGCGCGCGCGGGGGTCGTCGCGGCCTGGGGAGACTGCGGCGGCCCTTTTTCTTTTACCGATTCTTTACCGTGGCTTGACGTCGTTAACCTCCACGGAGGGCGCCGCCACCGTCTAACCCTTACAGATGCCGCGCATGGCGTGAAATCGGAGGAGGGAACGACATGGTGAAGCAGCAAAGGATTGTGCTCCTGGCCGCGGGGCTGGCCGGGGCGCTGGTGGCAGCCGTCCTGCTCGTGGGAACGATGGCCGAGGTGGCCGCGCAGGGGCCTGGCGGCCCGGGACGTCCGGGCATTGGCCGTGGTGATCACTTCGGCGGCCGCGGCGTCGCACTGGGGCTCGAAGGCGTCGATCTCACCGAGGCGCAGCGCGAGCAGGTACGGGCGGTGGCCGATCAGCATCGCGACGAGATCCGCGGGCTGCTCGACCGGGCGGCCGAGGCGCGGCGGACGCTCGCCCTGTCGGTCGAACGCGGTCAGGTGGACGAAACAGCCGCCACCGAGGTAGGGGCGGCGACGGCCGCCCTGGCGCTCGCCGAGGCGCGGCAACGCGCCGAGGTGCTGCAGTTGCTCACGCCCGAGCAGCGGGCCGAGTTGCAGAAGCGCCGCGAGGCGCGCGAGGAGCGCTTCGCTGCGCGAGGCGAGCGCCGCAAGTCGCCGCAGTAGCGCCCTCGTTACAATGGCCGAACCCATGGTTCGGCCTCTTCTTGGTGCCGCCTTGCTGGCGTGTCTGGCCGCCGCCGTCATTTCTGCTCAGACCGTGAGCCCGGCCGCGTCGCTCGCTGATCTCCAGGCGCGGGCCGCGGCCGGCGATCGCGACGCCCAGACGGCGCTCGGCACCCTCTACGAAACCGGTGACGGCGTGCCGCTGGACCCCGCGCGTGCTGCCGCGCTCTACCGGCAGGCCGCCACCGCCGGACACGTGGGCGCGCAGACCAACCTCGCCACGATGTATCTCGACGGCGCCGGCGTGCGGCGGGATCCGGCCGCCGCGGTGCAATGGCTGCGCCGGGCCGCGGCCAGCGGCGATGCCTTTGCGCAACTGACCCTGGGCGCCGTGCTCGAAACCGGCGACCCGCCCGTGGCGCCCGATGCCGCGCAGGCCGCCCGCCTCTATCGGCAGGCCGCCGACCAGGGGTCGATGGCGGCGCAGTTCCGCCTCGCGCAGTTGTACGAGAACGGCGTCGGCGTGCGGCGCGACCTCGATCAGGCCGCGGTCTGGTATCGCAAGGCCGCCGACCGGGCCGACCCCGCCGCGCAGCTGCGGCTGGGCATTCTGCTCGGCCCCGGCAACGGCGCGCGCACCGACGTCGTGGCCGCGCACGTGTGGCTCAACCTGTCGGCGTCGCGCTGGAAGAACGAGGACCTGCGGATCGAGGCGGCCGCGCGGCGGGACGCGCTGGAAGCACACATGACGCCCGCGCAGATCTCGGAGGCCATCCGCCGCTCGATCGAGTGGCAGGACACCGTGGGCATGCAGCAGCGCAGATAGGGCGGCCTAAAGGCCGCCCTCGACGTCCGGCCGTCAGGAGTTGCCCGCGCCGGCGATGCCGGCCACCACGTACGGCAACTCTTCGATCAGCGGGCGCTGCCCGGCGAGAATCTTCACCGCGGCGAACTCCAGCGGAAACCACGCCGCGCGATCGATCTCGGGAAACTCCTGCTGCCGCCCCGATTTCGGCGGCCACTCCATGGTGAAGGTGGTGCTGTGCACCGCGGCCGCATCGAGGTCGCCTTCCACCGCCCAGGCCGTCACCACCTTGCCGCCGGCCTGGCGCACGGGCGTCAGCGGCAGGAACGGCCCGTCGACGTCGAACCCCGTTTCCTCGCGAAACTCGCGCCGCGCCGCCTCGAGCGGTGTCTCGCCCGGTTCGTGGCCACCCTTGGGAATCGACCACGCGCCGGTGTCCTTGCGCGACCAGAACGGCCCGCCCGGATGGACGAGCAGTACTTCCAGCCCGCCTGGCCGTCGCCGGTAGAGCACCAATCCCGCGCTCTGCTGTCGCACCGTTCGTTCGCGCCTCCCGTTCGCGCTCAGCGCTTCGCGCTGACGCTCCGAATGAGGGCCGTGGCGAGCCGTCCCGCCGTGGCCATGGCCGGGGCCTCGAGTTTCTCCGGTACGTCGCCCGGAGTGTGAATGGTGCCGAAGATCGGCGGCGCGAACCCCGGCGCGAAGCCGGCGCCCTTGGCGTGCAGCAGCAGCCACACTTGATGCGCCTCGGCAGCGGGAAGAATGGCCATCGACAGCGTGGGGATCTTGCGCGCGCCGAACGGGCGGTCGTCGCTCGGCGGCATCGCGTCGAACCGCAGGCAGTCGATCGATTCCGCCGCGCACGTCTCGAGCATGATCCGGTGCAGCCGCGGATCGGCGCCGCCGGACGGAGGGCCGAACAGCACCGTGTTGCCGTAGCCGTTGATGTCGTAGTTCAGCATCGCGGCAATGCGATCGGTCTGGTGCGCCTCGACGTACTTGGTCGAGCCGATCAGGCCCGACTCTTCCATGTCGAACCATACGAACCGGACGCGACGCTGCAGCCGCTCACGTTTCAGCGCCTGCGCCACGTGCACCAGCATCACGCTCGACGCGGCGTTGTCCACGGCACCGCGGCTGAGCGTCTTGTCCGCCATCCACTTGGCGTCGTAGTGTGCGCCGACCACAACCTGCTCCGCGCCGCCGCCCAGCGAGACCACGATGTTGCGGCCGCGCGTGCGCGGGTCCGGTGTCTGCTCGGGACCGGTGGACGGGGGCTTGTCGAGCGTGAACGATTCGACGGTGAACCGTACGCCGTGCGACGTGAGCAGAGCGGTGAGGGCGTCGAACCGACCGTCGTTGTCGGTGGCGGCCGAGAGGGTCCGGACCTCGGCGACGAGGTCGTCGGACGGTGCCGGCGCCGCCTGTGCCAGCGTCAGGGCCGCCAGCAAGGTCAGGACGCGCATGCGGGGGATTATGGCTCAGTCGGCCCGCGTCCTGTCATCCCCCGGATGCTGTATCGGAGCAGCTGGTTCTGGGCGGGTTTCAGACCCGCCCATCTCGTAGTGGCCACGGGTCTTAGGCCCATCTGTCCCATAGGTGGCCGCGGGTTTAGACCGCCCCGCCCGGCTCGGTACGTGGCCGCGGGTCTTCAGATTAGCCCCGCCGTCAGGGCGCCACGCAGCGGAAGTTGGCCGCGTCGTCGATGCTGCCCGTGCCCGTGTGGCGCGCCACCTGCGGATAGGCGCACAGCGGCCGCGTGCGCACCACCTTGTCGTCCACGACCTTGCTCGCGACCATCGTGGACGGCGCCTGGCCCTTTTCCACCCAGTTGATGATGGCCGTCATCGCGTCGTGCCGATCCGGGCCGGTGCCGCCGCCGCAGTGCGCCATCCCGGGCACCATGAACAGGCGGAAGAAGTCGGGGGTGGAGGGGCCGTTCTTCGCCATCGCCGCCTCGTAGTAGTTCACGCCCATCATCGGCTGCAGGATGGTGTCGGACCACCCGTAGGTCATGACCAGCTTCCCGCCGCGCTGCCGGAATTTCGCGAGGTCCGGGTTCTTCGCGTCGGCCTTGGCGCTCCAGGCGTCGACCATCTTGACGTCGCGGTCGAAGTCGAACGTCTGGTAGTCGTAATCCGGCTTCGGCGGGGTGTGCACGAGATACTTCATCGTGTTCTCGGCCAGGTTGAAGTCCGCCGGCTTGCCGCCCGGCTGCGCCGGGGGCAGGATCACGTTGGACCAGCCGGTGCCGGTGCCGCCGCCGAACGTGGGCATCACCGCCTCGCTGCCCGGCATGAAGCCAGGGAAGAACGGCTTGCCGTTGCTCACCGGGCCGCCATACACCTTCGCGATCGCCGACGCCTGGGCGGGCGTGAGGCAGCTCGCGTCGTCAGTGCCGGCGGTGCACGCCGGCACGTCCTTCGCCGGGTCGAACGTGCACTTGCGCGGGTCGTCGATCAGGCCGTCCTTGAGGCCGTCGATGGCGTCGCACTTCGCCATCACGCGGTCCGCTACCGTGGCCATCTTGGCGGCGGAGACCGGCGTGGCGGTGAGCGCCCGCTGGTTCCACATCGCCCCGATCGTGAAGCCGGTCTGATCGACCCAGGGCGCGTTGGCGAGGACGCCGTCGAAATCCTCGGGGAAGCGCTGGGCCTCGATCAGGCCCTGGCGGCCGCCGTTGGAGCACGAGTTCCAGTACGACTTCGACGCGGCTCGGCCGTAGTAGTCCTTGGTGATGTCCTTCGAGGTGACCGCCGTCAGGTGCACCGCGCGGTAGGCATAGTCGTCGGCCTTCTGCGGGTTGCTCATCGCGAACGAGCCGCCCGGTTCCTTGCGCGCGTCGTGGCCGGTGTTGGTCTGCGCGAACGCGAACCCGAGCTGCAGCGCCTGGTTGCGCTGCCCCACGCGGCCCGCGTCCTCGAGCGACTCGCCGGCGTGGCCGCCGTTGCCGATCATGTAGAAGCGGCCGTTCCACTTCGCGGGCAGGCTCACTTCGAAGGCGATCTCCGGCGACAGCACGCCGGTCACGCGGCAATGCGCCGGCGTCGCCGCGGCGGCCGGGACCATCGTGGCCGTGATCTGCGCGATGTCCTTCGCCTGGAAGCGGCCGAGCGCGTCGCACGCCTTGCGCGGCTCCAGGTCGGCCTTCGAGTAGTCCACGAGCGCGTTCTTCAGCTCCGCGAAGGCCTGGGCGCGCGCCGGAGCCGCCGTGGCGACGGTGAGAAGTGCGCCAAGCCCCGCGAACAGGACCGCCCGCGTGACATCCAATCCCGTGGTCCGAGCAGCTGCCATGGTGTCGTGCTCCTTACTTGAAGAGCGCCAGGTCGACCAGGTTGCCCATGGCCGTGTAGCCGGCGTCGTTCGGGTGGAGATGATCGCCCGAGTCGTAGGCGGGCAGGAACTTCGTCGGCGCCGCTGGGTCGCGGGTGGCCTTGTCGAAATCGATCACCCCGTCGTAGTCGCCGCTGGTGCGGATCCACTCGTTGAGCGCCGTTCGCTTGGCCTCGCCTTCCGGCGCGAAGTAGGCCGCGCCTTCGTATGGGGTGAGGGTGCCGCCGTAGATCTTCAGACCGCGCGCGTGGGCGCGGTGGATGAGCTGCTTGTGGGCGGCAATCAGATCCGCGGCGCTGGGCGCCGGGTTGTTGCGCGCCTGACCGATGTCGTTGATGCCTTCCATCACCACGACGTGCGTGACCCCGGTCTGCATCAGCACGTCCTTGTCGAAGCGGGCCAGCGCGCTGAGGCCGGCGCCGTCGCCGAGGACGCGGTTGCCGCTGATGCCCGCGTTCAGGACCGCCACGGCCGGAGTCTTCCGCGCCGCGAGACGCCGGGCCAGCACGTCCGGCCAGCGGTTGTTGGTGTCGGTGGTCGAGCGCGCGCCGTCCGTGATCGAGTCGCCGAAGGCGACGAGCCCGATGGTGTTGGCCGGCGCCATCACCTCGACGCGGGCGATGAGGAACCACGCGCCCGGGCGCAGCGCCGCCGGCAGCGTGGCCGTCCCGACGTGATTACCGGGCTCCGAGACGTAGTTCGTCTGCGACGCGCCGTTATGCGTGGTCACCGGCGACGGGCTGACGCCGAGGTCGCCCGGGATGAAGACGTCGATGGCCAGATCCGATAACGGGGGCAGCGCGAGATCGACCGGATCGCTGACGAGCGTCGCTCCGGCGAGAATCGAGGCCGTGGCCGCGCCACCGAACGTCAGCCGCTTCGACGACGACGCGACGATCGAGACATCTTTCTCGCGCAGGGCCAGGTTCGCGCCGCCGATCGCGATCGGTGCCGTGCCGAACGCATTGCTCAAGACGACGCGCACGCGGCCGCCACCGATGCTGGTGTGCACGACCTGACGAAGCGTCTGGTTGTTAACAACCAGACGCTTCGTCAGGTC
>Ga0207659_10000826_pt1 | contig 18345 bp, 22 predicted proteins | sample KBSM43metaG_FD_184330 | JGI IMG/M metagenome (GOLD analysis project Ga0207659, IMG submission 184330) | Miscanthus rhizosphere microbial communities from Kellogg Biological Station, Michigan, USA - KBS M4-3 metaG (SPAdes) (version 2) | ecosystem: Host-associated > Plants > Roots > Rhizosphere >...
GGAGGACTACTACAATTACCATCGCCCGCACGGAGCTCTTGGTGGCCAAACTCCGTACGAGCGACTGCTAGCAAAAACGAGGGCTGAAGAGTTACCGAAGCCCTGAGAACTTACATGTTGATAGTGGCTCCTCAGGCTGGACTCGAACCAGCAACCCTCCGGTTAACAGGCGAAACAAGACGCGTTAGCCGCACTTTGCGACGCGCTGCGTCCACGCGCCACACCGGGCATTCAGCTCGGTAAATTCCCGTGTAATCTCGCGTTCCGACTGTGTCAGTGTTTGCGCCCCGCTGCTGGCGGTTGTGGTCAGTAAAGGGCAAGAAAAGGGCAACGTTGACGGTCAGAGAGTGGTGGTTCGACGATGACGGATGTTCACTTGACGATCAGCACGCTTTCCAAGCGTGCCTGATCGACCGCTCCAGCATCTCTCCGTTTAGAATCAATCATTTGCGGACAGTCTGGGAGAGTCTAGCGCAAAACGCTCCTTCAAGTCCTCGCCGTCCGCTATGCAATTTGGAATCATCGGTTTACGGGCCTGCCGATCCGGCGTACTCGTGGAAATTGTGTCAGACATCGGAATGTCTCTCGCTCACTTCCGATTCGGTCAGCCACCCGACGGTTCAGATCCACCTAGTAGACGCTTCCGCAACTCGCTCCGTGCAGCGAGGCAGCCTGACGCAGTGGTTTGCTAAACGGAACTCCGCCTCTCGGACATCTTCGATTTCCTGCCTAAATTCTTCTCTCTCTTTCAGTTCCGCGATACGAGCGAGTTGGCAGCAGTTGGTCCTGAAGGGGCTGTCTTGGTGCCTCGCAGGGACAATCGTAGGGACAGTTTTAGTACCCGAGGTGCAGCGCCGGTGCGTGCTCCTTTCGGCGATGTTGTAGGCACAAGCGCGCTGATGGTTTCGGGAGGGTTCCGCTGCCGACTGACGCGAACTGTGTCATCGCCGGCCGCTTCGCCGCAAATGCAGGCCCCGGGCAAGAGTCCGCACCACTCCCGGGTGAGTTCACGCTACTCGGGATGCGGCCGTACAAGAGGGCGAATCAGAACGACGTCAGCGATGATCAGAACGACGATGGCCGCGATCGCTGTCGCGATCAGCGGAAGCTGCGGAGTGGCATATCGGTCGAGACTCCCGCTCTCGCCAAGCGCTTGAACGACACCGCGGACGGCGAATGCGTTGTGCAGAACAATGGTGCTGTAGAGGTCGCCGCCAAGAAAGAAGAAGACTCCGGTTGCCAGACCAACGCCGGACAGCAACCACACCATCGCCGGGGTGTTGAACGGCGGACTGTGGGCGAAGTGATAGACGCCGAAGACGAGCGCAGCGGAGACGGCAGCAAAGCCGGCGAACACCACACCCGGCCCAAGGGCGTTGCGGAGAACGGCACCGAACAGGGCCCAGCAGACGACGACTTCGGCGATCGAAACGACGAGCACTTGGGCGGACGCGTTAGCCAGAATGACCGGATCCCAGGTGGGGAGTTCCTGGCCAATCAAGAACAGTCCCGCGAGCAGAGCCGCCACGGGGATCAGGACAAGAATCCGGCTGCGATCTACGATGCCGTATGTTGTCAAACGCGGGAGCTCCGCCCACCGGGATACCGCACGAATGATTAGGGCGGCCCCGACAGTGCCGATGAGTACGTTCGCGACGACGGTATAAACGAAGCGGCTGGTGGCGTCTGGCTTCAGAAAAGTGCCCACGCGCGCCTCGAGCAGATACGTCGCCAGCATCCAGACAGCGAAGAGCCCAATCGCCGAGGCGACCGCCTGTGTTCTCGTCATTGTCGGTAAATCACCGCTGGTGCGTCCCTGCGCCGACGTAGTCGACCCAACGGATCCAGGTCGTCATCTTCGTGCCCTTTCGTGCCGAACGTTCGAGGCTGCCGGGGTCGAGCTACGAGCGCGTACCCGCGACGACCTGGTGCGCGTTGGACCGCCACGGCATCAACTCGATGTCGCTACTCCCCTGAGCGTCCTACTTGCGCGTCCGCCTAGAAGCCACGGCATGAGCGCGAACGCGCACAGACTCAGGTAGTATCCGGTCCCGGATACCGGATCGCGACCTAAGAACACATCTGTCGGTGTCAGGCCCAGGACAATCACTCCGAGAATCAGTTCTGCCAGGAGGAGGAGCACGAGTGCCATGACGCCGACGATGAGCCGTGAATATCGATCGCGACCGGCTAGAAAGCGGCGATTGACCGAACGTGCCGTGACAACGATCACCGCGAGCATCAAAGGGATTTCCGCGAGTTCTGCGACCCTGACGCCGACCATCGGCACGAACCACATCACCCTGACGGTCCCGAACACGAAGCCGGCGCCAAAGACCATCGCGAAATAGGCTGCCGACGACGTGAGGCATTTCATGATGACGTCCAAGTCATCTGTCGCCGCGTGAAGGCGCACACTCATGACCCCTCACGGTCCGCACGGACGCGGTCGTTGCGCACGAGATACCGGCCATCGAAACGTATGGGCATCGGCTCGCCACTCAAGGGCGCGATGGTCGAACCTGGCCGCTGCGCATGGATATGTAAGTGTGGCTCTCCCGTATTGCCGCTGTTGCCGACCAGACCGAGTACGTATCCGGATTCCGTGACTTGGCCCACGTGTACGGCGACACTGCCCCGCTGCATATGGCCCAGGACGATCCATGCTCCTCCGCATTCGAGAATGACGTGATTGCCGACCATGTGCGAACGATCGGCTTGGGGCGGGGACATGTCAGCCGCGCCGTCTTCCGCGAACACGACTCGCCCCTGACACGGCGCCAGGATCGGATCGCCATAGATGAAATACGCCGCCGGATCGGGTGGAAGAAACCCTTGGACGCGAAGACCGACGCGGTTAATGCGCACGAGGTCCACGCCGTAACTCTGCCCGCGGTACGGCGCGAATCGCTCCCCTTCGAGCGTGCTCAGATGCGCGTTGATCAGCGCCTCGCTGCCGCCGTTCACGACGAGGTACGTGCCGCTTCGGAGGGGAAAAGCCAGTTCGATGGGCTCGAATGGGGGCCGCCGCCCCGCAAAAGCCAAACCGATGATGCCGATGAGGAGCGCGGCGAGCGCGCCGATCAACACTGTCACCACGAGCTCCCAGACGGCCCGCGGCCGTGGCGTGCGGTCATCACCAGCCCATAGTCGGCGTGCGATCGCCCACACAACCACCGCCCCGTAGGAGAACGGAAGCCACCAAGGGACCACCAGCCAGAGGCCGGCGACTCCGATGGCTACGACGTACGTCGCAACGAGCGCGACGACCACGATGGAGCGCGCCCTCGTCGCGTGAGATCCGAAGGCCAGCCACGCCAACAGTGTCACAGGGACAACGACCTGCGACACGAGCGGCAGCCATAGGGAGAACCATTCCATCGTCGGTTGTTCGGCGCCGCGCCCCCGCCTGCCCCAGCTAGTTAAAGTCAATGAAGGACCAGTCGCCATCCGCGCGGACCGTGCGGCCCGTGGGTGTTTGCGTTCCGATGAGAGCGCTAGGAGTCCGGCGCTCGAAGCTCCTGCGCGATCCCCTTGGCCCACGCGTCGATGTCAGGCCACTGGCGGTTGTCGCCCGCGTGCCCGCCGAGGGCTTTGAACATGAGCCGCCCCCATGCGGGCCAGTGATCGAGATCAATGACTCCCGCAAAGACGCGATAGTCGCGGGGGTGAAGCGTGTCTTCGAACTCGCTGATCTCTTTCGGCTCCTTCTTGATTAATCCGCCGACAATGGGGTGTCGATCCCCGAACGATCCCACGCTGAACAACCACACGGGTTTGCGCGCCAGGGCGGCAGCGTGTCGGCGCATGAATTCGGTCGCTTCTGCCATCCACGATCCGTCGTACACTCCGCTGCCGAAGACCACCGCATCATACGGTTCAAGGTCCCCGATCTCGTCGACGGATCGAACGTCGACGTCGTTGCCGTCTGTGCGAACCGCGCTCGCAATCCGGTTGGCGATGTCCCGTGTCGAACCGAACCGGCTTGCGTAGCCGATGAGCACCCGCCTCGTCTTAACCACCACGCTTATGCCGCCGCTCCTGGACAGTTGTCATGCGCCCTATTCTCTGATGCGATTGATGCCGGCGTGGCCCCAAGTCGCCGGAATGTAGATCGTGCGCGACGAATCCGGGGAACCCGGTCGCCGACACCCATCACGCAGCTCTTGGCGCGCTGACGACGACCGAACGCCGGCAGTCGCTTGTCGGCGGATGAATCAGATCCGTTGGCAGCGACCGCGTCGCCGCGGCTAGCCCCGATCTTTATGGAGCCTAACAGGCCGATGCCGGGGGGCGCTGTGCGGTTCAGGACATCCTGCCCCACCAGCATCTCGAGCGCATTCGACCGGTGTTGCGGGGCGCAACTCAGGGCATTGGACTCGTCGTCACGTTTGCACCTGCGCGGTGTGCAAAAGGAGACAGCGGATTCTGTAACGTGCCGCGCACTCTTCTACGAGAGGCCGCTGCTGTCGAGGGCGCATTCCGCCCGTCGAAGACGGCTGCGCCGTAGTGGGGTGTCATGGGTCAAGACGTGGGCGTGTGGATCGATCACAAGAAGGCCATCATCGTGTCGATTGCGGCGGGTGAAGTCACCACCAGGACGCTGACATCCGATGTCGAGGCGCACCCGCATTACTCAGGCTCTCAGGAGGGCGGCGGGGAGAAGAAGTACGAAGAGCGCCACAACCAGGACCTTGACCGGTACTACGACGATGTCATCGGTCAGCTCGGCAAGCCGGACGCCGTTCTGCTCTTTGGGCCAGGTGAAGCGAAGCTGCAACTCAAGGCGCGTCTCGGTCGCTCCAAGATGTCCTCGGAGAGCATCGTTGCGGTTGAGAGCACGGACAAGCTGACGGATCCGCAGATTGTGGCGAAAGTGAAGGAACACTACGGAATCGCTCGCTGAACCGGCCAGCGTTGATCCTCGATTCGGAAGGTAAGCCCTTAACGCGGCCCCTGTCATGCACACTTGTGTTCGGTAATCTCGTGGCTGGATCACGCACGCTTCGCGCAGCGGCTGCCCTGACCATCATCGCGGTCTTGTCCGTGGTATGGGTCGTCCACCGCACCATCCAGCGATCTCAAGCCTCCAACGAACGCGTCGCTCACACGCAAAAGGTGCTGACCGCGATCGAGAGCGTGCTCGCGACGATCGTTGACGCGGACACTGCAGTGCACAGAAGCGTGCCGCTGGTCCGAGACCGCACGGCGCTCGGTCAGACTGAGCGCGCCGTTGAGAGAGACATCGGTCGGCTCGCCACATTGACGCTTGACAGTCCGAATCAACAGGCGCGGGTGGCGCAACTTCGCCAAGGCGCGGCAGCAGTGCTCGCCGCACTTCGTACGGTGGTCGAGACGACGCAGGGGCTCGTCCCATCATTCCAGCGGATGCCGAGGCACAACAAGCAGGGATGGACAGCGCCCGACGCACGCTGCAAGCGATGCGCGTCGAAGAGAACCGTCTGCTGGCCGACCGCGTGCAAGTGGATCAGGCCGCGGTGCGCCGCCTTCAATTCGTCTCGGTTACCCTCGCGGTGGCAGCCTCCGGATTCCTTGCCTCGATCTTCTGGCTCATCGCCCGCAACACCCGTCGCCAACGGCAGGGGGCCGACACGCTGCGCCAGGCGAACGAGAACTTGGAAGCACAAGTGGACGCGAGTGCCGCGGATCTCCGTGACTCGAATGCGCGGCTGCAATCGATCATCGATTCCGCGGTCGATGGCATCATCGTCATCGACAGCCACGGACGAATCGAAGCGTTCAACCGCGGGGCGGAGCGGCTATTTGGCTACCCGGAGCCCGAAGTGTTGGGTCGTAACGTCAAGATGCTGATGCCGTCGCCGTATCACGACGAGCACGACGGGTATCTCGATCGCTATCTCCACACGGGCGCTGCCACGATCATCGGGACCGGCCGCGAGGTGACCGGGCGTCGACGCGATGGCAGCACGTTCCCGCTCCACCTGTCGGTCGGCGAGATGTCGATCAAGGGCGAACGCAAGTTCACGGGCATGCTGCACGACCTCACCCGGCGCGTGCGGCTCGAGGACGAGTTGCGCACCAGCGAGGCGCGATGGCGGTCGGTCATCGATTCCGCCGTGGACGGCATCGTCGTGATCGATGCGCACGGCCGGATCGAAGCCTTCAATCCGGCAGCGGTCCGACTGTTCGGCTACGAGGAGCATGAGGTCGTCGGCCGCAACGTCAACATGTTGATGCCGTCGCCCTACCACGAAGAGCACGACACATATCTGGCACGCCATCTCGCGACCGGCGTTCAGAAGATCATCGGGACGGGCCGCGAGGTCACAGGTCTGCGTCGCGACGGCACCACGTTTCCGCTGCACTTGTCGGTCGGGAAAATGACCGTCGCCGGAGAGCCACGATTCACCGGGATTCTGCACGATCTGAGCGCGCGTGTCCGGATCGAGAAGCAACTGCGCGAACAGACGTCGCTGGCGAAGCTCGGGGAGATGGCGGCCGTGATTGCCCACGAAGTGAAGAACCCCCTGGCCGGCGTGCGTGGCGCGATTCAGATCATAGGGACGCGTCTGCCGAAGGACGGTAAGGATGCCCGCATCGTCACGGAGATCGTCGCGCGGATCGACACGCTCAATGAGTTGATGAAGGATCTGTTGCTGTTCGCCCGTCCGCCGCAGCCGAAGCTGGCCGTCGTGGACGTGGGAGCTTTGGTGACGACCACGGCGAACCTTCTCCGTGGCGATCCGGCGTTCGAACAGGTGGAGGTCAGGGTTGACGGAGACCCGGCGAGCGCGCTCGGAGATGCCGAGCTCCTCAAGATTGTGTTTGTGAATCTCCTGGTGAATGCCGCGCACGCCATGCAGGGACGCGGAACGATCCACGTGTCGCTGGCCTCGATCGCTGATATGTGTCAGATGGCATTTGCCGACGAGGGTCCGGGCATTCCTGCGGACGTGTTGGAGAAGATCTTCACGCCGTTCTTCACCACCAAAGTGCGCGGATCCGGTCTGGGCCTACCAACCGTCAGGCGCCTTATCGAAGCGCACCACGGCACGATCAGCATCGCGTGTCCGTCCGCTGGTGGAACGGTCGTGACCGTTCAACTGCCTGGCGAACGCCTGGCCGTGACCATGTAGGTGTCTCTAGTTGTGCGCCCACCACCTTGGACCCGTTCTTGAAGACACCTGGGTCGTCGGTCGTCTTCCCGTGGCTTTTGCAGGGGTATTGAGGTTTCCTCGCGGTACCACGAGCCAGTGTGCGTGATTTTCCCTTATGGCAGGAATTTCTCCTCGTTTGCGCGTGCTGGTGGTCGAGGATGAGTTGCTCATTCGGTGGTCGATTGCTGAGACCCTCGGTCACGCCGGGCACACCGTGATTGAAGCGGAAGACGGAGCCGCGGCGGTTCGAGCGTTGACGAATTCCCCCGAGGCGGTTGACGTGGTGATGCTCGACTACCGGCTTCCTGATTCCAATGACCTGACCCTGCTGGCGGCCATTCGGCGGCTGTCGCCTCGCAGCGGAGTCATCCTGATGACGGCCCATGGCACACCGGCGGTCACAAAAGGCGCGCTCGACTTAGGCGCGTACCAAGTGATGCACAAGCCATTCGAACTTCACGATCTCGAGCCGCTGCTGCTCCAGGCCTTTGCCTCGAGCCGTCCCTGAGCATGCCGGAGTGGTTGTGACCTGCTAGTGAGCGGTTCGTTCGCGGCGAGGCCAGGTTTCTCCGGCGAACTCACACGGGCGCGTATGTGAAGGCGTAACAGGCGTGAGATGAAGGAGGGCGCACATGAGAGTCCGAGAACTGATGACCAGCGAGGTCAGAACCTGTCGAGCGGAGACGAGTCTGGCCGAAGCGGTCAGAGAGATGTGGGAAGGCGATTGCGGAGCCCTGCCCGTTGTGAACGACGAAGGCCGCGTCATCGGCATGATCACCGACCGTGACATCTGCATCGCTCTCGCGACGAGAGGCCGCTCCGCCGATCGCGTCGCGGTTCGCGAAGTGGCTCAAGGTCGCGTCCATACCTGCCTGCGAGACGATGACGCGACCGTCGCCCTGCAGACGATGAAAGCGCACAAAATCCGACGGCTGCCGGTCGTTGATGCCGAGGGACACGTTCAGGGGATCCTGTCGCTGAACGATGTCGTGACGCATGCGGGATCGGCCTCACCCATCGAGGTCGTGAACACACTGGCAAGCATCTGCGAGCACCGACGTCCAACTGCCATCGCTGGCGCGGCTTAGCGACGTCAGCATCGAGAATCGCAACAAGACGGTCGTAGAAACGGAGAACCTTATGATTGACACAGACCTGAAGCAGCACGTGGAGAACGCGCTCGACTGGGACCCGAGCGTGGATGCAAAAGACATCGGCGTCTCGGCCGATCAGGGCGTGGTGACGCTTCGCGGCAACGTCTGCTCCTACTCGGAGAAACTCGGCGCCGAGCGCGTGGCCCTGCGGGTATACGGCGTCAAGGCGGTGGCCAACGATCTGACCGTGCATGTGGCGAACGCCTATCAGCGCACCGACACCGAGATCGCCCAAGCGGCGGTGTCGGCTCTCAAATGGCATTCCGTCGTGCCGGACGACCGCGTGACGGTGACCGTCAAGGACGGGTGGATCACATTGGCGGGCGCCCTCGATTGGCAGTATCAGAAGGACGCCGCGGCCCGAGGAGTTCGCGAGCTCACGGGTGTGAAAGGCGTCACGAACGATATTCGCGTCAAGCCGACCGTCAAAACCGCTGACGTAAGGGACAAGATCGAAGCCGCCTTCAGACGGAGCGCGGAGATCGACGCGCGGCGGGTCAACGTCACCGCCCAGGATGGCAAGGTCATCCTCAGCGGCAACGTGCACTCGTGGGCCGAGCGCCAGGAAGCGGAGCGGGCCGCTTGGGCAGCGCCCGGCGTCAGTCAGGTCGACGACCGCCTCACCGTGGTTCCGTAAGGATCGCGGACTGAGCACGCTCACAACATTTCAGCTTTTCAGAGAAGGAGCCGCCATGGAACTCGCCAGATGGAATCCGTTTCGTGAACTCGAAGACATGCAGGGTCGCCTCAATCGATTGTTCGGCGAGCCGTCGTTCGCGCGCACGGGGGAGAACGGCATGTCCTTTTCCGGCTGGTCGCCCGCCGTCGACGTCCAGGAGACGGACAAGGAGTACCTGATTAAAGCCGACCTGCCCGACGTGAAGAAAGAGGACGTCAAGGTGGAACTGCTGGACGGCACGCTGACGATTGAAGGCGAGCGTCAGCAGGAGAAAGAGGAGAAAGGGAAGACGTTCCACAAGATCGAACGCGAATACGGCAAGTTCCTGCGCCGCTTCGCGATGCCGAGCGAAGTGGACGCGAGCAAAGTGCAGGCGGACTTCAAGAACGGCGTCCTGAACGTGCACTTGCCGAAGTCCGCCACGGCTAAGCCCAAGGCGATCGACGTCAAGGTGAGTTAGTCGCGGAGAAGCGGCCAATGTCGTTCATGTAGACGGAGAAGGATCCATGGCAAACATAGCGGTGACTCAGAAAGACTCCATCGTCGATCAGCTCGAGTCACGCCAGTGGACGTCAAAGCTGCGTGGACGGCATGCCATCAACTCGCGGTGTTGAATGGGACGATCGAGCGCGTCTCGCGGACGCGGTCGGTCTTCCCATTCGCGACGGCGCTCTTGACGGCCAGGGGCACGAAGAAGAAGGACCAGTAGTCGATGGACCGGTCCACAGTCATGGAGGCGGTCGCGTGCGTTGCAATGGAGGGGCACTGGTGACAACCGCGGGCAAAGTGGTGCTCGGGATGATGGGGCGTCTGCGGCCAAAACCTGCAACCGGAGACAGTGCATCGACGATCGCCCTGCCACAGGTGGACCCGCACGGCGGCATGCCCTTGATGGAGGCCTTGGCAGCCCGGCGGTCGTCGCGCGAGTTCGCGCCGGATCCTCTCCCACTGCCACAGCTTGCAGGCGTGTTGTGGGCTGCGTACGGTGTCAATCGGCCGGAGGGCGGGCGCACGGCACCCACAGCCATCAACGCGCAGGAGATTGATGTGTTCGCCGCGTTGCCAACCGGCGCGTTTCTGTACGATGCGGCCAAGAACGCCCTCACGCTCGTGGCGGCGACAGATGTGCGGCGAGTGACCGGCTATCAGGATTTCGTTGATGAGGCCCCACTCGACCTGGTCTATGTGGCGGACCATACGCGCATGCGGATGGTACCGGCCGGCCAGCGCGACTCGTACTCTTCGGCTGCGGCCGGCGCCATCTGCCAGAACGTGTACCTCTATGCTGCCGCAAACGGTCTGGCGACGGTGATCCGCGCCTGGATCGACCGTGATGCGATCGCAGAGGCCCTTGGTCTGTCACACGATCAGCAGGTGCTGTTCTCACAAACCGTCGGCTATCCAAAGAGATAGCGTGGACCATGCCGGCGAGTTCGTGATCCAACTCGCCGTCGGGTCGCACGTCGATCCCTGTCACGGCGTATCGGATTCTGCTCCGCTTGTCACGAGTCGACGATCACGAGTCCAATCACGGCGCCGGCAACCAGCCCCTTCAACCAGCCACCGATAAACCAGCCCCATGCCACGGGAGACGGAATCGGCATGTGAATGAAGGTGCCCAACCCGACCGAGATACCGAGGGCGAGGCCAACAAAAGCCCCTAACCCGAGACCGGCGGCGAGCGACTTCGGCCTCACCAGCCATGTGTAGATACCGATGAAGACACCGATCAAGACGAGCGTCGCTGTGTAGATGAGAGGCACATTCATCTGATCAAATGGTCGCCACAGATTCGTGGTGGCTTCGTAGAAGGGTGCCAGGAAGATCCGGTGAATGAGCAGATCGAGCAGCATCCACGCGACAAGAATCGTGAAGCCCGCAAGAAGTGAACGCTTCATGCGACCGATTCACGCCTCGAGCGGGCTGACCTTGGCCACGCCTACCACGTAGTTCTTGCCGTAGTGCCGCGCGCACTTTGGACACGTCGTATAGAAGAAGTACATCGTGTCGAGGTGTTTGCCTCGCTCTTTCACGAACGCCGCCATTGTCGCGGCCCATGTCGGTGCCTCCTTATAGGGGCCTTCGAACACATGCGTCAGGAAATCGCCGCTCAGACGCACCATGTCGGCGCCGGGCACCTCCTTGTCGACGGCAAACAGATGCTCGGCGTGCCAGGCCGAATCGTCGTGGCTCAGTACCAGCAGTCCGCCGCCGGCGGCATGCGCGGTCTCAATGGCGGCAATCGTCCGGGCGAACACCGAGCCCATGTTGAGCGGCATGTGAAACGCGCTGACCGTCGAGGCTCTGACGAAGAGCTTTTTGTCGAAGTGGAGTTCCTGGTCCTGCCAAGGCCCCGGCCTGAAACGGGGGCAGCAGTTGGTCTCGTTGTCGGACGCGTCGAACGCCGGGGTCTGATTAGGTAGCATTGCGAGCCTCAATTCGTATTCGTGCCCGTACACCGCGATTAGAAAACGACCACACGACTGGCAGTCTATTGAGCGCGCTGGCCCAGGGTCCGCATCCTCACGAGCCACTGTTCCCGCTTGCGTGGGTCAGGCGCCTCCACCAGACCGATCAGGCTCTCACGGATCGGACGGATGCCACCGAGTCGCAGCGTGTTTTTCTCCGGATGCGGATGGAAGTACCAGCAGTAGACAAACGCCGGCATCTGCATCGTGGCGATCACACGGCCGGACTTGCCCGTCAATGCCTTGCGTTGCAAGAAGTAGGACGAGAAGCCCAGCCGCTCGCCTGGCTTGGCGTCCGGGAAGATGAACATAGACCGAAATGTCTGTTCGAGAAATCCCTTCAGTAGCGCTGGCATCGCTCCGTTCCGCACGGGATAGATCACCACAATGTGATCGGAGCGAGTCAACACTGCTTGTGCCTCTCGAATGGCGTCGGGCACCGACCCGTGCTCCGCATCGTCTCGACTGCGCAAGAACGGGAATTCAAGGTGTGCGATGTCAATCATCTCGACCGCATGCCCGGCTTCGCGCGCGCCTGTCGCGTAGGCGTCCGCGAGCGCGTGGCAGTAATGGCGACCCTGCGGATCCGGGTGCCCCTGAATGACAGCGACGTGCTTGAGGTGTGATGCCATAGGAGTCCGTCAGCGAAACGCCGCTGGAAACATCATCGCGGTCGCGAGCAGAATCACACTGACGACGGCACCGATGGCGCCCTCTTGAAAGAGCAGCTGGGTCTGTCCATCCCAGAAGACCGCAAAGGCGGCGACGCCCAAGGCAGCGCCAGTGATGGCGAGCGGACGCCACGATCCGGGAACCGACGGGGCAAATCCAATAGCGAGCGAGCAGGCGATTGTCGCGATGCCCGCGATGACATGCAGGCCGACGACGAGCGTCGTCAGTCGGTCACCCGTCAGGGTGCTTCCGAGAAGCCATGAGCTTCCTCGCCATTCCTTGATCGGGCCAGGTAAGACTGATCCGATTCGGATGTAGATGAATCCGTGGCAGAACACGACGAAGGCGATCACCACCCGGACCCAGAGCGTCATGAAACGCTCGCCTCCTTTGCGAGGGCTCGTGACGTCACAGGGGCCTCACGCGTCCGGACCATGAGCACGCTGACCACCAGGAACCAGATGAGGGGCGGGAAGTTGGCGATGACCGCCGGGCCCCAGCCACCGGCGTTGTAGAAGCCACTGTAGTCGACCGGTCCGCCGTACATCGCCGGCACACATGCGGCGCAGAGCACCGCGGCGACATACGCCAGCCACCCCGTCCAGCGTGGCAACACCCCGCTCGCACACGTGGCGTAGCCCGCGGCAGCCATGAACAGCCCAGTGAAGGTGAAAACGATGGATCCGTTGTAAATGAGGAGCGTTCCCTGGACGAGCGCTCTCACCACAGAAGGATCGGCCGAACCGCCCAGGGTGTCGAGGACGGCACCGCCTTCGAGTCCGTCGGCAACCAGCGTCGTCGCCAACCAGACGACCATGGTTCCAAAGGCCAGCGTTCCGACCCACTCACACTCCGCGCGCGCCTGCCGGATCAGATCAGATGCCGCAAGCCCGCCGCAAACACCATCATCGTGACAAAAAGGCCTTGATCCATCAGGATTCGTGTGAACGCCACGTTCTTGATGCTGAGCAGGCGCTCGGCGAACGCCTCGCCGTCGTAGACCGGGGGCACACTGCCGATCATCGTCCACAGGGGGAACTGGCCCAGCCACAGGGCGACGGTCGCCAGCCCGCACCAGCCCGTCAGGGGCTGACGTTCGCATCGGTCATAGATGCACCGTCTCCCCCAGCGGCGGCGGCATGCGGTCGGCTGCGGTGTGAGCACTCTCGTGCGCGCGGCGCTCGGCTTCCGCTTTCAAAGGCCCGAGCGAGATCCATCGAATCACGATGATGCCCGGCGACAGGAAGGACCAGTACCGCCGGAACTTTGCGCGCGCGGCGGGGTCGGTGGTCATGACACGCGTTTCCGTGCGGAAGATCGATTCAGCCGCACCCACCGGATCCGCGCGAAGCGTCCACACGATCTTTACGTAGTCAGGCTCACTGAACGCCAGAAACTCGTCGGGCGGCAGCGCCCGGAATGTGGGGTTTGCTTCCCATGGTTTCGTGACGCCGCCCACCGCAATCTCGCGTCCGGGAACTTCTGCGAGCACGCCCCATCCCAGAGATCGGACTTCCGCCAGGAGTCCCGTTGGCCGCGGCCGGTCATCAGGCTTGGCCCCGAGGATCAGCTCGCGTCCTCTGATAATCGCGCGCACAAACGGCAAGTGAAGCAGATCCATGTCCTGCGCGGCGGCGAGCGCAACCGCGGCCGGTGCATCGATGCGAACGTGGTGGCGCTCGACGACTTCGTACGCCGGCATGAACCGATCGAGCAGATCGTCCTCTTCCTCGGGAGTCGGACGCGGCGGGTGCCCATAGCGATACCACGTGACGCCGACGTAGGTCGCGTACGCCGTGCCGGCGAGTCCGATGCCGGCCGCCACCCATCGGGCGCCCAATCCGACTCGTCGGTGCTTATTCACAGCGTTTCCCCAGTTGTCAGTACTGAATGAGGCATCGGATTACAGCATCCCGCCGCCATTGATCACGGTCGGACGCGAGACCGCTGAGTCGATCATGCGCTCCACTCTGGTTGCGACCTGGCGCGCGAGCGCCTGACACCGTGCCACGCCGTCCGTGTCGATGTACTGGTTCACTCCCGCGGTCGTCGAGAAGTCACAGCCCGTGATGCCGCGGCATAGGGTGCTGCCGAATGCGCCGGTGAACCACGTCGCCAACTGGTGGCCGAGGTTCATAGTCCGGTTGAACTTGTTCACGTCGTCAGCAAACGCGTCACCGCCAGCGGCCATCTTGCCGACCATGCGCAGCACACGTAGGCGACTGCGTTCGATCTGACCGAGCGCGACGCCGAGCGCCATCACTCCGGCCGTCAAGGCACTGCACGTCATGCCCGTCAGCACCGTTCCGCCGATGAAGGGGGCCGTGGCGTCAAGCAGATCATCCTGGCTCACGTGATTCGTGTGGCGCACCTGCTGCACGACCGCATGGGCGCAGTGGAACTCCTTCTCGACGAACTGAGCGTACAGTCGACGGTACGCGTCTCGGCTCGCCGCGGGAATCACATGGGCGCAGTCGCTTGACAGCGTTTGCGCGCAGAGTTCGGGCGCGTGACGAACCGCGCCGACGCATCGCAACGGCAACCTGTCGGTGCCGCGAATCTCACGGCAGAGGGTGGTGCCGTGGCGACCTGCGAAGCGCTGCAGAAGGTCATGCCCCTTGTCGATGAACGGAGGCAGCCCGTGGTGCATCGGGTCACGCGCATGCCGAAGGCCGATAAGGAGCAAGGGTGAGGTGACGCCGCCGCACTCGGCGCCCGTGTTGCCGATGCCGCCCGGCAATCCCGCGGTGAGCTTCACGAGCCACTCGGCCTCTGTGCCTGAGGCGTCCAAGATGGTCTGCATGACGGTGGGCGCGCAGTGGCCCATCCTCAACAGGTCCGACACACTTCGGCGACGGAGCGTACGCGTCGAGACCCTCGTCAAGTCACTCACGAGGGTCAGAGGAATCGTCGGCGAGGACACCGAAGGCGCCTTGGTCGACTCCGGGTTGGCCATCGCCCGTGCGGCCTTCGACGCCCGCTCAGAACTGGCGACCGAGGGCATACGCTTTCTCCAAGTAGTCCCGCCGCGTGGCGTCGTCCGCGCCGTGCACGGCATAGAAGTACTCGCGCTCGACGTGCTTGATTCCCGGATACGTCAGCGTGAACTCGTCAATCACCACGCGCATGGCCTCGCGGAGGCCCGCGTCATAGGAGCGTTCGTCGAAGATGGTTGTCTGGATGATCAGGGCCTTCGCGTGCGTGAGCTTCGGCTGACGGCCGTTGATGTCGCCACGCCACGCCTCCGGCGTGAGATCGTAGGCAAACCCCGGCGTCCACACGCGATCGAGCCACCCCTTGAGCATTGCGGGAAAGCTCAGGAAGTGCACGGGTGCGATGAACGCCAACGCCTCAGCCCGCGCGACCTTCTGCTGCTGCACCAGCACGTCCTTCGGCCGATAGCGCTCGCGCAGCAGCCGGATGATGCCGCGCGCATCCCGATCACCGATCAGGCGTTTCAGCGCGAAGCGTTTCAGCGGCCCACAAGCCTCTCCAAGAAGCGACTCGCGCAACCGCATGCGGTCGAGCATGTCATCCGGGATCGTTTCGGTCAGCCAACTCGGGGTGTCGCGTGGGCGAATGACCGGATCGAAGCTGATCGCGTAAAGATCCACGATCTCGTTCGTATGCCCCGCCTCTCGGAGACCGGCGTCGAAACGCTCGAGAACGGCGTGGCAGAACGACCGCGAACCCGGATGCGCGAAGACCGTCAACACCTTCATGGGTGACCTCCGGCTGTGGCGGTCACGTGGTCTTCGTCAGAAGGGGCTTGGCCACTAGGCTCGCGCCGATGATGAGGAGACAAATCGCCAGCACCGGCAGGTCCGTGCGCCAGATCCGGCTGAGCGCGGCAAGGAGCGCGGCGAAGCCGAGCACGAGGGAGAAGGCACTGACCGAGATGTGGTTCACGTAGCGGACGACATTGACCCCAAGCAGAATCGCCGCAACGCCGACGAGCCAGGCGCCCTCCGGCACGCGCTCGGCGGGCACCAGCCAGATCATCCCCGTTAGCATCAGCAAGAGCCCCCAGCCGATGTCGTGGAGCCTGCGGTCAAACGGCCCGTTGGTCGCGTTGACTGGAACGCTTCTCAGCCCTGTGGTCATATCAGCCTTCTCTTCCGTACGTCGCACCTTGACCCGAAATCCGGGAAATCCGCCACCACGCGTGGACTTTTTCGCGGACCGTTCGAACACCCGAGGCGCATCGGCTGATCGATCGACAGCCGCGTTGACTACTGAGCGTGACTGAGCATTACCCGTGCCGCTCAGTGTCGGCGGGCCTGCAACGGAAGGGCGTCGATTCGTGCGGAGTCGTGAAGTCCGTTCAGATCGCCGTCAAGTGGCGTCGGTCATCGGCAGCGTGCTGGCCTACTAACCTTAGTTGGGGTGTTCCACGACCGCTTCGCGACGAGGTGGGCGCAGGATCTTTCAGGCGTCGCGGGTTGCCAGCCTGACCCTCCACCTTCAGGTTCACGCCGCCCGCTTCCGAAGTGGTTGCTGCGTGAAATGCGCGTGGTCGGCAACGGCCACCGCCGCAACGACAACCCACAGCGCGGCAGCGAATGCTCCGCTATACGTCAAGAAGGGCAGCCCTGTCGTCGGAGGCGCGAGGACGAAGAGGGTGCTGAAGATGTAGCTCGCGTGCATGAGGATGGCCACGAGCAGGCTCCCGGTGCGCTCGTAGACCCACACCATGAGCACCCGATAGGCTGTCAGGGTCGCGACCGCAGAGAGGAAGAACAGCGGCAGGAAGAGGGCCAGAGGCAGCGTTTCGGAGGAAGTGGCGCCCACCCACAACATCTGAAGGAGGTGCCACGCCACCCACAACGGCCCGACGATGACTCCGATGGCAAAGGCGCTGTGCCGCACCAGCAGCCTGGGGATGGCGAACCCCGTCCAGCCCAGTTCCTCCGCAAAGCCCCCGGCCAATCCGATCGCGATCCCGGACGCCAGAAGGGCGGCCTTGTCGTCCGAGGTGACGATGGCGGGGAGAAACACCGGTGAGACTCGCGAGAGCGCCAGAAGTACCGCGATCTCGAGGATTGGGGCGGTCAAGAGCGCGACCGCGTACCAGCGCCCACCCACGCGCCACTTCAGCAACCGCGAGAGCAGCTCGCGAAGGCCGGCCGTTCCTGAGACGAGAACGGTCATCAGGAGGCCCGCAATAGGCGGGCCTGCAAGCATCACCTGGACCGCGACCAGGAAGGCGGGGTCGGTTCGCCAGCTGGTGCCCGCGAAGAGGCCAGAACCGCCCGCCAGGAGGAATCCGCCCCAGGAGATCGCGAAGGTGAGAGTGAAGTAGGTCAGTACCGGTTGCCGCCTGATGAACGCCGTCCTGGTTGTCATGAGGTGTTCCCTTTGTCGGGCCAACCAATGACGAAGGTCACCCGACGGAGGCGTCTCGAGTTGTGTCAACTTATCCAGTTGTCGTGGAGCGATGGCGCCGTGTGCGCGTAGCAGGATGGCCAGTATCACGCCCCAGAGCAGGTATCCGAAGATGGTGATCCGCTCCCACACCCCCATCCACGGCGTCGGCTGGTTGGCCACCATCCGGGGAACCTCCAAGCCGGTTAGGATGGCGAACGCGAGGCACACCAGGAGTGTCCCGATCGAGTAGCGGCGGAACCACGTGCCGAAGGCCATCGCCCCGAACCCCATGGCCACCAGAAAGGAGACGACACCCACATAGGTGAGCACCCCGTGCATGGGATCGTTCGACGTGGCCGCGACCCCGCGCTGATGCATCGGGAAGAAGAGCTGCACCACCACGCCTTCGATTTCCTTCCCGATCAGCCCGGCTGCCGCGATGCGCAGGGCGAGCGAGCGACCCGCGGAGAGCCAGACGCCCACGCCGAAGGCAATCCACAGCAGGCTGTACGCGACCAACAGTGGATCGACGAGTGCTTTCGACGGCGCGTCGATCGCGAACAGCTCGCTGACCGTGTGCGAGGTAAAGTGGTAGCCCGGGTAGCGCATCGCCCCGAGGATGGTCGCAGTGACGTAGAGCAGCGAAGCCACGATCCCGCACGCGAGCAAGGCATTTCGTAGCGTGGCGTGGCGGGCAGGAACCAAGGGGAGGGCGACCATGCCACCCAGGACGACCGGAAGGCCCCACATCGCGTGCAGCCAGTGGAGTTGTTGCAGCACGGCAATTTCGACGCCGAACCAGACGGCCAGCCCACCCGACGCAAGGCCCGCCAGGATCCAGTCAGCCCGATGCCGACGAAAGACCG
>Ga0207659_10000830_pt1 | contig 18334 bp, 19 predicted proteins | sample KBSM43metaG_FD_184330 | JGI IMG/M metagenome (GOLD analysis project Ga0207659, IMG submission 184330) | Miscanthus rhizosphere microbial communities from Kellogg Biological Station, Michigan, USA - KBS M4-3 metaG (SPAdes) (version 2) | ecosystem: Host-associated > Plants > Roots > Rhizosphere >...
CCAGTGCTGGCCGAAGGGCGATCGCACGCGTATGCCGCGGGACGGTAAGCCGCGGCGTTGTTCAGAGTATGGGCCGCGTGGGTCGCGTGAGTCGAATCGATAAGGCCAGATGGGTCGCGATTGTCGCGATCGGATTCGCACTGACTCATCTCTCCATCGCCGCGCAGATTTCGTTCGAGCAGGCCGTTGCCGATCTCGCCAGCCCCGACGTCAGCGTTCGCCGGAAGGCGGTCGCCCTGCTGAAAGACGAAGCGATTCCCGAAGCGGCGATTCCGCTGGCGGCACTCGTCGGCGATCAGCAGGACGCGATTCAGCTCGATGCGATTGCCGCGGAACTGAATATCTTTCTTGCCGAGAGAGTTATCACGCGCAAGCGGGTCGGATACCTCGTCGAGAAGCGCAGCACGATCGACGCGGAGTCGACGTTTTCCGCCGGACCGCTCGCGATTGGCGGACGAGCCGTTCCGGTCGAACTGTTGACAGCACTCCGCGGCGCGATGCACGACGACAATCCACGCGTCGGGCTGGAAGCGATTTACGCCTTCGGCGCACTCGCACCGACCCTCAGCGGCACCGCGCGCCGCGCTGCGCAGCGTGCCGCCGGTCCAGACCTCACCAGCCTGCTTGGTTCTCTCGACCCGTACATCCGGTTTGCGGGAGTACGCGTGATCGGTCGCGTATTCGAGTTTCGGCCGAACGACCAACCGGTCGACGAAACGGTCGGCGACACGGTCGTCGCTGCGATGAATGACAAAGACCAGACGGTGAAGTCGGCGGTAGTGCAAGCGCTCGGCCTGATGCGATACGAGCGCGGCGTCACGGCGCTGACCGAATTGTTCGCCTATTACGGCAAGGGCCAGTCGGCCGAAGCCGCGCTCGACGCGCTCGCTCACACCGCCAATCCGGCGATCGCGCCACTGCTCGCTGAGCAACTGACATCGAAATCATCGGTGCTCCGTGGCATCGCGGTCGAAGGCCTGGCGCGGCTCGGCGACATCGCCAGGCTCGCCGAGATGCAGGTCGTATTAAAGGGCGAGCGCACGGACAGCGTGTTGCTGGCGCTGGCGTTTGCGAACACCCTCATGTCGAATGCGCCGATCGATCCGATCAGCGAAGCGGTGACACGAACCAAAACGCGCGACCAGGCGAGACACTACTTGATCGAGATTGCGCCGGGGCGCGTTGGCCTGTTCAACCGTCAGTTGGTGGACCCAGATGCGCGCGTGCGCCTCGCGGCAGTCGACGCGCTCGGCTTGACGCATGATCCGACCGCGGTGCCGTTGGTCCAGCCGCTCACCACCGACAACGATCCGTTGGTCGCGCAGGCGGCGGCACACGCGGTGGAGCGACTTTCGACACCGCAGTGAAGCTGCCTCGCGCCTTTTACGATCGTCCCAGTCTGGACGTCGCCCGCGACCTGCTCGGCAAAGTGCTGGTTCATCGGCGGCGCGGCGCCGTCACCAGCGGCGTCATCGTGGAGGTTGAAGCCTACATCGGCGAAGACGATCCGGCGTGCCACGCTGCACCCGGGCCGACTCAACGCAACGCGCCACTCTACGGGCCTCCAGGTTTTGCGTACGTCTACCTGAACTACGGCATTCATTCGATGGTGAACATCGTCAGCGAATCCGAGGGTTGTCCCGCTGCCATTCTGATTCGCGCGCTCGATCCGCTCGAAGGGATTCCGACGATGCGCCGCCGGCGCCTGCGTCCGATGAAAGGCCGCCGGCCGATTGCCGGTGTCGATCTGCCGGCCCACGACCTGTGCCGGGGTCCCGGCAATCTGACGATGGCGATGGGAATTACGCTCACCGAGAATCGAGCCGATCTGCTCGGCGATCGACTCTACGTTGAAGACCGCGGTGTGGGCGTCGGCGATCCGGTGTGGGGACCGCGCATCGGCATCAGGGTTGGGACGGAGGCGCTTTGGCGCTGCTCGGTGCAGGCGCATCCGGCGGTGTCGGGCCGATGAGTAGTTTCCGTTAAGCATCCACTTAGCACCCCCTTAGCATCCACGCCGCACCTTTTCTTATTAAACAAAAGGCGCTCCGCTGGAAACTGCCTCCGCGCCGAGTTAACGGAGAAACAGCGACACGGAGTTCTTGTCGCGGCGTCCTTCCGTCGGGCTGCCTTCGGCAGCCCACTCGCCGAACTGAGAGCGTTCGCCTCTGTGGCTCGGGGTGACTTTGTGGTTGCTTTTGTGAGGATTGTCGCTGCCAGCGCTCGCGCGGTGCAGGCGCATCCGGCGGTATCGAGCCACCGATGAGCTTCCAGCGAGCTTTATGATGTAAAAAGTTGACGCCGATTGGGAATCCGACCAAAATAGTCGGCATCGTGGTCGGTGCCACCTGCCTCTGTAGCTGCTGTTGTTGTTGCGGGCTTTCCAGCCCCCGCACCAATGGTCTCGCTGCATGCCGGTCGTCGATCAACCACTTGATCTAGCGCACCTCGAGAAAGGCGAAACCAAAGGCCCGGGAGGCTTCAGCTTCCCGGGCTTTTTTTATTTATGCGCAACCTTCTTCCCTTGTTTCTCGACCTGACCGGGCGCGACGTGCTGCTGGTCGGCGGCGGTCCGGTTGCCGCCGGCAAACTGCGGCAGTTGCTGGCGGCCGGGGCGACTGTTCGCGTTGTCTCACCGCTGGTGGTCGCCGAAATCGCCTCCACGCCGAACGTCCAAATCGCCCTCCGCACATTCCAATCGTCCGACCTCGACGGTGCCTGGGTCGTCGTCGCGGCGGCGACCAGCGACGTCAATCGGGCGGTCGCGGATGCTGCGGAAGAGCGGCGGGTTTTTGTCAACGCGGTTGACGATCCGCCGAACGCGACCGCCTATCTCAGCGGCGTCGTGCGGCGTGACGAGGTGACGATTGCGATATCGACCGGCGGCGACGCGCCGGCCTTGACCGCGCTGATCCGCGAAGCACTGCACGCAGTCTTGCCTGACGACCTTGCCGAGTGGGTGCGCACGGCCCGTACGCAGCGCAGCGAATGGCGTCGCGACGGAGTTCCAATGGAAGCGCGCAAACCGTTGCTGTTGACCGCGCTGAACGCGATTTACAAAGAGCGCCGGGACAGGCCCGGGGACAGACCCGGGGAAAGGCCCCGGGACAGGCTCGTAGCGGAAACGAGCAGTGCTGAAGTGCCGTGGTTGAACGCTCCGGAGGATTCATGGCTGTGACTGGTCGCGTTTCGCTGGTCGGTGCGGGTCCGGGCGACCCCGGGCTGCTCACGCGCCGGGCGATCGCCCGGCTGCGCGCCGCCGATCTGGTTCTCTACGACGCGCTGATCGATGACCGAATTCTTCGCTACGCCCGAAAAGCGCAGCGATTCTTTGTCGGCAAGCGTGCCGGCCGCCACGCGATGACGCAAGACGCGATTCACCGGCTGCTGATTCGCGGCGCACGACGCGGCAAGCACGTCGTACGGCTGAAGGGTGGCGACCCGTTCGTCTTCGGTCGCGGCGGCGAAGAAGCCCTCGCCCTGCAGCGCGCTGGCATCCCCTACGACGTCGTGCCCGGCATTTCGAGCGCTATCGCCGCACCGGCGGCGGCGGGTATTCCCGTCACGCATCGCGGTGTTTCGGCCGCCTTTCTGGTTGTGTCGGCGCATGACGAAGCGACGTTCACTGCGGCGACGCTGGGAATACCGCCGAATCGAGTCACCCTGGTGGTGCTAATGGGACTCGGCCGTTCGGTTGCGAATGCCTGCCGCTTGATCGACGCCGGCTGGTCGCGACGCACGCCGGTAGCGGTGATCACCGATGCGACCACGGCGGCGCAGCAGGTCTGGCGCGGCACGCTCGACGATCTCGCGGAAGACCGCGTCGTGGTGGACAGCCGATCGGCAGGGACGATTGTGATCGGCGATGTGGTGTCAGTCGGAGTCGGTCAGACCGCGGTCACGAGCGGATGGCCGGCCGAAGCTGTCGCAGGTGTAGGGGGAACGCCGCCGCCGCGCGCGGGCTTGGGCGGTTTTGGCGGCCGCATCCCACGGGGTTAACAACATGTCAGTAATGGACGATACAAAAACGTTCGGTCGGACACGCCTCTCGTTTGCCGATACGCATGACATCGACGAGTTCGTCGCGACACTCGAACAGTTCGAGCGCGGCGAGATCACACCGGATCAGTGGCGGGCCTTCCGGCTGGTGCGGGGCACTTACGGTCAGCGGCAGAGCGGCGACGCGCAAATGCTGCGCGTCAAGATTCCCCAGGGACTCCTGACGGCAGAACAACTCGACGCACTTGCCGATGTCGGCCAGAAATATTCGCGCGGCTTCGGTCACATCACCACCCGCCAGAACGTTCAGTTCCATTTCGTCAAGCTCCACGATGTCGAACTGGCGATGCGTGAACTGGCCGACGTCGGCCTGACAACGCGGGAAGCGTGCGGCAACTCCGTCCGCAACATCACCGCCTGCGCCTACGCCGGCGTCGCGGCCGACGAACGCTTCGACGTCACGCCGTATGCCGAGGCGTTGACCCGATTCCTGCTGCGCCACCCCTTGAGCTCGACACTGCCGCGCAAGTTCAAGATCGCGTTCGAGGGCTGCGGTGACGATCACGTGATGACCGCGATCAATGATCTCGGCTTCCGCGCGGTGATCACGCCCCAGGGGGGCCGCGGTTTCCGCGTTACCGCCGGCGGGGGCACCGCCATCATGGTGACCAACGCGGGACTGCTTCACGAATTCCTGCCGGCGTCGGAAGTCCTACGAGCGGCGGAAGCGGTTCTCCGCGTGTTCAAGCGCTTCGGTGACTACGAACACAAGCAGCGGAACCGCATGAAGTTCATGATCAAGCAGCTCGGGTGGACGCGGTGGCGCGAGGAATACGAGCGCGAACTGACTGCCTGCCGGCTGCAGGGCGCCGTCCCGTTGCTCGACATCGATCCGCCGATCGCTGAAGAAAAGCCGGCAGACAGCAAGGACGCGTCGCCCTCGGCCGCGCTCATCGCGGCGCGCGTTCGCGCCCAAACCGTTTCCGGACCAGGGATCACACCCAACATCGTGCCGGTATTCGATTCGAGCGAGCCCGAATACGTGCGCTGGCGTGTGACCAACGTTCGCGGCCAGAAGCAGTTCGGCTACGTGATTGCGACCGTCGCGGTGCCGCTTGGCGATTTGACGAGCGAGCAGATGCGCGTGCTTGGCGAGCTGGCTCGCGCTTACAGCGACGGCACCGCTCGCGTGACGCCCGAGCAGGACGTGATGCTGCGCTGGGTGAACGTCAGCGACCTTCGACCGCTGTATCGCCGACTTGCCGCCGCCGGGCTGGGACTTGCCGAAGCCGACACCGTCGCGGACGTGGCGAGTTGCCCGGGCGCTGAAAGCTGCAAGCTGGCGGTTACGCAATCGCGCGGACTTGGCCGCCTGCTCGAAGACCATTTGCGCGCGCGTCCCGACGTTATCGCCAAGGCCGACGGCGCGCGCATCAAGATCAGCGGCTGCCCGAACGGCTGCGGCCAACACCACATTGCGACCATCGGCTTCCAGGGCAGCGTCAGACGCCTCGGCAGCCGCGCGTTGCCGCAATACTTCGTCATGGTTGGCGGCGGCGTCGACAATCGCGGCGCCTCGTTCGGCAAGCTCGCCGCAAAGATCCCGGCGCGGCGCATTCCCGAGGCCGTCGAACGGCTGGTCGACTTCTACGATCGCGAGAAAGCCAAGGATGAGTCGGCGTCTGCGTTCTTCCAGCGCGTCCCGCTCGATTCCGTCAAGGCGGTGCTTGCGGATCTCGAACGGCTCGCCACCGAAGAGGCGTCGGAAGCCGACTTCATCGACCTCGGCGAGCACGAGGCGTTCGCGCCGGAGGTTATGGAAGGCGAGTGCGCTACATAAGTAAGGGTGCCGGGTGCCGGGTGCTGGGTGCTGGGTGCTGGTGCCGGGTGTCGGGTGCTTGCCGGGTGCTGGTGCCGGGTGCTTGGTGCGACATCAACCTATTTACATACGTAGATGCGTAGGGTATAGTCGGCGGAACAACTGAATACGCACCATCCAGAGTGGCTGAGGGACAGGCCCGACGACGCCACGGCAACCACGCGACGAAAGGGGTCGCGGCTCAGGTGCCAATTCCTGCCGGTCGTGCGACATGGGTCGCGGGATCGGAAAGATGGAGGACGAATCGTGACTCGCGTTGGAATCCTTGGTCTCGGGACAGTTGGCTCGGCCGTCGCCCGGCGGTTGATCGACGGTGTCCCGGCTGCTCAACCTGCTCTTTCCCTGACCCACATCTTCGACCGCCGTGCTCTTCAGAAGCGCGCGCAGTTTGCCCCGTACGCAACCTCCGCCGCCAGCGTCACCTTCACCGACTGCATCGACGAAGTGCTGCGCAGCGACGTTGACGTCGTTGTCGAAACGATCGGCGGAGTCGATCCGGCCGCTGGCTGGATTCGGGCAGCGCTACTCGCCGGTAAATCGGTCGTTACCGCGAATAAACAGGTGGTTGCCCATCACGGGGCCTCGTTGTGGCGGCTGGCCGCGCGGCAGGGGCGGCAGTTGCGGTTCGAGGCTGCGGTCGGCGGAGCGATGCCGATCGTTCGGGCGATCGGCGACGGCCTGGCCGGCGATCGCATCACGCGGATCGACGCCATCCTCAATGGCACCACCAACGCCGTGCTGTCGCTGATGGAATCGACCGGCTGTTCAAGCGAACAGGCACTCGATGCGGCGCGCGCCCGCGGATTCGCGGAAGCGGATCCGCGCGCTGATCTCGACGGCGACGACGCCGCGGCCAAGCTCGCAATCTTGTGCGCGCTGGCGTTCGGGCTTCGGGTGAATCCCGCTGAAATCGCCCGACAGTCCACCGCGCCGATCACCCGGCAGGAAATCGTCGACGCACGGCAGCGCGGCGGCGCGATCCGCCAGTTGGCCCACGCCGAGTACGACTACCCAGGCCGCCGGTTGACGGCGTGGGTCGGGCCGGTGCTCGTTCCGAACGCGTCGATCTTCGCCCGGACGACCGGTGCCGACAATGCCGCGCTGATCCGCGGTGAACACTGCGGCGAAGTCGGGATTTTTGGCGCCGGCGCTGGCGGCAATGCGACGGCGGTAGCGGTGGTCAGCGACATCGCGGCGATTGCCCGCGACCGCGCCGCGGTTGTCCCCGCGCCGACCTTGTCTTCGACGTTTTCGTTCGTCCCTTCTTCCTTCTCCCTGCTGACTTCTTCGTTCTCGATACTGGAGGCTGTGTGAGCGCGTTGCTCGGACTGCGGTGCCATCTCTGCCAGGCGACGTTCCCCGCCGAGGCTTTGTACGTCTGTGATAAGTGCCTTGGACCGCTCGAGCCGGTCTACGACTATGCCGCGATTCGCTTGACGCGCGACGCGATTGCTCGGCGTCCAAAAAATCTGTGGCGCTATCGCGAACTGCTGCCGATCGCCGGTGAACCACGCACCGGTTTCAATTCCGGGTTCACACCGCTGGTCCGCTGCGACCGTCTGGCGGCGAGGCTCGGCGTCCGCGAACTGTATGTCAAAGACGATTCGGTGAACCATCCGACGTTGTCGTACAAGGATCGCGTTGTATCGGTCGCCGCAACGCGCGCCCTCGAGTTGGGTTTCAAGGTGCTCGCCTGCGCGTCGACCGGGAACCTCGCCAACAGCGTCGCCGCGCACGCGGCGCGCCTCGGCGTTGAGTGCTGCGTGTTCATCCCCGACAACCTGGAAGCCGGAAAGCTGCTGGGATCGGCAGTATTCAATCCGACGATTCTCGCGATCGCGGGAAACTACGACGACGTGAACCGGCTCTGCACACAGGTGGGCGACCGCTACGGTTGGGGATTCGTCAACATCAACCTGCGCTCGTACTATGCCGAAGGCGCGAAAACCTACGGCTTCGAAATCGTGGAGCAGCTAGGCTGGCGCTATCCCCGGCACGTCGTCGCGCCGGTGGCCGGCGGTACGCTGCTGCCGCGCATTCTGCGAGGCTTTCGCGAGCTGCGAGAGATCGGCCTCGTCGACGGCGATCTCCCGCGGATGTACGCGGCGCAGGCCGCCGGTTGCGCACCGGTGGTGCGGGCATTGGAAGCCGGGCTCGATCACCCCGAGCCGGTGAGGCCCGACACGATTGCGAAGTCGATTGCGATCGGCAATCCAGCGGACGGCTATCAGGTGATTCAGGGAATTCGGGCGACCGGAGGCGCCGGAGCGGCCGTTTCCGACATGCAAATTGTGGACGCGATTCGGCTGCTTGCCGAAACTGAAGGCATCTTTACGGAGCCTGCGGGCGGGACGACGTTGGCCGCCGCGATCGATCTCATCCGAAGAGGGACGATCCCGTCCGACGAATCGATCGTCGTCTGTATCACGGGTAACGGTTATAAGACCGCTGAAGTTGTTGCGAACAAGCTGGTTGAGCCGGTGAGGCTGACACGAGCCTTTGCAGACTTCGAGGCCTGGGCAGGCGGTCGGGAGGTGGTCGCCCAAGCGATTTGACCTACGCGGAAGAGCTAAGTTACCATTTATGTCCCCAGTGAACAGTTTGGTACTTTATGGTACAGGTGAAGCTCTTCTCCAAGGTGACTTGGAGCTCTACGATTTGCACAGTTTTTTTTGCGATTACTCTTGTTCTCATCGCTAACGTTCGCGAAGTCTCCGCGCAGATTCCGACTAACGGTGTTTTTTACGCATGTGTCCGTCTTGACAAGGACGCTGATGAAGGCCGACTCGCCCGGCTGGTAGCTGCTGACGAACCGTGCAAGCAGAAAGAAACCCGAGTCCAATGGAGCGTCATCGGGCCGCAAGGTCCGCAGGGGCCGACCGGTGCGACCGGCGGTCAGGGTCTCCAGGGTCTCCCTGGGCAGCCGGGAGCCACCGGTGCGACCGGTTCAATCGGTCCAACCGGGGCCACAGGGCCGACCGGGGCTACCGGACGGACCGGCGTCACAGGCCCGCAAGGGCTCAGCGTTCAGATTGCAACGGTTGCCCCTGATGCCGCAGAGTGCGCTGGCGCCGGCGGAGTAAAGCTGACGCTCGTCGACGAACACGGCCAAGACTCCGGAGCGGAACCGCAATTCGTCTGTAACGGTGCCCAGGGAATTCAAGGGCCTCCCGGCGCAATCGGAGAAACCGGTCCGACCGGCGCAGGATTCGGCTTCCGTCAGGTGTTCATCGGACCGACCGCCATTCCAACCGGCACGAATCCTTTTAACAGCGTCGGCTCGATCAGCTTCACGACTACGACGTCAGGCAACGCGTGGGCGATGCTGACCGGGCAGTGCAGCGTCCCAGCCGGCGTGTATCGATTGGAAGTCTCGTCGGTTGCGAATGCTGCGGTTCCGAATACGACAGCGGCCGTTACCGTCCAGGCAACCGGACCAGTGGCCGTCAGCCGGTCCTTCCCGGTCGGAGCGGCCGGCACGTACACGCTGTTTGTCAATGGAGAACGCACGTCGCCAACCGGCACAGCGTCGTGCTTCGGCGGCCTGACCGTCTTCTTCACGCCGAGCGCTCTGCTGCCGCAGTAAGCGATCGGATCTGACCCTGGATCTGACCCCAGATCTGACTCCGGATCGGACCCCGAATCGGACCCCGGGTCGGATCCTTTAGCTATCGACGGCTGCGCACGGCGCCGGCCGTCGATACAATCGGCAGCTTGAACTCCATGGTCCGGCCGTCTCGCAAGACTCGCACGGTCGCCGTCGATCCGATTTTCGAGTCAGCCACCAATCGAAGAAACTGCGACGGGTCCGACACCGGCTGCCCATTGAACGCGACGATGACGTCGCCCGCCCGGATGCCGGCCTCGAACGCCTCGGAATCGCGACGCATTTGCGCGATCAGCGCGCCGTTGGTGCTCGGCGCGCCGTACTCGCGCGCCAGGTCCGGAGTCAACCCTTCGACCCCGAGATAGCCGATCGATCCGCGCCGCACTTCGCCGTACTGCTTCAATTCATCAACCACTCGACGCGCCAGGTTGCTCGGGATCGCGAAGCCGATTCCCTGGTATCCGCCGCTCTGGCTGAAGATGCCGGTGTTGATGCCAATCACTTCGCCGCGCGCGTTCACCAACGCACCGCCGGAATTTCCCGGATTGATCGCCGCGTCGGTTTGAATGAAGTCTTCGTAATCGGTAAAGCCAAGCTGCGAACGACCGGTGGCTGAGACGATGCCGGCGGTGACCGTTTGACTGAGCTGTGACGAAAACGGGCTGCCGATTGCCAACACCCACTCGCCGACTTTCAACTGGCCCGAATCGCCCCACGGCAGCGGCTGCAGGCCGGTGAGGTTCACCTTGATCAGCGCGATATCGGTGGTCGGGTCGACGCCAATGATCCGTCCGCGCATCTCACGCTTGTCCGAGAACGCCGCCGTCACTTCGGTGGGGCGTGCGTTGTCGCCGATCACGTGATTGTTTGTCACGATGTAACCGTCGGGCGAGATGATCACGCCCGAACCGAGGCTCATCGAACGCCGATCGCGTGGCGCGAACATGTCGCCGTTGTCGCCAAAAAAATAGCGGAAGAACTCGTCGTCTGGAAACGGCTGCCGCCGCGAGCGGACGACCGTGACCGACGAAATATTGGCCACGCCGCGCACCGCGAGTCCCGCCACACGTGTGAAATCCGGTCCGGTGTTCACCGCGACCGACGGCGTATTGGCGGTCGCCGCGGCGCCGCGCTGCTGCGCTGCTGGCGCCGGAGCGGCGTCTGACGGCTGCGCCATCCGCATTCGGCCGGTGACGACCAGGCCGGCTGCGAAGCCTGCGACGATCAGTGTCGCGGAAAGAAAGAGGCGTCTGAACATCTTACGAAACGTTGACGTGCCTGGAACTGCGGTCCCGAAGCTTTGGCATGGTGATCGTCAAGACACCATCCTTCAAATCGGCGTGGACGGACTTCACCGCGATCGGTTCAGGCAAAGCGAAGGCGCGCGAGAACTGGCCGTGACCGCGCTCGACGCGGTGATAGCGCTCGCACGGAATTTCGCGACCGGGCGACGATGCGCGAGCGCCGCGGATCGTGACGCGGGTTTCTTCGGCTTGAATGTCGATCTGCTCGCGTCGCAGTCCGGGCAGTTCCGCCGTCAGCACGTACTCGGACGGCGTTTCATACAAGTCGACCGGTGGTGTCCAGCCCGGGGCATCTGTGCCGACAAGTTGGCCGAGTTGCTCGTGCAGGGCGAGAAGGTCGCGCAGCGGATCCCAGCGTCCAGAAGGCGGTGACGCCACCCGACGATCGTAGCACATGTGCTACGATTGCAAGGATATACAGGCGAACAATGGCTTCATCGATTCAGGCGACGCGGCTCCGCAAGGGCAACCTCATCAAACTCGGGAACGACCTGTTCCGGCTCATGGAAGTGCACCATCTGACGCCCGGGAACAAGCGCGCGCATATTCAAGCCCGCATGCGCAACATCCGCACCGGTACGCTGGCCGATCACAAGTTCCGCGCGGAAGAAGACGTCGAGCGCGCGGTGCTCGATGAGCGGGAAATGCAGTATCTCTACAACGACGGCGACCATTACTACTTCATGGACACCTCGACGTTCGAGCAGATCCACATTTCGTCTGAAGCGATGGGCGATGCGAAGGACTACATCATTGCCGATGCGACCATTCGCGTGGAGTTCTACGACGTCGAACCGGTCGGCATCGAAATGCCGCCGACCGTCGATCTGATCGTCAAGGAAACCGTGCCGGGCATCAAGGGCGCGACCGCGAGCGCACAAATCAAGCCGGCGAAGCTTGAAACCGGCCTGGTCGTGAACGTGCCGTCGTTCATCAACGAAGGGGACAAAATCCGGGTCAATACCGAGACCGGCGAGTACCAGTCGCGAGTCTGATCGTGACCTCAACCAACTCGCCCGATCACCAGATCCATCCGGTTCGGATTGCCGGCACCGACGGCCGCGGCTGGATTGAAGTGGTCACCGGCAGCATGTTCAGCGGCAAGAGCGAAGAATTGATCCGGCGTCTTCGCCGCGCGCAGATCGCCAAACAAAAAGTCCAGATCTTCAAACCGCTGATCGACGACCGCTATAGCGCCGATCACATCGTCTCGCACAGCGAAATGCGGATTCCGTCCGAGACCGTCAAGACCTCGGACGACTTGATTGGCCGGGTTCGCGAAGATACGGAAGTGGTCGGGATCGACGAAGGGCAGTTCTTCGACGCCAACCTGCCCGCCGCCTGCAACACGCTGGCGGATCGCGGCAAACGGGTGATCGTCGCCGGCCTCGACCAGGATTACCTCGGCCGCCCGTTCGAACCGATGCCTCAACTGCTGGCGATTGCCGAGTACATCACCAAGACGCTGGCGATTTGTGTGGTCTGCGGCGCGCCGGCCAACCACACCCAGCGGCTGGTGCATAGCAGCGATCGCGTGCTGGTCGGGGCCTCAGGGCTCTATGAAGCGCGCTGCCGGCACTGCTTCGATCCGCATCTCGCCTCGAGCGAAACCGTCTAAAATCGTGCCGTGAACGTGCAGCCGGTCCTGCTGCTGCTGGGAGCGGGCTTTCTGGTCGTCAACGCACGCGTCCTGCTGCAGTACATCACGTTTCTTCGCCGTCGCCGAACCGCGCTGCTGATCTGGCCCGCGCCGAAGCCGCCGCAATACACGCTCTCGCTGGCGATCGGGGTCGTGCTCGGCTTTCTGGTGTTCTACAAGATCGTGTTCGCGCATCGTCAGGCGTTTGGCGAAACGATGATGTTCATTTACTACGCCTACCTGATGCCGTTGAGCCGGCGCATCGGCCGTGGATTCTATGAAGACGGCATCTGGGCGGACCAGGCGTTCATTCCTTACCAGGAGGTCGGCGGCATCAGCTGGCGCGAAGGCGAGCACTCGGTCGCGCTGGTGATCATCTCGCGATTGCGCAATCTTGCACGCCGCCTCACTGTACCGGGAGATAAGTACGGCGCCGCCCGCCGCTTATTGCGCGACAAGATCGGCGATCACGAGATACAGTTTCACGGCACCGGGCTGGACCTCGGGGCTCATGACGAACGGGACGAAGCGTAACGACCGATAGAAAACGCTATGGCAGCAAGAGCAACCTGGAAAGGCTTCCTCAAAGTTAGCCTCGTGAACATCCCCATCAAGGTGTTCCCGGCGACCGAGTCGAGCGGGACGATTTCCTTCAACCAGCTTCACGGCGAGTGCCAGACACGCATCAAGCAGAAGCGCTGGTGCGAACACTGCAACCGCGAAGTGCCGAACAGCGAGATCGTCAAGGGCTACGAGTTCGAGAAGGGCCGCTACGTCGTGCTGAGCGACGAGGACTTCGACAACGTCCGCCCGGAATCGACCCGCGTGATCGACCTGGTGCAATTCGCCGACGAGTCGGCGATCGATCCGATGTACGTGGATCGCGCCTACTATCTTGCGCCCGATGGTGGCGTTGCTGCCGACGCGTTCGCGGTGATGCGCGAAGGGATGCAGGGCAAAGTCGGTGTCGGCAAACTCGCGCTCTACGGTCGCGAGTATCTCGTCGCTGTGAAGCCGCACGACAAAGGCATCGTGATGTACACGCTGCATCACGCGGCCGAGATCCGCGGCATCGAGCAGGTCGAAGAATTGAACTCGGTGCCCGCCAAGGTCAAACCCGAAGAGATCAAGCTGGCCAAGCAGGTGATTGCCACCTTCGACGCTCCGCTGAACTTGTCCGATTACCGCGACGAATATCGCGAAGGCCTGCAGAAGATCATCGACGCGAAGATTGCCGGCGAGGAAATCGTCGCGCCCTCGGCCGAGGCGCCACCCAAGGTCGTCAACCTGATGGAGGCGCTCAAGAAGAGCCTTGATGCGGTGAGCGCCGGCAAGAAGAAGGCGGCGAAGGCCGTGGCGGAGAAGCCGGCAGCCAGGCGCAAGCGCGCCTGATCATACTGTCCTGCGGGAACGGCTCACGACCCAAAGGGCGCGGGTTCAAATCCCGCCCCAGCAATTCCCTCCAGTAGAAGCGAAACGACCGAACGCCCACGTCGGACATCTAACTGAAAGGACATGAAATCCGCCGGATTCACACTGTGTCTGGCCCTCATCGCTCTGGCCGCCGCGGCGGACCAGTTGCCGGTTCCTCTGCGCGAGATGCGCTTTTCGGGTCCGTCCGCCGTGGACGAGCTGTGCGCGTGCCTGCTCGACCTGCGGCGGAGCGCCGAGGCGCAAGGCCGCCTTGATTTCACTGCCGAAGTGGAAACCGCCGCTACGGGCGGGCTGCTGGATCTGACCGCGCGCATCAGGGTGGGATCCACGTATGCGGTCGGGCGCATCCACTTCACCGGCCACTCCGGGATCGATGACACCACGCTCCGCCGTGCCATGACGATCTACGAGCGCGACCGGCTCGACGTCGGACAGCTGCGGCGCAGCCTCGCCCGAATCAACGACATCGGCGTCTTCGAGCCGCTCACGCTGGCGGACATCAGCGTAGTCCGCCGGGACGATGGCGTCACGGCGGATCTCACGATTCCGTTACGTGAACGGAAGCGGCGGTGGTGGTCGGTATCGGGTCCGATATTCCCGGGCGTCGGCACGCTGCGGGCCTCGGTCTCGTCACGCCTTCCACCATGGGGAAGCGGCGTCTTTGACGCGACAACGTATTTCGTTTCGCTCAACGTGGCTGGATTCGCGAAGCCGTTCCTGGCGCTCCAGCGGCCCGTGATTCCAGGACAGGAGCTGCTCTCGGGCTTCGCAGTCGCCCCGGCGCTGTCGCCGCGGGAGATGCTAATGCACTACGGACGCACGCACCTCGCGCGCGGTATTGGCACCATGTTCAATGGCGAATGGATCGACCCTCTGGCGGTGCCCGTCACGTCGGCCGGGTCACTGGAGGCCAAGCCGCTCATGTGCGTGCCGCCCAAGCAACGCCTCTGGTGGCTGCGACGCGGCGGAGCAGCAGTCAGCAACGTAGCGCTTGCAGCGCTGATCTTCTGAGCCGCTAAAGCGCAGGGCCAATCGTCAAGGGTCTGCCGCAAGTCTTAGGTCGACGTGCGTCGCACGTTCTCGGCCCGAGGGCCCTTGGGGCCTTGACCGACGTCGAACTCGACGCTGTCACCCTCGCGCAGATTGTCAAGGCCCTCGCCATAGACGGCACTCTGGTGGAAGAAATATTCCTTCCCCGCCTCGTCCTTGATGAATCCGAATCCCTTGTCTGTTCGCAACGTACGAATCGTTCCTGTCATTGTCGCCACCCCCGGTAATACCCCAGCAAAGTCCGCGCTGCCTGAGCACGTGTCAGATCCGTCTACAAAAGCGGGCGCACCTGCCAGTCCGAGGCGTCGATCAGTGCCCGGTATTCAGCCTCTGAAATGGAGCGCTTGGAATACCGGCACGCCGTGACGAACATGTTCTTGCCGTCATGCCAGTCGCTTCTGACCACTTCGCATTGAAACGACCCTTCCGAGCCGATCGTCATCGTCAGCACGTCGCCGGGCTTCGGGACACTCTCGAGCTCGACATGTTTGATGAACCTGAGGTCGTTGTTGGCGATGGTCTCCAGCGAGTCTTTACCCTCACGGCGGACCCGGAGGGAAGGAATTCTGAGGCTGATCTCAAACATGGACTCCATATTCTACCGGGAAGGGATGGGTCGTGCCGGGCCTCGTCGAGGATCGTCCCGGTGACCGTGGCAATCCAGAACGTCGACGAAGACGCCGAGGCCGCCTGGGCAACCGAAGTGAACCGGCGCGTTGCGGAGCTCGATAGTGGAGCTGTCAAGACGATTCCCTGGGCAGAGGTCCGCCGCCGACTCGCCGCGCGCTGATGCCCCAGTTCGCTGTCGAAGTCCCTCCGCTCGCTGCCGACGCGCGCCCGACTACCGACGTCGCAGCTCGTGCACATAGATCGGATCATCTGGCCGGCGCGACATTGCCGGATCTTGCGAGTGTCTAACGAGTGCCCAATCGGCTGCGAGGCGGCGTTCAACTTCCGTCCCGTCGATCCCGCGCGGCCCACGCCGTTTCTTTTCGGCAAAAGCGGCGATGAGCAGGGTCGCATTGGCCGCCGCCGCAGCGCTGACGACGCGCGTGTAGCTATGGCGTCCGTCATCGGTGAGGCCGTGCAGCAGCCCGTTATCGACGATCAAATGAAAGCCGCTGCCAACATCAGCCGCCGTGACGCTTGTTACATCCGCTTGAAAAAAACGAATCGAGACGCCAGCCGCCGCTGCCTTCGCGCGAGCTTTGTCGAGCGCGGCACGCACGAAATCAAATGCGGTAACCCCCCAGCCGTGCTGTGCGAGATAGATCGCGGTATCGCCAGTGCCGCAGCCGACATCGAGAGCCTTGCCGCGTGGAAGCGGTGACGGACCTTCAATCAGCTCGTTCAGCCGCTTCGGGAGTGGGTGCCCTTCCCACGGCGGTGTCCTGAAGCGGTAGAAGAACCAGAAGAGCAGCCGATTGAATCGCAAGGCTGACCTTATTGCGTCATCACGGTCGCCGCCGCAGGCAGATGGCTCATCCCGGGCCGCACCGTATAGGTCCGAGTTTCGGCGTGCAGGAGAATTCCCTTCGAGCGCCGCAGCGAGCGCGGCATCGTCGAACCGCCGGTGTGCGTCGATTTCGCCAGCGTCAGCGTGATCAGCGCGTAGGTCGAAGAATCGGTCGCTTCGTAGACCATCCACGATCCGTCGGTTGGCGGGGCCGTACGGATCGCATCCAGGAACGCGCCTTCGCGACCAGGACGGACATCGACCAGCGTCAGCCGCAGCGTTCGCATCGAGGCGAAATCAACGCCCTGCGGTGCGCGGTCGACATCGTCGCGTCGCATGGTCAAGGTACTTGCGGTTGACAGCGTGATCTTCGCGAGGCGATCCTGCAATTCGGTCAGTTCGGGGTGACGTTTGACAGCGGCCTCGTAGGCTGCCGACATCCGCTGCCACGATTCCTGCGAATCCACGAGGTTCAGATACAGCACGTCGGTCGTGTCGCGCGGCGACTGCAGGGCAATCCAGTAAACCTTGGCTTTGGCGCGGTCGTAGGCGCGGACGATCTGGTTTTCGAGCGCTGCGTAAGAGCCGGTGGCATGTGGCTTGACCTTCACACGCACGATGTTGAGCACACGAGGCGGTGGAATCGGCGGAAGGGCTTTGCGCGCGCCTGCTGCCGCCGGAGTCGGCCACGCCAGACTGAGGGCGAGCAGCCCGGCGTGTGCGAGGCGCACAGCTAGAACCTGGCGGAGAAGAGGCCGAGTAGTCCGGGCCCGGAGGCCATCGGATCGCCGAGCCAGTCGGGTGGCGTCAGCCACACGAATGCCAGGATGGCGATCACCCACAAATCGTAGGGCAGCGTCGCCCGCTCGTCGGTCCAGAAGAAGGCGCGATTGAAAATGCCGGCGAAGCCTTCCCGTGTCGGCATCGGCAGACGGTTCAGGTCGAGATAGGTGTAATAGATCCGGTTGGCCACGGCAAGAATCGACAACACCAGAATGACCCACAGCACGCCGGCCATCCGATTGGTGAACGCACCGATCATGAACAGCACGATCCGTTCCGGCCGTTCCATGAACCCGACCTTGCATTTTTCGACCAGCGACTCGGCGCGGGCGCGCGCGTAGCTTGTCATGATCGAAAAAATCAGCGTGATCGATGCCACCAGCACGTAGTCGCTGCGGCCGACGCGGGAGTAGAGATAGATCAGCCCGACCAGCAGCGCCAGATCGGAGAAACGGTCGAGCGTCGAGTCCCAGAAGGCGCCGAACTTCGACTGCAACTGCAGTTCGTGGGCGACCTTGCCATCGATGAAATCGAAAATATTGGCGACGATCATGATGACGCCGGCCAGCACGAACCGGCCGAGCGCGAGCGCCCACGCCGCCAGCACGTTGATTACCACGCCGACGAAGGTCAGGATATTCGGGTGAATGCGCAGCCTTACGCAGGTGCCGATGATGGCGCGCAGCGGAAACATGCACACGGTGCCGATCAGTCCGGTGAACGTCGTCCGCGGACGGCCGTTTGGCGCACCGCGTTTGACTTGTTCGACGTTTCGATCCCTCGAGCTGGCTGGCATCGAGGACGTCGGCACTGCGGGCGTTATAATGGAAGGTTCAGACACTGAAAAGAATCGCGACATAGTAGCGTATGGCTATCCACGAACTCAAGGACCAGATTGCCCGGTTGCCGGAGCAGCCCGGGGTCTATCTCTACTTCAACGTGGACGGCGACACGATTTACGTGGGAAAAGCGCGCGCGCTGCGCGACCGCGTCCGCAACTACCTGGGGGCGTACGGGAACGATCCGAAGACCGACGCGCTGCTCGAAGAGGTCGCACGCCTCGAATACATCGTCACCGACTCGGTCGTTGAAGCGCTGGCGCTCGAAAACAATCTCATCAAGCAGCGCACACCGAAATACAACATCCTGCTGCGCGATGACAAGAACTATCCGTATCTGCAGC
>Ga0207659_10000834_pt1 | contig 18288 bp, 19 predicted proteins | sample KBSM43metaG_FD_184330 | JGI IMG/M metagenome (GOLD analysis project Ga0207659, IMG submission 184330) | Miscanthus rhizosphere microbial communities from Kellogg Biological Station, Michigan, USA - KBS M4-3 metaG (SPAdes) (version 2) | ecosystem: Host-associated > Plants > Roots > Rhizosphere >...
CGCTCGAGAGGATATCGCCATGCGCATCGGAATCATCGGAGCGGGAATGATCGGATCAACCCTCGCAAAGTTATGGGTTGATGCAGGTCACGACGTGCGGGTCGCGTCCAGACACCCCGACGAACTTAAAGCGATGATTGAACAGCTCGGAATACGCGCGTCCGCCGGAACGCCGCAGGATGCCGCTATCTTCGGCGACGTCGTGATGCTCACCGTTCCTCTGAAGGCTGTTCCCGATCTCGCGCGCGATCTGGCGCCGGCGCTCGCCGGAAAAATCGTACTCGACACGGGCAATGCGTACGAGCGACGGGACGGTGCGGTTGCGCGCCAAGCGTCCGCGCATCCGCAGGGTTCGGCAGGATGGGCAGCCGCGATGTGTCCCGGCAGTCGGTGGGTGAAGGCATTCAACACCGTGTACTACAAGACTCTGCAGACCCAGGCGCATCGCCAAGGCGATCGGGTCGGCATCCCGCTCGCCAGCGACGATGCGGAGGCGCTCGATACCGCAGCGGCACTGGTGCGCGATGCGGGATTCGATCCCGTCGTCGTCGGTCCGCTTGCTCGGGGGAAGGAGTTCGAGCCCGACACGAAGCCATACAACACCGGAATGAGCGGACAGGAGCTGCGCACTCTGTTCAACCGGCTCACTGCGCTCCACTAGCTCTCCGCACGCGATGCGCCCGCGTCGGCGAACCGATTCGGGCAGTCGAGCTTCTCCCGCCATCTCGAAGGGTTCGCAGACGTAATAACGGCCGTTCATCGCTTCAAAGCGCCGCCGTTCGCTGCTCTTTTACGGAATGTGGTGACGACTCACCGCCTGCGCGCTCGGGATGCTCGTAACAGGATTCAATTCATTGCCTGTCCGCGCGCGCTCAGCGCGCGAACACTCGGCATTCGCCTTGCGGTGCATACACGCATCGGGTCGTTATTTACGATGATTATCGCAGCCCTTCTTTTGGCCGGGCTTTCCCTCCAGCCGCAGGTGTTCCCCGAGCGCATGTGCGAGAACCTTCCCGAGGTGAGGCCCGGGGTGAAGACTTGGGTTGCCCAGGTCGCCCCAGAGCTCGCCCAGGTTAGCGTCCGGGAGCTACCCGAGAAGACGGCCCTCGGCATCTTCGATCGCGCGGCGGCGGCGGGCTGGGGCAGTGTTGACGTCCTCACCAACAGCGTGTTCCGGGAGCCGTGCACCTTCTATTTCTCGGGAGAGGCGCTTCGCGCCGTGGACGCGGCCTTCGTGCTGGACCTGGTGACCGTGATACGGGGACAGGACAAGCGGCGCCAGGATTTCGAAATGACTGCGCTCCTCGCCGGCCGCGGCAAGCTCGTCGTCATGTACGACCGCGAAGGGATCGTCTACAGGAACGAGAGGCTGGCCCGCGACTTCAGGCTCGCCTCCAGGGTCGTATTCGAAACGCCGACAGCCGGTGTGCTCGAAAATGTCAAGGGGCTCTGCGCCAAGGTCCGGCTGTTGAGTTGCGTGCCCATTCGCTCGCTCGTGAAGGTCGGCAAGACGCTCAAGGTACTGGCCGGGACCTTCACCTCCGAAACGCCCGTGACGCCTATCCAGGCTCGGGCCGGTCCGGAAGGCACTACAAGATGGCGGCGTTGAGTGACGCAGACGAGAGCGTGTTCGCTACCCAGGCGCTACCCGAGCCGCAAGTGATCATTCGCGTTCGCCTGGGCGCGCCGCGCGATCGCGCGCAGCATCCCTCCGAAGATCACGGCGTGCACCGGAAGAAGCATGTACCAGTAGATCAACCCAGATAATCCGAGTGGCTCGAACACAGCGGTCTGGTGGACGATGGCACCGTCGGCGGCCGGCTCGACGTCGAACTCGAGCCAGGCGCGGCCCGGCAGTTTCATTTCCCCCGCGAGCCTCAATCGTCGGCCCGGCTCGTACGCCTCGACCCGCCAGAAGTCGAGGGCGTCCCCGACGGCCGGTATTTCAGGGTCGCGCCGCCCGCGACGCATTCCCACGCCGCCCATCAACAAGTCGACCGCGCCCCTGATTCGCCACAGCCACGTGCCGAAATACCAGCCGCGTTCGCCCCCAATCCTCGCGATGGGAGCAAACGCGCGGTCCGCGTCGACGGCCACGTGGATCTGGCGCCGGTCGACCAGCGTGCCACCAAATCGCGTGTCGGCCGGCGACGGCGGGGCGCCTCCTGAGGAGCGCGCATCCGACCAGCGCGTCAGCGCGAACGCTCGATTCTCGTACCGAATGGCGCGACTGATCGCTTCGCGCAGGCCGACCGGCCTGATCGGGAAGGTCGCGAGCGCGGCGGGATCGGTGACAACAGACCGGCTCTTCAGTCCTGCGATCAGTTCGCGCCCGACGCGTGCGTAGATGGGCGTCACAAGCGCCAGCCACAGGCTCGATAAACGAGGGGTCAACAGCGGAACCGAGATCATCACGCGCTTCAACCCACGCTGTCGGGCGTACTCGCGCATCACGTCGCCGTAGCTCGCTTGATCCGCACCGCCGATTTCGAACGTGCGGCTCTCGCCGTCGGGAAGGTCACGCGCAGATGCCAGATACGCGAGCACGTCGTCGATGCTGATCGGCTGCGCCAAGGTCGACACCCACCGCGGGCAGATCATGACCGGCAGACGCTCCACGAGCGCGCGGATCAGCTCAAACGAAAGGCTGCCCGACCCGATCACAACGGAGGCACGGAACTCCACGATCGGCACGCCGCTGGCTCGCAGCGTCTCGCCCGTCTCGATCCGGCTCTTGAGGTGTTTGCTGAGCGCCTCGTCGCCTGTGGCGAGGCCGCCGAGGTACACGATTCGTCGAACGCCCGCCCGCCGCGCCGCATCGCTGAAGTTGCGGGCGGCCACGCGATCCTTTTCGAGGTAGTCGCCGTGTGCGCCCATGGAGTGCACGAGGTAATAGGCTAGGTCGACTCCCGCGAGGGCGCGATCGAGTGACACCGGATCGAGGAGATCCCCGGCGACTACTTCCGTCGTTGGCGACACGCGCGACGCGAGCGAGGCGGGGTGACGGGCGAGACAGCGAAGCCGGACGCCCGCGCCTTCGAGGACTGGCACCAGCCGTCCCCCGATGTAGCCTGTCGCGCCCGTGATGAGCACGACTGCGGCACTCCCGGCGACGCCGGCTTCTGCGGCGTCGCGGCTCCTTCGCTTATCCGGGTGGTCAGGGTCAGCCGCCACGCTATCTCTGCCGGCGCGACACTCGAGGCGTGTCGTCCCAAACTGAACAGGTCTGAATTCCAACCATAAACGCGTCACGAGCGCGGCTGCAAATAGGGCGTATGTGCCGTTTGGAACAGTGCCCAGTGGCGCAACCGGTTACGCTGGGCTGTGCGAGTCTCTGTTGTCCTGATCGTCATCCTGTTGTGCGGGCAGCATGCCCAGTTGCACGCGAACAGGACGTTGTTGGTGTCACGCGCTGTTGCCGACGACATCGCTCGCTCTCCAACACTCCAAGAGGCGCAGCGATTCTTCTACAACGGCGACTACGATACGGCGGCTACGGCGACCCTTGCACTGTGTGCGGCACGCCCTGACGACCTCGCGGCCTGCGAACTGCGTACCTCCACCCTGCTCTTCCAGATCAAGAAAGTACTCGGGGAACAGGGGAACCTCGACAAGACCACCGCATGGAGGCTGTGTGCCGCGTGTCCTGCACTCATGTCCGCGTTCCTGGCGGAGACGGCTCGAGGCCAGACCGTGGCGCGGGCGAGGCTGGAGATCCACCCGGAGGACGAAGACACCTTGTTCTTCCTCGGGAAGCTGGACCTGAACTATGTGTGGCTGCAGTTGGGGACGCTCGGCCACAAGACCGGGTGGGATGAGTACTGGGAGGCCCGCCGATCGCTCGACCGTGTCCTGCAAACGAATCCGGAAAACATTCGGGCCCGCGTCGCGCGAGCCTGGATCGATTACATCGTCGGGACGAAAGTCCCGAGGGGTGTCCGCTGGATCCTTGGAGGGGGTAATAAGAAGCGCGGACTGGTTGCTGTTCGCCACGTGGTCGAAATGGGTGGCAGTGACTTCTTCGTGCAGGCCGAAGCGATGTTCGCGCTTTGGGACATGCAGGTGCGTGAACGGGAGGTCCCCGAAGCCGTTGCCACCGCCCGGATGCTCGCGCGCGACTTTCCGGAGAACCGCGAACTGCGGAGGTTCCTCACGATTCACGCTACGGCGCAATGATCAGCGGAGACGACAACGCGCCCTAGCCGCTTGCACATCCGGACCCGCCTGGGGCCGCGCATCCGCGTGCGATAATCCGACCGATCACATGTCAAAAGCGAAGGCACCGCCCATCAAGGCGAGCCAGAGACGCTTGGACGTCGACGCCCAGGCGTTCCTCAAATCTGCAGGTTCGGCACGGCGCGTTGTGACGTACCAAAAAGGGAAAGTCATCTTCTCGCAAGGTCAACCGAGCGACACCGTCTTTTACGTTCAGAAGGGCGAAATCAAGATCTCGGTGTTATCTCGCGGCGGTAAGGAAGCGGTCGTGGCGATGCTGGGACCCGGCGACTTCTTCGGGGAAGGCGCTCTGACCGGTCAATCAATTCGAATCGGAACAGCCACCGCGACGATGCCAACAACCGTACTCGTCATCGAGAAAGAAGCGATGCTCCGGCTGTTGCACGACGAGCCGACGTTCTCTGATCAGTTCATCTCGTACATGCTGGCGAGGAACCTTCGTATCGAAGCCGATCTGGTCGATCACCTCTTCAACTCCAGCGAGAAGCGGCTGGCGCGAACCCTTCTGCTGCTGGCGCGGTACGGCGATCAGGCTGGTGCGGAGCGGAAGATACCCAAGATTTCCCAGGAAACGCTCGCTGAAATGATCGGGACGACGCGATCGCGCGTCAACTTCTTCATGAACAAGTTCAGGGACCTCGGGTTCATTAAGTACAACGGCGGGCTGAAGATCAACACCTCTCTCCTCAGCGTCGTCCTGCACGATTAGTCGGTTCTCGCGAAAGAATCCGCTCCCGCCCACTCGTGGAGCGTCGCCCGCAATTCGTCCGCTTGCTCCTGCAGTTGTCTCATCCGCTTCACCTGCACGGCCAGGTCGCGACAGATCTCCTCGATCTGGCCTTCAAGGGTACTTGGAAATTCCGCGCGTCCGACCAGGCTTCGCTTCGGCCGCGCGCCACGTGAAACTTCAGATTTCAGCATCGCATTCTCTCCGCTGATATGAGACCGCATCCTGACAGGCTACGACGCACAGGTATGTACTGTTTGGGACGTTCATCGATAACTCCGGAAATGGTGAAATCAAGATTTAGGACTGTTGTGAGGCTCGATACTCAGCGAGCCATCGCTCGCTGACGTGCCCCAGCTCTGCGGAGTCGATCTTCCATGGCATCCGCCGTTCAACCATGGTCCAAGTGTAGGGAGACCAGCAGCGTACCGCTGTCTCGTATTGCGCATAGGCCCGGATGAGCGCGGTATTGGCTCTTTCAGAGGCCCCAGCAACATCTGGCAGCCAACTCCCGGAAGCGGTCGCGTTGATTTCACATAGCTTTCAGAAGGAGCCTGACGATCGCTGCGACAACCCCGACCAGCAACGGTAACGTCCATATCAGCGCCGTGGCAAGAACCAGGTCAGATGCCACTTCCCAGGCCTGGGCGAACCATGTGCGGGAGACCGACGCGTTCGGTGCGATCACCGTACCTCCGTCGCCTGACTTGGCTCGTGCGGCGGCGACTTTCCCTTCACGTGAATCGCGTTCTTCCTCTGAAGGCGACTTCCGTGCACCACCTTCGCCCTCCCATCGGGCAATGGATCTCGCGTTCTCTCGGTCGATTGGTACCTGCTTCCTCGTCATATCACCCTCGAGGAGGAATGTCCTCCATGACCATATTGGCACGTGGCTGTTCATGAAGATGTGGCGACGTCAAGGCCGCCTGCGGCGGTGTGCATTCGAGAACATCGAAAACGGCACAGAGTCGGTACACTTGCGGCATGCAACCGAAATACATGAAAGCGACGATCTCTGCCGTATGGGTGTGTGCACTGTGCGCCGTGGCGCTCTTCGGACACTTCACCTTTTCGGCGTGGGTCCTTCTTGTCGCGTTCGCCGTCCTCCCTCCGCTCGTCGTGATGCGGCTTTGGAAAGACCCCGTCCAGACCACATCGCAAAGCATTCAAGAGGTGCTGCGGTGACGACTCTGCGCGGGACGGCCGCCGCATACGGCGTCCAACGTCCCGAGGCGCGGCGAACCGAGGTGTGTATGACGAATCTGATGATGCCGCTCTCCGAGACCATATGCGACGAGCGAGCCGACGCGCGCCGGCCGCGGGTCAACGCGATTGAGCGCATCGCATTCCTTCGGAGGCGTGACGCCGACCGCATCTCATCGTTGCCCACGCCGAAAGGAACACCTATGAAGAACAATTCCAACGAGCAACGGAACGCAATTTCCGGTTGGGAAGGCGAGGGCGGCGCTGTGATGGATCGCTGTCTGAATGACTCTCGATCGGCGGTCGAGTAGTTGATCGTCATGAAATGGGATGCCCTACGCCGCCATTCTCAGCAGCCCGCCGATCGGTACAGGTCCGTACGTCTTGGCACCGAAGCGTTGGGATTGAATCAGCCGGACTGAGCAGAACACCATGCCGACAGACACCACGTACCTAGGGCTGCGTCTGCCGCATCCATTTATCGCCGGCGCCTCGCCATTCGGCTACCGCGTGGATACCGTCAAGAGGCTCGAGGACGCCGGCTGCGCGGCCCTCGTGCTGCATTCCCTGTTCGAAGAACAGGTCGCGATGGCACAGGAGAGACGCGTCGCGCACATGAACCCGGACGATGCGCGGTTCGCCGAGATGATCGACTACTTTCCGGCAGCGTCGGATTACGCGTACAGCCCCGATGAATATGCTGAACACCTGCACCGGGTGACGCAGGCCGTGAAGATTCCGGTGATTGGTTCGCTGAACGGACGGACGGCGGAATCATGGCTGGACTTCGCGCAGGTCATCGAGCAGGCAGGTGCGGCGGCGCTGGAACTGAATTTCTACCAGGTCAACACGGACCTCGGCGCTTCAGCTGCGGCGATCGAGGATGATCTCGTCGAAGGCGTGCGGGAGGCGAAACGCGTTTTGCGGATTCCTGTTGCGGTGAAGCTCTCACCGTTCTTCACGGCGTTTGCGAGCGTGGCGCACGACCTGGACAAGGCTGGCGCCGATGGCCTAGTCCTGTTCAATCGCTTTTATCAACCCGATATTGACATCCGCACGACGACGGTCGTGCCGCGCTTCGAGCTGTCGACGAGCGCGGAGCTCCCGCTTCGGCTGCGCTGGATCGCGATTCTGTTCGGGCGTATTCAAGCGTCTCTCGCATTGACCGGAGGCGTCGTGGCCCCACAGGACGGCATCAAGGCCGTCCTTGCGGGTGCCGACGTCGTGCAGATGGTCTCTGCACTCCTCAACCACGGCCCGTCGTACGTGTCCGTGATGCGGAAGGCGCTGGAGCAATGGCTCGAGTGGAACAAGATGGGCTCGCTCGCGGACGCGAGAGGACGCCTGAGCCTGAAGACCACACAGGATCCGGAGGCGTACGAACGCGCGAACTACATCCGCACCATTCAGAGCTGGGGGAAATAGCGGAAACCGGCCGGCCATCGGTCGCGACGTCGCACGCTCATTCGCCACCACTCGTGCTGGGCCAGCGTCGCGCCTGATCCGCAGGCGGCAGCCCGCCGCCACGAGTCATAATGGCTGAAAGGGAGCAGGCATGGGAGACAAGGGTGGCAAGAAAGACAAAGAAAAGAACAAGCAACAGCAGGTGAAGAAGCAGAAACAAGAGGAGCAAAGGAGGCAGGACAAGGCCAAGCCACGGACTCCGTAGGAGGACGCTCGTTCACGACCCGCAGTTGCCATTACCTCTCGTAAACGGAGGTGATGCTTAAGACCGCGCGAATGTTCCGTCACGGTTGCGAATCAGGAATTTCGCGTCGACGAGCGCGCCCACCACCGCGTCGCACTCGGCGCGATCCAAGCCCCACAGTCGCTGGGCCTGCGCGATCGTCAGGCGAAGTCCGGGCATCTCGTTGTATTCGCCCCGGATGCGCCGAAGGATGCCCTCAAGCGGCTGCGGCTGTACCGATATCGTCAATGTTCCCCTTCGTCGCATGTCGTCGTCGGTCGTCCGAGGCGGGGAGCGACCCCGTTGACCCTGCCAGCGTCGACCGTCGGAGGGAGCGCGAACGACCGCTGTTGCTCAGAGTCGGTGAGGATTCCCCGGCGCTTCGATCACCACTCATCCTCGACGGGCAACGGAGGAACAGAGCCAGTCCGGTCGGTCATGACGACCATCGAGTTCGGTCCGACAAGCGGCGCGCCGCGTCTGCGGCGCTCTGATCCAGTTCGGTCTGAGTGCTCCACCGAATAGACCCTTTAGAAAGCGGCTGCTATCGCCGGCGGCGGCCGCGAGTCGTGGCTCGGTAGTGTGTTCACGTCTTGTTTCGTTCATGTGATCTCCTGTACCGACCGTAACGGCTTTCATGCGATGGAGGCCTGCCTAGAGTTCATGCGTCGAGCCTGACACGTGGCGGGCCCACGGACGTGTGCACAAGCGAACAGACACTCACAGTCCCAATCGTCGAACGAGTTGCCGCTTGGCCACATCGACCATCACGAGATAGGTAAGGATCGCGGGGATCAGGAACGCAAAATAGGAGACCGGCAACCTCGTAAACCCGAGAAACGTGGCCAGCGGTGTCACCGGCAGCACGGCACCGATGGCGACGATGACGAGCGTCGTCACCGTCAAGGAACGACTCGGGCGGCTTTGAAAGGGGCTGCCCATCGTGCGGATGACGAAGAGCACAAGCGTCTGGGTCGCGAGCGACTCGACGAACCAACCCGTACGAAACAACGACTCGCGTGCGTGGAAGTAATGCAGCAGCGCGTAAAACGTGAGGAAGTCGAAGATCGAGCTGATCGGGCCGATCAATAGCATGAAGTCGCGAATGACCCGCATGTCCCACCGCTGGGGACGCCGAAGATAGGCATTGTCGACGTTGTCACCGGGGATCGTGACTTGGGCCAGGTCGTACAGGAAGCTGTTCAACAGAATCTGCGTCGGCAGCATCGGCAGGAACGGCAGGAACGCGGAGGCCGCCGCCATGCTGAACATGTTCCCGAAATTCGAGCTGGTGCCCATCAGCAGGTACTTCATCATGTTGCCCGAGGCCCGGCGGCCCTCGAGAATCCCGCGATGGAGCACGCGAAGGCTGGGTTGCCCGAGAATGACATCCGCCGCGTCGCGCGCGACGTCGGCGGCCGTCATCACCGAAATGCCGACGTCGGCCGAGTGCAGGGAGGGCGCGTCATTGATCCCGTCGCCCATGAACCCCACGACGTGGCCTCGACGCTTCAGCGCGAGAATGATCCGGTTCTTCTGGGCTGGCGAGACGCGCGTGAACACAGACGCCTGCTCCGCCAGATGACCGAGGGCCGCGTCGTCAATCCGTGCGATGTCGTCGCCTGTCACGATCTGGTGCTCGTCAAGCGCGACGGCTTGGCAGACGTGACGCGCGACGCGTTCGTTGTCGCCAGTCAGAATCTTCACCGTAATGCCGTCGCGTTCGAGCTCCGCCAGCACGTCAGCGACGTCAGGCAGGACGGGGTCTGCGAAGCTGACGAAGCCCGCCAACACGAGATCGGCCTCATCGTCGCGCGAGTAGGCAACGCGTGGCTCCAGCCAGCGGTAGGCGACCGCCAGGACGCGCAGACCGTCCTCGCTCATGTGCTCGTGGATTGCAGCGCACGCCTGCCTGGTCGCCGCGTCGAGCTGTGTGACGTGGCCTCCCGCTTCGAACGCCGTTGACCGCTCGATGATCGACTCGGGCGCACCTTTGGTGATGAGAAGCCGGCGACCACCACCTGGCGCCTCCACAACCACGGACAGGCGGCGCCGCTCGAAATCGAACGGGATCTCGTCGATCTTCTGATAGCCGGCTGCATCGGCCGCGGTCTGCTGAAGAATGGCGACATCGAGAGGACTCCGGATTCCGGTCTCGAAACTGCTGTTGATGGAGGCGAGCGTCAACGGCCGCGGTGATGACGCACCGGTTGGATCGACAGCTCGATCGAATTGCATCACGCCACTCGTGAGCGTGCCCGTCTTGTCGCTGCACAGAATGTCGATGGCGCCGAAGTCTTGAATGGCCGGGAGATGTTTGACGATCACCTGGTCACGCGCCATCCGCAGCGCGCCGCGCGTGAGCGTGACGGCGCTGATAATCGGGAGGAATTCCGGTGTGAGACCGACGCCGAGCGCAACGGCAAAGAGCAGCGATTGAAACGCGTCGTGTTTGAACGCGATGCCCATCAGCAGGATGAACAGCACCAGCACGACCGTCGTCCGAAGAATCAGCAGGCTGAATCGCCGCAACCCGTGTTCGAACTCCGTCTCCGGAACGCGGCTCCCCAACCGGACGGCGATGTCACCGAAGATCGTCTTCGAGCCCGTCGCAATCGCCAGGGCGGTTCCGGTGCCGCTCACGACCGACGTTCCGAGAAACACCAGATGCGGCGCGTTGGGGTCTGTTGTGTCTTCCGGTGCGGCGGCGGAGGCCATCTTGACGGTGGGCAGCGACTCGCCCGTCAGCATCGATTGCTGAACCGAAAGATCCCGTGACTCGAGCAGCCGTGCATCCGCGGGCACGAGATCGCCTGCGGACAACCGGAACACATCGCCTGGCACGACGTTGCGGAGCGGCGTCTCGAGCCAGGCCCCATCGCGGAGCACGGTGGCCGTCGGGATCACCGACGACCGGAGTCGCTCCGCCGCCTGCTGCGAACGGAAGGATTCCCAGAAGTTGATGGAGACGCCGAGGACCACCATCGTCACGATGATGAGCGCGTCGACGTGCTGTCCCAGAGACCCGGCAATCACGCTGGCGACGAGCAGGATGATGACGAGGGGATTCGCGAAGAGGCGGGACAGCTGAACGACGGCTGACGGTCGCCGGACGGGAACAGGCTCATTCGGGCCGTACGCGGCCAGCCGCCGCGCCGCCTCAACGCTGCTCAGTCCTTCTTCGCTGCCAGACATCAGCCGTTCCACACCATGTGTGCCTCGCGACGCTCGATTCAAAATGCCTCATCGTCTTGTTGACGTCGGGTACCGAGGCCTTCGACGGCGGCCGGGCTCACGTCAGCTCCAGTGTGAGCGTCAGCCCCCAAGGTACGTCAGTTGCTCGAATATCCAATGAGAACTGCCGTATTGCCGTTCAGCGGCGAGGCTCGAGGACATGCGAAAGAAGCTCGTGGCTGCCGAACTCGCGCTCATCGGCCTGGCCTCAGGCCGCGCAGCGCGCTTCTGCTATTTCATCCCGCTTCCGCTTGAAGACGAGGACCCAGTCGTCGACGGCACCCCCGCGGCGTTCGGCCATTGCCGCCCTGAACAGATCGCGGATTTGCTGGTCACGTAGCAGCAACAGACGGCTGGCGAGGAACTTCCGACCCGCCTCGCCAATCCGAGGATTCTCGAGGCTGCCGGTCAGCGATTTGGAGAGATTGCCAACGCATGGCGCGCCTTCGCGCCAGATACGAGCGCCCGACCAATCGTTCAAATTCATTTTGCTGTTATTGAGCGCCGTGGCCTTCCCGAACGTGGTGCCAAGATCTTTCACGACGAGCCATGGCGAGGTACACGTTTCGTTGCCGGCGCGATCCCGCGTCACACCTCCCGGCGCACACATCAGTTCCTGCTGCTCCGGCTTGCTCTCCGAGTGTTGAACGAACACAGCCAATAACTTCAGCGCGTCCACATGGGCACGGGACGCACCGCCAGCGCGGGGATTCACTTTGTCCAACTCGGGCCACGCCCAGCCTTCAAAATCCGCACTTCAATAGCCGACCCGGGGACAGGGCGCTCGACCGCCGCCGGATCGGAAACGTATGGGCCGACATTTCCCGGCTTTCCCATTGCCAATCCGTCTTGCTGGCCGCAAACGGATCTCCTCGCGAATCCTCTGAGCCGCCGGGAGCGGTGGCCCCGCGGCAAGGTCGAGCGAACGCGTGTCGATCGGTTACCACACTTTGGCGCGTTGCAGAATGGCTTCTCGCTCGGTGACACTGAGGTTCTTCAGCGTGTGCACGCCCTCAGGGATTCTTGTACCCGGCGCTGGTCCGAACCCGTCCGGTGGAACAGGCATCTGCGATCAGCGCGACGCTCACGATCGCCACCATGCTGTAACCGGTCATCGCCACTTCATCCCTTGGGTTGGCTCTTGGCGTCTTTCACGTCCTGGGCGTCCTGGGCGTCCTGGACCGCCTCCTTGACGGCTTCCTTCACCGCCTTCTTGACCACCTTCTTCATCGTGTCTTTGACATCCTTGTCGTGGAGCACGTCTTCGCCGGCCTTCGCCACCGCCTTTCTCACGGCCTTCTTCACACTGACGGTGAGTGGATCCAGCTCCTTCGTGAAGACCTGAACGGCCTTCTCGACTTCCTTTCCTGAGACTGCCGACGCCTCTTTCCTTCTGTTCCTGTCGCCCCAGTCGGATTCAAATGTATCGACGAGGAGCTTCACGGTCTTCGCGTCATGGACAATCAGGCCGAGTTCGCGGCGCGAGTCCAGTTCCGCGGCCCGAAGGCTCTGGCTGCCGACGAAAGCCTGGCGCCGGTCGCGGATAATCGTGCGCGTGTGCAGTCGTTTGTCACCCAGTTTGTGGACGTCGAACTGCGTGCTGCCACTCACCGATCCGATGACCTTGATCTCGACGCCAGCTTTCGCCCTCCCTTGAAGGATACGAAGCATCGCCTTGTCCGAGATTTTGGGATCGTAGATCAGCAATTGCGTCTTCGCCCGATTCAGAAACGTCTCGAGCACCTTCCTGGAGTTCGCAGGGCTGACGACAAACGTCTCCGTCTTCGGCGCGTACTTCGTCCGGGTGCAGTCGGCCCGGAACAGTCGTGCGGTGTCGCGTACCCAGTCTGCATGTGTCGTGACGATGCCGAAGCCACGACTGTGGTCGATGTCCAGATGCGTGAAATTGAACGACAGCATGCAGAGGACACGTCGATCGATCAGGAAGTACTTGCCGTGATAGCGGCTCAAGTCGTTAGAGGTGCGAGCCACAATGATTCCGGCGGCGAGGCAGCGCAGCTCGAGCCTGCGCAGGCGTTGCTCGCCGCCGCGGTTCGCAAATGCGATCAAGGCGGTCACCTTGACGCCCCTCGCCACTGCCGTCTTCAGCGCCGTCTCGATGTCCGTGCGATCGAAGCGGAAGATGGCAATTTCCACGCTCTTTTTGGCGCTCTTGATGGCCGAGAGCAGCGGCCCGACGCCGTCGGTGGGCTCAATGATCAGTTTCACGAATGAAGCTCTCCAGCCTTGGTGTGTCAGCTCTCATCGACCTGATCAGAGAGCGCCAAGTTCTGCGATTCTCTTCCGCATTGCCTGCGTGTAGATCTCGAGGTCTTCGTTCGTATAGCCCGCGGCGCGGAAACCGTCGCGGATCTGTTCCTCCGACAGCAGGGAGGGCGGCTGTGCAGCACGAAATCGATGAAGTCTGGCGTCATCTTCTCAACAAATGCCGAGTCCGCATAATCCTTGGGCACGCTCTTGGATCGCGTCATGCTGTTGCCCGTACTTCCAAACGTGGCGCCCACGTCCGTCACCAGGTAAATGCGATCGCCGCCCACGTCCTCGATCGAGTTATTCGTCTGTGCCAGGTCCCAGTTATTCAACAAGGACATCATCACTCGTAAGCCGTTCAGTTCACGCGTGCCGAGAAAAGGATTGTCGAACCAGTCCCAAAGGCCAACCTTCTTCACCGCTGTCGGCTTGCGCTCGAGGCGCGCTCGGTGGACCGTGCCGTCTGGTGAGACCAGATTCTCGCCACGGTGCAACTTCGGCACACCCGTCACTTTGATCTCTGCGAGGTAATAGTCTTCATCAACGAAATAGCCAGCCGCCCATAGAAAGCGGGTTGCCGCGGTCTCCGCCTCGGCTTCCTCGCCGAGTTTCACCTTCCACACGATACCCTGCTCGTCTTCGACATCGAACTTCGGTGTGGTTGCTTGCATGTCTTCACTGACGAAGGTGAATGTGGCGTTCGGGTCTGGCGCATGCCCTTTTCCTCCGGCGCCATAGAACAGATTCAAGGAAGCGATGTCGCCCGGATCCCGCCAGATCACTGCCGGCCGGTCCACAACATCGCCCTTTGCTTTGTTCTCCTCGTTCTTCTGTGCAGTGAATGATGTCGGAAGCGCCACGAGCACCAGCATCAGAACGGAGCCCAACCGTGTTGCACGTCGTCGCATCGCCGTTAATCTCTTCCTGTGCCTACAGACCGCAATCACGCGACTGATCGCGCCGTGGCGATCTCCATTCCCTCGGGATTCTGGATTCTGTGCATTTCCGCATATACGCCGTTGAGCGCCAACAGCGCCTCGTGGGTGCCTTGTTCAACCAATATGGAATCATTGATGACGAAGATGACGTCCGCGTGGCGGATCGTGCCGAGATGATGGGCGATGACGACCGATGTCCTCCCTTTCATCAAGGCGTCCAGCGCTTTGATGACGGCCTGCTCGGAGGCGGCATCCAGACCCGCGGTCGGTTCGTCAAGAATCAGGATCGGCGTATCGCGAATGACCGCGCGCGCAATGGCGATGCGCTGGCGTTGACCGCCGGAGAGCGTTATGCCGCGCGCGCCGACCATGGTGTCGTAGCCGTCGGGCATCTCCTCGATGAATTCATGCGCATCGGCCAGTTTGGCGGCGCGCCTGATCTCTTCGGGCGTGGCGTTGGGTTTGCCGTACGCGATGTTCTCCCAAATCGTGGCGCGGAAGAGAAGAGTGTCCTGCAAGACAAAACTGATCTGATCGCGCAGAGATTTCAGCCGGTACTTGCGGATGTCTGTCCCATCGATTCCGACATACCCGGACACCGGGTCGTAGAAGCGTGGAATCAAGCTCACGATCGTCGTCTTCCCTGTGCCTGAGGGCCCGACAATCGCCGCGACCTGTCCTGCTTCGATCTTGAAGCTGACGTCCTTGAGTACGTCCTTGTCCCCTCCATAACTGAAGCTCACGTGGCTGAATTCGATCTGACCTTTGAGCGTGGGAGCCGGGCGCGCGCCGCGCACATCGCGTACGCGGCTCTCAACGTCAAGGACTTCCTGAATGCGCTCGTAGCCGACCAGCGCTTTGGACACGGTGTCGGTCATCTTCGAGAGATCGCGCATGGGCTTGTACATCTTCCCCAGATACAACAAGAAGACAATCAGCAGGCCGGCACTGAGCTCTCCCGCGAGCGCAAGCCGCGCCCCGTACCAGAGTACGAGACACGTCCCGATGGCAACGATCACCTCGACGAGCGGCGACAGCTTGGCCTTGATGCTTCGGGCCTGGAGTCCCGCTTCCACATTGGCCAGGCTTTCAGATTCGAATCGTTGCTGTTCGTAGTCTTCCCGGGCGAATGCCTTGACCACGCGGATGGAGGTCAGCACTTCCTCTACGACGGAGAGCAAGATGCCCTCTTGTTTTCGAACGGCGCGCGAGGCGGTCTTGATGCGCCGCGTGTAGTAGTACACCACCAGGAAGAGTGCTGGCGCGACCGAAAGCGCGATGAGAGTGAAATGCCAGTTGAGATAGAACATCACCCCGATCATCCCGACCAGCGTCGTCACGTCGACGAGCATTCCGAGAAGCGCGGAGTTGATGAAGTCCTGGACCGCTTCGATGTCACTGGTGACCCGCGTGATCAGATCGCCGGTTCGCGCTGCGTCGTGATCGGCGAGTGACAGCCGCTGGATGTGGTGATACAGAGTTCTGCGCAGGTCGTGTGCCACCCATTGGCTGACGCTGGTCGTCAGGTATTTCTCGAAATAGGAGCTGACCGCACCGACAATCGCAATGAGTGCGACCGCGGCGACGGCGAAGTTCACGATTGCATTAGTGTTCTGGCCGAAGAGCCCGGTCACGATTCCGCCGAGCACCGGCGGGAGTTTCTTCGATTGCAGAATGTTGTCGACAACAATCTTGATGGGCCACGGCTCGAGAATATCCGTGAGTGTTTCGCCCAGTACGGCCACCAGCGCGACGGTCAGCGCCTTCCAATGAGGCCGCAGCAGGTCGATGATCCGCAGTCTTCGCGAGGATTTGGACTCCAGCGGTTCCTTAGCCTGATCGGGCATATCCATTCACCGTCTGGCGGCAGCGGACGATGGCCCGTTCAGATCGCCACCGCGGGCCATTCCGGCACACCGCTGTGGGCGCAGGCGACGCTACGCCCTCGTGCGCACACCGGCGACGAGCAGCACCACGCCACCGGCGACCGCCGCAATTCCCAGCACGGGTGAAAGCGGCAGTGTCTTCTGTCGATCCGCCGTCGCATGCAGCGGGCCGATGTCGATGACCGTTTCGCGACTTGTGTAGTTGATGCCTTGATACACGAGCGCCAGCAGGCCGAGCACGATCAACACCACACCAACAAGCGAGATGGGCCTCATGGGATTCCTCCGTTCTGGCGAATTACCGTGTCCTTGATCTCTCTGCGTTGGGCGTTCGTCGGTGCGCTCAGCCCGAACGACGCCACGGTCACCTGAGAGCGGCGTGCTCGTGGGACTCCCATGAGCGGAAGCCTTCGTCGACGAAGTTAGGCAAGTTGCGTACCGACTCAGCTGTCCGGACAACTGTGCGCTTTGAGCGCTTCTCATGTCATTCGGCTCAGAGGGCGTGCGTGAATGTCCCGTTCGGCTCGGAATAGTTCCTACCGTGTTTCAGTTTCAAAATCGGTGGCGCTGCGTATAAATGAGCACGATCACGAGGATGACCACGATGAGGAGGAATTGAGGCAATCCGATGCCTGTGAACATAGGTCCTCTTCGCGCCGCTGGTTCGGCCGTCGGGGATCGACGGCAAGACAGTTGGCGGCGGCCCGCGACTTAGGGCCTCTGCACGGCCCACAGCAGGCCAAGCCGCAGCCGGATCTTCAGCGACCGCTCCCGCTCGGCGTCCGTACCGGCGGGGAGCAAGTGGACATCCCCGTAGTGCGCCACGAGGTTCTTCTGTAGGTCTGCCGACACATTGGCGAACTTGTGATCGGCGAGCTTCCCGAGCAGGTCGTCGTACGTCTCGTCCGCCAAGGCGTACTCGCCCAGCGCCGTCGGCTTTCCAGTGTCAAAGTCGGTGTTGACGAGATGCAGGTTCGCGGCGCTCACGGCATCGAGCGACTGTTTGAAGCGCTCTCGGGTCGCTGTGAAACTCGTCAGGAACAGTCGTTCGGCCTCCGGCGGCGGCACCGAGAAGCTGAGGGCGCGAAACGGACCGATCTTCGGGATCAGACGGTACATGAAGCCGAGGAAGCGCGCGAACCCATGCGCCTTCTCGTAGTCGGCGCCGAACTCCCTCTCGTACTCCCGGCGGCGGAGGTTGAAGACGACGGTCGTCTTCTGCGCTCCGGGAATGACGTTCCTGATCGCATCCCGCTTCTTGCCCCACGCTACCTTCGTCATTCCGGGAATCGTGGTCGCGACGGCGTGCCGGTACGTGCCGATCGCCAGATCCTCGTTGAGGAAGATCTCCTTCATCTCTATCCCGTATGTCTCGCTGAAGGCCCGTTCGAGGAGCGGCTTCGCCACCTTGAAGCCGATGAAGCGGTGATACGCCTCAGGCGCGTACGCGCCTGAGGCGACCTGGACGACGTCGAACGAGAACTCCACCAACACGTGGTTCTTCGGCGATTGCTCGTAGGTGACCGTATTTCCAAACTTGGCTCTGAGCTTCGGGTACATCAGCGACACGGCGGGGTTGACGGCCAGCGGGTGGCCCTCGTTATCCGCCGAGTAGTGACCGAGCGCGCCCAGGGCGAATGCGTACTCGTCGACATCCTGTGCGTCGCGAATCAGCGCATCGATGAAATCGCCGCTGCGCACGTAGTGCAGCAGGTTGCTGAAGAAACGGCTCCCGAATGGGTAATAGCCGAGATCCTGAATGACGCATCCGCCGTAGGCGTAGCCCCGAGCCTCCTGGATCTGCTCGGGGCTCGCATCCGGAAAGCGCGTCCGCAGCATTGGTGCGATCGTGCTGTCCCACAGCGCATCGACGTTCGCTTCGTGCGCCAGCACGGAATACGCTGCCGCCTGCCTCGGCGCAGACAGTCCGGCCACGACCATCGCCGCCACGACGGCGGACTTGACGACGTTGCTCATACCGCCCTCGCCTCGGTCCGCGTGCGACTAGTGCGTGCCTTCCTTGACCGAGTACTTGTTCAGTAGCGACATCAGCTTCGCAGCGGCCTTCGGCGCGCGCACTCCCTTTGTCACGATGTCGCGGTTTTC
>Ga0207659_10000836_pt1 | contig 18254 bp, 18 predicted proteins | sample KBSM43metaG_FD_184330 | JGI IMG/M metagenome (GOLD analysis project Ga0207659, IMG submission 184330) | Miscanthus rhizosphere microbial communities from Kellogg Biological Station, Michigan, USA - KBS M4-3 metaG (SPAdes) (version 2) | ecosystem: Host-associated > Plants > Roots > Rhizosphere >...
AAATGCGACGTACTCTCCGGAGTAATTGCCGCCGCTGATCGCGACGACCACGTACTGCTTGCCGTCGGCGAGATAGGTCATTGGCGAACCGCTCTGCGGCGCCGCCATCCAGACGGCGCCGATTTCCCGGCCGTTGGTTTTTTCGTAGGCCCGCAGCATCGCGCCACGCGGATGGTCCGGCGTCGTGGTCACCTGGGGATCGCCCATCACTACGAGTGATTTCGTGACCATCAGGCCGATGCCGCCGGTGCCGGCCTGACCGGTCTTTGGAATGTCCATCCCTTTCAGCGCGGGATGGTTTCGAACGTTATCCGGGGTATCGCCGTGCGGAACCTGCCAGACGATTTCGCCGCGGTCGAGATTGATTGCCGAAATCGTGCCATACGGCGGCTTCAGGATCGAAAGGCCTTCGACCGTCAGACCGCCGCCGCCACGACCGCCTGGCGCGGCCGCTGGTGCGACGGGGGGCGCCGCGGCGCCGCCCGCCGAAACGCCGGCGACTGATGTAGCCGCACGCTGTGCGTCGAATTGTGCCTGCGCGCGCGGCGAGTCGGCCGCACAGCAGTCTCCGGGGCCCATCACCTCGGTGAACGGCCGACCGGCGACACCGGACACGTAACGAATATCCGAGAAACTCGGCGGCGGAGCGACGAGCGATCCGGACGTGATGCCGACATTATTCGCGTTCGCGAACGCGGTATGAAGTTCGGGGTCGTAGGCGATTCCGGGCCAGTTCGTTCCGCCAACCGCATTGCCCATGTTGATCGCGCCGAGAAGGCCATTGACGTCGCCGAGCACCGGCGGGTTGTACATCCAGGGTCCGACTCTGTAGCGTCTGAGATTGTCGAGCGCCTGCGCCCGCATTTCCGGCGTGAAGTCAATCAAATCGTCTGGCACCTTCAAAAAGTTGCGCGCGTACGCCGGAGGCTTTGTTGGGAAGGGCTGCGTCGGGCTCGATTTCTCACCAGGAACGTCCGACTGCGGTACCGGACGCTCTTCGATCGGCCACACTGGCTGGCCCGTGACACGATCGAATACCCACAAAAGCCCCTGCTTGCCGGGAACGGCTACCGCTTTGACCAGTCGGCCGTTGACATTGATGTCCGCGACAATCGCTGCCGACGACATGTCGTAATTCCACAACGGATGATGAACCAGCTGGAAATGCCACTTCCGCTGCCCGGTCTTCAGATCCACGCAGACGATGCTTTCAGCGAACAGGTTGTTGCCGGGACGATGACCGCCGTAGTAGTCGGAGGTCGGCGTTTCAACCGGCAGATAGACCAGGCCGAGTTCTTCGTCGACAGTGATCTGCGTCCAGACGCCGGTGTTGCCGTTCACCGCCCACGAATCGCGTTCCCAACTGTCGTTGCCGAATTCGCCGGGCAGCGGAATGGTGTTGAACGTCCACAGCAGTTTCCCCGAGCGCGCGTCGAACGCCCGGACCAGGCCTTTGGTGTTGTTGTGCGTGCCGACCGTTGCCCCCTCTCGGAATGACGACCCGATGATCACCACGTCCTTGACGACTGCCGGAGTAGCATGCAGGCCGATTTCACCCGACTCGAGATCGATCTGCTGGCCGGCGCCGAACACTGCGCCTTGCTTCAAGTCGACGATGCCGTCCTTACCGAATGTGCTGATCATCGATCCGGTGTGCGCGTTGAGCGCAACCAGCCGATAGCCGGTCGTGACGTAGAGGATTCGGTCGTCGCCACGGCCGTCAGTCCAGTACGAGACGCCGCGCCCGGAGAGTTGACGAGGAGAAATGCCGGCGCGGCGGCCTTCGCGCAGGCTGTGCGCCCACATCAGTTCGCCGGTCTTGCCGTCGAGCGCGATCACCGAGCGGCGCGTGCCACCGGTCGTATACAGGACGCCGTTGATTGCCAGCGGCGTCCCCTCGAGCTTGTATTCCGGGCGAGGGCCAAGCAGGTCGGTCTTGAATCGCCACGCCACCTCGAGGTTCTTGAAGTTGGCGGCGTTGATCTGATCGAGCGGCGAGTACTTCGTGCCGCGAATGTCAGCCGTGTAGTGGGGCCAATCGCCTTTGGCGAGCGATGGCTGGCCACTTGCCGCGGCGCGATCCTGTCCCGAAATGCCGACGGACACTCCAGCCAAGGCCACCAATATGCAACCGATGCCCAATCTGCGCACCACGTCTGCCTCCCTTCGACGGTCCGGCTGGCTACTATAAACCTTACCTCCGAGGTAATTGGACGGATTCGCAGGCTCGGGCCCAATATAGGGAACGTCATGAACACGCTGCTTGGCCAGCCCGCCATATCGACATTCGGCAAGCTGCTGCGTCATTGGAGGACAGCGCGGCGAATGAGCCAGCTGGGCCTCGCCACTGAAGCCGGCATTTCAACGCGGCATCTCAGCTTCCTCGAAACCGGGCGCGCACAACCCAGTCGCGAGATGGTGCAGTTGCTTGCGGGGATGCTCGACGTGCCGCTTACCGAACGAAATGCACTGCTGGTCGGCGCCGGCTATGCGCCGGTGTACGGCGAGCGGTCGCTTGGCGCTCCAGAACTGGAACATGTGCGCCGCGCCCTCGAATACACGCTTCGACAGCAGGAACCGTATCCCGCGCTGGTGATGAACGGTTTTCACGACATCGTGATGCGCAACGAGGCATCGCGGCGGGTGTTCGAAGGGTTACGGGGGCCGATTCCGGATCACGTGCCGATCAACGGCATCCGCACCGTCTTCGATCCGCGCGGCTTGCGCCCGTTCATCGTCAACTGGAACGAGATCGCCGAATGCCTGATGCAGGGGCTGCAGCGGGAGATCGCGGAAACCGGGAACGAAGCCCTGGTCGCGCTGCGTGAGGAGTTGCTCGGCTATCCGGATGTGCCGTCGCGGTTCGCCGCTCTTTCGGCGCTGGGACCGGAAACACCGCTCGTCAATCTGCGGCTGGCCAACGGCGATCTGTCGCTGGCGTTTTTCTCGGCGGTCACCTTCATTGGCCGGGCGCGTGACATTACGGTGCAGAATCTGAAGATCGAATGCTTCTTCCCCGCCGACACGGCCACGGATCAGTACTGCCGCCGGTTGGCCGCATCGCCGCGCGCCGTCGCAGTCTAGTTGTACTAGTCACAAAGGACACCAAGGATACAAAGGACACCAAGGCATTCCTGCCAGCCTTAGCGGCGACTGTGTTCCAGGCGAAACGCTGCCGCTAACCTGTGCGGTATTCCTTTGTGTCCTTTGTGTCCTTTGTACCCTTCGTGTCCTTTGTGTCGTGTGTGTTATTGCATTCGCTTTACCGAACCTACGTCCCTCGTAATCGCGTCACACCCTGATTGTTTCCGACAATCGGTGTGTGATCAGCTCGATCATCGCACTGACGTTCGTCATTCAGTTCGCGAACCTGGCCGGTGCCCCCGACACTGTGGTTCGCGACGCACAAGCTGGTGTCGCAGACATCCTTGGTGACATCGATGTGCAGGTGCAGTGGATCGCCCCATCAGATCCCGTGGCCTCACGCGAGCGCGTACTGCACCTGACACTGCTTCGCTATGAAGCGGGAGCATTGAAGCAGACCAATCATCAAGTGCTGGGTGCAGCCACCCGTACCGAGTTTGGAACCAGGATCGCAGTGGTGTTCTTTCAGCGGGTCGTGGAAGAGGCCGATGCGTACGCAGTCCCGGTGTCGCGCGTGCTGGCGTGCGCGATCGCACACGAGATCGGGCATCTGCTGCAGACTGAACCACGGCACGAGCCCTTCGGCCTGATGCGGGCCGTCTGGGGCCGCGCCGATTTCCGGCAGGCGTCGGCCGGACATCTGCGGTTCGCCTCGCCCGAGTCGCTCGATCGCGCTGCGCGCTAAGCCGACGCATCCAGTTCGGCGAACGAGAGGATTTACCGCAACGCGGCCGCGGCCTCGGCCATCGCGCGGATTTTCGCGACGGCAACGGCGTCGGTGTTCATCGGGGCTGAATGAAATCCGCGCCCTCACGTGCGAGCGCTTCGACTTCGTCGGCAAGCAACCGCACGATGTCAGCCGCGAGATCCTCCTTGGTCGGATAAAACGCTTTCGTCTCTTCGGCAACGAACATCGCGCGCGTCAGCAGATATGGTCCGGGCAACGTCACCTTGACGGGCCGATCAGTGTGACGGCGCAGAAACCGCAGATCCTCGAGCGCCAGCGGCTCGCGCCGGCCAAGCGGCCCGATGCAAGTTGGATGACTGATCGAGTAGCCGGGACGTCAAGCGTCTGCAGCAACCGCTCGAAGCCACGTTTGTCCTCGACCACGTCAAGCATCTCGGCGAGTGTCATCAGCCTGACGCCGTCGAACTTCTGCGCGACGAAGGAATAGAAATTGTCGCGACGGAGTTCGCCGTCGGTCACCAGGTCGCAGCCCGCCTGCTCCTGCAGGCGCAGGCAGGCGACGACCGACGCGTCGGCGATCCGATCGAACTCCGTCCGATCAAGCTGACCACGCCGGTGACGCCGGAGGGCGTCGAGCATTTCGGGCGGCCGCGGCCAACTGCCGACGGTAGTGACCGGAAATAGCGGCAGCCGTCTCACAACTGATGCGCTCGCTCGAAAAACCGCTCCGCGGCGACGGCGTTCGTCAGCGCCTGAAAGCCACTGGTTCGGCCTGGCAGCCACGCTTTCAGCCCTTCGAGATCCATCATTTCTCGATGCGACGGGTCGTCGTAGCGCATGGTGAACAACGCGTCGAGCCAGCGTCGCTCTGCGGATTCAGAGAGTCCGGGACGCGCCGTAAACACGCAGTGATCGAACCGCGCCGTCGTCGCAACGATTCGATAGGCGCTCGGATCGATGGTGCCGTCCTGCGTCCACGATGCCCAGTTCAGATCCAGCATCGCCGACGCCTGTGCGTCGCCGCGGGCGAGGCATTTGAACGCGTCCAGTTCGCCGCCGACGTGATCGCCGTGTTTGCCGACCAGCACATCGTGGCGAATGATATTGACGTTACGGTGCGGTTCGAGGCCACCGTCACGCAACACTCCGAGGGGGATCAGCGTCGCCTGGGGCGAATCCGCAGCGCCGACGGCCAATCTGCGCCCGAGCAATTCGTCGATCGAATGGACCGGTCCATCCTTGCGGGCGACGAGATGCGAGGTGCGATCGCGATCCGTATCGCGCATGGCGACGGCGCGACACGCTCCATCGGTCCGGCGCTGCGCATCGAGCCACGCCAGCGGCGAGTTCCAGGCGATGTCGATGGCACTGGCAATCAGGGCGTCGTTCTGCAGCGCGTAAGTGCTGAAAAACGCCGCGTCGATCGGTGCACCCTGGGTATCGAAGAAGTCGCGGATGATCTCCCAGATCACCGACACTTTCGGGTCGTACATGACGGCGCCGACCTTGACGCGAGCCGCCATCAGAAGACCTCCTTGCCGCACAGCGCGCGGCCGATGAAGTCGTAGGCCTGGTCGCTGGTGGGTGCCATGACGATTGGCGCGCGCGCATCGCGGAACAGACGGTCCAGGCCGTGCGCGCCGGCGAACGCCGCGCCGCCACAGGTCCGCATCGCGAGGTCGGTCACTTCGACCGCAGTCTCGGTGGCGGCGGCCTTGCTCCCGCTTTGCATTTCGAAACCCGGACACACTGCTCTCGCATTCTGCCGCGCTTCTTCCAGATTTTCAGGGCGCGGCTGACCAGCGGTCCGCGCCGAGAAACAAAGAGACGGAGATCACGGTCTCATTTGAAGCGGCGTGGATGCGAGGGCGGCGTGCGAGCGTCCCCGAGGACGACCATCCAGTTCGGCGGGCGGCGCACCGCGCCGCGGACGGACCGTGGGCTGCCTTCGGCAGCCCACCCGCCGAACTGAAACCCGTTCGTCTCCGTGGCTCCGTGTTGAAGCCCTTGCCAGTACCGTTGTGGCCAGCGCTCGCGCTCGCATCGCAACGACGGGCTTCTATCCTCTGCGCGTTCTCTGCTGATTCTGCGATCTCTGCGGTTTTTTCCGGACCACGCAAGTTGCGGATTGGCGGTTGCGGCGCTGGCGGGACGTGCGTAGAGGGCCTATCGACCGAGGCTGGCTTCGAGGCGTTGCTTCACTGCCGGCCATTCGATGTCGATCACGCTGAAATACACCGAGTCGCGGACCCGGCCAGTATGGGTCAGCATGTGCTTCCGGAACATTCCTTCCTGCTGCGCTCCCAGCCGCAGGATGGCGGTTCGCGATCGTTCGTTCAACGCGTCGGTCTTGAATTCGACGCGCAGGCATCGCCACTCCTCGAACGCATGCTGCAACATCAGATACTTCGCTTCGGTGTTCACCGCGGTTCGCTGCCACGCCGGAGCTATCCACGTCGATCCGATTTCAACGCGGCGATTGCTGCGATCGATGTTCATGAATCGCGTGCTGCCGACGACGGTGCCAGTGTCGCGCGCGACCGTTGCAAACACGACCGACACGCCGCGCTGCTGCTCGTCAAAGGCCTGCTCCACCATTTTGACGAAGTCGCCTTCCGTTTTCATCGCGTACGGAAACCATCGGAAAATATCGTCGAGCGAATCCTTCGCGACGTTCCAGAACAACGGCGCATGATCCGCGCGCAACGGTTCCAGGCGAACGTATGAGCCTTCAAGGGTCGCCATCAGCCGATTATCTCCGGGAGCGCGGATCCAAATCCGGTGCGACGTTCTTGCCAGTGATCAACAGAACAGTGGCCCCGTCACGCGGTCCGTCGTTCAGCAGCGCCGCAACCGTGGATGCAGCGGCCGGCTCGGCGACAATTCCTTCGTCGCGGTACAGGCGGTTGATCGCAGCGACCATCGACCCTTCGGTGACCAGGCGCATGTCGTCAACACACTGTCGAATGTCGTGCACATTCTTCGCGTCGGGTGTTCGCGTGGCGAGTCCATCGGCGATCGTGTCAGCAGTATCAGTGGTTTGGACGACGCCGGACTTCCAGGAGAGAAAGTATGACGGAGCGCGCTCGGCCTGGACACCGACGATCCGAATCGACGGCTTGAGCGACTTGGCACGCGCGCCGACGCCGCGAATCAGCGCTGTATCGCCAACTGGCACGTAGATGACGTCAACATCCGGCAGGTCCTCGAGGACCTCGTCGGCGATGGTCGCGGGACCCTGCGGCAAATCCCGGTCCGTCGCGTCATCGAGAAAGATCGCGCCGGTTGAATCGACGAATCTCGACGCGGCTCGTGATGCATCCGAAAGATCGCGGCCTTCCTCGACAATCGCCGCGCCGAATTGTGCGATGTTCGCTTTCTTGACCGGGTTCGGGTTACGAGGCAGAAAAATTGTGGCCGGTACGCCAAGTCGCTGCGCCGCCCAGGCGACCGCCGCGCCGTGATTCCCGGTGGACGACGCCACCACCGAGCAAGAGTGACGACTCTGCCCCGCTGCGGCGCGCCGCTCGAGCTCGACGTTCAACGCATAGAGTGCTCCCCTCACTTTGAACGATCCGGTCGGAAGTTCGGTCTCGAGCTTCAGGAACACCCGGCCAGACACTTCCGGGCTTCGCCCGCTATTCAGTGACCGTGCTTCCACCAATGGTGTCCGCGGCATGTAACGCGATAAAAATTCTCGCACCGGCGTCATCTCGTTATGATAGTCGGCACCTATGCCCGAACTTGCTGAAACACGCCGCCGTTTCATGACCTACTTCGCCGGTGTCGGCCTCGGTTCGACGCTCGCGCCCGGTATTGTCTGGGCCCGCATGCAGGACGCCGGAACCCAGACGATCACCCTCGAAATGATCACGGACGCCTTGAAGTTGTCGGGCATCGAGCTGACCGAAGAAGAGCGCAAGGAAATGGTCGCCGGTGCGAATCGTAATCTGACGCAATACGCCGACATCCGGAAGATTCACGTCCCCAACGACGTCTCGCCGCCATTTCACTTCAGCCCGATCGTGCCGGGTATGGAAGTCAGCAAGGCAAGACTGCCCTTCCGGCTCAGCGCCGCACCATCGGTGAAACGGCCTGCGAACCTCGAAGACGTCGCTTTCTGGCCGATTCGGAATCTCGGCGAGCTGGTTCGAACCAGGCAAGTCACGTCGCTCGAGTTGACCGAGATGTACCTCGCGCGACTGCATCGCTACAATGGCAAGTTGAACAACGTCGTCACCTTTCTCGACGACTACGGCCGCGCGGAGGCGAAGAAAGCCGACGCCGAAATTGCCGCCGGCAAATACAAAGGGCCTCTGCACGGCATCCCCTGGGGCGCGAAAGACATCATTTCAGTCAAAGGCTTCAAGACGACGTGGGGATCGCCCGCATTCAAGGAACAGATGTTCGACTACGACGCCAGCGTGGTCGAGATGCTGCGCGACGCAGGCGCCGTGTTGATCGCGAAGCTGGCGACCGGCGAGTTGGCGAGCGGCGATCAGTGGTTCGGCGGACGCACCAACAATCCGTGGGATCCGTCGCAGGGCTCCAGCGGATCGTCGGCCGGGCCCTCGTCCGCAACCGCCGCCGGCTGCGTCGCGTTCGGCATCGGTAGCGAAACCAGCGGCTCGATTCTGAGTCCGTCGGCACGCTGCGGGCTCGCTGGGTTGCGCCCGACCTTCGGCCGGATCAGCCGCTACGGCGTGATGGCGCTATCGTGGACACAAGATCGGCTTGGACCGATCTGCCGCTACGCCGAGGACTGCGCCATCGTTATGCAGGCGGTTGCGAAGCCCGATGGTCGCGACATGAGCGTGTCGGACGTTCCGTTCAATTGGAATGCGCAGTTCGACATCAAGAAGCTGAAGGTCGGTTACATCAAGGATTCGTTCGACACGCTGACCAATGCTGCAGCGAAGGCCAATACCGACAAGGCGGTTGAGACGCTGCACGGTCTCGGCGTCAAGGAACTGATTCCGGTCGACGTGCCCGACTTCCAAAGCAACGTCGGTGGACTCGGCGTCGAGTCGACGGTGTTCTTCGACGAGCACGCGCGTGCCGGACGGATGAAGGAGGCGCGCGGCGGCGGGCGCAACGGCGGACGCTTGATTCCGGCCGTGGAATTCCTGCAGGGCCAGCGCGTGCGCATGATGATGATGCAGAAACTAGCGGAGGCGACCAGGCACGTAGACGTCTACCTGGTGGCGTCCAATCAGAACGGCGTCGGTGGACCGCCGGGCGGCGGGCGGGGCGGACGAGGCGATACGCCACCCGAGCCTCCGCGGCCGCAACCGCCCACGCAGCGACATTTCGCGATGGCTAATCTCGCCTGCTATCCGGCGATCAACGTGCCGAACGGCTTCAGCGAAACCGGTTCGCCAACCAACTTCGTCATTTATGCGCAGCCGTTCCGCGAGCAGGAGGTCCTGTCGCTGGCAAAGGCTTACCAGGATGCCGCCGGCTGGCACCTGAAAAAGCCTGCGAAGCTCGACGAGGGGAACCAGACGCAGCCGGCCTGACGTCAATAGAGGTGTGCATTCCTTGACGCGGGTCGGCCGCGCTGTAGCCGGCTTCGCGCTGCTCATCGCTGGCGTGGCGATGCTTGCCCTTCCCGGCCCAGGCTGGGCGGCCATCGCGCTTGGCCTGGCGCTGCTCGCTCCCGATTTCCCCTGGGCGCATCGCGCGCTCGAACGCCTCAAACACACCGGCCGCGAGAGTGCGTCGATGGCGCGCCAATGGTGGCGCCGTTTGCGGACACGATCGTCTGCCAGCGACGACGGTCGCTCCGGCTAACGACTCTCGCCCAAAATTCGAACCCTCAGCAGTTCAACCAGATACGACGGGTGTCACAGACTTGCCATATGGCACTCCCATTGCTCAGTTACTGGGATTGTCAACCCCATTGGGAGTCCTGCCGTGCGCACACTGATGAAACCCTTCATGCTTGTCCCCGCGCTGGTCGCAGTGTTTGTCGTGGCGTGGCCCGCCAACGGCAACGCGCAGTACCGGGGACATTACGGAGGCCGCGTGGTTGTTGCGGCGCCCTACTATCCGTATTACCCGTTTGCCTTCGGGTTGGGGTGGGGCTACGGCCCCTGGTATCCGTACCCGTATTACGGGTATCCCTACTACTCGGTGGATCCCGGGGGCTCGCTGAAGCTGGAGGTCAAGCCGCCGCAGGCCGAAGTCTACGTGGACGGCTACTATGCCGGCATCGTCGACGACTTCGACGGCACCTTTCAGCGCCTCCACACGACGCCGGGTGAACACGAGATTTCGTTGTTCCTGGATGGATATCGTGCCATCCACCAGAAGCTGTATGTGCAGCCGAACGTCACGACCAAAGTGAAGTACGAGATGGTGAAGCTCGGAGCGGGCGAGCAGCCCGAGCCGAAACCCCAGCCGCCCAACCCGCCGCCGCAGAATTACGACCCGGGACAGAATCCGTATCAAGGCCCACCGAGCATGCGACGTGCTCCGCCGCAGCCGCGCGAGCCGCGAAATCCTGGAGAGCCGGGCGACCCACGCGCCGCGGAGATGAACGGCTATGGCACGTTGTCGGTTCGCGTTCAGCCGGGCGGCGCCGACATCATGGTCGACAACGAGAAGTGGAACGGGCCCGAAGGCCAGGAACGCCTGTTCATCGAGCTGCCCGAAGGCAGGCACATGGTGGAGATCCGCAAGGGCGGGTTCCGGTCGTACATCACCGACGTGGACATCCGCCGCGGAGAGACCGCGTCCCTGAACGTCAGCCTCCGTTCGCAGGAGGAGAAATGATGTCGTGGCGATCGTCTCTTATCTCGATAGCAGGCGTGATGGTCACGACGCTGCAGCTGGCCTCACCCGTGTTTGCGCAGACGTCGCCGCCAACGTCGTCGGGGCCGATGACCGTCGAACGCATGCACAGCGGCTTCTATGGCGGCGCTGACGTCAAGGTCACGGATTTCAATCACCACACGTCGGAGCTGATCGGCGGCCAGGCCGGCTGGCTGATCGACGATGCGTTTTTCATCGGCGGCGCGGGCTACGGGATGGTCAACGGCGGACGCGACGACGAGCTGTGGTATGGCGGGCTCGTGTTGCAATGGATGGTGCCGCTCGGCGGCCGCGTGAAGGTCGGCGGCAAGGCGCTGATCGGAGGCGGCGAGGCGACGACTTCGCAGTCCGGGATCTATACAGATGTCAACATTGATCCCCGGACGATTGGCAGTGATCCGCGCCGGCTGCAATCGACGGTCAACGACATCGCCCGCAACGCCGCAGTACTGCGTCCCGTCACCTATCGATACAACGAAGGGTTCTTCGTGTTCGAGCCCGAGGCGACGGCGTCAATCCGAGTAGCGGGCCCCGTCCATCTGACGGGCGGAATTTCGTATCGCCTGACCAGCAGCTACTACCTGTACGGGTATTACACAGACAGCCACCTTGGCGGTCTGACCGGCACGTTTGGATTCCAGATCTTCTAGAAGATCCTCGTAATTAGAAAGGCGGGAGCGTATTGGCTCCCGCCTTCACTTCGATATCGCGCTGCTGTTTCTCGGCGCCCGCTTGCGCGCGCAACACGTAGGATCCCTCCGGCACATCGGCAAAATAAAAACTTCCATCAGGGCCCGCGCGCATCACAAACGGCGTGGAGGCGGCAAACACTTCCGCCGACATCGATGGGTGGATGTCGCAGCCGACATGGTAGAAGCCATCCTTCTGAAAGGTGTACACGTACTTCTCTCCGGTCGGGATCGCGACGTTGAACGATGGCTCTTTCGTGTCGACGTTGCCCACGTGAACGTTGTGCAGCGTGTCGTCGCTGTTGCGAAACTCGACCGGCTGCCCGGTTCGCACGAACAATAAATCCGGCGTAAAGGTGGCCGACACCTGATCCATCGATGGTTGATCGCCTGCGGGAAAATCACGCGGCGTCTTCGGCTCCAACACGACGATGGCGTTGGCGGCAGCAGTGCCGGAAACGGTGCCGACCTGGGCGGTCAGCGTCGCGGCAGCAGGCGGCGCGGCCGCAGGTTCCTTGTTCGGCACTGTCTCCGATGGCGTAGACTTTGAACAATTGGCAGCGAGAAGGACCGCGGCACACAGCCCCATGGCACGAAGCATCGTCCTATCATCCTTCATCACACTGCTATTGGTCTGGTCGGTCGCCGCGGCGCAGCAGATCTGGGTGGGTGGCGGACGATTCTGGCGGGTGCCGCCGAAATGGGCCAGGCCCGACAACTTCGACGGCTCGTTCAATTTCTGCCGCGCCTACTTCACCAGCGATCGCCGGGAAGAGGGCGGCACCGGCTGGGACACCGATTTCCCCGGCGCCGACAACAACTTCTCGGTGCGGCTCGGCGAGCTGACCAAGATGCCGATCAAGTTGGACAAGACCGGTCAGCCCGACTACGTCGTCGTCCGTGTGACGGATCCGCTGATGGCGCACTGCATGATCGTGCACTTCGAGGATTCCGGGACGATCCGCTTCTCGCCGGAAGAAGTCGTCGCGCTGCGCAATTATCTGCTCAAGGGCGGATTCATCACGGTCGACGACTTCTGGGGATCGGAAGCCTGGGCGCAGTGGTCAGCCGAAATCCAGCGCGTGCTGCCGGAGTTCCCGATCGTCGATCTGCCGGCCGACCATCCGATCATGCACACGTTGTACGACGTCAAAGAGGTCGAGCAGGTGTCGTCGATTCAGTTCTGGCGGCGCAACAACGGCGCCGTATCGGAGCGCGCGTGGATGAACGACAGCCCGAACGTCAACGTCCGCGGCATCTCCGACGAACGCGGCCGCCTGCTGGTCCTGATGGCACACAACACCGACATTCCCGATACCTGGGAGCGCGAGGGCGAGAGCCAGGAGTACTTCGAGCGTTTCTCGCCGAACGGTTACGCCATCGGCGTCAACGTCGTCTTGTACGCGTATACACACTAGTCGGACAACTCGGGCGGCGGCGTTTCGCAGTGGCGACGGCGCGCGGCGAATCGAGACCAGACATCTCGCTGCGCGTGCCGATTCCGTCGGCCGGCCGCCTTCGCGCGAAGGCGCTTCGGCGCCCCGCCGTAGCTCGCACGAGCATCGTCGAGCGTAGGTGGGAAAAGCTCGCTCTCGTTCGCTTCCCTGTCGCTGTAGCGGCGGGCCTACAAACTCGTGAGAACAATCAACTAGGGACTGAGGCTTCGGGCAACGCCACCAACTACGCCTGTCAGCAGCCCGCCGCCGGACTCACTTCGTGTCGCTTTTCCGCCTGACGCTGGCTGCCGACTCCATAACGGCCCGCTCCGCGAGACGTCTGGCCTCGGCTCGCGCGCCGCTGGCGCGCGTCGCGGAGCATGCTCGCGCAGGACCGCGTTGGAGGCGAGGGTCAACCAGCGATAGCACACAAAACACGCGGGCGGCTTCCTCGCGAAGGCCGACTTCGGCCTGAGCCCAAGGCAGTAACCGATATCGCCGGACGCGTGTTTTGTTCCCGAGCCGACCGCGGGCCGGAGCGAGCATGCTCAGCGCTTGACCGCTGCGCGCACCTAACGCGCAGTTATCGGCTGATGGATAATGCCACGCTTCTACTGCGACACTGGCAGCGACACAGTGAAGCGCGCTCCGGCGGGAAGCCGTGGCTGATGCTCAATGGTTCCGCCGTAACGTTCGGCGAGCTGTTTGGCTACTGCGAGCCCGATGCCAAGGCGGCCATCGGTCGCGCACATCGACGGCGTGAATAAACGGGGCAGGACATCGGTGGCGACGCCGGGGCCGTCGTCGTCGACGTCCAGCGTCACGCGTCCCGATTCGCCGCGGACCGATAGTCCGATTCGCCCGAATCCTTTCTTGGTGAGCGCCTGCTCGGCATTCAGCACCAGGTTGAGAACGATTTGCAGCAGCATGCGTTGATGAGAGACGACGGTCCGCGGATCGCCGGCGGTTTCGAAGACGCTTTCGATCTTCAGCTTGGCAAGCGAGTACTGCCGCAACGACAGCGCGCGCTGGCCGATTTGCGCGAGGTCGAGGACCATCGGCGCCGTGCTTTCGTCGCGCGCGAAGGCCGACAGCTCGGCAAGCAACGCCGAGGCGCGCCGCGCGTGCGCACCAATCGCATCGGTCCGGCGGCCGGTGACGTCGGCCGGCGGCGACGCGTTCAGCATCTCCGCGCTGCCGCTAATCACTTGCAGCGCGTTATTGACCTCGTGAACCGTCGTGGATAGAAGCGCGCTGGTCAGCGCCAGCCGGTTGGCGCGTTCGAGCCAATCGGCGTTTGGGGCCTTGGACATCCGACGGCCTGAACCTTATCACGCACTGCATGGTTTTTCGCGGCACTTGAAGGTTTGAGCGCGCTTGAGGTATCGTCATCTCCTCAGCAATGCACATCGCGCCCATCATGCGACCGGCGACCATCAGCATTACCACTATCACTGCGACCACACGTGTCGCAGCAGCCGGAGCGCGGATGATGTAGCTCGTAAGCCCAATTCAGCAGAACCACCAAGGCCATCATCCCGCAGGGGGTGATGGCCTTTTCTAATTTCTGGGGACTGGGGGCTGGGACTGGGGACTGGGGACTGGGGACCGGAAAATGAACGTAGCCATTTTTGGATTCGGAACGGTTGGACAGTCGGTCGCGAAGCTGCTCCTGCAGAAGCATGCGGATCGCTTGAGGCTGACGCACGTCTTCAACCGCGGTGTCGCGCGCAAAAAGGTCGACTGGATGCCGGGCCAGGTGGTGTGGACCGAAAACGCGAACGAGGTCTTCAACGCCCGCCCCGACATCGTCGTCGAGTTGATGGGTGGCGTTGGACCAGCCCTCGACATCATACGCGTTGCGCTCGAGGCGGGGGCGTCGGTGGTCACGGCCAACAAGCAGGTGATCGCGCATCACGGACGCGAGCTGACGGCACTCGCACGGCAGCACGGTGCCGAGCTGCGTTTCGAGGGATCGGTCGCCGGGGGTATTCCGGTGCTGCGCGCGATCGAGGACGGTTTGTCGGCCGACAGCCTGGTGCGGGTCGCCGGCGTCGTGAATGGGACGTCAACGCACATCCTGTCGCGCATGGAACAAGGACGGACGTTTGCCGACGCGCTGTCGGAGGCGCAGTCGCTGGGGTTCGCAGAGGCCGACCCGAGCGACGACCTCACCGGCCGGGACGCCGCGGCGAAGCTCGCCATCCTGAGCGCGACGGCGCTGAACCGTCCAATAGCGCCGAACGACATTTCCTGTCGGTCGATCGCCTCAATCGAACCGATTGATTTCCGCTACGCGGGCGAACTGCAGTGCACGATTCGCCAGGTTGCGTGGGCCGACACCGCTGCCGGCAAGTGCCATGTCGCTGCGGCAGTGCGGCCGGCGCTGGTCTCGCATCGCTCGCCATTGGCCCGCGTGACCAGCAATCAGAATGTCGTCACGGTGCAAGGCGAGTTCGGCGGCGAGACCGCATTCTACGGACGCGGCGCCGGTGGCGACGCGACTGCAGTCGCCGTCGTCTCCGACCTGCTGGCGATTGTCGGTCAGGGGAGCGCGGTCTTGCAGGGAATGCCTGCATCGGCGCGCTTCAATGCCGAGGCCAGAGACCCGAAACGCTACGCGATGCGCGGGTTCATGTGTCCTCAGAACTCGGTCACGGCAGACTACTCCGCGCCGCACTACGTGCGATTTACCGTTCGCGATCGACCCGGCATCATCGCCGCCGTCGCCGACGCATTCGCGCGACAGCACATCAGTATCAACGCGGTGCTGCAGCATCCCGGTTGGCCGGCGGATCGGCTGCCGTTCGTCATGACCCTGGAAGTGTGCGACGAGGCGCGGCTCGACCGCGCTGTCGCCGAGATCAACGCGCTGGATTTTCACGTTCAAGCGCCGGTCGTGCTGCCAATTTTCGAAGGTGTTGTATGAATTTCGGTGAATCGATTGTCGGAATCAGCAGCGAGCCGAGCGTCGTGCCGCTGCGGCTGGTCGGCCTCGCCGCCGGACCGGAATCGCTGGATGCAGTCCTGCGGGCGCTCGCTGACGTCGACGTCGAGTTGCGATCGATCGTTCGAACGGACGATCAGCTCGCGCTGCTGGTCGATGCGACAGGCCTTTCGTTCCTACCGTCGCTGATCGTTCGCCTGCGTGATGACGGGGTGATTCGCGACGCAGCGATCGGTCCGCAGGCGGCGCCGGTATCCGTGGTCGGGTCGCGGCTGCACGAGCGGCTGGCGATTGCGGCACGGATGTTTCGCGCCCTGTCGCGCGAAGGGATCAACAGCGAATGCCTCAGCACGTCCGAGGCTAGAATCTGGTGCCTGGTCGGTGATAGCGATCGCCAGCGCGCGCTTGGTGCGCTGCGGGAAGAATTTGTCGAAGAGCTGTCGTGGCTGGCCGGCGGATAACCGGTCCGCACGCGAAAGAGGATGTATTTGGTTTCAGAAGTCGTCGAAGCTGAAGGTCACCTGATTGATTCGCAGCTATTGAACGTGATGTTCGACACCGTGGTTCGCCACGATGCGGCGTTCGAAGTGCTCGAATTCCGGATCGGCCGCACCAACGACGAGCCATCGTTCGTCTCGATGCGAGTCTCGTCGAAAACGCCTTCGTCTCTGACAGAGACGCTCGAGGAACTGGTCGGTCTCGGCTGTCGTGTCGCGCGGATCGAAGATGCGCAGACGCTGCCGGCCGATCGCAACGGCTGTGCGCCGGAAGACTTCTACTCCACCACCAACCATCAGACCTTTGTCATGCATGGCGGCCAATGGCTGCCGGTGGAACACCAGCGCATGGACGCGGCGATTGTGCTCGAGCAGAACCGCGCCGTCTGCCGCAAACTGCGCGAGATCGCGTGCGGCGACGTCATCGTCTGCGGCGTTCGCGGCATCAAGATCGTGCCGGAATTCCAGGCGCGCGACCGGCTTGGCTTCGCGTTCATGACCAACGAGATCTCGTCCGAGCGCCGCGTCGAGACCGGCGTGGCGCGGATTGCGGCGATGATGCGCGAAACCAAAGCGGCCGGCGAAAAAATCGCCGTCGTCGCCGGACCGGTCGTCGTGCACACCGGCGGCGCTTCGTACTTCTGCGATTTGATCCGCAGCGGTTTCGTGGATGTGCTGCTGGCCGGCAACGCCCTCGCCGTCCACGACGTCGAGCAGGCGCTGTTCGGGACATCGCTGGGCGTGGACCTCGAGTCGGGCCGAGCCATTGAAGGCGGTCACCGTCATCACATGCGTGCGATCAACGCGATCTATCGCGCCGGCGGACTGCGTCAGGCGGTCGAACGGGGCGTATTGAAGTCAGGGGTGATGCACGAGTGCATCCGCCGCGACGTGAAGTTCGTGCTGGCCGGAAGCATCCGCGACGATGGTCCGCTGCCCGATACGGTGATGAATCTGATCGAAGCGCAGGATCGCTACACCGAAGCGCTGCACGGCGTAAAGCTGGTGCTGGTGCTCTCGACGATGCTGCACGGCATCGGCGTCGGCAACATGCTCCCCGCCTGGGTACGGCTGGTGTGCGTGGATATCAATCCGGCGGTGGTGACCAAGCTGGCAGACCGCGGCTCGTCGCAAACGATCGGCATCGTCACGGACGTCGGGTTGTTTCTGCGCCAGCTCGCGTCAGCTCTTTCCTGAAAAACGCAGAGTTGGTCAAGTTCGCAAAGAGAAAATGTCTACCTATTTCTTGGTACCGGTGCCGTTCATCATGAACTGCCCGTTGTTGATGTCGAACACCAGGTTTACCGCCTTATCGCCGCTTGGCGTCAGCGTGATCTTGGCGTCGAACGCATTGCCCTGGAAGTTGGCGGCGTACTTCAGCACCAGGTCTTCACCGGACTTGGTGATGTCGGTCACTTCCTGCGGCGGCCCCATTTCGGACGTCAACTCGCCGGTCAGCTTGCTTTCTTTCTCGGTCAGCGCGAAGTTCATCGCGAACGAGCCTTGCGGGCTGTCGAGGTTCAGCGCCCAGGTGCCCATGAACTTCTCGACGTCGGCCGGCTTGAGTGCGTCCTGTGCCGTGGCGATGGCAGTCGCGGCGAGGGACAGCATCACGGCGACGCCGATGCGTTGTGCGGTGCGCATCATGGTGAGCTCCTTTTGACCTGTACGCCGTCGAACGTGAGGGCTTTTTCGATCGCCGCGGTATCGCGCGGGGAATCGACACCTACCAGAATCTTGCCGTCGGACACGGCCGGATCATACAGCGCCGGCCGTTTGCGGAGCAGTCCGCAGGTGACCGCCACCGTAATCACCGTCGACAGAATCGCGCCGAACATGGTGAGCTCGAAAATGACGATCAAATTCGGCCACCATGCGACGACGGGCATGTTCCCGGTCTTGAGCGGCCACGCGAGCTCGGTGAACTGCGTCAACCACGTCCCGAACAGCAGGCCAGTCAGGCCACCGATGCTGGCAATCGTCCACATCGTGCTCGATCGATGCATTTCGCCAAACTCGTAGTGCTCCATCGGTTCG
>Ga0207659_10000837_pt1 | contig 18245 bp, 2 predicted proteins | sample KBSM43metaG_FD_184330 | JGI IMG/M metagenome (GOLD analysis project Ga0207659, IMG submission 184330) | Miscanthus rhizosphere microbial communities from Kellogg Biological Station, Michigan, USA - KBS M4-3 metaG (SPAdes) (version 2) | ecosystem: Host-associated > Plants > Roots > Rhizosphere >...
AAAGCGCTCGGCTGTCAGATCGGGACGTCCCATGTAGCCGCGTGCCAGCCCGGCGCCGGCGATATGGATCTCGCTGGCCACCCCGATGGGCGTCGGCTGGCCATGCTCGTCCAGGATGTGGATCTGCGTGTTCGCGATGGGTTTGCCGATGGGCGGGATGCCCGCTCCAGTACAGGGGTGCACTGTCGCCCACACGGTAGTCTCGGTCGGACCGTATTCATTGAACAAGCGCGCCTGCGGCAAGCGCATCGCGGCTTCAGTCAGTTCCGCCGGGCAGACTTCGCCCCCGACGATGACCGCCTTGAGCCGCGACATCGCATGTGGCCCGGCTACACGCAGAACCTGCAGTGCCAACGACGTTGTGCACAACAGGCTCGTAATGTCCTGATCGAGCACGACGCCGGACACCGCTTGCGCATCGCGTGCCACGTCGACATGAGCGATCACCAGGCAAGCACCACGAGTCAGGCAGCCAAAGATCCCGGCCACTGAGGCATCGAAGGCCAGTGACGGCAACAGTAGGAGGCGATGGCAATCGGCATAGGTGGCGATGCGCGCAAGCGTCGAATTGACCAGGTTGTGGTGCTCGACCATGACCCCCTTAGACCGTCCGGTGGAGCCTGAGGTGTAGATGACGTAAGCGAGATGACAGGAATGCAGACCGACGGAATCGGCGGGGATGTTGTGAGGACTGAAGCGATCGACGTCGTGGGAATCCACGCACAGCACGCTTGCCGAAGTGGGCGGCAGGGAAGACAGCAGAGACTGCTGGGTGAGCAGGACGCGGGGCTGGGCATTGCCGAGCATGAAGGCCAGGCGCTCGGCGGGATAGGCGGGATCCAGGGGGACATAGGCGGCGCCGGCCTTGAGTACGGCCAGCACGGAGATCACCATCTCGATGCTGCGCTCCAGGCAGATGGCGGCCAGGGCATCGGGGCGCAAGCCGTGCTCGCGCAGCGCGTGGGCGAGCCGGTTGGCGCGGGCATTGAGCTCGGCGTAGGACAGCGATCGGTCCTCGAACACCAGCGCCGTCACAGCGGGCGTGCGCAGCACCTGGGCTTCGAACAGTTCGTGGATGCACAAGTCCTGCGGATAAGCCACTTCGGTGGCGTTGAAGCCGTACAGCAGCTGTTCGCGTTCGGCCTTGTCGAGCAATTCGAGTTCACTGAGTTTGCGCTCGGGCGCAGTGATCGCCTGCCTGAGCAAGCGTTCGAAGTGGCCGGCCATGCGCTCGATGGTGGCTGCATCGAACAAGTCGGTGTTGAACTCCCACTGCGCGCTCAAGCCTTGCTCGGACTGCGTGAGGTTCAGGCTCAGGTCGAACTTGGAGACCTCGCTTTGCGTGTCCAGCCCATGCATGAGGAGTTCGCCTGCATCCAGGCGGGTCTTGGGCGTGTTCTCCAGGCTGAACATCACCTGGAACAGTGGCGAGTGGGCGGTGCTGCGCACCACGCCCAGCCGCTCCACCAGGTGCTCGAACGGCAGATCCTGGTGTGTGGCCGCATCCAGCGTGGTGCTGCGCACCTGTGCGAGCAGCTCGGCGAAGGTTTGCGTGGGCCGCACGCTGCTGCGCAGCGCCAGCGTGTTGGCGAACATGCCGATCAGCGGCTCCAGCCCCGCGTGATGGCGGTTGGCGATGGGGCTGCCCACCACGATGTCGGGCTGGCCGCTGTAGCGCGAGAGCAGCACGTTGAACGCCGACAGCAGCACCATGAAGGGCGTCGAGTTCTGCACGCGCGCAAAGGTGTTCAGCTGCTCAATGACTGCGGCATCGAATTCGCGTTCGATCGTGCGGCCACGGTAGGTCTGCATCGCCGGGCGTGGCCGGTCGGTGGGCAGCGACAAAAGCACCGGCGCATCGGCGAGCTGCTTCATCCAATAGGCCAACTGCCTGTCCAGCACCTCGCCTTGCAGGTACTCGCGTTGCCACACGGCGTAGTCGGCGTACTGGATCGCCAGCGGCGCCAGCGGGCTCGCCTGGCCTTGCGAGAAGGCCGCGTACAGCGCGGCAAGCTCGCGTGTGAGCACGCCCATGGACCAGCCGTCGGCCACGATGTGGTGCACCACCAGGGTCGCGATGTGATCCCGCTCATCGAGCCGGATGAGTTGCACGCGCAGCAAGGGGCCGGCGGCCAGATCGAAAGGCCGTGCGGCGAATTCACGCAACTGCGCCAGCGCATGGGTCTCGCGTTCAGCGGGGGCCAGCATCGACATGTCCAGCATCGACACGTCCGCGTGAACAGTTGCTGCGATGCGCTGCACGGCGTGTCCGTCCACTTGCGGGAAGACCGTGCGCAAGGCCTCGTGGCGCAGCACCAGCGCATCGATCGCGCCTTCGAAGGACTGCTCATCGAACCTGCCGCTCAGGCGCACTGCGGTGGGCACGTTGTAGGTGGCACTGCCCGGCTCCAGCTGGTCGAGGAACCACAGCCGCTGCTGCGCGTACGACAGCTCGACGTCGCCACTCCCGTTGCGCGGCATGATGGCTGTTTGCGACGTTGTCGCCAGGCCGTCGACGTGTGCGGCCAGAGCCTGCAGGCTCGCGTTTGCGAACAGGTCGCGCACTTCAAGCGGCCGCTGCAGTGCTTCTCGCACGCGCGAAACTACCTGCGTTGCCAACAGCGAATGCCCACCCAGCGCAAAGAAGTTGTCGTGGATGCCGATCCTGTCGGCCGGCACGTTCAGCAGCTCGCTCCAGATCGATGCCAACGCTTGTTCTGTGTGAGTCGAAGGCGCCACGTAGGGCTGCTGCGCCAGCGATGCCGTATCCGGCGCGGGCAGCGCCTTGCGGTCAAGCTTGCCGTTGGGCGTGAGCGGCAACGCATCCAGCTGCACATAGGCTGAGGGCACCATGTAGTCGGGCAGTGACTGCGCCAGATGCGCGCGCAAGGACGACACGTCCGGAGCGTCGGTCGAATGCGCCGTGACATAGGCCACCAGCCGCGCATCGCCGGGCTGGTCTTCCCGCGCGAGCACCACGGCTTCGCGCACCCCGGGCGCTTCGAGCAGCCGCGCCTCGATTTCTCCCAGCTCGATGCGAAACCCCCGGACCTTGACCTGGTGGTCCACGCGGCCCAGGCACTCGACGGTACCCTCGGGCAGCCAGCGCGCCACGTCGCCGCTGCGGTACATGCGCTCGCCCGGCGTGCCGAACGGATTGGGCACGAAGCGCTCGGCGGTCAGCGCCGGGCGTCCCACATAGCCGCGCGCCAGGCCGTGGCCGGCGATGAACAGCTCACCGGCCACGCCCACCGGCACGGGCTGCAGCGCCTCGTCCAGCACGTACAGCTGCGTGTTGGCCAGCGGCCGGCCGATGCTGATGCGCGGCAGCTGCTCCGCCGTGATGCACTGGCGTGCCGACCAGATGGTCGTCTCGGTGGGCCCGTAGACGTTCCACACGCACGGCACCTTCGCCAGCAGCTCGCGCGCCAGGGCCGGCGACAGCGCCTCGCCGCCGCACAGCAGCTTCAAGTTCGGCGCTGGCCAGCGATGGTCGGCCAGCATGCGCCAGGTCGACGGCGTCGCCTGCATGGCCGTCACCGCATGCGCCTGCATCAGGGCGATGAGTTGCTGCGCATCGCCGGCTGCCTCGCGGCTGGCGAGCACCACGCGCGCCCCGCTGACCAGCGGCAAGAACAATTCGAGCGCCGCGATGTCGAAGGACAGGGACGTGACGGCCAGCAGCACGTCGTCGGCCTGCAGGCCCGGCGCTTCCTGCATCGTGCGCATGAAGTTGCACACGTTCGCGTGCGTGATGCCCACGCCCTTGGGCCTGCCCGTGGAGCCGGAGGTGTAGATGACGTAGGCGAGGTGCCCGGCCACGCTCAGGTGCGCCAGATCGGCCACGCCGTGTGCATCGTGCTCGCTCCATGGCGAATCCAGGCACAGGCATGGCACGTCCTGCGCTGGCAACGAAGCCAGCACATGCTGCTGCGTCAGCAGCACGGCAGGTCGTGCGTCTTCGAGCATGAACGCCAGCCGCTCGCTCGGGTAGCCCGGGTCCAGCGGCACGTACGCCCCCCCGGCCTTCAAGACCGCCAGCAGGCCCACCACCATTTCCAGCGAGCGCTCGGCGCAGATGGCGACCAGCACATCGGCGCCCACTCCCAGTTCTCGCAGGCGATGCGCCAACTGATTGGCGCGGGCATTGAGTTCGGCGTAGCTCAGCGACCGGTCCCCGAACACCACGGCCGTGGCTTCGGGCGTGCGGCGCACCTGCGCCTCGAACAACTCGTGCAGCGTTTCGCGCTCGTACGTTCTTGCGCTGTCGTTCCAGTCGACCAGAACCTCCCGGCGCTCCTTCTCATCGAGCAGGCTCAGCTGCCCGAGCGTGCTCGTGGGCACGGCCATGGCCTGCCTGAGCAAGCGTTCGAAGTGGCCGGCCATGCGCTCGATGGTGGCTGCATCGAACAAGTCGGTGTTGAACTCCCACTGCGCGCTCAAGCCTTGCTCGGACTGCGTGAGGTTCAGGCTCAGGTCGAACTTGGAGACCTCGCTTTGCGTGTCCAGCCCATGCATGAGGAGTTCGCCTGCATCCAGGCGGGTCTTGGGCGTGTTCTCCAGGCTGAACATCACCTGGAACAGTGGCGAGTGGGCGGTGCTGCGCACCACGCCCAGCCGCTCCACCAGGTGCTCGAACGGCAGATCCTGGTGTGTGGCCGCATCCAGCGTGGTGCTGCGCACCTGTGCGAGCAGCTCGGCGAAGGTTTGCGTGGGCCGCACGCTGCTGCGCAGCGCCAGCGTGTTGGCGAACATGCCGATCAGCGGCTCCAGCCCCGCGTGATGGCGGTTGGCGATGGGGCTGCCCACCACGATGTCGGGCTGGCCGCTGTAGCGCGAGAGCAGCACGTTGAACGCCGACAGCAGCACCATGAAGGGCGTCGAGTTCTGCACGCGCGCAAAGGTGTTCAGCTGCTCAATGACTGCGGCATCGAATTCGCGTTCGATCGTGCGGCCACGGTAGGTCTGCATCGCCGGGCGTGGCCGGTCGGTGGGCAGCGACAAAAGCACCGGCGCATCGGCGAGCTGCTTCATCCAATAGGCCAACTGCCTGTCCAGCACCTCGCCTTGCAGGTACTCGCGTTGCCACACGGCGTAGTCGGCGTACTGGATCGCCAGCGGCGCCAGCGGGCTCGCCTGGCCTTGCGAGAAGGCCGCGTACAGCGCGGCAAGCTCGCGTGTGAGCACGCCCATGGACCAGCCGTCGGCCACGATGTGGTGCACCACCAGGGTCGCGATGTGATCCCGCTCATCGAGCCGGATGAGTTGCACGCGCAGCAAGGGGCCGGCGGCCAGATCGAAAGGCCGTGCGGCGAATTCACGCAACTGCGCCAGCGCATGGGTCTCGCGTTCAGCGGGGGCCAGCATCGACATGTCCAGCATCGACACGTCCGCGTGAACAGTTGCTGCGATGCGCTGCACGGCGTGTCCGTCCACTTGCGGGAAGACCGTGCGCAAGGCCTCGTGGCGCAGCACCAGCGCATCGATCGCGCCTTCGAAGGACTGCTCATCGAACCTGCCGCTCAGGCGCACTGCGGTGGGCACGTTGTAGGTGGCACTGCCCGGCTCCAGCTGGTCGAGGAACCACAGCCGCTGCTGCGCGTACGACAGCTCGACGTCGCCACTCCCGTTGCGCGGCATGATGGCTGTTTGCGACGTTGTCGCCAGGCCGTCGACGTGTGCGGCCAGAGCCTGCAGGCTCGCGTTTGCGAACAGGTCGCGCACTTCAAGCGGCCGCTGCAGTGCTTCTCGCACGCGCGAAACTACCTGCGTTGCCAACAGCGAATGCCCACCCAGCGCAAAGAAGTTGTCGTGGATGCCGATCCTGTCGGCCGGCACGTTCAGCAGCTCGCTCCAGATCGATGCCAACGCTTGTTCTGTGTGAGTCGAAGGCGCCACGTAGGGCTGCTGCGCCAGCGATGCCGTATCCGGCGCGGGCAGCGCCTTGCGGTCAAGCTTGCCGTTGGGCGTGAGCGGCAACGCATCCAGCTGCACATAGGCTGAGGGCACCATGTAGTCGGGCAGTGACTGCGCCAGATGCGCGCGCAAGGACGACACGTCCGGAGCGTCGGTCGAATGCGCCGTGACATAGGCCACCAGCCGCGCATCGCCGGGCTGGTCTTCCCGCGCGAGCACCACGGCTTCGCGCACCCCGGGCGCTTCGAGCAGCCGCGCCTCGATTTCTCCCAGCTCGATGCGAAACCCCCGGACCTTGACCTGGTGGTCCACGCGGCCCAGGCACTCGACGGTACCCTCGGGCAGCCAGCGCGCCACGTCGCCGCTGCGGTACATGCGCTCGCCCGGCGTGCCGAACGGATTGGGCACGAAGCGCTCGGCGGTCAGCGCCGGGCGTCCCACATAGCCGCGCGCCAGGCCGTGGCCGGCGATGAACAGCTCACCGGCCACGCCCACCGGCACGGGCTGCAGCGCCTCGTCCAGCACGTACAGCTGCGTGTTGGCCAGCGGCCGGCCGATGCTGATGCGCGGCAGCTGCTCCGCCGTGATGCACTGGCGTGCCGACCAGATGGTCGTCTCGGTGGGCCCGTAGACGTTCCACACGCACGGCACCTTCGCCAGCAGCTCGCGCGCCAGGGCCGGCGACAGCGCCTCGCCGCCGCACAGCAGCTTCAAGTTCGGCGCTGGCCAGCGATGGTCGGCCAGCATGCGCCAGGTCGACGGCGTCGCCTGCATGGCCGTCACCGCATGCGCCTGCATCAGGGCGATGAGTTGCTGCGCATCGCCGGCTGCCTCGCGGCTGGCGAGCACCACGCGCGCCCCGCTGACCAGCGGCAAGAACAATTCGAGCGCCGCGATGTCGAAGGACAGGGACGTGACGGCCAGCAGCACGTCGTCGGCCTGCAGGCCCGGCGCTTCCTGCATCGTGCGCATGAAGTTGCACACGTTCGCGTGCGTGATGCCCACGCCCTTGGGCCTGCCCGTGGAGCCGGAGGTGTAGATGACGTAGGCGAGGTGCCCGGCCACGCTCAGGTGCGCCAGATCGGCCACGCCGTGTGCATCGTGCTCGCTCCATGGCGAATCCAGGCACAGGCATGGCACGTCCTGCGCTGGCAACGAAGCCAGCACATGCTGCTGCGTCAGCAGCACGGCAGGTCGTGCGTCTTCGAGCATGAACGCCAGCCGCTCGCTCGGGTAGCCCGGGTCCAGCGGCACGTACGCCCCCCCGGCCTTCAAGACCGCCAGCAGGCCCACCACCATTTCCAGCGAGCGCTCGGCGCAGATGGCGACCAGCACATCGGCGCCCACTCCCAGTTCTCGCAGGCGATGCGCCAACTGATTGGCGCGGGCATTGAGTTCGGCGTAGCTCAGCGACCGGTCCCCGAACACCACGGCCGTGGCTTCGGGCGTGCGACGCGCCTGCGATTCGACGAGTTCGTGCAGCGTCCTGGACTCGTATGCCCGCTCGCTGTCGTTCCAGCCGACCAGCAATTGATGGCGTTGCTCAGGCCGCAACAAAGGCAGATCGCGGGTCGGCAGCCCAGGTGTGGCGACGATCTCGCCCACCAGCGTGTCCAACAGCGCAGCCAGGCGCTCGATGGCGCCGTCTTCAAAGAAGTCCTGCCTGTAGATGAACTTGATGTCCAGTCGATCCGAACGCTGTGTCGCGTTGATGAACAGTTCATCCGGCCCAAAGCTCATGGGAGCGTCGTCCAGTTCACCGCACAGATCGGCAAATTCGGACAAATCGAGCATGCGATCCAGGTTGAACAGGATCGGCGCGAGGGGGCGACGGTTTGCGTCGGGCGCCACCTCCAGCTTCTTGAGCAGCGTGCCGAATGGATAGTCCACATGCGCGTAAACCTCCAGCAGCGCACGTTTGATGTCGCCCAGGTATTGCGAGAAAGACTGAGCGTTCTTCAGCCGGCAGCGCACCGGCACCAGGTTGAGCGTGCAGCCAACCAGGCTGGTATTGCTGCTGTCGCCACGCCCGGCCGCCATGGGAATGCCGAGCACCAGATCGGCCTGGTTCGTCAGGCGATGCAGCAGCACGCCCACTGCAGCCAGCACGGTCATGAACAGCGTGCACCGGTGATCACGGCCCAGCTGCTGCAATTGCACGTAGCGTTCGCCGGCGATGCTCAGGTGGCAGGTTTGCGCGCGGTAGCCCGCGCGGTGCGCGTTGCTGCGGCTTCCCGGAAGAACCAGCGGGGAAGGCACCCCGTCGCAGAACTGCTCGACCCAGAAAGACTCGTCTGCCGCGAAGCGCCCGCTTTGCAGATACTCCTGCGTGCGCGCTACATGCTCAGAAAACGTCTGTACCGCGGGCAATGCGGGAGCGCATCGGCGAACCGAAGCGCTGTAGATGCGTGCAATCTCATCGATCAGCTGCGCCTGCGAGATCCCGTCGGCAACGAGATGGTGAAGCGAGATGACCAGCCGATGATCATCGTCATGCGTCTTCAGCAAGTTGGCGCGAATCAGCGGCCCGCGGGCCGTGTCGAAGCGCTGATCGTGGTTGGCGCCGAGCCAGTCCTCCATGTCGCAGGCAAGATCGGCGCTGCCGGTGAAGTCGATGACCGGCAAGGTGAAGTCCAAGGCTGGCAACACGTGCTGCAACTCGCCGCCGGGGTCGATGACGGTGCGCAGCGATTCATGGCGCGAGATGGCCTGTTTGAACGCGTCGACCAGCGCCTCGTGGCGAAGCGGCCCTCGCAAGCGCACCACCGTCGTGGCGTTGTAGCTGAGCGCTGCTTCGTCATCGAGCTGACACTCCAGCCACATCCCCTGTTGCGTCGGGGTGAGCGGAAATGAAGGCCGTGCGGCAGGTTTGGAGTCCACCGGCTTGCGCACACGGCTGCACGATTCGCGCAACGCATCGAGATGGCCCAGGCTCTTGAGCACGGCGTCCGGGTCGACACCGAAGTCGATGAAGCAGCCGATCTCGTCGACGCCGATGTCATGCAGTTGATCGACAACGCGGCGGCACGAGGCCGCACTGCCGATCAACGCGCTCGATTCGACGTACCGGTCGTAGGCGACACCGAGAAGGTAGTCGCGGTCGTCGTCGGACATGTCGGCCACCTTGGCTTGCAGCCCAAGGCTGGTGACCATGTTCTGGAACAGGCCGAGCGAAGAGCGCAGGTAGCGAATGAAGGGCTCGCGCGCCAGTTCGCGCGCGCGCTGCGCATCCTCGTCGACGAAGGTGTGCAGCAGCACGCTCACCCGAGCGCGCGACCGATCGTGGCCGTGATGGGCGAGCGCCTTGCGGTAGACACCTAGATTGCGCCGCAGCTCGGCGATCGTCTGCCCCATCAAATTGGTGAGGATGCCCGCACCGATCTCGCCTGCGCGCCGGTAGGTATCGGGGTTGTTGACGATGGTGATCCACACGGGCAGTTCGGCCTGCTTGGGCATCGGAAACAGCCTGATGGACACTGGCTTGCCCGCACCATCGGGCATCACCGCGGGCTCGCCCTTCCACAGCGACTGCACCAGCTTCAACTGGTCGAACATCAGTTCGCGATGCTGGCCAAACGATTGCGGTGCAAACACGAAATCGTTTGGATGCCAGCCCGAGGCCACCGCAATGCCCACCCGCCCTTCGGAAAGGTTGTCGACCACCGCCCATTCCTCGGCAACTCGAACGGGATGGTGCAAGGGCAGCACGACGCTGCCCGCGCGCAACTGGATGCGGCTGGTCTCGCGCGCCAATGCGGCGCTGAGCACGGCTGGATTGGGCGACAGTCCGCCAAAAGCATGGAAATGCCGCTCCGGCAACCAAAGCGCGGCAAAGCCGTGGCTGTCTGCAAAGCGAGCGCTCTCGAACAGGAGACGGTACTTGTCACCGCGGTGAGCGGCGTCGTAGTTGCCGAAGAAAGACAGGCTGAACTGCATGGCCTGTGCCCGAGGCGCAAGCAGGTCTTCGCCTTCGTCTTGCTCAAGGCGGTTCGCGCCCTGGGGCGCCCCCCACAATCCGGCGCGCAGCTCGGACGCGGCCGCCACAGGTGTGCTGGATTCGACAGACGCGGGGGTCGCCCTCAACGGGCAAGCCACAACAGCGGCAGACGATGCTGCTGCATCCGTGGACTGCCGCTGGCCGCCCACCGGGGACGGCGGCGTGGATGTTGGCGTGGGGAAGAATCCCGCATTGCGCAGGTCGCGGATGCTCGCGTCGAACACCTGCACGACGCGCTCGATGTCCTCGTCGGTGTGCGCGGCCGACAGGAACATGTTGCGGCCTTCCCAGATGTACAGGCCGCGTGCCGTCGCGTGGTAGTACAGCAGGTCCATGTTCTGCTGCGTGTGCAGGCGAAACAGCGATCCGCAATGCACGGCGTGGATGGGCAGTTGCGCTGCGTCGAACAAGGCGTTCAGGCGGGCCACCAGCCCGGCCGTGCGCTGCTCGAGTCCGCGCTGCAGCGCGGGGCCTTCTTCGATGAGCTTTTGCAGCACGGCACGCGCGGCCACGAGCATGAGCGGATGCTTGCAGAAGGTGCCGGCGAAGAAGGTCGTGCTCGCTTGCGGATAGGATCCATCGCCGTACTGCCACAGGCCGCCGTCCACGCCGTCGAGCCAGGCAGCGCTGCCGGCCACCAGACCCACCGGCATGCCCCCGCCGACGACCTTGCCGTAGCTCGCCATGTCGGCGCGAACGCCGTACCAGGCTTGCGCACCGCCGGGATGCAAGCGAAAGCCGGTAATCATCTCGTCGAAGATCAGCGCGATGCCGTGCTGCTCGGTGACGGCACGCAGCTCGTGCAGAAAGGCCTGCGGCTGAAACTCCGGGCGGCGGCTTTGCACGGGCTCCACCAGGATGGCCGCCAGTTCATGCGCATGGGCGCGAATGGTTTCGATGGCCCGTGCCGAGCCGTAGTCCAGGACCAGCGTGTGCGCGGCCGCGCCGGGCTGCACACCGGGGGCCATCGCTGCGCTGGCGTACGAGCCGTTCCTGGAGTCGTCGACGGCCAGCGTGTCGTCGCCCCAGCCATGGAACGATCCGCTGAAGAAGGCGATCTTCTTGCGCCCGGTCTTCAACCGGGCCAGGCGCAATGCGAGGGTGACGGCTTCAGTTCCCGAATTGCAGAAGGCCACGCGCTCCATGCCGGTCAGGGTACTGACCAGGCCGGCGACTTCGCCGGCCAGCGCCGTCTGCGGGCCCAGTTCCATCCCCTGGTGCAGGCGCGATTCGATGGCCTGTTCGATGAACGGCGCGCGGTGGCCGAACAGGTTCACGCCGAAGCCCATCGTCAAGTCGATGTACTCGTTGCCGTCGACGTCCCAGATGCGCGCGCCTTCGCTGCGCGCGCTGACGATGGGGTAGAGCATCTCCTTGATGGAGAAGCGAAAGCCCGCCGAGGCGCGGTTGTCCGCGAGGACTGCGCGGTAGCGCTGGGCCATCTCCTTGGAGCCGCGCGTGCGCTGCGCATAACGTGCGACGAAGTCTTCGAGGTAGGCCCGTTGCGGCGCATCGAGCGATCGCATGGCGTCGGCGTGGACGGTGTTGCGAATCGGCTGATACGGAACGAATGGCTTGGCGGCTGAACCGTTCGCCGCAGGGGCTGTCTCGGTCGCCGGGGGAGCCGCCGCGGTCGCGGTGGCCGTTGCCGGGAGCATCGCCATCGCCGGCGCAGACGGCACCGATGCACCGTGGCCGAGGGCCGCCAATTGTTGCGACATCAGCTGCGACATCACCTGCAGTTGCTGCGACACGATTCGTTCGATCGCGCTCGATGAACCAGCGCCTGCTGCAGCAGCGAGAGGCTGCACTGCCTGGGCGGGGGGTGGCGCAGTGAAGGCCATCGCGGGCTGCGCTATCGGGGGGGCGTCCGTCGGCGCTGAAACGGCAACTGCTGCGCTCGCCGCTGGCTGCATCGGCGCCGAAGGCGGGTGCGGCTCATCCAGTGTCGCCGCGCCCGCCAGGTAGCTCGCGATCTCGGCGATGGTGGTGAATTCCTCGAACAACTGGCGAATCGTCAGGGTCACGCCGTAGGTCTGCTCGATCGTGCGCACGGCCTGGACCATGAGCAGCGAATCGGCACCCAGCTCGAGCAAAGGCACCGTGGCATCGACCTTGTCCGGCGTCGTGCGCAGCAGGTCGGCGACGATGGTGCACAGGTGTTCGCGAATGCGTTGCTCGCGCGTTGCCAAGGAGACGGCAAACGGTGCATGCGCAAGGGAGGTATTCACCGTGTCCGTGGTATCTGTAGTGTCCATGTTCGGGCGTGCCTGGGCAGCAGACGACGATTGGTGCGAGTCGATCCAGTAGCGCTGGCGATCGAAGGGATAGGTGGGCAGCGCGATGCGCCTGGCGTCACGGCCTTCATGCAGTGCCGCCCAGTTCACCGGCTGGCCGGCCAGCCACAGGCGGCCCAGCGAATTGAGCATCACTGGCAGATCGGTGTCGGGTCGGGAGTCGCGATCGAGGCTGGGCCACACCGTCATGGCCGTGCACGCGCCGTGTTGCCGCGCCAGGCCGCTCAGAATCGCGCCGGGTCCGACTTCGATCAGCGTGCTGGCCGACTGCTCGGCGGCCAGCGTGGCGAGGCCTTCGCCAAAGCGCACCGGCTCGCGCAGATGGCGCACCCAGTAGCCGGGGTCGGTCGCCTGCGCTGGCGTGATCCAGGTGCCGCTGAGATTGGAGACGAATGCAATGCGCGGCGCGTGCAGCTCGACGCCGGTCACGGTCTGCCGGTACGCGTCGAGGATCGGGTCCATGTCCGGCGAATGGAAGGCGTGCGAGGTGCGCAGACGTTGATGGCGAATGCTGTCGGCCTTGAGCTGTTCCTCCAGCGCGGCGATCGACGCTTCGCTGCCGGCCAGCACGCATCGCTCAGGCGCATTGACGGCGGCCAGCGCAATGCTCTCGCTCACATAGCGCTCAGCCTGCGCAGCATCGAGTGCCACGCCAACCATGGCGCCGCGGGGCATGGACTGCATCAGGCGGCCACGGGCCGTGACCAGAGACAGTCCCTCCTGGAACGTGAAGACGCCGGCCAAGCAGGCAGCCACGTACTCGCCCAGGCTGTGGCCGATCATGGCCTTGGGCCGCACGCCCCACTCCATCCACAGCTGCGCGAGCGCGTGTTCAATGATGAACAGCGCGGGCTGGGCCACTGCGGTGTGGTCCAGCTCGCTCGCCGCCGCGAGATCGTCCTGTGTCGCAGGCGAATTCAGCAGCGCATGCAGCGTGCGTTGCAGCACAGGCTCCAGCATCGCCAGGCCCTCATCGACCCGTTGGCGAAAGCCCGGCACATGGCGGTACAGCTGTTGCGCCATGTGCGGGTGCTGCGCACCTTGTCCAGGGAACATGAACACCACATGCTGCGGCCGCATCGGGCCGTGGCCGTCATGCAGATGCCTCGTGTCGCGCTGCGACAGCATGGTGACAGCCTGCTGCGTGTCGGCACACACCAGCATGCGACGTTGCGCGAAGGTGTTGCGCCCGCACTGCAGCGTGAATGCCGCATCGGCCAACGACACCTCGTTCTCGCCCAGTGATTGCGCCAGCCGGTCTGTCATGCGTTCGAGTGACGCAGTCGACTTGGCCGACAGGGGCAGCAGATGGCAGGGCCAGGACGGTGCCGCCACGGGTTCACTGAGGGCGGGCGCTTGGGCCAGCACCACATGGGCAATCGTCCCGCCGAAACCGAAGGAGCTCACGCCTGCGTGACGCTCGCCTTCGACCAGCCACGGCTGCAAGGCCACTGGAACGTACAAGGGCGTGCCGTCCAGCGTGCAACTCGGGTTCAGCGAGCGATAGTGAAGATTCGGCGCGATCACGCCCTTCTCGAGCGACAGCACTGTCTTGATCACGCCGGCAATGCCCGCGGCGGCTTCGAGGTGGCCGATGTTGGTCTTGACCGAGCCGATCGCGCAGGGCTTGTCGCCATCGCTGGAGCCACGGTCCTGCCACACGCTCTTGAGCGCATTGAGCTCGATCGGATCACCTAGTGCCGTGCCGGTGCCGTGCGTCTCGACGTAGCTGATGCTTTGCGGCGACACGCCCGCCTGGGCCAGTGCCTGCCGGGTAACCGAGATCTGTGCATTGCCATTGGGCGCAGCCAGGCCGTTGCTGCGTCCATCTTGCTGAATGGCCGAGCCTTTGATGATGGCGCGGATCCGATCGCCGTCTCGCACGGCGTCGCTCAGTCGCTTGAGCACGACCATGCCGCATCCCTCGCCACGCACATAGCCGTTGGCGCGGGCGTCGAACGCCTTGCAGCGCCCGTCCAGCGCGAGCAGTCCGGCCACCGCGAATGGAATACTCGATTCGTTCGACAGCAACAGATTGACGCCGCCGGCCAGCACCAGGTCGGTCTCATCGTTGCGCAGGCTCTGACAGGCCAGATGCAAGGCCACCAGCGACGACGAGCAGGCCGTGTCTACCGCCATGCTCGGGCCGTGCAAGTCCAGCAGATACGACAGCCGGTTCGGCGCAATGCTGAGTGCCGAGCCAGTGGCGGAGAACAGATCCACGCTTTCGTTGCGATCAGATTGATACCGGTCGTAGTCGTGGCTGGAGATGCCCACATACACGCCGGTCTTGCTTCCTGCCAGCGAGGCCGGAGCAATGGCAGCGTTTTCCAGGGCCTCCCATGCCACTTCAAGCACCAGGCGTTGCTGTGGATCGATCTGGACCGCTTCACGCGGAGCGATTCCAAAAAAGTGCGGATCGAACCCGTCGACCTGGTCCAAGAACCCGCCGAGCAATGTATGGCTAGGAGCTGCCGGGTGGGCACGGAATGTATCGGCCGCACGGCGCGCCCCAGGCGCTGAGCCGATGGCGTCGCGACCGGTGCTGACCAACTGCCAGAACGCATCAGGATCGTCTGCACCAGGAAACCTGCAGCTCAGCCCGATCACGGCAATCGGCTCGCTCGACACCTGCGCAGGAGCAGGAGCAACATCAGGCGCCGAGCTCTTATTGCCCTTGCCTTCTTGCGCCAGATGACGCGCCAGTTGTGACGGGTTCGGAAAATCCCACAGCAAGGTCGGCGAAAGCGGGCGCTGCAACCAGGTGCTCAACGCATCGACCAGTTGAATGGCCTGCATGGAATCGATGCCGTAAGAGGCAAATTCCTGATGACTGTCGACCATGCTGGGATCAATGCCAAGCTTGTCGGCCAATCGTTGACGCAGCCACCCCTCAATGTTGGCAAATGTGGCGTCGCCGGGCGGTCGTATATCAGCAAGTGCTGCCGCTTTGGGATCGGTCTCTTCGCGCAACCCGGACAGACGCTCTTTGCTCGCCAGTATTTCAAGCTGGCCACTTTCAAAATCCAATCTGCATTGGCCGCGCCTGATCTTTCCGCTCGACGTGCGCGCAATACCTCCGGCCTTCACCAGAACAATCACATCCGGTTGCGCCCCCGTCGCATCGAAGACAGCCCCGGCGATGTGCCCGAACAGTGCTTCGTCGGGCTTTTTACGGAATTCCAATTCCTGCACGACGATCAGCCGATCCGTCACATCTGCGCTGATCGCAAAGGCAGCCGCGCCATCCTTGCGCAACGCCGCGTGGCTGTTGCATGCTGCGGCCTCGACGTCTTGCGGATAGACGTTGCGCCCGCCAAGGATGATCAGGTCTTTGATCCGCCCCGCTACATACAACTCGCCGTCGTGCAGCGAACCCAGGTCGCCCGTGCGCATGAACGTCTGCTCTTGCGGGTCGTCCCTGATCTTTGCGCCAAACGTCTCTTCGGTCACCGCCTCGTTGTTCCAGTAGCCATCGGCCACGTTGTCGCCGGCGATCCAGATTTCGCCAACGCTCCCCTCGGGTAGTTGGCGGCGGGTTTCTGCGTCCACGATGGCAATGCATTGGCCTTCGACCAACTGCCCGGAGCTGACCCGAGGCGGATCGTCTTGTTGCGGATGAAGAACAGGGCCCGTATGCGAGCGGCTGGCCGTCACAAGAAGGGTGGCCTCGGCCAAGCCATAGCACGGGAACAGCGCCTCTCGGCGAAATCCGCATGACTTGAAGGCCTCGTGAAAGCGCTCCAGCGTCTGCGCTCGCAATGGCTCGGCGCCACAAAACGCCAGACTCCACGACGAGAGGTCAAGATCGGCCTTTTGCGCCTCGGTGACACGCTGGGCGCAAAGATCGAATGCGAAGTTCGGCGCACCAGAATGCGTTGCGCGATGCGTTGAAATGGCCCGCAACCATCGAATGGGCTGCTGCAGAAAAAGAGTCGGTGACAGCACCACCGTACGAATTCCGCTGTAGACAACTTGCAGCAATCCGCCGATCAGGCCCATGTCGTGGTACGGCGGCAGCCATGTCGCGCCCACGCTGTCGGGCGTCAATTGAAAGGCGCGCCGGATGTGCTGCGAATTGGCAATGAGGTTGCGATGTGTGATCCGCACCCCTTTGGGCGTTCCAGTCGAACCAGAGGTGTATTGAAGAAATGCCAGGTCCTCCGGTTGCGCGACGAGCAAACCCGCCGGACCAAGCGCTTCGACCTCAACGATTCCAGACTCATCGTCATCCCACCCCGCTTCCAGCCATTGAGGACACTCGATCCACGGCCGGAACTTGGCGGCCATGCCGCGCGAGGTGAGAACGATCGATGCGCCACAGTCGCGCACGATGCTCTCGATGCGCCCCGAATTGCGCTTGTTCGTTGGCGGGTAACACGGAACCGGCACGACGCACGCCAGCATGCAGCCAAGAAAGGCCGCGATGTAGTCGATGCCGGGCGCATAGAGAAGCACGGCGCGCTCACCGCGCCTTGCCAGCGGGATCAGGCGCGCTGCAATCGAAAGCGCGGCCTTATGCAGCTCGCCGTACGTAATTTCCAGCAGGCTTTCGTCGTCTCGCACGAAGGTGAAGACCCGGCTGTCGGCCTGCGCTGCGGCGCGCTCGTGCAGCACCTGCACCAGCGTGCGCATCTTTGACTGGGAGGGATCGAAAATCATTGATTGAACATTCCTGGTTTGGCGATCCCAGAGACCGTCCTCTTGACGGGAATGCCGAATAGATTTCGGGCCCCTCAGCGTGGACCTACATCGCCCATCAATCCATTTGATCTCTCAGCGAACGTGGACGCATGTCAGTCCACACTTCTTCGATGTGGGCGAGACAATCAGCCTTGAGGCGAGGGTTCCCCATTGCCTTCCAGCCCGATGGAAGCGCCTTGTCCGCGCGCCAGATTGAATATTGCTCTTCGTGATTGATGACCACGTTGTACAAGGCATCGTCTGCGTCAGATTCAGGGGAGGACATATCGAATTCTCCGGGGAGTGAAGGCAACAAAATTCGAGGCTCATTATTTGAGCTTTCCCAGGAATGCCCAGTAAAAAGTCGAACGGGTGCGCACTTTGGCGAACGTGATGGCTCGTCCGTCCATTGCGGGCAGTGAACGCCGACGTCGCGACCTGCCGCCAAGCCCCGCCATCCGCGATGAGCCCTGCCCCACCAATCGGCCGTCGTGCCAGCGTCCCGCTCCACGCGATCACCTCTCGCGCTGCACTCTCCGGCGGCAGCAAGCTCGCCACCGCACGGCAACTCAAGCCCCTCTGAACTCGTTGCTCGCGTATTGGCTATCCGGTTCGCGACGGAAGATTCCCCCCTGCCTGCTCGGGCGCTTTGCACATTGCCCCCCTCGACTCCGACAATCAACCAAATAGCCGGCCCAACTTTCGCATTACCGAAATCATCCACCACCGGAACCTGAATACGCGGCGAGAATTCACTCGAGGGAACGGAATGCTGGGGACGGGCAAGTTCAGAGCCCTGCACAACGGCTCCCAGCCGTCTTCAGCACGCCACACCAGCAGTCTTTGCGCCGGCACTTCCGCGATCACTTCTGCCTGGTGTCTTTTGAAAGACTCAATCGCCTCTTCGCGCTCCGTGACATCGCGCGGTATCAACGAAGGAAGTTCCTTCATCATCTTCTTCCATTCCTCAGAAACGCCGGTGTTTCCTCTCAGGCGGTAAACGGTCTCGCAACAACTCTCCCACCATTGCTCTGCATCGCGAGTAGACAAAATCACCAGTGCGTCGGGATACACGCTCATCAACGAGCGCCAAAAGCAGGCGGCGGGATAGTCCACCGCCGCGGCATAGCCAGAAAACAGATTATTCCAGTCAGGCTTACCAGCAGCGGCTTCCCGCCAAAGCTTGATGTGCTGAGGATTCCCGAACACCGTAGACATGTGGTAGCACGGCTGCCCGAACAAATGTTGAAGGGCAAGCTGCAACGACATCGTCGCGGTCCGCGGAAGCCCCGCCCCTATCACTTTGAGAGTCATAAATATTAACTTTCTGTGCGAGATTGACTAGGCGGTTT
>Ga0207659_10000841_pt1 | contig 18164 bp, 14 predicted proteins | sample KBSM43metaG_FD_184330 | JGI IMG/M metagenome (GOLD analysis project Ga0207659, IMG submission 184330) | Miscanthus rhizosphere microbial communities from Kellogg Biological Station, Michigan, USA - KBS M4-3 metaG (SPAdes) (version 2) | ecosystem: Host-associated > Plants > Roots > Rhizosphere >...
CGGACACGCCAATATGGTTGTAGGTCTGGCCGCTCACCTCGGCCGCCATCATGAAGGTGAAGACCCGCGTCATGTTCGCCTGATACGCCAGCGCGATCAGGTCGAACATCAGGTTGATGTGCTGATCGAAGGGCGGCGTGCCTGCCGGCGCGTCAGGAATCTCGACGTTCGACAGATCGCGAGCCTCCATCTTCTGAATGCGGCGCTCGATTTCGCGGACGGTGTCGAGATAGTCGGACAACACCCGCTTGTCCGACGGCCCCAGGCTGCGCTGCAGGCTGTTGACCTCGCTCGTGAGCATGTCGAGCAGCGACCCGTACTGCTTCGACAGGCGCGCGCGCTCCGCGGCGTTGTCGCCCTGACCGAACAGGCGGATGAACAGCTTGCGCGGATCGTTCTCCATCGGCAGCGGCGTGGTCGGACTGCGGAACGAAATCGTGCCGGCGTAGGAGCACCCGTAGTCGCGGTCGCAGAATCCGCCGCCGCCGCGGACGTCCGTCGCCACTTCGAGCGACGGGAGCGGGGTGTCCTGACCGATCTGCTGTGCGGCGATCTGGTCGATGGTGATGCCGGCGTTCGCCTCCTGGCTGATCGCCGGACGCACGCACGACAGCCACGTGCCCGGCGACAGGGCATGGACCGGACCGATGGCCGCCTGGCTGTCGATGTTCGAGAACACCGTGGTCATCGCCTTGTATTTGTCCAGCGGCTTCAGGATCTCGCCGAATTCGCCGATCTGGGCGCTGCCTGTTTCAGTGCCGCCGGTCGGCGTCCAGCGATTCATCACGGCGCCGTGCGGGAAGTAGATGAAGCCCACGTGCGGCGTTGCCTTGGCGGCCGTCTGCGCGAGGGCCGTGCCGGCTGGAATCATCGCGTCGAGCAGAGGGAGTCCGATCGTGGCCCCGAGACCCCGGAGTACCGTGCGGCGCGTCAGGTGCTTCCTGGTGACGAACATATCCGTTGCTCCTTACCTGGCCCTGGCTTACTTTATCGCGCCGGCTACCGTTCCCACGACCTTGCCCGCCGCGGGTTCTGCCCGTTCCACCATGCTCGACCGGAACGCCGGCGCGTTCACGATGCCCATCACGATGGACGAAAACCTGTAATTCGTTGCCTTCGCATCGCGGACGATCGTCCGGATGCTCGGCATGTCGTAATACTCGATGCTGCGGCCCAGCGCATACATCGTGAGCTTCTCGGTCAGGGTCTGGACGAACTGCTCTGGATGGGCCAGCAGCGCCGTCCTCAGATCGGCCGGCCCGTTCACGGCCGTCCCGTCCACCAGCTTGCCGCTGGTGTCGATCTTGGTGCGCGTGAAGCTGTCCACGGCGCGATACGTCCCGATGGTGTCGAAGTTCTCGAGCGCGAAGCCCAGCGGGTCCATCACGCCGTGGCAGGCGTTGCACGCCGGATTCGCCCGATGCGCCTCCGTAATCTGACGGATCGTCTTGAACTGCTCGCCTTCCTTGTTTTCCTTGAACGCCTCTACGTTCGGCGGCGGCGGCGCGGGCGGCGTGCCCAGCAGGTTCTCCAGAATGTAGGCGCCACGCAGCACCGGTGAGGTGCGATTGGGATATGCCGTCACCATCAGGACCGACGCCTTGCCCAGCAGGCCGAAGCGGTTCGGATCGGTCAGCGTCACGCGGCGGAACTGATCGCCGCGCACGTTCGGCAGCTGGTAGTGCTGGGCGAGCCGCTCGTTCAAGAAGGTGTAGTTCGCCGAAAGCAGATCGATCACGCTGCGGTCTTCCCGGAACACGCTGTCGAGGAACAGCTCCATCTCGCGGCGGATCGCGGTGCGCAGCGGCGCGTCGAACGCCGGATAGGCATACGGGTCGGGGTCGAACCCCGTCGTATCGCGCACGCGGAGCCACTGGAAGGCGAAGTTCGTCGTCAGCGTCTTCGAGCGCGGATCCGCGAGCATGCGGCGCACCTGCGCCGCGAGCGTCTTCGGCACACTCAGTTGGCGCTGCTCGGCCAGTGTCAGCAGTTCGTCGTCGGGGATGCTCGACCAGAGGAAGAAGGACAGCCGCGACGCCAGCTCGAGGTCGCTCAGACTGTAGATGGTGCCCGGCTGGGCGTTCACCGGCGGAGGTTCCGTGCGATAGAGGAACTTCGCGCTCGACAGCATCGCCGTCAGCGCGCTCTCGATCCCGGTCTCGAACGTGCCGGCCTTACGGCCTTCGGCGAAGAACTGCATGAGCGGCGCCAGATCCGTGTCCGTCACCGGACGGCGAAACGCCTTGCGCGCCAGGCTCGCCATGATGCGTGAGGCGCACGCGGATTCCTCCGGGGGGGTGGCGGCGCGGCAGACGAACACCTTCTTGCGGTTTGGCGTCTCGACGGGAGCGCCCGTGCGGTCGAAGGGACCGTCGATCGTCACCGCAGGAGGCGCGACGGCGCCGCGTCCGCCCGGGGTACTGGTGCCGGGAGTCACCGTCCCTGTGCTCGCATAGCCGGTCCCGGCCGCGCCGGGTACGAACCCGAAAAGCGCGCCTTCACTCTCCACGAGGCTGCGGCCGACGCTGGCCATGACTACCGTGTGATCGCCCGCGGTGAGACGCATCCGCCCACGCGTGTCCACCGTGCGGCCATCGATCGTGAAGACAACGGAGCTGCCCGCGGCGCGTATTTCGTAGTCGCCCGCGAACGGAGCCAGAAACTTGCCGGTCACGCCGACACGCGCGCCAGGCGGGAGCGGAACGCCGGCATCCACGCCGCGCACCGTCGTACGCGTCTCCTTGGCGACGACGGGTGTGCCGACCGCCTGCTTCGCCATCGCGCGCGCCGCCATGATGTACTGGTCGAGGAACGAGGGCGACACCTTCAACGCACTGGCGATGTTGTCGAACCCGTCACTGATGTCGTCGTTGGGCAGGAGCGTCGACACGTCCACGTCGAGAGCGAAGAGGTCGCGCATCGCGTTCGAGTACTCGGCGCGATTCAACCGGTGAATCCGCACGCTGCCCGGGTTCGGGGTGGCGGCGCCCGCCTTGTCGAGCGCCGTCTCCAGGTAGCCGGCGAGCGCCTGCACGTCGGCGGCCGCGGGCCGCGCTGCCCCGGGGGGCGGCATCATCCCGCCGCGCAGCTTGCGGATTGCGCGCTCCCACGCGAGCGCGTCCTTCTCGGGATGCGTGAGATCGAGCGTGTCGATCTCGAGCTTCGCCGTCTTCAGCCGTTGATTGTGGCAGGTGACGCAGTAGCGGTCGATGAGCGATTGATTCGGGGTTGCCGCCGGCGGCCTGGCACCCGGCTGCGCGTCCGCTCCCACGGCCACCAGCACGACCGCGACGACCAGAGGCAGAATTGACGTAGGGGCCGGCTTTAGCCGGCCCAGGGCCGCCTGAAGGCGGCCCCTACGTGTGATTTTGCAACGCTCTTTAAACAATGCCCCCGAGCTCCCGGGCATGCGCCCACAGCCCTCGATACGCGACATAGAGGAACGTCGACGCATCCCCTGGCATCACGTCCGTGAACTCGTCTACGGCCTTGGCGTCGATCATGTTCTGCGCGCCCTGGCCCTTCTTCAGCAGCCCCACCAGCTTCTCGCGGATCCGCACGATCGTCGCGTGGTTCGCCTGCAGATCGGCCTTGGTCATCACCGGCCCCATCGCCGGGACGATCTTCGTTTGATCGTCGGCCCGGTCCAGCAGCGCTTTCTGTGCGTTCTGCATGCCGCCAATCCAGCCCCCGCAGAACCAGTCGAGCGCTGGGAGCCGTCCAGGCTGCACCGCGTCGCCGACCGCCAGCACGTTCGCGTTCTTGAAGTGCACGAACAGATCGCCGTCGGTGTGCGCTTGCGTCAGCAAGCCGTATTCGATCCGTTCGCCTGCAATCGTCATCTCACCTGACGTCGCACGGAACGCCTCCGTGGGCAGCGACGCCTTCGCGCGAGGCGGATACACCTTGCCGTCTTCCCAGTCCCGGATGATCTCTTGCGTCATCCACAACTTCGTGTTCAGGTGCGCGACGATCGTCGCCCCGGCCTTGGCCATCGCGTCGTTGCCGCCGGTGGATTCCAGATGGTAGTGAGTGTTGAAGACGGTGCTGACTCGACCCGCCAGCTTCAGCACATCGGGCGCGTGCGCGGCGTCGCCCGCGTCCACCAGCAGGCTTCCGTTGTCGGCCGCCAGCGCGATCACGTTGTTGCCCGCACCCGTAATGAGAGAGATCCCCTCGCCGAGCTTGGTGGCCGAAGGTCCTGCCTGCGCCCCTGTCGTGCGCGGCAGTGCGAACGCCGCCGCCCCTGCCAACGCCTGCAGGAATTCTCGCCGGCCCGGGTGCTCGAGGTCGCGTCTCATCGCCGGACGTCATTGTAAACACATGAAACGACTGTTTCACGACCAGAGACGTGGGGCTGGCTTCAGCCGGCCCTGGGCCGCCTGAAGGCGGCCCCCCTACTTCTGATGCCTCAGGACGGCGGCAGCAGGTAGCCGTGGTTCTTCATGCTGGTTTCGGGGTACTGCGTGCACGACTCGCAATCCGGCCAGTAGTACTCGGGGACGCGTCCGCTCACCGGGTTCTTGTAGTGGAACCACATCGGCAAAATGCTGGGCCAGGCGATCGTGTCGCCTGGGCCACCGCGGAACCCGCGCTCGCGTTCACCCAGCTTGGTGAGGGGGATGTCCGGCGGGTAGCTGTCGTTCTGCGCGTTCGGTGCCGCCGGCGGGCGTGCCGTGGTCGGCTCGGGATCCTTCGCCGCCGACCAGCCGCCTTCGTAGCCCGCCGACTGGAAGAAGAATTCGTCGATGTTGACGCTCCACAGCTTCCACACACCGTCTTCGAGGACGACCTGGTCGTTGTACATGCCACCGTTGAGGCCCGAGCCGCGGGTTCGGCTCGAGCCGCCCTGGAACAGGCGCGAGCGGATGGACGCCGAGCGCCCATCCTCGGCGACGAGGATCACCGGCTGGGTCCGCCAGTGGATGGGGATCGACGTTCGGGGGCGCGATCCGGGCGGCGGCGACGTCGCGTCGCGGGCGACGATGCGCTCGCGCCCGACGTAGATGCCTCTGAACGGCACCTCCTTGGTGCCGTGCCGTGCGAACAGCTTCCCGAGCGGCCCGAAGTCGAGGTCGTCGAGATAGTCGCCATAGGCGGAGTTCATGTTCTCGGCGCCGTCCCAGGCCTTCGAGACAGCCAGGCGGCGCTCCGCTTCCTTGAGGCGAGCCTCCAGATCGCCGGACGGCGTGGCCGTCTTGGGCGCCGCCGGAGCCGGGAGCAGGCGCTCGTGGCCGATCGTCCTGGCGCCTGCGGGCAGGGTCACGGGCTTGCCCGTCGCCAGGTTCGGTTGGAAGAACACGGGAATGGCGCCGGGCATCATCACATCGGACTTCAGCACTGGCCGGTCGGGCGCATGCTCCTTGGCGGGAGCCGGATCGACCACCTGGCTCTTCGCCCAGCCCTGCGCGTATTCGGTCTTCATCAGCGGGAACATCCGCATCTCGCGAATCCGCCAGATGCCGTTCTGCTTCACGTAGCGGTTCTGGAAGATGGCCAGCGTGTAGAACGCCGTGCCCTTGTCGGCCTCGCCGAGCAGGCCGAACTCGAGGCCGCGCGACCGCGCTTCCATTCCGCCGGGCTCGATGGTCACCGCCATGTCGAGCTGCAAGAGTTCGTTCAGCTGACCGTGCTTCAACCCGGCCGCGCCGCTGCGCTCGAGCGCGCGGCGGATGCTTTTGGGCCCGTCGTAGACGCCGAGGTCGGCAATCGAGAGCGCGCCATCGGCCGTGAACAGGTCGGTGACGTCGTCCCACATCTTCCGGTCCATGTAGTAGCCGTAGGCGTTCTGCAGGTTACGGACCTTGTCCTCTTCGTTCATGGCCACGATGCGCTGCTCGAGCGCGGTCAGCGCCGTGGCCGGATTCATCTTGGGATCGACCGGTGGCATCGCCGACGCCGGGAGATCGGGAACGGGGATGCCGGTCTCATCCGGCGTGAAGTGGTACGGGACGATCTTCTGGTCCTCGTCGACGTTGCGCCAACCGGTGGTATACGGGCCCGCGAAGATCGGGTTGTAACGCATCCGCGAGATCTTCCACACGCCGCCCTCACGCATGTACTCGTTCTCGAAGATGCCGCCCGCCCACTCGGCTTTCACGCCATGTTGGCCCGTCATCGAGAATTCCCACCAGCGGCCCTTCGCGCTCTGGCCGTCGGCCGAGACGTTGACGAGCGGACGCAGCACCATCTGGGTGTGCAGGCCGCCCGGCTTCAGGCCATGCGAGCCCTCGCCAAACCTGGTGAGAAAGTACTTCTCGATCGCCTGACGCCCTTGTTCGGTGTCCTTGCCGTACGACAGTTGGGCGTTGTCGGCGAACAGCGCCGCCATGTCGGTCCACAACCCGAACTGCGAGTACTGCGCGTACGTTTCCTGGAGGCGTTTGACCGCTCGCACCGATTCGGCGCGCTCGACGTTCTGCGCCAGCCGGCTCACGCGTGCGGCCGGGCTCATGCTCGGACTGGTGTCTCCGGCGACGATCACCTGGAGGGCGCCGAGTGCCACGAGCAGCGCAAGCCCGTTGGATAGCGGGCGGCGCAGCGGGAACAGCTGTCTCATCGCGTTCTCTCCGAAGGATTCACGGTTGTCTGGCCCGGCGCAATTGTCCGGGGCGTCCGGGAAGGCCGTCAATCCCTCTTCCGGTTCGAGCCCTAATCCGCGGCGAAGCAGTAGAAGAGTCCGTCGCCAAGCGAGGCGCGCAACGCCGCCTGCGAGCACCCGCGCGTCGGATGGGCAGAATTCCAGGAATCGCCGCGGCCCCCGCCGCTGCGATTGTGATGCCCCACCACGGCTCGACCGTCGCCATGGCTCGTCCACCCTCGACACGTCGCATCGCCGTTCGTGACGAGGGTGCCATCGGGGTTGCTGCCGGTGAGGATGTCGTGCCTCGTTGGACCCACCGGCGCGCCTGCCTCGGTGAGCACGGTATCCGCCGTGAGATTGGCGGCCTCGCTGTGGAGTTCCTCGACGCTCGCAGCGATCTGCACTCCGTGCGCATTGATCCACGGGCCTCGCCCGATCCGGTCTCGCGCGTGGACGGCTGGCGTACCGGCCGTTGGTGGCGCGCTGAGATACGCACGCCACAATCGATCACCGCGTCCTACGGCCGTCGCACGCTGGAGGCAGATCGCATCGGCGCCGTCGAGGCCGGCCAGGTTGGCGCCGAACCCACGCCCGGTGCTCGTCACGAAGAACGACATCCTGGACGAGATCGCAGGCGCATCCTGCGCCGCCGCCGGAACCACGGACAGCACGGCGGTCAGGATGACAAACCGGATCACGCCCACGAACAAGTGGCGACTCGTCTCCCGCGGGCTGCTACCGTGGAGCCGTACCCGGGGCAGGCGCCCCAGCAGCGCCTGCCGTCGCCGCCGGCGCCGCCAGGTCGTTGAAGGCTTGCCGGCTCTTGATCTTCCAGACGCCGTTCTCGCGTACGAGGGCGTCCTCGTACCGGCCGGCCACCTGGATGCCGGGGCCGCGGGCTGCGCTTATGAATGCCCACCGCGAGGCCGCGGTGGCGGTGTCGCCAGTCACGCTGATCTCGAAGCTCGACATGATGTGATAGGTCGGACCGAAGCCGATCGGCCGGGGCGCCGCGTTTCCCCGGCCTCCGCCGATGCGGCTCGTCATGAAGTCGTAGATCGCCTGCGGTCCGCCGGTCACTTTGCCCAGACCGCCCGACCAGGATCCATCTTTGGAAAAGAGGCTCGCGTAGGTCTTGAAGTCGCGGGAGTCCAGCGCGTGGCCGTACGCGATCAGGACGTTGGAGATCGCCTCCTTGTCCTCGAGCGCCTTGAGCCGCGCGGCGAGGGCCTCGATCGTACGTGCCTCTTGCGCCCGTGCCACGGGCGCGAGCAGGGTAACAACGACAACCGAAACGACAAGCAAGCCGATACGTCTGGTGACCAATAGCTGGCGCATGATGTGGCTCCTCTCGATCCCACGAACGTGAGCGACGCGGCAGGGAATCGCCGGACGGCACAGCGTAGCCCATCTCCGCTTACGCGTCGCGCGTCTTCGTGGGAGAGTAAGGGGATGGAGTATCGCCAACTGGGGCGCACCGGCCTGAAGGTGAGCCTGCTCGGCCTCGGCACCATGACCTTCGGCGAACAGAACACCGAAGCCGAGGGACACGCACAAATCGACCGCGCGCTCGATTGCGGCGTCAACCTGCTCGACACCTCCGAAATGTACGCCGTGCCGGCGCGCGTCGAAACCTATGGCGCCACCGAGCGGATCATCGGCAGCTGGATCAGGCGGCGGCGTGGCCGCGACCGCATCATACTGGCCACCAAAGTGGCCGGCCCTGGCGGCGTTCTGGGGCTGGACCACGTCCGTGGTGGCGACAATCGACTCGACCGCCGGAACATCATGGAGGCCATCGACGGCAGTCTCCAGCGGCTGCAGACCGACTACGTCGACCTCTATCAGGTGCACTGGCCCGCCCGTGCCACCAACTTCTTCGGCCGTCTGGGCTACCCGCACACCGACGAGCCGGACCTCACCCCCCTCGAGGAAACGCTGGAGGTGCTGGGCGACCTCGTCCGCACCGGTAAGGTGCGCCACATCGGCATGTCGAACGAGACGCCGTGGGGCATCCACCGCTACCTGCAGCTTGCCGAGCAGCGGGGGCTGCCCCGCCTGATGAGCATTCAGAATCCTTACAGCCTGCTCAATCGGAGTTTCGAAGTGGGGCTGGCGGAAATGGCCGTCAAGGAGGACGTCGGGCTGCTGGCGTACTCGCCGCTCGGCTTCGGCGTGCTCACCGGCAAGTTCCTCGACGGCGCCCGGCCGCCGGAGGCTCGCATCGTCAGGTGGAGCCGGTTTGCGCGTTACAACGGAGAGCTTGCCGAGCGCGCCACCGCCGCCTACGTGGCGATTGCGCGCGAGCACGGGCTGAACCCGGCACAGATGGCGCTGGCGTTCGTCAACCGGCAGCGCTTCGTCACCAGCACGCTGATCGGCGCCACCACCATGGAGCAGCTCGAGACCAACCTGGCGAGCATCGACGTGCGGCTATTGGACGAAGTGATTGAGGCGATCGAAGCGGTGCACCGCGCCCATCCCAATCCCTGTCCCTGAGCGCGACGCGCCAACCAACGGCTGTGCAGCCTACTCGGTCAGCCGTTCCCACACGTTGGTCATGATGACGTCGCCCTCAGGCGTCTTGATGAGCGGTGGTCTCAGGATCAGCGTGCTCCCGGACACTTCGAAGAACCGTTGCGTGTCGGTTCCGACACTACCCCGATTAATCGAGCCCTCGAAGTGGTGGACGAGCGACCCGGCGCCGGTGATCGTGTAGGTGCCGAAATAGCTGGTGTAACTCTGAGTGGTGGCCCGCGCTTCTTCCGGTGTCGGCGCGTCTCCTGCGTACCGCCGCCGGTAAGGCTCCATCATGTGAACCATCATGTGCCCGGACGCGGCGTAGACGATGAAGCCCGTCCATCCCGGGTACGCTCTCACCAGTTCGCCCCTGGTGTTTCGCCGCTCCGTCGACACCAGTTTCCAGAAGCCGATCAACTGCCGGTGCGTCGCCGTCAGGTTCGGCAGGTCGGGCACACGTTCCCAGATCAGGCTGCTCTCACTGCCGTTCGCGGCTGCCGGCGGGCGCAGCGTCAGCCGGTTCCCGGACATCGTGAATCGCCGCATCTGATCGGTCGCGGAGAATCGTGGTTGGAGTGCGCCAAATATCTGATGCGTGATGGCGCTGGCGGCGTCGTTGACTGCGAATGTTCCAAAGTGGGCTGCGTACCCGCTCAGTCCGGCCAGAGACGGTTGGTCGGCCCCCTGAATCGTCTCGCTGACGTAGCCGGCGGGGTCGTAGGCGAGGTACCCGCGACCCTCGGTCGTGATCAGTTTGTAGATCCCGGCGAACCGGCTGTACGCCGCGCGCGCGGCCAAAGGGGACACCGGTTCCCCGTCGTGTTGCGCCAGGACGCCACTCGTCGCGCCCAGTGCGCCGATGCCAATGGAAAGCGAGAACACGAGAGCTCGCATAGCCGTCCCCCGATACTCGTCAGGGCGCCCGGTTCGCCGCCGGCGCATCAGGCGGCTGCTGATAGCCGTTCGCATCGAACCGGAGATCGGGCCGTATCCCGCAGGGCACGCAATCACGCTGGTAGAGTTCGGGGACGCGCCCGCTCACCGGGTTGGTATAGCCGAACCACATCGGCTTGATGCTCGGCCACTGCACCGTGTCCGGTTTCGCGCCGAGGTGCTCGGCCGTGATGTCGAGCCGCGAGGCGCGGCTGGGAGGGCTGGCCCGAGGGGCCGCGTTGGGATCGGGCCGGGCCGGATCTTTCGCCTTGGCCCAGATGCCATCCTTGAAAGCGACCGGCCTGATGTATTGCGGGTCGACCGTCAGTTCCCAGATCCGCCAGACGCCGTCCTCCAGCACGTAGCCGTCGTGATAGGTGCTGGCCAGAACGGAGGCGGCGAAGAAATCGCCGGCCTTCCCCACGGTTTTGCCGGTGCGGGGCTGGAACAGGCGCAGTCGTCCCGTCGCGGATCGGCCGTCGTCCGAGACCAGCACGACCGGCTGGATCAGCCAGTGATACGAGATGCCGTCCCGGGTCGTGGGCGGGTCGCTCTGCACGCGGGCTTTGAGGTTGCTCGCGCGCGTCACGTAATAGCCGGTGCGCCCTCCCTTGAAACCCTTCGTCGCCAGGACGCCGATGAAGCCGGCCGGGTGTTCATCGTCGAGGAAGTGGCCGTAGGCAGCGGACACGTTCATGACGCCGTCGAAGGCCGCCGAGCGGGCGAGCCGCCGTTTGGCCTCGGCGAGGGTGACGGACGCGGCTTCGCTTCCGGCGATGGCAGCGGTGAGCGCAGTTGCGGCGACCAGCCTGGCATCGCCGGCAGGCAGGACCTGCTTTCCGGTCACCGGATGAGTGCCGAGGAAGGCGGGGATGTCCACGCCTGCGACCAGCCGGCCCTTGCCCCAGCCCTGGAACACGTCGGCCTTCATCAACGGGAAGCGGCGCAGCTCGCGGAGCTTCCACACGCCGCCTTCCTTGACGAAGCGGTTCTTGAAGGTGGCGACTTCCCACCAGCCCTTCTCCTGATCCGCTTCGCCCAACAGGCCGAGTTCGATCCCGCGCGCCCACGCCTCGTTGCCACCGGGCGCGACCTCGACGACAACGTCGAAGGGGACCCGTTCGTTGAGCTGGCCGTGCCGGAGCCCGGCCGGGCCCATAGTTTCGAGCCAATGGCGGACGCCCGCCTTGCCGCGCCACACGCTCTGACCGCCAACTTCGACGACGCCGTCGTCAGCAAACAGATCGACGACGTCGTCCCACATCTTGCGATCCTGGTAGAAGCCGTAGGCCGACTGGAGATTGCGGATGCGGTCCTCGTCGTTGAGGCGATCGACACGCTGCTGGAGCGCGGCGAGCGTCCCCGTACTCTTGGGTGCGGTGCCGATTGCGGGCGGGATCGGAATGCCGGCCGAATCGATGGTGTAGTGACGCGGAACCACCGGCAGGTTGCCGCCGCCCCAATTGGTCCAGCCGGCCTCGTAGGGGCCGTCGAATTCGGGATAGTAGTGGGCCTCTGCGATTTTCCAGACGCCGCCCTGGCGGACGTAGTCGTTCTCGAACACGCCGCCTTCGACTCGCGCCTTCCCGCCTGCACCGTGGAAGATCCAGGTTTCCCAGCGAACTTTGGCGCTGCTGCCGTCGGCCGAGAGGTTCGCCACCGGCGCGTCGATCATCATGGTCGAGAGACCGTCGCTCTTGAGGCCCTCGTAGCCGCCGCCGTAGCGCGTGCGCAGGAACGCGGCGACCGCGGCGGGCCCCTTGGCGGCCTGCTCCGGCATGATCAGTCCGTCGAACACGAAGCGGCCGTCCGGCGCGAACAGCGCGCCGACCTCATTCCACAAGCCGGCCTGCGCATACTGGGCATAGGTGCGCTGAAGGTTCATCACCGCGCGCAGGCTCTCGGTGCGGTCGACCTCGCGCGCGAAATCGTCGAGCGCGGTATCGGCACGGGCTGGCATGGCCACCGCGAGGAGTAGCGCGCTATGAGCCAGGACGGCGAGCGTGTGCGTGGCAAGGCGGCGAAGCGGCATTGCGACTCCTCGATTACGTGGCCGAAGGCGCGCCAAGAGCGTCCCTGGACCAACGTGGCACCGCTCGTGAGGCGAGCGGTCAAACTCGATGAGGTGCAATTCTACGCCGAGCGAGCAGGAGCGTCATTTCCCGCGTTCGACGCCGACGAGCGACCAGGTTCGCGCGTTGCCATCGCCGCCGCGGCGGAAGATGAACGTGGATGGAACGGCCCATCCGGGCTGTTGCGCGTGCGACGCCGTTACGCTGACGCCCACGAAGTCGCCACGCAGAAGCCCGTCGGGCGCGCGAGCCGATCCATCCGGCGTGATCATGGGCGCACCGACCGCGGTCCGCTGGTCCGTGGTGTTGTCGAAGGCGAACCACTTCAGCTCGTACTGCGTGGGAGGCGTGGCGGCCTTGGCGTCGACGGCAGCGTTGCGGAATGCGAGCATGCCGTCAGCCGACAGCGTCGCGTCAACCACCGGACAGACCTGGTTGATCCAGGCCGCGACCACCTTGTCGCGGCGCCTGATGATCGTCTCGGTCAAGAATTCCGTCGCCGCAGGGTCGGTATAGGCGGCCTGCTCGACCGCCGCGCGAATCCATGCGTCAGAGAACTTCGAGACAATCCGCGCGGCCCAGAACGCATCGTCGGCCCGCATGTTGTCGAACGCAGGATTGGGATACTCCGGCTTCCACTCGAGCGGATCGAACCGCTCGGCCTCCAGACGCCCCACGGACTTTGGAACGCGGGGATAGTCGAAGGTCATCCACGGCCGGACGTACACGCCGAGCGTGGCGAGCGTCAGCCACCCGGGCCGCTGCTCGAGGATGTACTCGTTTCCAGGCCGGTGACGCTGAGCAAAGATCGTCCCGCTTCCAAGAATGGACCCGAAGTCGAACATGTAGTGCTTGATCCAGGCGCGCCCGTTCGTCGTCTCGAGCATGTCGAGGCTGTTGATGCCTCGCGAGTCGTCGTGATTCAGCCACGCTCCAAAGACGCGGGCGCCGCGCAGCTCACGCCGATGCTCGTGTGCCACCAGGTCGTTCGGATCGTCCGGGCGCCGGCCCTCGTAGCGAAAGTTGCCGAGAGGCTTTCCGGTTGCGAAGCGGCTGACGAGGACGCGGTAGCGTCCGTTCGGGAGACGCGCGGCTCGGTCGAACACGTTGTTGAGGTCGAAAGTCTCCATGCGACGACGGCGTCCGTTGAGCGGATCAAGAATCGTGGCACCCTCCGCGATCACGAGCGAGCGGCGATCGACCTCGGTCAGATAGACGTCCACCACGTTATAGCCGATGGCGTGATAGAACTCCGTCCCGATGACCTCGGCACCGCTGGCCAGCTCCGGATTCGACGGTGGATCGACTTCCACCTGGTAGAGCTGTCCGGTTTTGTCCGTCATGCGGAATCCCGGCTGCACACCGAGCGACTTGCCGCCCGAGACCGTCCACCCGTCGAGCGCCAGATGCTCGACACGCCCAGGCCGCCTCTCGAGGTCTGACGGACTCAGTGCATTTCTGCCGATTCGATTGGTGAACCAGCTCGAGTCGGGGACTTCATCCAGGGTATTGACGTTGAGCGCGCGAACGTCCTGGCGCTCGCCTGGATGCGCGAACGTGTGGGCGACGAAGTCATAAAGGTTCGAGTCCTCGAGGGCGGCGGCGCCAGAGGCATCCATTACCCGGTCGTCGTCCGTCCACAACGGATCGTCGGGGTAAAAGCGCGGGGAGGCTGACTGAGGCGTCACCGTGACGTCCACCGTCAGCGCAGCGAAGACCCCGGCACACACTACGCGGCACAGGGTCAGCCGTGCGCGGCCGCGGCGTCCGATGACCGCCCTAAAACACGCCGCCAAAGACGATGTACAGGTGCTTGCCATCACTGCTCCCAAACGCCGCATCGACGCGAAGAATGACCCCGTTGTCGGTATTGAAACGGAAACCAATGCCGTAATCAGTTTCGAGGCTCTTGAAATTGAGATCGGCACGGCGGTCGGCCACCTTGCCGGCGTCATAGAACAGGGCGCCGTCGAGGCCGCTCCAGATCTCCCACCGGTACTCCCCCTGCGCGAGGATTGCGTGCGGTCCGCGGAACCGGTATTCGCGGAAGCCGCGGAGCGTGTCGTTACCGCCGAGCGTCGGCATGAAGTAGAACGGCATCTCGTGGCCCGCACTGGTGTCTGAGGTGGAGACGAACAACCGCGCGGCGATGACCCGGCGGCCGGCCAGGAACCCGACGAACTGCCGCAGATCGGCATCGACCCGGTTGAAGGTCAACTGGTCGGTCGTGCGGTCGTCGTAGTGCCAGAATGCGACGCGGTACCAGCCGCCTTTCCTGGCATTTCGCGGGTCGCGATAGTCGACTTCAGCAAAGGCCTCGGATCGCAGGAAGTCGGCACTTGTGTCGAGGCCTGGTACATCGGAGGGGTCGAACGTCTCCGTAATGTCAGGGTACTGATCGTTCCGCCCCTGGCCGACGCGTGGCTGCAGGAACTCCAGCCCGCCGCCGATCAGCAGGTGGTTGACTGGCCGTACGCCTGCGCGACCGCCGAACTGGTTCGTCCGGATCGCATAATCGGATCGAGCATCACGAGCGGAGTCGGGCCCGAGACCAAAGAAATTCTCTTGCGGGTAGTCGCGACGGCTTGCCCAACTGGTGAGATACAGGCGGTTGTGCGCGAGACGCGGGAACGTGAGCTGCGCTTCGGTCGCCCAGTAGCGTTTGAGGCTGCCGGCCGCCCACACTTCCAGCATGCCGGCATGGGAAAAGAGATCGCGATCGCGGAACCCCGCACCGTATGCGAAGCCGCTGCCAGTGGTAAGCGTGCCCAGCTTCGGGTGGATCCCCTCACGGTCGAGAACAAACAAGCCCCTGCGCTCGGCAAAGTTGATGGCGCGCTCAACGCCGCCCGGCTCGTAAGGTCTTACCTCTTTGGCATTCTGTTCGCGCCGCAGCCTGTCAGCCTCCACGCGTGTCTGCGGTTCCTGTGACCACCCCTCGCTCGGCGCGAGAAGCGTCAGCGACACACTGATTACGACCGCGGCGTCGCGTCGCAATCGAGATCCGCGGCGCGTTGATGTTGAAGCCATGAGAAACGATACACGCGGCGCGCACTCGTGTCACGGTGGAGGGCGACGGCGTAGCGTCAGCATGCGGGTCGGCGGGCCGGGCGTCGCAAGAGATTCAGCCCTCGTCGGGAGGTCTCCGACCCCTTCGCGCCGACGAGCCCCGCGTTCTTGACGCAGGCCGTCGTCCAAGCCCATCATCCACGTCGTGCCAACCAGCCAACACGCATCGGCATTCGACATCAACTAGCCCGGGAGAGCGCTATGGCCGGCGGTGCTGCTGTTCGTACTGGTCACGGGTCCCGCGGTCGCCCGGGCCCAGTGGCTCAACTATCCCACTCCGGGGATTCCGCGCCTGGCCAACGGCGCTCCGAACCTGAAGGCCCCGGCCCCGCGTACGACCGAGGGCAAACCTGATTTTTCCGGCATGTGGTTCGCCAATGTCCCGTCCAGGGATTTCTGCAAGGAAAAGGATTGCATCCAGGAAGAGCGCATGGCGCGCGAGCAGATCAACCTGGGCATCAAACTGAAGGACGGCCTGCCGTATACCGAGTGGTCCAAGGAGCAGATGAAAACACGACGCGCCAATGGCGGCCGGGAAGATCCGCATGCTTACTGCATGCCTCCAAACTTCCCTCGCGCGTGGACACTGCCACAGCACAGCCGGATCGTCCAGACGCCGGGCATGATGGTGGTGTTGCATGAATTCAACGCGGCCTATCGCGAGGTCTACTTGGACGGGCGACCACTGCCTGTCAATCCGAATCCGACGTGGAACGGCTACTCCACCGGGCACTGGGAAGGCGACACCCTGGTCATCGAGACCAACGGCATCCGTGACGACATGTGGCTCGATATCCAGGGCAGTCCCGTGACCGAGTCGGCCCGCGTCACCGAACGGCTGAAGCGGGTCAACTTCGGCCTCATGCAGATTGAGATCGCCGTGAACGATCCCAAGGCCTACACTAAGCCCTGGTCCGTGACGATCGAAATGGCCTTGATCGCGGACACGCAGATGCTCGAAGAGATCTGCATGGACAACGAAAAGGACACCAGGCTCTATAAGAAATGAGGACTCGCCTTTCTCCCCTCTCAGCGTTCGTCGGCCTCTGCCTTGTGCTGGTCCCCTCGGCGTGGGCGCATCATTCCCAATCGGAGTACGACTTGCGCGGCAAAGTGGAAGTCGAGGGCGCGGTCACCAAAGTGGAATGGAGAAGCCCGCACGCGTGGATTTATGTGGATGCGATCAACGACAAGGGCGGCACCGTGAACTGGAGCTTCGAGCTGCCGAGCCCCGTGACCTTGATGCGCCGGGGCTGGACCCGGGATTCGCTGAAACCCGGTGACCGCGTCAAAGTGACCGGCGCGCCCGCCAAGAACTTTCCCACCATCGCCATCGCCAACTTCATCACCGATAGCAGTGGCAAGCCTTTGTTTACCGGCACCACGCAGATCCACGAACCGGAACCGGAGTCCAAAGAGCCCCGTTAAGATCCGTGCGTCTGCGCCGTCGTCCGGGAGGTGTCGCGCAGCATGAACAAAAGGTCGCCGCGCGCGGTATTTCCTTCGTGTCTCGACAACTTTCCCATCGCCCTGCACCTCCCGGCCGCGGCACGTTGCTTGCGAGCCTGGCAAGGGCAATGCTGAAGGTCGAGCTCCACACCCACACGGCAGACGACCCCGTTGACCCGATTCCTTACACCACCTGCGAGCTGATCGACCGCGCGGCGGCGCTCGGGTACGACGCGCTCGCCGTCACGCTGCACGACCGCGAGCTGAACCTCGATCCTTGGAAGGTATACGCGGAGACACGCGGCATCGTCCTGATTCACGGGATCGAGCGAACCATCAAGGGCCGACATGTTCTGCTGCTGAACTTTCCGCGCGGGGCCGCAGAGTGCGTCACGACCTTCGAGGATCTGGCCCGGTTGAAGCGCGCCGCGTCCGGGCTCGTAGTGGCACCCCACCCGTTCTTTCCCGGTACTACCAGCCTCTGGAGCCGTCTCGAGCAGCACGCGCAGCTGTTCGATGCCGTCGAACGCAACGCGATGTTCGTCCACGGTCTCGACTTCAATCGCGCCGCCGAACGGTGGGCGCGGCGCCACGGCAAGCCGATGGTCGGAAACGGAGACGTCCACCGGCTGGCGCAGCTCGGAACGACCTATTCGCTGGTCGACGAGACCCGGCGGCACCCCGATGCCATCTGCGGCGCCATCGCGGCCGGACGCGTGTCGGTAATCAGCCGGCCCCTGTGGCCGCACACGGCGGCACGCATCTTGGGCTCGATGTTGTTCGCGAAACGACCGTGGTCGTCCGTCGCCGCCGTGCGCGCGGTACCGCGCGTCAACCTCGACTGAAGCTGAGAGTCAAGCGCGGCGCGCGAACCGCTACTTCGACTTCTGCGCGTCGGTGCTCGACGAATAACCGGCGGTGAGCCATGTCTTCCATTTCTCGACCGCCTTCTCGCTGCCGTCACAACCGCCGTCGGACGGGTCCAGGAACTTGCCGTTGGCCAGCCTCACCCATCCGAGTCCTCCGGCCGGACGGCCGTCTTTCATCGGACAGTACGAGACCGTGATCGTCGAGCCGGGCTCGAACGAGCTGCCCGTCACGCCCCGCGGGAGCAGCGAAGGCGGCGCCGAGCCTTCGAAGCTCCAGAGCGTTTCGGTGCCATCCGGATTTTTCACGTTGAGATACAACCACGAGTGCGGGGAATTGAACTGCCAGCGCACAACCGTGCCGGTGATCACTTTCTCGACGGTGCGGTCGAACATCGCGAACGAATGGTGGGCAATCGCGACAGCCGACGTCAGAAACGACGCGACCAGGGCGACCAGCAGCACACGCAACGCCGTCTTCATCCCCTACTCCTTCCCCGCCGGGAGCGTGGTGTTGTAGATCGGATCGCGCGACTGGCCGGGCAACTCGGGAAAGAGCGTGGTTCCACGCGCATCCTTGAAGCCCTGCTCTCCGGGCAGCTTCGACGTGGTCGTGCCCTTGTCGAAGACGTCGTTGTTGCTCGTCTCGCACTCCCAGTGCTGCACGCGATG
>Ga0207659_10000843_pt1 | contig 18152 bp, 15 predicted proteins | sample KBSM43metaG_FD_184330 | JGI IMG/M metagenome (GOLD analysis project Ga0207659, IMG submission 184330) | Miscanthus rhizosphere microbial communities from Kellogg Biological Station, Michigan, USA - KBS M4-3 metaG (SPAdes) (version 2) | ecosystem: Host-associated > Plants > Roots > Rhizosphere >...
TCTTCAGGACCTGCCATGCCTGACCACCGTCGCCCGCGACGATGACCTCGTAGCCACTGGCATTCAGGCTTGCTTCCAGCATTCGAGAAGACAGGCGATCGTCATCTGCGATGAGAACCCTCATGGGCCGATAATAGCTGAAGGTCACGCGGTGGCCTGCTCAAGTATTTTGTGGGGGAGCGGGGGCCTAGATCGGGTGATGGGCGGTCGGCCCCCCCGGGTGGGCGCTCTTTACGGCTTTTCAAATTGGTCAGAAGCGAAACACCGGGCCTATCGTGATTTCGCCTTGACTGGTGACCTTGCCGCCGAAGTGGACGATGCAACCCACGCCGCAAAAAGCCTCAACTTCGGGGCTTACCCAGAGTGGAACCCATTCGGCCTGAGCTTTGAAACCGAGATGGCGGAAGGGAAAGGCCTTCACTCCTGCTCCGATGCCGAATGAAAATCGCGTGAAGTTCACGAAGCCGGCTGTGCCGGAAATGTGCGTGACGCCCACGCTTGCCATGATGTACGGCCTCGCCCACTCGGGCCACTCCCTGACGATGTACTCGTGCGCACAATCGAGGTGGTACTGGTCGAGAGTGACAGACTGCCGGAAAGGAGCAAAAGCAGTCCCTGTTACGCGTACATCGGCATTCTGTCTTATCCACCGGACCTCAACAATGTCCTCGTCGTTGAGACGAAAGCCGAAGGCAATGGCCTTGCTGGGGCTTGATCCCAGAACGGCTTTGGCAGTCGTTCCTTCGACTGTCGGTTCCGCGGTGAAGGTCATACTGGTCCGATAGCCGACCTGGGGCGTGAACTCGAAAGGGTAGACCTTTGTGTCAGCCTGGTATTGCGCTGCCAGAGGCGAAGAGCTCACGATCGTCACGACGCCCACAAGAACACAGATTCGCCGCCAAATGATGCACCTCCTGTTAGTCGCTCTCTATCGATTCGCGAAAGGGGCAGATTCTTTCCCGTGAGGGTACTCGCTGCCCTTCACCTGCGGAACTGTCAAAACTGACAGGGTAAGCTTTGCGACCTTTGCCCGCGCTTTCGCAATTTGCCTTCCGGCAGTTTCAACCCCCGGGATTCCCCGCCGAAATGTTTTGCTGCACTCGGACATTAACGGCTGAAGACTCCGAATTGAACGACAAATGACGAGCAAAGTCGCAAGGAACCTTCGGCCAATCTCAGATTGGTCAAACCCAAGAAATCTATTCACACCCTGCAGCTGGATGCTGCGGCAGAAGACTGGCTGATGGATCAGCAAGCACTGCGGCCAGCCCAACTCTGGTCTGCAGGAACTAGGAGATGCATATGAAGTATTCAACGAGTCGATGGGCGATATTCATTGCCGCAGTGGGAATCGTAACAGCTCTTACAGTCGGTTCTCCTGCCGTGCAGGCACAAACGACGGGGTTGCAGGTGAATATCCCGTTTGAGTTCCATGTCGGAGACCAGTTGCTTCCTCCAGGTAGTTATCTGGTCATGCTCCGAAGCGGATCTGCGCTCACCATTTCGGATGGAAAAGGACTATCGGCTGTGCGCCTGACCAATGCTGTCGATCGGGCGGAACACAAGCAGGCACCGGATTCCGTACTCGTTTTCGTGTTGTATGGAAACAGCTACTTTCTCAACGAAGTCCGGTGGTCCGGATACACGGCCGCAAGGAGCCTGTTGAAGTCGAAGGCTGAAATCGAGTTTGCGAAACTGAACGCGCCGGCCACCAGAGCCGTAGTCGCCGCAAAGTAAATCTTTCCCCCGTTGGCACCCTGACCTGTAACACAGGGTGTCAACACTGGACGCCTGGCCCCCCCGGGCGTCCTTTCCTTTTTATGGCTAAGCTCATTGAGTAGATCGCATGTTGCTCGACGTTCCCCCCGCCGCCGGGATGTAGCACTTGAGCGTGTAGTCCATCACCATACGGTCGGCGTTGAACCGCCAGCCCAGGGTTCGAATCGTCCGCTTCATCCGTCGAATCCATCCGCGTGGCAAACCGTCCTGATCGCGCTCGTAGTAGAGCGGAATGACTTCTTCTTTGAGGACTCGATACAGATCGTTTCCGTCTCGAGCGTCGTGCACATCCGAATTGGAATGCGTCCGGCCCACTCCGATGGCGAATCCATTCAGTCCGTCATAGGCCTCTGCCCACCAGCCGTCGAGAATCGAAAGGTTCAATCCGCCATTCAACACGACCTTCTGCCCGCTTGTTCCTGACGCTTCGAGTGGCCGTCGGGGTGTGTTCAGCCAGACGTCCACCCCCTGAACGAAGTGCCGGCCCACATTGATGTCGTAGTCTTCAATAAAGATGAGGCGATCAGCGAGTGCGCTTGATCGCATCAACTGCGCGATCTGCTGCAGGATCGCCTTGCCGGGAACATCATGGGGATGGGCCTTGCCCGCAAACACGAATTGAACGGGGCGTTTGGGATCGTTCACCATCTGCGCGAGGCCTTCCAACTCTCTGAGAATCAGATTGGCTCGCTTGTACGTTGCAAACCTCCGGGCGAAGCCGATCGTCAGCGCGTCGGGGCTGAGTGCGCGTCCCAGCTTCTGCAGAAACTCCGGGGATTCCTTCCGGCGTTCGGCCTGTTCCACCGCAGATCGTCGAACAAATTCCAAAAGGCGCAACTTCAGGCTGAGATGCGTTTCCCAGAGTTCGCCGTCATCGACGTCTTCTATACGTTCCCAAAGCTCAGACTCGCCGCTTCGTTCCATCCACCCTGGGCCGAGATGACGGTCGTAGAGTTTGGACATTTGAGGCGCAAGCCACGTCGGAACATGGACTCCGTTCGTGATATGCCCAATCGGCACGGCTTCTTCGTTCTTACCTGGAAACAGCCCCGTCCACATCGCGCGCGAAACCTGACCATGCAGAGCAGAGACGGCATTGGCTCTCCGTGAAAGTTTGAGTCCCAGAACCGTCATGCAGAACTCTTCATGCGGATTGTTCGGATTCTCTCGCCCAAAGCTCAGGAGGCGTTCGGGTGTTAAGCCGAGCCGGTCTCGCACGGGCCCGAGGTGTTCTTCGAAGAGCGAAGGGTTGAAGCGGTCATGGCCGGCTGGGACGGGTGTGTGCGTCGTGAAAACAACCTCTCGCGCGACGCGGGCCGCTGCTTCGTCGAAATCGACACCTTCCTCCTGCATCCGATCACGAATCGCCTCGAGAATTGCAAACGCGCTATGTCCTTCGTTCAGGTGAAGGACTCCGGGGGTGAGACCCATCGCCTTGAGCGCCCGGTATCCGCCGACACCCAGCAGGAGCTCCTGGCGGATGCGTACACGCCCATCGCCACCATACAGACGGGAGGTAAGATCGCGATCTTCCGGAGCGTTGCCTTCGACGTTGGAATCCAGAAGGAAAAGCTGAACTCTTCCTACTTTCACTCGCCAAACCCTGGCCCGAATCAAGCCGTCGCGCGTTTCCGTTTGAATCATCACGGGCTCGCCGTTCGCGCCGATTGCGGGCTCCATTGGTGTCTCGTCGACGTTGGTCCCGACATAGTCTTCCCATTGCCAGCCGTTGACATCGAGACGCTGCCGAAAATATCCCTGGCCGTAGAACAGTCCAATGCCGATCAGTGGAATGCCAAGGTCCGAAGCGCTCTTGATGTGATCGCCTGCAAGGACGCCAAGTCCTCCCGAATAGATGGGCATGGATTCGTGCAGGCCGAATTCCGCGGAGAAATATGCAACGGGACGAGGCCGCAAGGGACCCGCATGGGTGGCGCCCCAGGTGTGGTCCGCATTGAGATATTCAAGGTGGCGTCGATACGCATAGTTGATGCGGCTGTACAACACCTGTTCCTCGGCACGACGCTCCAGCGTCGCCAGCGGAATCTCTCCAAGCAGCGCAATCGGATTGTGATTCAGTTGACGCCATCGTACTGAATCGAGATCGCGGAACAGACTCGTGGATTCGGTATCCCAACTCCACCAGAGGTTGCGCGCGAGCGACCACAGGCGCTCCTGAACGGGCGCTACAAAGCGATCGAGCATTCGCGCCTCGGTAATGACTGGAGCCACCTGCGTCGCCGCCTGAGCCAGCATGCGCATCTCGTCGTCATTGAACGAACGCGCCTTGATCGTCTGTACCACCAGTACACCCTGGAGCACCCCGCGATCGACGAGCGGCACTCCTGCGAAGGACTGATACGGATCTTCGCCGGCTTCACTAAAGTATTTGAAGCGCGGATGCGCACTCGCATGTTCGACGGAAATAGGGCGGACCTGCTCTGCGACCATGCCTGCGAGACCTTCATGCAGCGCAAGTCTCAGGACTCCGATGCATTCGCGCCGCAGTCCGAGCGTTGCTGCGAGGATCAAGTGCGCGCGGTCCGGTTCGAGCAGATACGCCGAACACACCTCGGTTTCGAACCGGCGCGCAATCAGCGCCACGACGTTCATCAGGGTTTCGGCCGGCTTGCCGTCCTTCTGCGCGAGGTCGGCGAGTTCTTCGATTGTTAACACGTAGTGCGCTGCGCGCTCCGCCTGGCTCATTGGAACACCCACATGGATAGTCCGAGTTTTCGGCAACGGGTTTTAGTTTCGGGAAGGGAGAATCTCGGCATAACCAGCCTCACTTTCATTCTTGCAGTCGTGACGCCGATGTCCGCCTGAGTGGTTTCCGTACTGCGTTGTACGTACACATCCACTTGTAAACGACGGGGCACCCCGCGTCAAGTGGACATCGATCGATGCTACTGGGAAGGTGAGTGAGGATGAAGAATTTGAAAAATTGGAGAGTCCGGCATTGGAGATTCGAGATTGGAAAGCTTAGATTGGACAGCAGCCCAGGAATGCCCGGTCCGATCTAAGCTTTCCAACCTCGAATCTCCAATGCGGACTCTCCAATTCCCCAAAAATCCCCCTTTCCGCCCCTACCATGAGGGATTTCTTTAAAAAAAGAATTTTGTTGTTGGAGCCCGGCCTGTGTTTTCAGTAATATCGTTGGGTTTTCCCTGGAGGGATGGACCCATCAGGGATGGTTTGCTTAGAGCACAGGAGTTAATGGTTCGTGCCAACGTTCAATCAATTGGTTCGACAAGGTAGAAATAAGCCCCGGTACAAGACGAGTAGCCCTGCTCTGCAGGAGGCTCCGCAGAAAAGAGGCGTGTGTACACGCGTATACACGCAAACGCCAAAGAAGCCGAATTCGGCCCTTCGCAAAGTTGCACGTGTGCGTCTGACCAACGGGATCGAAGTAACAACATACATCCCTGGTATCGGCCACAATCTGCAGGAACACTCCATCGTCTTAATTCGTGGGGGCCGTGTTAAGGATTTGCCGGGCGTCCGTTACCACATCATTCGTGGGACATTGGACGCAGCGGGAGTGGCCAATAGGAAGCAGAGCCGCTCCAAATACGGCGCTAAACGGCCGAAGGGATAGTTGACAGCCCCGAGAGCCTGGGGCAAACCCGGGCTGTGGGGAACCTAATTCTTGCTCCGGTTTTTCTAATTTTTGCTTGGATCGGTTCGCTTTTTTCAGGAACCGATCGCAGAGGTTTGTATGCCCAGGAAAGCGCATATCGTCAAGCGCGAGATCGTGCCCGATCCGGTTCACGACAGCACGCTTCTGACGAAGTTTGTGAACTGCATGATGTATGGCGGGAAGAAAAGCACGGCCCAGAGGATCGTTTACGGGTCTTTCAACATCATTCAGGAGAAGACGCAGGACGACCCGATCAAGCTTTTCAAGAAGGCTATCGAGAACGTCAAGCCGGTACTTGAAGTGAAGTCCCGCCGCGTCGGCGGTTCCACATATCAGGTTCCTGTCGAGGTTGGCCCGGCCCGGCGGACTTCTCTCAGCATCCGCTGGATTCTGCTCTACTCCCGCGCGCGTGGCGAGAAATCCATGGAGGAGAAGTTGGCGGGCGAATTGATCGACGCCGCCAATAACCGGGGTAACTCCATCAAAAAGAAGGAAGATACGCACCGGATGGCTGAGGCCAATAAGGCCTTCGCCCACTATCGCTGGTAAGAAAGATTTAACTGGAATATGCCTCGTACGGTAGCACTCGAAAAATCGCGGAATATCGGCATCATGGCACACATCGATGCGGGTAAAACCACGACTACAGAGCGCATCCTTTATTACACCGGGATTAACTACAAGATCGGTGAAGTCCATGAAGGCACAGCGACGATGGACTGGATGGAGCAGGAGCAGGAGCGCGGAATCACCATTACGTCCGCCGCCACCACCTGCACCTGGAAGAACCATCGTATCAACATCATCGATACGCCGGGACACGTCGATTTCACGGCCGAAGTCGAGCGATCGCTTCGCGTGCTGGATGGGGCTGTTGCTGTTTTTTGTGCGGTCGGAGGGGTTGAGCCCCAATCGGAAACGGTGTGGCGTCAGGCAGACAAGTACGGCGTACCGCGGATCGCCTTTGTCAACAAGATGGATCGACCGGGGGCTGACTTCGGGCGGGTCCTCGACATGATGAGAAGCCGGCTCCACGCAAAGCCTGTCGCGATCCAGTATCCCCTGGGCAAGGAAGACGGCTTTCGAGGCGTTATCGATCTGATTCAGAGCAAGGCGATCGTTTTCCATGACGCCACGATGGGTTCGGAGTTCAGCGTCGAGGAAATTCCGGCGGAATATAACGATATCGTCCGCGAGTACCGGGAAAAGATGATCGAGGCGGCTTCGGAAGTCGACGAGCATCTGATGGAAAAGTATGTGAGCGGCGAGCCTATATCGAACGAAGAGTTGATGGCCGCCATCCGCAAGGCAACGATCGCGATCAAGCTGACGCCGGTTATCTGCGGCTCAGCATTCAAAAATAAGGGCGTGCAGCAGCTGCTCGACAGCGTAGTGAGCTACCTGCCTTCACCGCTGGATATTCCCTCGATCGAGGGAACGAGCCCTGACAAGTCAAAACCCGAAATTCGCAAGGCAGACGACAAAGAGCCCTTCTCGGGGCTGGTTTTCAAGATCATGACTGACCCTTTTGTCGGGCAGTTGGCTTTCTTCCGCGTCTACTCCGGCAGTCTCAACTCGGGTGCGTACGTTTTTAACTCCACCAAGCAGCGCCGGGAGCGTATTGGCCGCCTTTTGAAGATGCATGCCAACAAGCGTGAAGAGATCAAGGACGTCATGGCCGGCGACATTGCTGCGGCTGTGGGTCTTCGCGATGTGACGACGGGCGACACGATTTGTGATGAGCAGAAGCAGGTTCTGCTGGAATCTATGGATTTCCCGGAGCCTGTAATCTCCGTTGCCATCGAGCCCAAGACCAAGGCCGATCAGGAGAAGATGGGCGTTGCGCTCGGTAAGCTTGCTCAGGAAGATCCCACGTTCAAGATCCATACTGATACCGATACGAATCAAACAATCATTTCGGGTATGGGTGAGCTGCACCTGGAAATCATCGTTGACCGGATGATGCGCGAGTTCAATGTGGGAGCGAACGTCGGCAAGCCGCAGGTTGCCTATAAGGAAACAATCCGCAAGAAGGCGGATGCTGAAGGCAAGTACATCCGCCAGACGGGCGGCCGCGGTCAATATGGCCACGTGAGAATTACCGTCGAGCCAAGCCAGGTCGGCGCCGGTTTCGTTTTCGAGAACGACATTGTTGGCGGCTCAATCCCGAGGGAATACATCAAGCCGATCGAGCAGGGAATTCGCGAGGCCATGAGCAACGGCGTCCTTGCGGGATACGAAGTAAAGGACGTCAAGGTCAGTCTCTACGACGGGTCCTACCACGAGGTGGACTCGTCGGAAATTGCATTCAAGATCGCCGGCTCGATGGCGTTCAAGGACGGCTGCAAGAAAGCCAGCCCTGCGTTGCTGGAGCCTGTAATGAAGGTTGAGGTCGTGTTGCCTGAAGAGTACATGGGCGACGTTATCGGCGACTTGAATTCACGGCGCGGCAGAATTGAAGGCATGGAGGCGCGGCCGGGCACACAGATCATTAAGTCGTTCGTTCCGCTGGCAATGATGTTCGGTTATGCCACGGACCTTCGTTCGCGTACGCAGGGTCGCGCGACATATACGATGCATTTTTCACACTACGAGGAAGTACCGAAGCAGATTGCTGACGAAATTGTTGCAAAGGCACAGGGACAGGGAGAGAAATCCGCTTAACTGCTGACACCGGAGAGAAGAAGGTATGGCGAAAGAGAAGTTTGACAGGTCGAAACCGCACGTGAACGTGGGAACGATCGGACACATCGACCACGGGAAGACAACGCTGACGGCGGTGATCACGAAGGTCTTGGCCAAGCACAATCCGAAGAACAAGTACCGGTCGTTTGACTCGATCGACAATGCGCCCGAAGAGAAGGCACGCGGAATCACGATCGCAACGGCGCACGTGGAATACGAGACAGCCAAGCGGCACTATGCGCACGTCGATTGCCCGGGCCATGCCGACTACATCAAGAACATGATCACGGGAGCGGCGCAGATGGATGGCGCCATCCTGGTCGTGGCCGCCACCGATGGTCCGATGCCCCAGACGCGCGAGCACATCCTGCTGGCCCGCCAGGTCGGTGTGCCTTACATGGTGGTGTTCCTGAACAAGTGCGATGCGGTGGAAGATCCGGAGTTGCTGGACCTGGTCGAGTTGGAAGTGCGCGACCTGCTGAAGAGCTACGGGTTCCCGGGCGATGAAGTGCCGGTGATCCGGGGATCGGCGTTGAAGGCGATGGATGACGATCCGGCCTGGACGGCGAAGATCGATGAGTTGATGGAAGCCGTCGACAGCTATATCCCGATACCGCAACGGGTGACCGACAAGCCGTTCCTGATGCCGATCGAAGACATTTTCTCGATCTCGGGACGCGGAACCGTGGTGACGGGAAGAATCGAGCGCGGGATCTGCAAGGTCGGCGAGGAAATGGAGATCGTGGGATACACGCCGACGGCCAAGACGGTCATCACGGGCGTGGAAATGTTCAAGAAGTTGCTGGATGAAGGGCGAGCAGGAGACAACGTCGGGTTGTTGCTGCGCGGGACCAAGAAGGAAGATGTGGAGCGCGGGCAGGTGATCGCCAAGCCGGGATCGATCAAGCCGCACACGAAGTACAAGGCCGAGGTGTACATCCTGACGAAGGAAGAAGGGGGACGGCATACGCCGTTCTTCAAGGGGTACCGGCCGCAGTTTTATTTCAGAACGACGGACGTGACCGGATCGGCGGAGCTGCCGTCGGGGGTGGAGATGGTGATGCCGGGCGACAACGTGTCGCTGGAGATCACGCTGATCACGCCGGTGGCGCTGGAGAAGGGGTTGCGGTTTGCTATTCGTGAAGGCGGCCGTACGGTTGGCGCCGGTACTGTAGCGGAGATCATTGAGTAAGGGTCAGGTTTTTATATGCGCGACATCATTACGCTGCAGTGTAACGACTGCAAGGAACGAAACTACTCGGTGACGAAAAACAAGAAGAAGAATACAGAACGTCTCGAGACCAAGAAATTTTGCAGGCGGTGCCGCCATCATACGGTTCACCGTGAAACGAAGTAAGAGCCGTGGGGGAACCTCACGGTCAATAAAGAGGATTGCAGGCCAGTAGCTCCAATTGGTAGAGCGGCGGTCTCCAAAACCGCATGATGGGGGTTCGAGTCCCTCCTGGCCTGCCACACTGATCAATGAACCCGGGTGAGAAGATAAAAGAGTGGGCTGTTCGCGCCAAGGAGTTCTACCTTGCCGTGCGCAGCGAAATGAAGAAGGTTTCGTGGCCGGGACGGCAGGAAGTGCTGTCCACCACGCTGGTTGTGGTCATTGCCGTCCTGTTTTTCGGGGCCTATCTGGGCGTTGTGGATGGGATCCTCGGGTACGGCGTTAACAAATTATTGGCGTATTTCCGCGTCGCGGGTTGATCGAACGTGATGAAACTCTGGTACATCATCCACACTTACTCGGGATTCGAGCGCAAAGTAGCCGAGAGTCTCAAGAGCCGGGTTGCTGCGTTCGGACTGGATACTCAGATCCACAACGTTCTGATTCCCACGGAAGAGGTTGTGGAAGTCCGCGGCGGCAAGCGGGTGGTCTCCCAGAAGATGTTTTACCCCGGTTATGTTCTGGTGGAGATGGAGGCCGACGAAAAAGGCAAACCCAGCGATGAAGCCTGGCACGCGGTGAAGAACACCCCGCGCGTCACGGGGTTTGTCGGCTCCGGACAAAGTCCGACTCCGCTCAGCGACGAGGAAGTGCAGCAGATCGTCTATCGAGTTTCGACGGCAGCGGATCGGCCCAAACCAAAACTGACGTTTGAAAAGGGTGAGAACGTGCGGATCATCGATGGTCCCTTCACCAACTTCAATGGCGTTGTTGACGACGTGAATGCAGATCGCAACACGCTGAAAGTCATGGTGACGATATTCGGAAGATCCACGCCCGTTGAACTGGACTTTCTGCAGGTGGAGAAGAACTAAGAGGACTGGCAAGGCATTATGGCGAAGAAAGTTATCGGTTACGTAAAACTACAGATTGCGGCGGGAAAAGCGACGCCTGCGCCGCCCGTCGGACCTGCGCTCGGTCAGCACGGCGTGAACATCATGGATTTCTGCAAGGCCTTCAACGCCAAGACCTCGGCGAAGGATCAGGAAGGTTTGATCATCCCTGTTGTCATCACGATCTACAGCGACCGTTCTTATACGTTCATCACCAAGACGCCTCCCGCATCGATTCTGCTGAAGCGCGCGGCGAATATTGCCAAGGGATCCGGTGAGCCGAACAAGAACAAAGTGGGGTCGGTGACGAAGAAGCAGGTTGAAGACATTGCAAAGCTGAAGATGCCCGATCTGAACGCAGCCAGCCTTGAGGCGGCCATTCAGACGGTGAAAGGAACAGCCCGAAGCATGGGGCTGGAGGTTGTCTAGTATGGCGGCAGGCAAGAAATTTCAGGCAGCAAAGGCGCAGGTTGAAGAGCGTCCCTATACGGTTCCCGACGCGATGGGACTGTTGAAGAAGATTCATTTCGTGAAGTTCAATGAAACGGTCGAGTTGCACATGCGCCTGGGCGTCGATCCAAAGCATGCGGACCAGATGGTGCGAGGTACCGTCCTTTTGCCTCACGGTCTGGGTACGACCAAGAAAGTGGCTGTGATTGCCTCGGGCGATAAGCTGAAAGAAGCGGAAGCGGCCGGCGCCGACATCGTCGGCGGTGAGGATCTCGTCGAAAAGATCAATGGCGGCTGGACCGACTTCGATGCCTGCATTGCGACCCCCGACATGATGCGCTCGGTCGGAAAGCTGGGTAAAGTCCTTGGCCCGCGCGGGCTTATGCCGAACCCGAAGACGGGTTCAGTAACCTTTGAAGTGGCCAAAGCAGTAAAGGAAGTGAAGGCAGGCAAGGTGGAATTCCGTGTTGACAAGACCGGCATCATCCACGCGCCCGTCGGAAAGATCGAGTTCAGCGGTCAGCAGCTCAGCGAGAACGCGCAGATGCTGATCGATACCGTCATCAAGGCGAGACCAGCAGCGGTAAAAGGGCGCTATGTGAAACGCATCACGGTAGCGTCGACGATGAGTCCGGGAATTGACCTGGATCTGGTCGCCCTGGACGCGAAGTAGAACTCAACAAGAGGGAACATGAAATCGAAGGGCAAGAAAAAAGAAGAGCTCGACCAACTGAAGAAGGATCTGGCTGAAGCGAAGAATCTGATCGTCGCTCAGTTTCAGGGGATCACGGTGGAACAGGATACGGACCTGCGTACGAAGGTCCGCGCCACCAACAGCAAGTATCGGGTTGTGAAGAACACGCTTGCGAAGGTCGCCACCAAGGGCACGCCCGCCGAGAAGCTGGCTGCCGCCCTGAAAGGTCCCACTTCAATTGCTTATAACAATTCGGATCCGGTGGCTCTGGCAAAGGCTCTCACAGCTTATGCGAAGGCCAACCCCGTCTTTGTTTTCAAGACGGGAATGGTCGAGGGCCGTGTCGTCAATCTCAACGACCTGAACGCGATTGCGTCTCTGCCGTCAAAGGAAGAGCTCATTGCAAAGTTGCTGTTCCTTCTGAATGCGCCGGCGCAACGCATTGCAGTCGCCACCAGCGGAGTCGCTCGGAATCTTGCCGTTGTCATCGGTCAGGCCATCGAGCAGAAGAAATTTCAAGAGTAGCTATCATTTTTAGGAGAGAGAAATGTCGGAAAAAGTTCAGAGCATTATCGAGTCGATCAAGGGCCTGTCACTGCTGGAAGCTTCCGAGCTCGTAAAGGGTCTGGAAGAGACTTTCGGCGTGAGCGCTGCTGCGGCATCCGTTGCCGTTGCGGCTGCTCCCGGTGCCGGTGGCGGTGGTGGTGGAGCAGCGGCTCCCGCTGAGGAGAAGACTGAGTTCAATGTGGTTCTCACTGCGGTCGGGGGCAACAAGATCGGCGTGATCAAAGTTGTCCGTGAAGTTACCAGTTTGGGTCTGAAAGAAGCGAAGGATCTCGTTGAAGGCGCCCCGAAGCCTGTCAAAGAGGGCGTAACCAAAGACGAAGCCGAGAACATCAAGAAGAAATTTGCCGAAGCCGGCGCCACCGTCGAAGTTAAGTAGAGCAGCCAGAATTTTTAACAGTACGCTGACTCGCAGGCCGTAGTCCGCCTGCGAGTCAGCCTATTGTCATTTTAGGAGCATGCACGAAATGGCCGATACCAGACCAATTGCAGCGCGTGAAAGAGTCAATTTTTCCAAGATTCGGACCGCGATCCAGATTCCGAACCTTATCGAGGTCCAGAAGAATTCCTACGAGCGTTTCCTCCAGATGAACATGCTCCCGGAGGAGCGCGAAGATACCGGACTGCAGGCTGTCTTCAATTCTGTGTTTCCCATCTCGGACTTCCGCGGTGTGTCCACCCTCGAATACATCAGCTACTCCATCGGTAACTGGGAGTGCAAGTGCGGAAACCTGAAGGGACTCGACAAGCTGCGCTCGACCTGCAAAAGCTGCGGCGCATCGATTGCCGTCAACCCCTTCTCGGCGGAGCCCACGGTAATGTGCTCCAAGTGCGGAACGCAGAACAAGAACCAGGTCACGTTCTGCAACAAGTGCGGTGATCCCGTGCAGCTCAACCTGAAGTACGACGTCGCGGAATGCCAGGAGCGAGGAATGACCTACGCCGCGCCGCTGAAAGTCGTAATCCGTTTGACGATTTTCGACAAGGACCCCGAAACCGGCGCAAAGACCATCCGCGACATCAAGGAGCAGGAAGTCTACTTCGGCGAAATCCCGCTGATGACCGACAACGGCACGTTCATCATCAACGGAACCGAGCGCGTTATCGTCAGCCAGTTGCACCGCAGCCCCGGTGTGTTCTTCGAGTCAACGCCGGCGAAGAGCTACTTCCTCGGGAAAATCATTCCCTATCGCGGTTCGTGGGTTGAGTTCGAATACGAGACGGCCAAGAACATTCTCTATGTGCGCATCGACCGCAAGCGGAAGTTCCTTGCGACGATCTTCCTCAGAGCGCTCGGATTGAAGACCGATGAAGAGATCATCCGCGCCTTCTACAAGACGGATCGAATCACGATCGAGGGAAAGAAGCTCTACTGGACCGTGTCCGACAACATCCAGGGGATGAAGGTGTCAAAGGACATTCTTCACCCGAAGACCAAGGAAGTCCTTCTGCATGGCGGCAAGAAGATCACCTCATCGGTCTTCGGCCACATCAAGCAGGCCAAGGTCGAAAAGTTCGAAGTGTCCACCGAGGATCTCGAGGGCGCATTTGCCGCCGCCGATGTCGTCGATACGAATACGGGCGAAGTCATCGTCGAAACCAATAACGAGCTGTCCCAGGCGCAGATTCGCAGCATTGTCGACGCGGGCGTTCCGGAGTTGCCGGTGTTCTTCCCCGAGCGCGACGATATTGGCGTGGTCCTCAGCCAGACTCTGCGCAAGGACACTATCAAGACCTCGCAGGAAGCTCTGATCGAGATCTACCGCAAGCTTCGCCCCGGCGATCCGCCGACTCTGGAAACGGCGACAGCCTTGTTCGAAGGTATGTTCTTCGACTCGCGGAAATACGACTTCTCAAAGGTCGGACGCCTCAAGTTCAACATCAAGCTGGATCTTTCGACGCCTCTCGAACGGCGGATACTCGAAAGGGACGATTTTTATGCCGTCATCAGCTACCTGCTGAAACTGCGGAAGAATCTCGGTCAGGTTGATGATATCGATCATCTCGGAAATCGCCGCGTCCGCGCTGTGGGCGAGTTGCTCGAGAACCAGTTCCGAATCGGCCTGGTGCGCATGGAACGCGCGATCAAGGAAAAGATGTCGGTATACCAGGAAATGGTTACCGCAATGCCGCACGATCTGATCAACGCCAAGCCTGTCATTGCGGCTGTCCGGGAGTTCTTCGGTTCGTCTCAATTGTCGCAGTTCATGGATCAAACGAACCCCTTGTCCGAGATCACACACAAGCGGCGTCTTTCGGCTCTTGGCCCGGGCGGTCTGTCCCGAGAGAGAGCTGGTTTTGAAGTGCGGGACGTCCATCCAACGCACTACGGCCGCATCTGCCCAATCGAGACTCCGGAAGGTCCCAACATCGGGTTGATTTCGTCACTGAGCTGCTACGCGAGAATCAATGAATACGGCTTCATCGAGAGTCCGTACCGGAAAGTGAAGGACGGGCGTGTCATCGACTACGTCACGATCATTTCCTCCGGAGATTCGAAGTTCAAGGTTGGCGAGCACGTCGAGCGGGAACTTGTCGAGGAAGAGAATGAACATTTGAAGGACAAGCGCCGCAAGAGGGCGGAGTTTCTTCCCTACTCGTTCTACCTGTCGGCATGGGAAGAGGACAAGTACCTCGTCGCTCAGGCCAACGTGGAAATGGACAAGAACGGCAAGCTCGTTCACGAACTGGTGGATGTGCGGCAAGCCGGAAACTTTGTGCTGAAACACCGCGCCGAAGTGGACTTCGTTGACGTTTCACCCAAGCAGTTGGTGTCGGTGGCGGCGTCTCTGGTTCCATTCCTCGAGAACGACGACGCGAACCGCGCTCTGATGGGTTCAAACATGCAACGCCAGGCTGTTCCATTGCTTCAGACCGCCGCTCCACTTGTCGGTACGGGTATGGAAGAAATTACGGCACGGGACTCTGGTGCTGTTGCAGTCTGCAAGCGAAGCGGGATTGTGGACTCGGTCGATTCGGAACGTATCATCGTTCGTGTTGAATCCGCTGAAGACGGGCACTTCTCCCGCGAAGTCGGCGCGGACATCTACACTCTGACCAAGTTCCGCCGTTCGAATCAGAACACCTGCATCAATCAAAAGCCGATCGTGCGCAAGGGCGATCGTGTCGTGAAGGGACAGATTCTTGCCGACGGCCCCTGCACCGACAAAGGCGAACTCGCCCTGGGCCGCAACGTCCTCGTCGCATTCATGCCCTGGCGCGGATACAACTTTGAAGACGCGATTCTCGTGTCCGAACGCCTCGTCAAGGACGATTACTACACATCCATCCATATCGAGGAATTCGAGATCGAGGCGCGCGATACCAAGCTGGGTCCTGAAGAAATCACCCGCGACATTCCCAATGTCAGCGAGTCGTTTCTCAAGGACCTGGACGAGGCCGGCATCATCCGAATCGGCGCCTACGTCAAGCCGGGTGATGTGCTGGTCGGCAAGGTTACGCCCAAAGGCGAAACTCAACTGACTCCTGAAGAGAAACTGCTTCGCGCCATTTTCGGTGAAAAGGCCGGTGACGTTCGCGATGCATCGCTAATCTGTCCTCCGGGTATCGAGGGCATCGTCGTGGACGTGAAGATCTTCTCGCGCAAGGGCGCAGAGAAAGACGAACGCGCGATGCTGATCGAGGGGATGGAGATCTCCCGGCTCGAGGCGAACCTTCGCGACGAAATCCGGATTCTTACCGATGAGCGCAACAAGCGTCTGCTGGCCCTGCTCAGCGGCAAGGTCACTTCTAACGAACTTGTCAACGAGCGCAGCGGTAGAAAGATCGTCGCCAAGAAAACCGAGATGACGGCCGAAGTCATCGAGCACCTGTCGCTTCGCGAACTGCTCAAGCTGAAGTACGCGGATGGCGCGAATGTGAACGATCAGGTTCAGGAAATCGAGGAGATGACGACGCGCCAGATCGACGTTCTGCGCAAGATCCATGAAGAGCGGATCGCCAAACTGCGCCGAGGCGACGAATTGCCGCCGGGCGTCATCAAGCTGGTCAAAGTCTATGTGGCCATGAAGCGGAAGCTTTCTGTCGGCGACAAGATGGCAGGCCGCCACGGAAACAAGGGCGTTATCGCGCGCATTCTGCCTGAAGAGGACATGCCCTACCTTCCCGACGGAAAGCCGGTCGAGATTGTTCTCAATCCACTTGGCGTGCCGTCCCGAATGAACGTTGGACAGATTCTGGAAACCCACCTTGGCTGGGCTGCACAGGCTCTGGGATTGTATTTCGCAACGCCGGTATTCGACGGCGCACTGGAAACGGAAATCAAGTCCATGCTCAAGAAGGCCAACCTGCCGCAGTCAGGCAGGACGCGCCTGTATGACGGCATGACCGGCCAACCATTTGAACAGGAAGTGACTGTGGGCTACATCTACATGTTGAAGCTCTCCCACCTTGTGGACGACAAGATCCACGCTCGATCCATCGGGCCCTATTCATTGATCACTCAGCAGCCACTGGGCGGTAAGGCACAGTTCGGCGGACAGCGGTTCGGAGAAATGGAGGTCTGGGCGCTTGAAGCCTATGGGGCTGCGCACATCCTTCAGGAATTGCTCACCGCCAAGTCTGACGACGTGTATGGCCGCACGAAGATCTATGAGGCAATTGTCAAAGGCGAAGCTGCGATGGAGCCGGGAGTTCCCGAGTCCTTCAATGTGTTGATTCGCGAGTTGCAGAGCCTCTGTCTCGACGTAGAGCTGATGAAGCGGAAACCGACTGCGTAATTTTTTATTTTCTCCCTTTGAGGAGGTATTGCCTTGATTAGAACGAACCCATACGACCGCGCCGCCTCTATTGCCGATTTCGACAGTATCCGTATCAGTCTGGCTTCGCCGGAAAAGATACGATCCTGGTCCCACGGCGAAGTGACGAAGCCGGAGACAATCAACTACCGCACGTTCAAGCCTGAAAAAGACGGCTTGTTCTGCGCGCGGATCTTCGGACCCGTAACCGACTGGGAGTGCTTGTGCGGAAAGTACAAGCGCATGAAACATCGTGGCGTTATCTGCGACAAGTGCGGCGTTGAAGTCACACTCTCGAAGGTTCGCCGCGAGCGTCTCGGCCACATCGAACTTGCCAGCCCCTGCTCGCACGTGTGGTTCTTCAAGGGACTGCCCAGCCGTATCGGACACCTTCTCGACATGTCGCTGAGAGAACTCGAGCGCGTCTTGTATTTCGAAGCCTACGTGACCATCGACCCCGGAGACGCTCCACTGAAGGAGCGTGAGCTGTTGACCGAAGAAAAATTCCGCCAGTTGCAGCAGGAGTATCCCGGCAAGTTCGTCGCCATGATGGGAGCCGAAGCGATCAAAGAACTCCTGAAGCGCGTGGATATCGATACGCTGTCGCATGAACTTCGCATCCGAATGAAGAGCGAGAACTCCCAGCAGAAGAAGGTGAAGTTCGCAAAGCGGCTGAAGGTCGTCGAAGCCTTCGTGAAGTCCGGTAACAAGCCGGAGTGGATGATTCTCGATGTGATCCCGGTCATCCCGCCGGAGTTGCGCCCTCTGGTTCCGCTGGACGGCGGCCGGTTTGCAACGTCGGATCTTAACGATCTCTACCGGCGCGTAATCAACCGCAACAATCGTTTGAAGAAGCTCATCGAACTTCATGCGCCGGACGTCATTGTTCGAAATGAGAAGCGCATGCTTCAGGAAGCCGTGGACGCACTGTTCGATAACGGCCGCCGCGGCCGCATTCTTCGTGGCGCGAACAATCGGCCTTTGAAATCCCTTTCCGATACGCTGAAGGGCAAGCAGGGCCGCTTCCGCCAGAACCTTCTCGGAAAGCGTGTTGACTACTCCGGCCGCTCCGTTATTGTCGTGGGCCCCGAATTGAAACTTCATCAATGCGGATTGCCAAAGAAGATGGCTCTGGAACTGTTCAAGCCTTTCATCTACAACCGGCTCGAGCAGGGTGGCCACTGCACAACCGTCAAAGCAGCAAAAGAAATGGTCGAACGCCAGGATCCGGTGGTTTGGGACATCCTGGAAGACGTCATTAAGGATCATCCGGTCCTTCTGAATCGCGCTCCAACGC
>Ga0207659_10000844_pt1 | contig 18144 bp, 15 predicted proteins | sample KBSM43metaG_FD_184330 | JGI IMG/M metagenome (GOLD analysis project Ga0207659, IMG submission 184330) | Miscanthus rhizosphere microbial communities from Kellogg Biological Station, Michigan, USA - KBS M4-3 metaG (SPAdes) (version 2) | ecosystem: Host-associated > Plants > Roots > Rhizosphere >...
ACGTGTCGCGCCCCTTCGTCGAGCGCGATCCGCGTCTGCGCTACGTCCGCCATGCCGAACGGCAGGCGATGATCGCGACCTGGCGCGAGGTGGCGGAGATGGCCGCGCGCGAGTGGCCCGGGGCCGAGTATTTCGCCTGGGTCAGCGACCACGACTACTGGCACCCGCGCTGGCTCGAGCGCCTGATGCAGGAGCTCGATGCCGATCCCGGCGCCGTCCTGGCGTATCCGATCAGTCGCCGCATGTCGCAGGCGGGCGCGGATCTCCAGAAGGGGCCACGGCTCTTCGACACCGCCGCGCAGATGGACCTCGATGCCCGCTGGCGGCACTTCTGCAACGAGGGCGTCGGCGCCGGCGACATGGTCTACGGCCTGATCCGCCTGAGCGCGCTGCGCCGTGCCGGCATCTTCCGCGACGTGCTGCGGCCGGATCGGCTGCTCATGGCCGAGTTGACGTTGCAGGGCCGCATCCGTCAGGTGCCGGAGGCGCTGTGGTTCCGCCGCCAGTCGAACGGCACCAGCGTCGAGCGCCAGCGCACCACGCTGCTGCGTCCCGGGCAGGAACCGCGCTGGTTTTTCCTGCCGCCGTGGCTGCAGCACACCCTCGTCCTGTGGCGGGAGTACGCGACGACGCCGCACGACGGCGTGGCGCCGCTGCCGCGGGCGCGCTGGATCCGCATGCTGCTGCGATACCAGCTGACCTACGCGGGGCGGCACTTCCGCAAGACCGACACGTCGCACGCCATGGGCCGCACCATCAACCGCGCGGTCCTCGCCCGGAAGCGCACGAAGCATCACTTTCACCACACGGTCTACCACACGCTCGTCGGGGCCCGCGCCCTGCGCGGCCGGCTGCGCCGCGTGTTCAGGCGTGGAGTCTACGAAGCCCTCATGCTGACGCACCGGCTGGGGCTGCGGCGGCGGCACGAGTTGCCCCCGTCGTGACCATCTTGGACATCGCCGCATGAGACTGCTGTTTCTCGCGCGCCACTGGTCGTATCTCCGCAACTTCGAGTCCGCGATCGAGGAGCTGGCCAGGCGCGGCCATTCGGTCCATATGGCCACCGACGTCGAGGAAGCCCTCGGCGGGCGCCAGATGATCGAGCGCCTCGTCACGCGCTACCCGGACCGGCTGTCGATGAGCGAGGCGCCGGGACGCGCGCTGGGGGCGTGGGCCGAGCTCGCGCGCCGGATCCGGCATGCGCTCGACTACCTGCGCTTCCTCGAGCCGCGCTACGCCGACACCCCGCACCTCGGCGAGCGGGCGCGCGAGCGTGCACCGCAGTTCCTCCTGAACCTGCTGGCGCTCGGCCCGTTCAAGGACGACCAGGGGCGGCGCCGGCTGGCCCGGATTCTGCGCGCCGCCGAGCGCGGATTGCCCAGGAACCACGAGCTCGAGGCCTTCGTGTCGGCACACCGCCCCGACGCGGTGCTGATCACGCCGCTCGTCGACATCGGGTCGCGACAGCTCGACCATCTGCGCGCGGCGCAGGCCGTGGGCTGCCGCACCATCCTGCCGGTCGGCAGCTGGGATCACCTGTCGAGCAAGGCGCTGCTGCGCCTCATGCCCGATGCGCTGCTGGTGTGGAACGAGGTCCAGAAGCGCGAGGCGATCGAGATGCACGGCGTCCCGGCCGAGCGGGTCGCCGTCACCGGCGCCCAGTGCTACGACCAGTGGTGGAACCGGCCCCCGTCGCGGCCGCGCGACGAGTTCTGCGCCCGCGTCGGGCTGCGGCCCGACCGGCCGTTCGTCCTCTACGTCTGTTCGTCGCTCTTCCGCGGGACCGCCGACGAGCCGTCGTTCGTCGTGCAGTGGATCCAGGCGCTGCGCACCAGCGCCGATCCGCGCCTCAAGGACATCGGCATCCTGGTGCGGCCGCACCCCGCCCGCTTGAAGGAGTGGGCGCAGTCCGACTTGTCGGAGTACCGCAACGTCGCGTTCTGGGGCGCGCATCCGGTCGATGCCGAGGCCAAGGACGACTACTTCGATTCGATGTACTACTCCGCCGCGGTCGTCGGGCTGAACACGAGCGCGTTCATCGAGGCGTCGGTGGTCGGCAAGCCGGTGCACACCGTGCTCCTGCCGGAAATCTCGACGCACAACCAGGAAGGCACGCTGCACTTCCACTATCTGCTGACCGTCAACGGCGGCCTGCTGCGCGCGGCGCGATCGCTCGACGAGCACGTGTCGCTGCTGGCCGAGTCGCTCGCCGGCGCGGGCGGCGGCGATCCAAAGGCGGCGCGGTTCGCCGAGGCGTTCGTCCGCCCGTTCGGCGCCAGCGTTCCGGCTACCCCCGCGTTTGCCGATGCGGTGGAACGGGTCGTCGCGGCCCCCGCCGGGGCGGCGCCGGATCGCGGGTCGTGGCTGCTGCGCCTCCCGCTCTACCCGGCGGCGGCCGCCATCGCGTTCCAGCTCCGCACGCAGATGTGGCGCAAGCACACGCGCAATCGCCTCCGCAAGGAGTACAAGACGCGCAAGCGGCAGCTGCTCACCGACATGAAGCAGTTCGCGGTACATCGGCTGCGCGGCCGCGCACGCCCAACACCGCCGCCACCGCCGCCCGGCGCGCTGACGCCGAAGCCCGGCCGCCACCGCGATCCCGCCAAGCGTGCGTGGGGCTGGGACGTCGAAGAGGCGGTCGAGGTCCGCGAACTGGTCACACTGCTCGGCCGCAGCGGGCACCCGATCATCCTCGGCCCGTGGCTCTCGGAGACCGGCTTCGAGCTCCTCTACTGGATTCCGTTCCTTGCGTGGGCCAAGGCCTACGGCAACTTCGATCCCGAGCGCCTCGTCGTCGTGTCGCGGGGCGGCGCGCAGGCGTGGTACAGCAACGTCACCAGCCACTACGAGGACGTCTTCGGCTTCTTCTCGCCCGACGAGTTCCGGCGCCGCAACGAAGAGCGGATCGCGGCGCAGCACGGGCGGCAGAAGCACATGAGCGTGTCGCCGTTCGACCGCGAGATCATCGACCGCGTGGCGGAGAAGCGCGGCCTGAAGGGCGCCAAGCTGCTGCACCCGTCGGACATGTATCGGCTCTTCGAGCACTTCTGGTTCCAGCGGACCCCGGTCACGCTCATCGAGTCGTTCACCCGGTTCGGGGTGATTCCGCCGTCGCAGCCATGGCCCGAGCGACATCTGCTGCCCGCGCGCTACGTCGCCGCCAAGTTCTATGGCAACACGGCGCTACCCGACACGCCGGAGAACCGCGCCTTCATCGCCGCGTTCCTCACCGATTTGACGCAGCACGTCGACGTCGTGCTGCTCAACACCGCCGACCGGTTCGACGACCACGACGACTATCCCCCAAGCCTGCGGTCGCGGGTGCACTCCATCGAGCACCTGATGCGGCCGGAGAACAACCTCGCCGTGCAGACCGAGGTGATTCGGAATGCCACCGCCTTCGTCGGCACCTACGGCGGCTTCTCGTACCTGGCGCCGCTGCTCGGCGTGGACACGCTGGCGTTCTATTCGCACCCCACCGGCTTCCGGTTCGACCATCTCGAAGTGGCCAAGCGCGTCTTCTCGGGTCTGCGCTGCGGCGCCTTCGTGGAGCTCGAGACACGCGCCGTGGACGTCGTGAAGCTGGGTCTCGGCGGCTCGCGCGATCCGGTGACGACGCGGTGAAGAACCTCCTGACCGCCGCCGGCAATCTGGCGCGGCGCGAGCAGCGCCGGGCGCTCAGCCGCGCGCGCTGGGCCGCCAGGATCGGCGAAGAGCGCGTGAAGGACACGATGCACGCCACCCGCCGCGCCGGAGAACGCGTGCGCGACCGCGCGATCAACTCGATGAAGGATCTGGTGCGCCAGGTGCGACGGCCGCTGCGCGCCCGCGCCCGCCGCAAGGCGTATCTCGAGACGCAGGACGAGTACAACCGCATCCAGTGGGGCATCGAGCGGGAGCTCGAGACGATCGTCGCGCGCGACCGCACCATCGTCCTGGGGCCCTGGTTCTCGGAGGTGGGGTTCGAGGCGCTCTACTGGGTGCCGTTCCTGCATTGGGTCAAGACCGCCTTCCGTCTCGACCCGGGCCGGCTCGTGGCGGTCTCGCGCGGCGGGGTCGCGGGGTGGTACGACGGACTCGCCGCGCGCTACGTCGAAATCTGGGACGACATGAGCCCCGTCGAGTTCGCGCGCCGCAATGCCGAGCGCGGCGTGACCAAGCAGTACGAGCGGGGGCCGCTCGACGATGACGTGCTCGCCTCGGTGGCCCGCCGGATCGGTACGGCCGATTTCGACGTGCTGCACCCCGGGCTGATGTACCGGCTCTTCTCGCTCTACTGGTCCGGTCAGCGGCCCATGGGGTTCGTGGACGCGCACACGCGGTTCACGCGGCCCGCCGCACCGGCGCTGGTCGACCCGGCGCTGCTGCCGCCGGAGTACGTGGCGGTGAAGTTCTACGCCGCGCGTTCGGTGCCCGACACGCCGGACGTTCGAGCGGCGCTCAAGCGCAGTCTGGCGAGGCTGGCGGAACGGATGCCCGTCGTCCTCCTCGACACCGGCCTCGTGCTCGAAGACGACCACGCCGACTACGCCTTCGCGGGCGGGCACCGGATGGTGAGCGCGCGGTCGTGGATGACGCCGCAGAACAACCTCGGCGTGCAGACCCAGATCGTCGCCGGCGCCAAGGCATTCGTCGGCACCTGTGGCAGCATCGCCTGGCTGGCGCCCCGGCTTGGCGTGGATACCTCGGCGCTCTTCGTCGATCCGAAATGGCTCCACGCCCACCTGGCGGTGGCGATGCGGGCCTACCATCGCATGGATGGCGCCGGCCAGTTCGCCGTCGCCGATCTCCGCGCGCTCGATCCCTGGATGAGCGCGCTGCCCCCGGTGGAGGCGGACGCGCGGCGATGAAGGTGCTGTTCATCGCGCGGCACTTCACCTACTTCCGCAACTACGATTCGGTGATTGCCGCGCTCGCGGCGCGCGGGCACCACGTGCACCTCGCCGCCGATCGCGAGGACGGCCTTGGCGGCCGGGCGCTCGTCGATCGGCTCGCCGCGGACTCGCCGCGCGTGACGGTCGGAGAAACGCCGATTCGCGAGTGGGGCCGGTACCGCCGCCTGTCGGCCGCGCTGCGTCTCGGGCTCGACTACCTGCGCTATTCCGATTCGCGGTTCGCCGAAATGCCGCGCATCCGCCAGCGTGCCCACGATCGCACGCCCGCCTTCGTGCTCGCGCTCGCGCGGCTGCCGATGCGGTCGCTGGTGACCCGCGGGCTGGAGCGGCTGGAGGAGGCTGTCCCGCGCCAGGCGACCGTCGACGAGTTTCTGGCCGCGCAGCGGCCGGACCTCATCCTGATCACCCCGCTCATCGAGCTCGGATCGCCGCAGCTCGACTACCTGCGGGCGGCGCGGCGCGCGGGCATCCGCACCGCCCTCTGCGTCTGGAGCTGGGATCACCTGTCGAGCAAGGCGCTCATCCGCGTGTTGCCCGACGCGATCCTGGTTTGGAACGAGATCCAGAAACAGGAAGCGGCGCGCTTTCACGGCATCGCTCCCGAGCGGGTGCTCGTCACCGGCGCGCAGTGCTTCGATCGGTGGTTCGATCGACGGCCGTCGCGCGATCGCGCCGAATTCTGCCGGCGCGCCGGGCTTCCAGACGACCGGCCGTTCGCCCTCTATGTCTGCTCGGCGCTCTTCCGCGGCAGCCCCTCCGAGGCCGAATACGCGCGCGCATGGGGGGCCCGCATCCGCGCGGCCGGCGGCGCGCTGAGCGGCATGAACCTGCTGGTGCGGCCGCACCCGCAGCGGCTCGACGAGTGGCGGGACCAGCCGCCGATCGACGGCGCGTCGGTGTGGGGATCGAATCCTGTCGACGACGGCGGCCGGGCCGACTATTTCGATTCCCTGTATCATGCGTCCGCGGTCGTGGGCTTGAACACGAGCGCGCTCGTCGAGGCGGCCATCGTGGATCGCCCGGTCTTCACCATCCTGGAGCCCCAGTTCCGGGACAACCAGGAAGGCACGTTCCACTTTCAGCACCTGATGACGGTCGGCGACGGGTTCCTGAACACGGCGCGCACGCTCGCCGAGCACGTTGAGCAGCTGGCGACGCTCGCGGCGGGCGGAACCGCGCGGCGCAACGGGCCGTTCGTCGAGCAGTTCATTCGTCCGCGCGGTCTGGCCATGGCGGCCACCCCGGTGTTCGTCGACGCGGTGGAGACGCTGGCCGCCGCCGGGCCGGTGCCGGCGCGGCAAACGCCAGTGTGGGTCTACGCGCTGCGGCCGCTGGTGCTGGCGCTGGTCGTCGCGGGCCGGGTGCCGTGGCTCGAACGGATGTACTGGAATCCCGCGAAGTTCCGCCAGCTCGCCAGCGCATGACGACTCCACATCCAGCGATCGAAGGGCTCGGCCGTGGCCGGTGCCTCGTCATCGGCGAGGTGGCGCTGAGCCACGACGGGAGCCTCGGGCTGGCGCATGCGTTCATCGACGCCATTGCCGCCGCCGGCGCCGACGCGGTGAAGTTCCAGACCCACATTGCCGCCGCTGAGAGCACGCCGGCGGAGCCGTTTCGAGTCCAGTTCAGCCGGCAGGACGCGACGCGCTACGACTACTGGAAGCGCATGGAGTTCAGCGAGCCCGAGTGGCAGGGGCTGGCTGATCATTGCGCCGAGCGCGGCGTGCTGTTCGTGTCCTCTCCGTTCTCGATCGAGGCAGTGGACCTGCTGCAGCGTGTCGGCCAGCCGCTGTGGAAAGTCGCGTCGGGCGAGGTGTCGAACACCCAGCTGCTCGATCGCATCCTCGAGACCGGCGCGCCGGTCGTGCTCTCCACCGGCATGAGCCCGCTGGCCGAGACCGACGCCGCGGTGGCGCAGGTGAAGGCGCGGCACGTGCCCGTGGGCGTGCTGCAGTGCACGACCGCGTACCCGTGTCCGCCCGAGCGCATCGGGCTGAACCTGCTGCCCGTCTACCGCGAGCGCTACGGATGCTGGGTCGGCCTGTCGGATCACTCCGCCACGATTTATCCGGGCCTGGCAGGCGCCGCGATCGGCATGGACATCCTCGAGCTGCACGTCGCGCTCTCGCGCGAGATGTTCGGCCCCGACGTGATCGCGTCCGTCACCACCAGCGAGTTGCGCCAGCTCGTGGACGGGATCCGGTTCATCGAGCGAATGCGCGCGCATCCGGTGGACAAGGATGTCTCGGCCTCGGACACGGCGCCGCTGCGCCGGCTGTTCACGCGCAGCCTCGTGGCGCGCGAGGCGCTGCCGGCCGGCACCGTGCTCGAATCGCGCCACCTCGCGATCAAGAAGCCGGGTACCGGGTTGCCGCCCTCGCGGCTGCGAGAGGTCGTCGGGCGGCAGCTCGCTCGCGCGGTGTCCGCCGACGACGTGCTGACCGCCGCCGACATCGACGGGCTGGAGGGCCCGGCGCCTCACCCGGACGCCTCTCGGAAGGATTCGTGACCAGGAGAAAAGTCTGCGTCGTCGTCACCGCGCGACCGAGCTATTCGCGCATCCGCACCGCCCTGCGTGCGATCCAGCAGCACCCCGCGCTCGAACTGCAGCTGGTCGTGGCGGCGTCGGCGCTGCTCGATCGCTACGGCAACGCCGTGCAGGCGATCGAACGCGACGGCTTCAAGATCGACGCGCGCGTCTACATGGTGCTCGAGGGGGAGAACCTGGTCACGTCGGCCAAGTCCACCGGCATCGGTCTGTCGGAGCTCGCGACGGTGTTCGACAACCAGCAGCCCGACGCCGTGGTTACGGTGGCCGACCGCTACGAGACGCTGGCCACGGCCGTGGCCGCCTCGTACATGAACATTCCCGTGGTCCACGTGCAGGGCGGCGAGGTGACCGGCTCGATCGACGAGAAGGTACGGCACGCGGTCACGAAGCTCTCGAACCTGCACCTGGTCTCGACCGCCATGGCCGCCGAGCGCGTCATCCGCCTCGGCGAGGAGCCCGGGTGCGTGGTGGTCACGGGCTGCCCCTCAATTGACATCGCTGCCGAAGTCGCGGCGGCGCCGGCAATGGACTTTGACCCCTTCGCCAAATATGGCGGGGTGGGCCCGACCACGGACCTCTCGCACGGCTACCTGGTCGTCATGCAGCATCCGGTCACGACCGAGTACGACGAAGCCAGGCAGCAGGTAGAGGAGACGCTCTACGCGGTCAAGGATCTCGATCTGCCGGTGCTGTGGTTCTGGCCCAATGCCGATGCCGGGTCGGACGGCACCTCGAAGGGCATCCGTGTCTTCCGCGAGAAGGAACAGCCGGCCAACTTCCACCTGTTCCGAAACATGTTCCCCGAGGACTTCCTGCGGCTGCTGGTGCATGCCACTGCGATCGTCGGGAACTCGAGCGTGGCCATTCGCGAGTGCTCGTTCCTGGGCGTGCCCGCAGTGAATGTCGGCACGCGCCAGCAGGGGCGCGAGCGCGGCGCCAACGTCATCGACGTCGGACACGACCGCGCGGCGATCGGCGAGGCCATCCGCGAGCACGTTCGCCGCGGCAGGACGGCGCCCGATCACCTCTACGGCAACGGCCGCGCCGGCATTCGCATCGCCGAGTGCCTGGCCGAGACGCCGCTGACGATCGAAAAGCGCCTGACCTACTGATTCCGATGCAGACCACCATTCCGCCCGATCGCCAGGGCCGCATCGCCGAGCTGGCCTACGACTACGCCGCGCAGCCGCAGGAGCGCGTCACGCACTGCAATCTGTGCCACGGCACGGTGCTCGTGGCGCTGACGCACCGCGACCGCTACGGCTATCCCGCGCAGGCTGCCGCCTGCGCCCGCTGCGGGCTCGTCTTCCTCAACCCGCGGATGACCGCGCCGGCCTACTCCCGTTTCTACGACGGGGTCTACCGGCCGCTGGTCAGCGCCTTTCACGGCCGGCTGATTGACGCGCAGACCATCCAGGCGGAGCAGCGCGACTACGCGGCCGACCGGGCCGCCATGATTCAGCCGTTCCTGCGCGGCGCCGGGCTGCGCACGATGCTCGACATCGGCGGATCGACCGGCGTCGTGGCGGGTCATTTCGCCAGGGTGTTCGGGCTCGAGGGCACGATCGTCGACCCGGCGCCGCTCGAGATCGAGCAGGCGCGGACGCTCGGGCTCGAAACCATCACCGGCCTCGTCGAGGAGCTCGACTTCGGCGCGCGCCGCTTCGACTTCGTGATCATCTGCCAGACTGTCGATCACCTGCTCGACGTCGGCGGCACGCTCGCGCGGGTGCGGGAACTGCTCACCGAACGTGGCCAGCTGCTCATCGACATCGTCGATTTTCGTGCCGCCTACCTGCGCCACTGGTCGGTCGAGGACGCCACGAAGATCGACCACCCCTACTACCTGACGCAGAACACCATCGAGGCCTACCTGCGCCGCGCCGGCTTCACCATCACCCACGTGGATTACGCCGTCGATCACCTGCATGTCAGCTATCTGTGCCGGCCCGGAACGCCGGTTCCCGACGTCCGGCCGGATCCGCACGCCGTGCGCGAACTCTTCCGCGAAGTGCGCTTCGTGCAGAACGCTCCCCGGCCGCGGTGACGACGCCGTCCCGCGCGGTGCTCGCGCTGGTGCCGGCGCGCGGCGGCTCAAAAGGAGTGCCCGGCAAGAACGTCCGGCCGCTCGCCGGGCGCACGCTCCTCGACTACGTGACTGCCGCGGCTCGCGCCTCCGGCTGTGTCGACCGGATGGTTCTGTCCACCGATTCCGAGGCGATTGCCACCGTCGGCCGCGCTGCCGGGCTCGAGGTGCCGTTTCTGCGGCCAGCCGAGCTCGCGCAGGACGAGACGCCGATGCTGCCGGTGGTGCGGCACGCCCTCGACTGGCTGCGTGCCGACGGCTGGGTCCCGGAATTCGTGGTCTTGCTGCAGCCGACGTCGCCGCTGCGCCGGCCGTCGCACATCGAGGATGCCGTGCGCCGTCTCGCTGACTCCGGCGCGGATTCCGTCGTGACGGTCGTGGAAGTGCCGCGGCACTACTCGCCCGACTACGTGATGAAGATCGAGAACGACGGGCTGCGTCCGTTTCTCCCGGAGGGCGCCCGCGTCACGCGGCGGCAGGACGCGCGGCGCGCCTACTCCCGCGACGGCACGGTCTACGCCTTCCGCCGCGAGACGGTCGAGCGCTTCGGCGACATCTACGGAGCCCGCTGCCTCCCACTGCTGGTCGATCCCGCGGAGTCGCTCTCGATCGATTCACCTGGGGACTGGGCGGCGGCGGAAAACATCCTGGCCGCCCGTGCGGCCGGTGGGCAGGTGAGCAGGTAGCGGGTGGGACGATTGAAACAGCTGGTTCCCCATGCGGTGCGGCGCGGGATCAGCGCGCAGGTGGCGCGGGTCCAGGCGGCTCGGCTCGAGCGTGGGCTCGCGGCGATCGCGTCGGGCTCGGCGACGATCGTGGCCGGACCGTGGCTCGGCGAGGTCGGGTTCGAGCTGCTCTACTGGGTGCCGTTCCTGCGCTGGTTCGCCAGGCGCTTTCACGTCGCGCCCGAACGGCTGCTGGTCGTCTCCCGCGGCGGAACGGCGTCGTGGTATCGAACCTTTGCCGCCGGTTATCGTGAGACGTTCGACTATCTCACCCCGGAGGAATTCCGGCGCCGGCAGGACGAGCGCGTGACCGTCAACGGCGAGCAGAAGCAGACGCAGGTGCTGGCGTTCGAGCGCGACCTGCTGCGCGAGCTGACCCCCGACGTGCACAACCGGTCGATGCTGCACCCGTCGAGCATGTACGCGCTGTTCAATCCGTTCTGGTGGCAGCACGTGGACGAATCGTGGGTGCACGCGCACGCGGTCTACGCGCTGCTCGCGCCGGCGGCGGATACCGGCTTCGTGCCGCCGCCCACGGCCTACACCGCGGTCAAGTTCTACTTCAACGACTGCTTTCCCGCGACCGCCGAGAACCGCGCCTTCGCCCGGCGGACCCTGCGTCAGCTGGCCGAGCGCGGTCCGGTCGTGTCGTTGGCGACGGGGCTGCGACTCGATGATCACGACGGCGCCGAGCCGGATCTCCCGGGCGTGCAGACGCTGCCCGCGCACCTGCACCCGCGCGCCAACCTTGCGGTCCAGACCGCGGCGGTGGCGGGCGCCGCCGCTTTCGTCGGCACCTACGGCGGCTTCTCCTATCTCGCGCCCTTTCTTGGCGTGCGCTCCTCGGCGTACTATGCCAACCCCGAGGGCTTCTCGCGCCGCCACCTGGCGATGGCGCAGTCGGCGCTCGCCTCGATTGGCGCCGGTCATCTCCTCGACGCCCAGCCGACGGCAGCTGCGGACACGCCGGCGATCTCATGAGCCCCGATCTCAGATGAGCATCACACACGTACTTGTCACCGGCGGGGCCGGCTACATCGGCTCCCACCTCGTCGACGGCCTGATCCGGCGTGACTACCGGGTGACCGTCCTCGACAACCTCGAGCCGCAGGTGCACCGCTCGGGCACCTGGCCGTCCTACGCGAACCCGAAGGCGCAGTACGTCCGCGGCGACGTGCGCGACCGCGGCGTGTTCGAGCCGCTCGTGCTCGAGGCCGACGCCATCGTGCACTTCGCGGCGGCGGTGAGCATCGGCCAGAGCATGTATCAGGTCGATCGCTACGTGGACGTGAACACGCGCGGTACCGCGCTGCTCCTCGACATGCTGGTGAACCTGAAGCACCACGTGCGGAAGGTGGTGGTGGCGTCGTCGATCGGCGTGTACGGCGAAGGCGCCTACCGGTGCGCGCAGCACGGCACCGTCGCGCCCACGATTCGCCCCGAGGAGCAGCTGGCGGCCCGCGACTGGGAGCAGAAGTGTCCGGTGTGCCAGGCGCCGGCGGCGTCGATCCCGACGCCCGAAGACAAGACGCTCTACCGTGACAACATCTACTCGATGACCAAGTACCACCAGGAAGAGATGGTGCTGCTCATCGGCAAGACCTACGGCATCCCGGCGGTGGCGCCGCGCTTCTTCAACGTCTACGGTCCGCGCCAGAGCCTGAGCAACCCCTACGCCGGCGTCGCGGCGATCTGGTTGAGCCGTCTGCTCAACGGCAAGCAGCCGGTCGTCTTCGAGGACGGCGGGCAGCTGCGCGACTTCGTATCGGTGCACGACGTGGTGGAGTGCCTGGTGCTGATGATCGAGAAGTCCGGCGCCGACTACCTGCCGGTCAACGTCGGGTCAGGCGAGACGGTGACGATCCTCGACATTGCCCGCATGCTCAATCGCATCCTCGGCACGTCGATCGAGCCGCAGGTCACCCAGGCCGGACGGAAGTTCGACATCCGCCACAACACCGCCGATATCACCCGCGCGAAGACGCTGCTCGGGTTCCAACCGAAGGTGCCGCTCGAGGACGGTTTCCGCGAGCTGGTCGAGTGGGCGAAGACGACGCCCGACGTGGCCGCCGACTTCTTCGACCAGGCGCTCGACGAGCTGAAGCAGAAGGGCCTCCTGGTTTCGTGATCCTGACCTACGACGAACTGCCGACGTATCGCCATCAACTGGCGATGGTGGACGGCGCGTTCGATCCGCTGCACCACGGCCACATCGCCTACTTCAAGGCCGCGCGCGAGCTCGGCGTGCCGGTGCTGTGCAACGTCGCGTCCGACCGCTACGTCCGCACCAAGCATCAGCCTCTCTTGACCGAAACGCAGCGCGCGACGGTGATCGACGCGATCCGCTACATCGACTACGTGCACATCTACGAGATCGATACCGAGACCGTCCTGCGGCAGCTGCGCCCGCGCTACTACGTGAAAGGGAGCGACTGGCGTGCCCGCGGCCTGCCGCCCGAGCAGGCCGTCATCTGCCGCGAACACGGCATCGAGATCGTGTATCTCGACACCGTGCTCGATTCATCGACCCGCCTTCTTCAACAGTTCGCCGATCAGGACCCGCATCGGCACCACAGGCAGCAGGGCCAACCATGACCATCACCGAGTTCGAAGCGGCCGTCTTCGCGCAGAAACCCACGGAGCAACAGCACTACGACGAGGACTACTGGCTGGGTGAATGGCGTGCCGGCGACAACAACTACTCGCTGGAAACGCGCCGCCGCATCGAGGCGAAGAACCCGCAGCTCATCAAAGATGTCTTCCAACCGACGCGCGCGATCGACCTCGGCTGCGGCCCCGGCGCGCTGATGCACCTGCTGCACGAGATCGGCGTCGAGGCCGACGGCATCGACTACAACGAGATGAGCCTGAACCTGGCGACGCCGGAGGTCAGGGATCGGATTGCGATCGGCGATGCGTCCGACGCGTCGATCAAGGAGGGCGGCGCTTACGACCTCGTCATCTGCCGCGAGGTGCTCGAGCACCTGACGGTGCTCGAAGTGAAGAAGGCGGTGGCCAACATGGTGCGCCTCACCTCGAAGTTCATCTACGTGACGACGCGGTTCCACCCGAACCCGCCGACACTGCTCGACTTCAAGACGAGCGACGACCTGGACCCCTCCCACATCACCTTGCTCAACAAGGATATGCTCCGCCTGATGTTCGTGCTCGAAGGATGCCGCTCCCGACCCGATCTCGAGGCGCGCATGGACTGGGGCCAGAAAGGCCGCGTCCTCGTGCTCGAGAAGCAGTAATCTTGCCCCCGCCGGCGATGTCTCCCCGTCTCCGACAACTTTTCGACGCTCCTGCGCGCGCGCTCCAGCTGCTGACCAACGGGCTGGCGCGTCTCGACGCCATCGTCCGCAGCGGACGCAAGGGCCTCAAGCTGTCCGAGGCCATACTGCGGCAGCTGGAAGCCCAGAGCAAGTCGATGCGGCGGACTGATCAGGAGATGAAAATCGTCTACGACGAAGTGCGCTCGTTGAAGCGCGAGGTCCACGATCGGCTCCTGCAATACCACCTGCAACTGGGCCGGCTGGCACGAGCGGTCGACACCAACACCGCCGAGGCGCCGCAGTTGAGCGGCCGGTCGGTGCCGCTCGACGTGGAAGCTGGCGACCCGCTCACCTGGGATGCCATCGGCGACGCGCCGCCGGATCCCGAAGGCCGGGAATGGGTGGTGCTGGACGCGTGCCCGGCGTGCGGTGCGCGGGAGCGAACCGTCGTCAACCCCTGGAACAAGTTCCTGCTGCTCGACAAGGCGCCCGACGCCGACTCGGTCCGCTACGACTACTCGGTGTGCCACGCCTGCGGCGTGCTCTACGCGGGGCGCCGTCCGGTGGGCGGGCGCTATCGTTTCCTGCTCGAGCACTTCGGCGAGGTCACGGCCAAGCGGGGTGGCGGCGCCGCCATCACCAATCGCGTGCTGAATCCGTATCCGCTCAGCGCCGCCGACATCGACGAGCTGCGGCGGCTGGCCGCGCACGGCGTGTTCGTGTCGGATCACAACGGCCTGCGGTCGTCGGATTTCCTCGCGCCGATGCTGCGTGACCGGATGGAGAACAGCACGCACACCGACATCATCGGCTCGCTGCTGTCGCCGCGAGGAGCGCGCGTGCTGGAGGTGCGGTCCCGCGCCGGCACGATCCTCGACGGCCTGCGGCGGGCCTGGGGCGCCGACGTCTACGCGATGCCGATCTGGCAGAGCCAGCAGTTCCTGCTGCGTGAGATGTACGGAATCACCACCTCGGACCTGATCGACTTCGAGCGCTTTACGATCCCGTTCGACGGGCCCTTCGATCTGATCATCACCAACCACATGTTCACCCATGTGCTGGAGCCGAGGGCGTTCTTCGCGGAGCTGCGGCGGCGGTTGAAGCCGGGCGGTCACATTTACCTGCACAACGAGCCGGACGACGTCGAGTTCCTCACCGGCAAGCAGTCCATGATTGCCACCCTCAATCCTCTGCACCTGCAGGCCTTCGACCAGCGGTCGATCGTGCGCGGCCTGGCGGCCAACGGGTTCGAGACCGTCTTCCTGAAGCGGCGGAATCTCGCGCACCTGCTGCTGGCCCGGATGATGCCCGAGGCGTCGCCGTCGTTCCAGCCGATGAGCGACGACGAGCGGCGCATCCGCATCGACGCTTACGAGCGCGCGTTCGATCGGGCGGTTCTGGCGATGGACGAATCGCGGCGATCGCGTGTGGCCGCAGATTGGCCCGCGATTCTCGAGCGAGCGGTGGCACGCGGCACCGTCGAGTACGACGAGCGCGGCATCGTGCGGCTCGTGGCCCGATGATCTCGGCGTCGCCGAGCGTGGCGTCGCCCCGGGATCGCTCGACTCGTCTGTCCTACCTCTACGGCGCGCTGGTTCTAACGGGCGTCGGCTACTTCCTCCTCGATCTGCCGGTGCAGGTCACCGACAGCTACGGCAACATGGCCCAGGCGGAGCAGGGGACGCTGTGGGACCTGACTTACCGCCAGTTCTTCCAGCAGGCGTACCTCCGTCCGCTCCTCTGGGGGCACATCCGGGTGCTGCTCGACCTCGCCGGGAGCAGTTACTTCTGGATATTCCGCGGCTGGCACGTTGCCCAGGTGGCGCTGCTCATCGCGCTCTTCCTGAGCATCGTCCGGCCGCGTGGCGCGGCGGCGGCCGCCGCGGTGCCCGTCGGTCTCGGCGCCCTGATCGGCATGCACACCTTCGCCGGCACGATACGCGAGGCGTTCCCGGTCAACACGTTCATGACGATCCTGCTGTGCTGCTATGGCGCGATGGCGATCGCCCTCGGGCCGCCGCGCTGGTGGCGCGACGTCGCGGCGTTTCTGCTCTTCGTCTTCGCCGCGCTGACGGTGGAAAGCGGCCTGCTCGTGTGGGTGGTGTTCGTCGCGGCCTGGATGGCGGGGGCGCGCGGCGTGTCGCGCTCGGGCGTCGCCGCGCAGTGCGTGCTGCTGGCGGCCTACTTCTATCTGCGCTTTGCCGTGCTGCACGTCGGCGCGCCGGGGCTCGAGGAGCGAAGCTCCGGCTACGGGTTCTCCTTGCAGGATCCCTCCGATCTCATCGCGTCCTTCGGCGGCAATCCGTTGCCGTTCTACGCCTACAACGTGCTGTCGTCCGTCCTCACCATCCTCTTCGGCGAGCCGCGCGCCGGCGTGTGGGTGACGGTGCGCGATGCCATGATGCGGCAGGAATACGTGACGCCGCGCTCGGTGCTGGTGCTGGCGTGCACGCTCGGCAGCCTGGTTATCCTGAACTATGTCTGGCGGCGCCGGCGCGAGTGGCTCGCCCGGCGCTTCGATCGCGGCGATCAGATCGTGTTTGTCTTCTTCGGCGTCACGGCCGCCAATGCGGTCATCAGCTATCCCTATACCAAGGACGTCATCATGAGTCCGGCCGGCATCTTCTTCGCCGCCGCGCTCACGGTGGCCCTGCGTGAACTCCTGGAGAACGCGCTGACGGCGACGGCGCCGCGTGCGGCGTTGGCCGGCGTCCTCGTGACGGGTCTGTCCGTGGCGTGGGCCGTTGCCTTCGCCACCGCGCACTTCGGCCTCCGCTACGCCGCCGTACAGACCCGGGCGGAGTGGGCGTATGTGGACGCCTGGCTCGAGCGCGAGCACCTGGTCGTGAGCGGGCCGGCGGCCGTCGAGATGAAGCGCCGCCTGCAGGATGAGGCGATCCGCCTGCACCCGATGCGACCGCCGCTGCGGGGCGACTGGATCGAATGGATGGAGGCCAATTAGTGCCGGCAGCCGGCGGCAGCGGGCGGACCGTGGTGCTGTGGCTGGCGGCGCTCCCGCCCGTGCTGGCAACGGCGGGCGTGGTGTTGTTCTCCCTGAGCGAGCTGGGCGGGCGCACGCTCTTCTCCGGCGGCGAGCCGGCCAATGTCGCCGAAGCGGCCGGGCTCGGCAGGGGAGCGGAGGTGCTGCGCATGCTGCGTGCCGGTCAGGATCCGCACGTCGTCCTCCCGATTCATCCGGAGATCATCTCGTCCACCGTGACGAGGGCGTCGGCCGTGGAGGCTGCGGTATGGAGCCGGAAGGCCCAGCTCGTCGCGCTGCTCGATCGCGAGGGCGCGTTGGCCGATCCTGAGCAACGTCAGCATGTGCTCTGCCTGGCACGCGACGTCGGGGTCGACGAGATCGTCGCGTACCTGACCAGGACCGGGTCCGCTTCATGCGAGGAGGGCCGCACGCTCGCCGCGGTGCGGGCCCGTTCGGCGCGATGACGCCCCTGGACCCACGGCGGTCATGAGTGCTTTCGATGCGGCCGTGAATCTGAGCCGGAGAGCCGCCCGACGGTTGGCGACGGTTCACAAGCCGGTCGTTCGCGCCCTGCGGCGGCGCGAGCGCGAACGCGAACAGCTCGGGTTCCGCATCGATGCCGACGAGACCTTGCGCGCGCTCGCTGCCCTGGCGCGCGGGCGCGATCCCATCATCGCGGGCCCATGGCTTGCCGAGGTCGGCTACGAGGTCCTCTATTGGATTCCGTTCCTGCGCTGGTTCTGCGACGCGTACGGAGTGCCTCCCGATCGGCTCGTGGCGGTCTCGCGCGGCGGCATGGACGCGCTCTACGCCGGGCTCGCCGGCCGCTACGTCGACCTCTTCGATCTGATGACGCCGGCGGAGCTGGCGGCGCGAAACGCCGAGCGGCGCGCCCGCCAGGAAGGCGGCGGGCAGAAGCAGTCGGCGGTGGACGCCGTGGACGAGCAGTTGCTGGCCGCGGCCCGTCGCCAGCTCGGGATCGGCGGCGGCGCCGTATGCCATCCGTCGCTGTTCTTCCGCCTGTTCCGGCACGTCTGGCACGGCAATCTGCCAATGGACTTTCTCTGGACGCATACGCGCTACGAGCGCACCAGGCTCGACCTGGCGCTGCCGCCGGGAATGCCCGAGGCCTTCGTGACGGCCAAACTCTATGCGGGACCGGCGCTCTCCACCGCGCCGGCCTCGCGCGCCGCGGTGCGCGAGGTGGTGGCGCGGACGGCCGCGACGGCCCCGGTCGTGCTGCTCGAGACCGAGCTCGGCATCGACGAGCATCGCGACTTCGACGTGCGCGGCATTGCAAACGTCACCAGCGCCGCGCCGCTCATGATGGCGCGCACGAATCTCGCCGTGCAGCTGGCGTTGATCACGCGATCGCAGACGTTTCTGGGCACCTGCGGCGGGCTGGCGTGGGTGGCGCCGTTCCTCGGCGTGCCTACCGTGGCGGTTTGCGACGACGACGCTCCGCTGGCCACGCACCTCCTGGTCGCGCGCCAGGCGGGCCGCTCCGTCGATGCCGCCGAGTTCAGCCTCCTCGATCTCCGCGCCGCCACGCGCGCCGCCGTGATCGACACTAGAATGTTCAATACCTGATGCCGATTGCGCCGGACGTCGTTCTAGGGGAAGGCGTGG
>Ga0207659_10000846_pt1 | contig 18135 bp, 17 predicted proteins | sample KBSM43metaG_FD_184330 | JGI IMG/M metagenome (GOLD analysis project Ga0207659, IMG submission 184330) | Miscanthus rhizosphere microbial communities from Kellogg Biological Station, Michigan, USA - KBS M4-3 metaG (SPAdes) (version 2) | ecosystem: Host-associated > Plants > Roots > Rhizosphere >...
CGCCTCCCTCCATACAGAGGACCGGTTGGCGTATCTTGCCAGCCTCTGCAGACCCGAATTGCGACTCGAGCACAGCACTCACCTCGTCGCGAAAAAAGAAGGTCGATTCGCGAATCGCCTGCTCCAGACCACTGGTGCCAAGACGTGCTTCTAAGATTTCCCGATAACCCTCTCCACAGACGCCCCGCATGAAACTGTCAAAGGCCGCTGTTACGTCTCCGCTCTGGAATGCAGCCATGGCCGCTCCGAGGAACGGACCAAGCGCCGCACTTGCTGGCACCTGGAATGCGTCGGCGGCCGCAGGCTCGAGCAACATTAGGCTACCGACGAGCATCGGCCGTTCAATAGCGAGCGCAAGAACAATCTGACAACTCGACGAGTGGCCGACCCAGTGAATCGGCTCGCCTGCGCAAAGATGTTCCGCAAGAGCAGCAGCGTGTCGACCGTGGTCTGCCAGCGTCAAGTGACGAGTCGGTTGAATGTGACCGTAGCCAGCGCGGCGTAGTCGGACGACTCGAAAACGATCGAGATTCTGGCTCTCGCCGACGAACCGGAACCAGTCGCTGAACAAACCGGCGTGAACCAGGAATATTGGTTCGCCTCGTCCACGTTCTATGAACTCAATCGCTACATCATCTACAGCGAAGTGCCGCCACCGCTCCGACTGTTCGTTCATGTGCAATTCCCTCTAAGCGCCCGCGATGGCTCAAACGGGCCATGTTGGAGCGCAGCGTTAGGCGGCGGACCATATCGAGGGCATCGCAAGACGCTGTAAATATAAACATGAAACTTGGGACCTGCGATGTTCAAAGTTCTGCCGCCACTTCTGCCGCGTTAAAGCAGCACTTTGTTCGAAATTGCTGTGCTTTCTATGGACTCGGAAAGGCCACCCATGAACGCGATGCTCTGTATATTCAATCGCGTTTGATATTCCCCAGCTGGACGTCGCGGGTTCGATCCCCGTCTACCGCTTTTAGTTTCAGTGACTTACGGGCCTGCCGTCTTCGGAAATACTCCAAATACTCCGTTGAGGAGTAGTGCGTTCTGATTGCCAGTGATTCTCGAAGACGGAGTTATTGATGCCTAAGAAGTTGATCGGGCACTGCAGCCTTATTTGTATGACGTTCAGCTTCGGTTCGCACCGGCAGCCACAGAACTTCCTTGGTGACCTCCGGCGTGGGAACCCGTACAGGTCGTCTGACAACTTGACACTTCCACTATAACGGCTTTTGTTCAAGACTCCCTAGGTAGGAATCGCTCTTTTGTTGCGCCGCGCAGGCCGACGGCATTCAGACGAAAGGATTGAGCGTTATGACCCCCGAGCGACTCATGCAATTGGCCGCCGATGTGATCGCAAGGCTCCAGAGTCTGATCGCCGAACCGGCCACCTACATACAGCTCGCCATCGTGGCCGCGGTTTACATCGTCGCCCGTCTCGTCGCCGGACAGTTCAGGCGCCTCTTTCCGACACTCATGGAAGCGGGGGATGTAGCTGGCGCGCATCCCCTGGCGAGGGGGATACGGCGATCGAACAAGCTGATCGTGCCGTTGCTCGCACTCGTTCTCCTGCGGATCTCGGTGGATATCAGCCGCAGCGTTCTCGACCGTAGCTGGGTCCTACAGATCGCGCTGTCGATCACCGGGCTTCTCCTGTTCTACTCGCTCGTCCGCGACTTCGCGAAGACCCGGCTCGTTGCCGCCGCGCTAATGTGGCTAGGCTTGCCGCTGCTGGGCTTGCATTTCGCCGGACTGCTCGACGACCTGATTGCAATTCTCGAGTCCATCGCGCTGACCGTCGGCACCATCCACGTATCGCTCTACGGTTTCATCAGGGTTACGATCTTCGGATCGCTGCTGTTCTGGCTAGGTCGCATTTCCAACAGCACCGGCCAAGACATGATCCGCCGGCAGCAGCAGCTGGATCTGCGGACCCGCGAAGTCGCCGCGAAGCTCCTCCAGGTTTCGATCGCAGGAGTAGTCTTCGTGCTGTTCCTCCAAGTAATGGGTGTGAACCTTACCGCACTGGCGGTGTTCGGGGGCGCGGTCGGTGTCGGGCTGGGATTCGGCCTGCAGGCGATTGCCTCAAACTTCATCTCCGGCATCATCATCCTCCTAGATGGCTCGGTGTCAGTGAACGACTACATCCAGCTGGAGGATGGCCGGACCGGCATCGTGCGCGAGCTGAACATGCGTTCGACCACGCTCGAGACTTTCGACGGCAAGGACGTCATGGTGCCCAATGAGAAATTTATCGTCGAGAGCTTCACCAACTGGACGCACAAGAACAAGAAACAGCGCTATCGCGTCGACTTCTCCGTCGCCTATCACTCCGACATCAGGGCGTTGGTCGAGATCATCAAGCAGGTGGTGGCCCGTCACCCGCAGGTGATCAGCGGCGACGACGTACCGCTGGAGGAGCGGCCCGATTGCGAGATCGACAGCTTCGGGGATTCCGGCATCAAAATGTTCGTCGAATTCTGGATGGACGGCATCGACGACGGCAAGAATCGTGTCGGCGGCGATCTCCTGCTCATGATCCTAGAAGCGCTGCAGGAGCACGGCTTCGAGATCCCGTTTCCTCAGCGCGAGGTTCGCGTGCTGAATGACGCGCCGAGTCTCAGGCCGCTAGGCGACCGCACGTGAAGGTTGGGCGAGGATCATTATTGCCCTGTCGGGGATGCTTCTTTGCCGCTGATCATCCGGCACTTGAAACCTTTGTGTAAAGTTCTGGAGACTTCCATCCTTTGAGCTATAAGTGGCTCTGTTGCAATGCACATCTGTTCAAACAGAACGCGGGTGCGCGACGGAGAGTTCTTGTGACTTCCAGCCTGGGGCTTCCCGCCGGCTTCCCCACACGTTCCGCCCACGTTGGCCCGTGGGCGCGAACTGCGGTGAAGTTGGCTAGTCACAATCAGCCTCAAGGGACGCGCATGTCGGATCTACATTACTAAACGTAGGAAGTTTAAGCAGGGGTCCAGCGGTGGGCGTTTTCCCCCGATGACACCGAAATTCTCGAAATTCCCTCATGCACAAGGCGATCTACCTTGACTAGCTACCTTGACTAGCTACTTCGCCACGGCTACGATTCTGCGCATGCTGACCAACCCTGTTGCTTTTGTCTACGGAGCGCTATGCATTCTGAGCTACGCAGCATTCGCCTTATTCTACGTGAGCGAAGATGCACGCTCGCCTCGCTCCATCGTCAAGGCGTCCATAGCTTTTGTCATTGCTTCGCTAGTCACTTTCTATATCGGGGTCGCCGTGGGAGGCGCCCTGGCAGTTGCCGCGACTTTCTATGTCGTTGATAGGAAGAATCGCAGCCGTGGCTGGGCGCTAGTGGCGCTCCTGTTCGGCCCGATCACTTTGCTCATAACCGTCTGTTTGCCTAAAGTCGCGGGCACGACGCTTTCTCTGACTGGACCTCCAGCAGGCTCCGCGAACGCCGCCAGGAAACCCTGATTGGCCTCGACCGTTCTCACTGCGGGATTCATGGTGCTCCTCTGCATCATCGATACCTTGTGCGGTCATTGAAAATTTCAAGCGTAGGAAGTTTAAGCAGGGGTCCAGCGGTGGGCGTTTTCCCCCGATGACGCATAGAGGCTTTCTGTTGGGAGAAAGGGGGGAAACCTCCGTGCCGAACCGGTCCGGACGGAGACCCTTCGAGTTGACGTGCCGTTGTGACTCTAGGGTTTGTAGCGATTACCGCCTTGTCGTAGAAGTGCTTTCCGCCAGAAACCCCGCTAAGAAGAACTCCCGAAACGCCGCGGTGTTTACGAGCAGTCGAGAATACGAACAACTCGTCGCTCCGATTGGGACCGACTGATGGGGAGGAATGTTGTCGCCGTTGAACAAGATCCCAGATTCAGCTTCCGCGAACCCGACTTCGGGGAAATTGCAGTCGGATGGTAGGCGGCCGAGTGAAGCTAGTTGGTAGTGAGATTAGAAAGTCCTCTCGGGCGCTCGTTCCTTAAATGACTTCGTCAATCCGCACAGCGCTCTCATGGTCGTGGCGGCGATCAGTTCGCAGACTTGCTAATCGAATGGAACATCGAGGAAGTCGCGGAAAAGCTGGAAACATTGTCGTGTTTTTCCGCGACTTTTTCCTGCGTCCGGGCGGTAACTTACAGATATCGCACGGACAGACATCGCCAATTGGAATGATCCACCTGCAAGCTTTCAGTTGGATGAACCGTTTGATGTTGGTTCGCGCCTGACGACAAGCTTCCCGGGGCAGACATTGCATTCGCTCATCCGAAAAGTCGTCAACGAATTGACGACCGATGAAGCGATTATCGACATGCAATTACCCGGTGCGATTCTTTCGTTTCAGTGGAAGTTTGAGAGCCTATCTGAGGATCGAACCCGAATTACGCAACGGATGACACTATCAGGAGCAAACGCCGCGGTGCTCGTGACTCAGGCAGGCATCTTGGAAAAGAGCACACCCGAAGGAATGGCAAAACTTGTCTCAGCAATCGAACGTTCCATGAAGGCAGGTTACAGGTAACGCTCGCGCAGAATCGCAATGTGATGCGCAACGTGACCGGCTGCGATAAAAGCGACTGCGTTCACTGTGAACGTACAGTTGCTCGCGACGCCAGTTTTCGACCAGGCTTCCGGCGGCATGTTGGCGAAAAGCGATATCGTGGAGAGGCGAACCCGGCGAAACTCCTCGCAATGATCGGCCCAGGAGATCTTGTCGGCGCCGGCGCCAGCAGCAGCAATGTTCTGGTCATAATCTGGAAGCGGTGTTGGAAAGCCGCGCGCAAACCAGAGCGCACGAAAGGCAAATGCTCTCTCGGTATCCGTTACATGGTTGAGAAGCTCTCGGATGCTCCATTTCCCGGGAGCGTATCTCTGCAGCGACATGTCTTCCGAGATACCAGCAAACAGGCTTTCCAATTCGTCCAGTTGTTCCCCGAGCACGTTCTGCACGTTCTCGCCAACAACTTTGTTGATGTATCTGAAGTAATACTCTGCGGCTTCATTAGGGGAAGGTCGACCAATCATGATCCGACTTTATCACTATTCGGCCGACAATGAGGGTGGCGTAGAAAGGCAACCGCACCATATCGCCAGCCTGCATTCTCTTGTCTATGCCCAGCAGCCGACGCCAGCGCCCACGGCGCCGAAGCCCGAGTCGAATTTCCGTGCCTCGATAACAGAATCACTCTTATACGGCACATCCTCGCAACGGACTACCCGGCAATCCTTGTCGACTCAGCGGGAGCATGCGGCGGCGGGAGGTCTTTCAGCAGTCCTACTTTTGCGCCGCTGTGAGAACCTCCTGGATCGCCTGCACGACGACATCGGGCTCGGTGATCATGATTTCGTGGACACTGCGTTTCGCAATCACCTGTTTCCCCCGACGTGAGAGGCCGACCAGGGCCGTTTGATTCCGGCTGTGTTCGTCGTCGGGGTCCAAGCCACGCGACACAACGATGAGCGGAAGATCGGCGAGACGATACGGCTTCTTGAGTTCGGCGGCGAGCGATGCGAGCTCTTCACCTTCGAACGGATTGTCGTTGGTCGCCCAGTGCTTGACCTGTCCGAACGCCCATGCCCGCATCCGCTGCGCATCTGGGGGCAACTTGTCGTAAGGCGGTTCAGTGGCGTGAGGCACCATCTGGCGAGCGGAGGCTTCAATCTGCACGCGAATGTTGGGTGGGATTTGGTCGTCGCGCAAAGGACCGGAGGTCTTGACCGCCGGGACAGGTCTTCCTGTTGCGGTGTCCGCGAGGCGAACCAGTTTCCCGTCGCTAAGGATCATGACGCCAGTTTCAAACCCACTATCGACGAGTACCATGCCGCGTACATCCGAGGGATACGTGAATGTGTACAGGCGTCCGAGTACGCCGCCGGCCGAGTGGCCGACAAGAACATAAGGCTGGGGAACATTCGCCTTATCGAGAAGCGTATGCAGTTCCCAAACGACCTGATGCAACGTTCGCGGGTGCGGCCCCTGCTCGCTCCAGCCTAGGCCCGCCCGATCATAGGAGCAGACGCGCGCGAATGCGGCGACGCGCGGTTGGAGAAGACTCCAGTCGAGGGAGAAACCGCCCGCTCCCGCCTCGAGAATGATTGTCGATTGGCCCGCCTTGCCCTGGCCGGTGCAATTCAGATGTAATCGCCATCCTCCGAGATCGACCATCTTGCCGGGGCCCGGAATCGGTGGAGCGCTATCGGGCGTCTGTGCAGCAGCAAGGAGAAATGCTCCCAACAGAAGTCGATAGAACATGGTCACCTCGTGTTCGATAGAATAGTGTGCATGAATTCTCCGCGAAATATCCCAAGTGAAAGTCTTTCGCTGGTTCCGTGAAGCGGAGTAAACCGACCGCGAGTAGCCTGAGCATCCCGGCCGGCGGATGCTTAACCATGCAGAACGGCGCGAATATTTTTAATTTGCTATGACCGAGCCAGTGTCCTCCTTAACGACTTCAGGATCGTTCTTCGGCTCTGGTGTCACGAGCTCATGAATGCGCTCCGGTTGTACGAGGAGTTCCACAAGGGCGCCCCAAAGCTGGTCATTCGTCTCGCTGATGAGCAGGCGTCTAGCCGGGCACTAGGGCTTGTTCGTGCAGGCATACTTCGCTGCCCGGGACTTATCTGTTCTGTAACCTGAGGCGGACGAGTACTTCACATGCATGGGGGCGCCGCAGGCCGGGCAGCGCAGCAGTCCCGTGCCCATGGAGAGCTTGACGCTGTTCTTTTTTCGGTTGGCCGCGATCTTCTGCTGCACGAGGTCGAACGTCTTCGGATCGATCAGCGGCGCGTGGTTGGGTTTCTCACGGGATCCGACCACGATATTGTCCTGACGACGAATCACGTACCTGGAGCCATCGACATCCTTACCGTGTTTGGACTTGTGGAAGCGGTAGACACCCAAATAGATATCGTTGCGCAGGAGGTCGCCCAGGACCGCAATGCTCCATCGTTCTCTTCCTCTTTTTGTCCGGAGAAAGAATGTCAGGAATGTCTCGAGCAGACTGAAAACCACGTTCGAATAGTCCGTGGTATGTTTAAAAAGAATCTCGACCCAGAGAAAGAGGCGCCCGGCAGGATAGTGGAGACATAATTGGGCAGTCACATCGGTCGCCGCATGTGGATCTCCCGTGAATTTCCACCATCAGTGCCCAGTTCTCTTCTCATGAGCTTGGTTGGCTGTGCATCCGTTTCCGGAGGATTTTACCAAATGCTGTTTCACGTTTCGTGTTCCCTCGAATACTCAGCTAAGTTCCCGTCCACGATGATTGTGAACATCCATGCTCAGCGAAGTGCATCTCAGACAGTTCTGGCAGAGGAATTCGCGATTCAACCGCAGACGCCGAGCGCCGAGTTTGCGGCGGAAGGAAGTGAGAATCGTTTTGTCCGCGTGGAGACCGGCCCGCACAAGACGCTGAATGTTGAATACCGGGCTACAGTGGACGTGGACGTACAAACGTATGCCGCTAAATCCGTGCACGCCACGCCCGTAGCGGAATTGACCGGCTCGGCCATTCCGTATCTGTTTCCCAGCCGTTATTGCCAATCGGATCGCTTGAGCCGGCTCGCCTGGGATTTATTCGGGAAGATCGAAAATCCACATAAGAAGGTGGTGGCTATCACAGACTGGATTCACGACAATGTGGAATATCTACGAGGCAGTACGGACTCCATGACCTCCGCGTTCGACACCGTGACCCAGCGTACAGGCGTGTGCCGCGACTTTTCGCATCTCGGTATTGCGTTATGCCGTGCGCTGAATATCCCCGCCCGATACTTTTCCGGATATGCATATGGGCTCGAACCGCCCGATTTTCATGCCTGCTTCGAGTGCTTTATCGGGGGCTACTGGGTAGTGTTCGATGCAACCCGCCTGGCCCACCTGAACGGATTGGTGCGCATCGGCACCGGCAGAGATGCCGCGGATGCGGCGGTGGCGAGCATCTTCGGCAGCGCGAAGTGCACTCGGATGACGGTGAGTTGCGAACTGGGCGAGGGGCAGAAATTCATCGCGATCGGCCGGAAGCAGTTGAAGAAGTCTGGCGTGTCGCTGACGCCGACTGGCTAAGGCGAAGCGATGCGTATTCATATTGAACACGCGACCATCTATCGATACAAGAGAGCGGTTCATTTTGACCGGCATCGCCTGGTCTTGCGTCCGCGAGAAGGTCATGATGTGAGGGTGGAGCGAATGCATCTCCGGCTCGAACCCGACCATCGTCTCGTGTGGACCCGTGACGTGTTTGGGAATTCCGTCGCACTTGTGGATTGGCTGCAACCTTCCGACACTCTCACGATCGTAAACGACGTCCAGATTGCGCGGACGCTGCCGTTTCCGTTTACCGCAGCCGACCGTTGGATTGCGCCGCTGCCGCCGCAATACGAAGTGATGGAGCAGGCCATAACGGATGTGTACCGGTTGGCGGCGTTTCCCGACTCCGAAGAGTCGGTCCGCCGCTGGTTGAATGAATCTCTGACGGTTATCCCCTCCGACGCCGAAAGCACCGTGGAAAACCTGTGCATTCTGATCCACACGACGATTGCCTATCAGCGCCGCGTGGAAAAAGGGGTGCAGACGCCGGCGCGTACTCTTGAACTTCGAAGTGGCTCCTGTCGCGACATGGCGACGTTAATGATGGACGCCTCCCGCCTCCTCGGCGTCGCTGCCCGTTTTGCCAGCGGATATCTGCACGGTTCCGCCTCGCTTGCCGGACGAGCCGCCACACACGCCTGGACCGAAATCTATCTGCCGCTCCTCGGATGGCGGGGCTTCGATCCGACGATCGGATCCGCCATTTCGTTGAACCATATTGTCACTGGCGTGAGCAACCACCCGCGCGGAGTAATGCCCGTATCGGGCCGTTTTCTGGGCAACGACGACGATTTTCAATCGATGAACGTGAATGTTAGAACCGAGGAGCTTCCGATATCGGTCGCTGACACCCCTGTGGACTCACGGCAGAGCTGATTGAGAAAGCTGGTCGGGAAGAAAGTCCGGCAACTACGGCTGAAAAGTGGCTTCGCTCAGGAAGACGGCGGGACCACGGAGAAGGAAGTTAAGTGCGCCTGGGGAGGAAGCGGGCCTCGTGCCTCGATAACAGAATCGCCCTTATGCGGCATTACATGAGGACGTGACTACTCGCGATCCCTCGTTTGAAATTCCTACGCTCCTCAGCATTTTGGACTCTGTTTCTAAGTCAGAGAAAGATGAGAGTCCAGCGGAAAAGCGCGTATCCAATCCGCGACGGATCGAGCCCGATCAGACACGCGGAGTGGTCTCAGCCAAAGCGTGCTGAGGTAAACTCATCGTCGCAATGAGTATGTTTCCGTTGAAACTGTTATCGTCGATGGCGACCCGCGAGTTGCTGGCGGAACTCGCGGCGAATTGCGGCCAGATTCTGGATCAACCCGTCGTGACCGAGGCGGCCGGCGGCGTCGATGTCGCCAAGCGTGTTCAGGCGGGCGAAGCGGTCGACATTGTCGTCCTCGCCGGCAATGTGATCGACAAACTGATTGGTGAGGGGAAGCTGTTGACCGGAAGCCGTGTGGATTTGGTGAAATCCGGCATTGGGATCGCAGTCCGCAAAGGGGCCTTGCGGCACGACATCGGTTCTGAAAATGCGGTTCGGGATGCGGTGATTGCCGCACGCAGCCTGAGCTATTCGACCGGTCCGAGCGGAACATACCTTCAAACGCTGTTTGAAGGCTGGGGCATTCTCGAAGCGATCAAAGAGAGAATCGTGGTTGCGCCGCCGGGAATACCGGTAGGAACTCTCGTCGCCAGGGGCGAATGCGAACTCGGATTTCAGCAGATGAGCGAACTCATAAACCTGCCGGGCATCGATGTGCTGGGCGCGCTTCCACCTTCGATCCAGATGCTCACTGTTTTTTCCGCGGCCATTTCTTCAGGCTCTTCGTCGTCCCAGGCAGCGCGCCGAGTATTGGACTACATGACCTCACGCGATGCCGATGAGGTTAAACGCCGATTTGGCATGGAACCCGTGCCTCGATAACAGAATCGACCTTATGCGGGATTCCACGCAGAGGAAATACCTTGTCACCCGCACTTGAAATTCCTACGATCTCAGAGCGAATCAGTACAGCGTCGTCCGACTGGGAGGCCGGTCGTCGGTCATGAACGTAAATCCTGAACTCAATGGGGCGCGATATCACTCTCACCAGCGTAGATGACGTAGGTTACGGTGCCCTGATTTCCAGTTGCCATTGGCTCCGAGACTTCCACTGTCAGTGGCGGACTAACGGAATCAAAGCACCATTTCTTGCGGCGGACAATCGCCGGAATGGGGGCCGAGGTCCATGCTCACATGTGGGGACCTTCAGAATTCAAATGTACGGGAGTCCTCAAGTCTTTCGATCGAACGAAGGACCTATCCTCGCTTCGACTAGTCGCGAAAACACTGTTCCAAACCGCCTATCAGCCCGGTTCGCCTCTCGACTTCCCGCAGCAACAAGATCCCGGTATCCGAGGTGATGTTTCCACCGTCGAATCTCGCGATTACTTTTCTCTGATTTAAGGAGTGAAATTCAAAGGAGTGCTGATTACACTCTGTCGTCATAAAGGCCGCCTCCGTTCCCGTCACTTGCGCTTCTCATCAAAGCCTTAAATGACACACCGGGCGGCCTTTTCTGGTCCTGTCGCCGTCGCCTATTCCATCAGATTCTTCGAAACGTATGAGAAATGTGGGCTAGCGTACCGGTGGGTGAGATGGTCAAGTCTTGCTCGTCTTGCAACCAGTCTGGCAAAGGCTAACGCGCTCTCAGGAGTTGGCACGCGCGCAGATTACTTATTCGGCGTTCGCCGAGCAAATTAAATTTGATTAATCCGAGAGTAGATTTCTAATCGTTGCCATGGTGAAGTGGCTGCGAGGGGAGCGCCATGCAAACGATGGCTCGACGCAGCAAGGGCTCTGGCGGTCGATCGTCGGTGGTCTCGCCGCTGGCGGTCTGAACGATGCGGCTGCTCGTTATGTTCGACTGCAGTCGTCGACCTGCTTCCTGCAGTCTCGGCAGAAACCATGAGACCACGATGACCTCGGCGCTCTGGATTCCCAACATTGATAGGTCAATTAGGCATCCTCATATATAGGTGCAACTCAGAGCAATCGAGCGTTTCAAAAATTCCGCCAGCGACTCGACGACGGTGAAGGATATCCATTGCGGATAGGCGACCGACCTTTGGCATTCTTTCGACAAATTAGATTTGGTGGTTCTAATCTAGATGTTTATACGTATAGAGAGTGTCGGTGATGGTTTGGGGTTAGGCTCTTGCTGAGGGAAAGATGACAACGCAGACTCGGTTCCATGTGAACGCGCTATTCCTGCTCGTGCTGCTTGGTGCCGAAACGGCTGCGGATGCACAGGTCCAACCAGAGCTCGCCAAGCGCTACTTCGAGGAAGCCACGAAGCTCTGCGAGCGAGACGCGGGCCGGCTGTGGGGTGTGTCGCTCTGTGGTCCGATGGTGATCTTTGACCCAGCGACCGGAACGCGTGCCACAAGCCAGCCGGAACCGGAGGGGCCGACACCCCGCTTTCTGGGTTTGGCGGACGGCCCCGTCTCCTGGGGCGGGTTGCGCTGGTTTGTCTGGCCGTTGTACATGCTCCCGGAGAATAGTCCCGAAGCACGCCAACAAATCATGCTTCACGGGTTGTTCCATCGCATTCAGCCCGAGCTGGAGTTCTCGCGAGGAAACGGCGACGGCTTTAATGAGCATCTCGATACCCTCGAAGGGCGCGTCTGGATGCAGCTTGAATGGCGGGCCCTCCGCCGCGCGGTCGAGTCGAGCGGGAACGACCGGGCCGACGCGATCGCCGATGCGCTGGCCTTCAGAATTGAACGCCGCCGCCGGTTTCCCGGCGCGGCAGACAACGAACGGCGCGACGAGATTCGCGAAGGGCTCGCCTCCTACACCGGCCTCGCTTCATGGGCCAATTCGCCCGCGGATGCTCACCGTTCCGCAGTGTCAGCGCTGGCAGGAGGCGAATTGCAGACGTCCTTTGTCGGAAATTTCGAAGCCGCGTCCGGACCCGCCTATGGTGTGCTGCTGGACGATCTCCTGCCGGAATGGCGCCGACAGCTTCTTGGCGCCTCCGACCTTGGCGACTTGCTCGCCTCAGCAATCAACAGGCCGCCGACGACGGATGTTGCCGTGGCAGCGGCGCGCTACGATGGCGCAACGCTGCGAACGGCTGAGGAGGCGCGCGATCGGGCGCAGCAGATCCGCGTCGCCGAGTTGCGTCGACGCTTTGTTGATGGGCCCGTACTGACGATGCCCGGCACGGGCAGCGGGACCAGCGACACCACCGGCAGCGTAGGTATTCCGGGAGTCGGGACCGTGTTTTTTCGCAATTTCACCCTTTCCGCTCAATGGGGCCGTCTTAACGCCAACAACGGCGTTTTGCGCTCTGCCGATGGGACCACACTGTCCGTACCGGTTACCGGGCCACTCGAAGGGACCACCCTGCAGGGGGACGGCTGGAGCGCCACTTTGAACTCTGGGTGGGTGGTGCGGCCGGCGGCACCACCTGGCTCCTTTACTCTCGTTCGGGAGAACTAACCGGATCCTCTTTCCTGTGTGACGGCCAGCAGCGGCTGGCGGATTTAGCGGGAACTGACGGACGTCACGTGCTTTGCGACTGATCGTTGAGCCCTCTATTTCAATTCGAGCAATGCTGGTTCCCATTCAGTTTGGACTAGTTGACCACGGTGCGACCAAAGATCATTGCGGCCATTTGGCGTCGGGATCGTAATTGATAATGGTCTGTGGAACGACGGTAGGAACCATTGGACGCAGATACGGACGTCCCGCGCTCTTGTGGCAGGTGTAGCACTGCTCAAGCATCGCCTTGTAGGCCGGTGCAAAGGCCTGACTGTCCTTCGATTCTATGGTCTTCTTAAGTGCTTCCATCGTGCTCGGCTCGATAGAGTCCCAAATCCCTTGTGCATTAACGATCTCGCCTTCCGGCGTCTTAGGCGTCGGATTAATTCGGAGCATCCACCGAATACGTCCGCGTGTTTCGTTGAAATAGAACATCGCCAACGGCCAGTTTTTCTTTTGGCCAGCGAACCAAAGATTGGAGTACTGAAATGCGACATCCGCCATCACGTGGGAGAGAGTCGGGGTGATGGTTTTCAGTCGTGTCACATCATCATTTAGTGACGGCGCTGCAGCTTTAGAGCTATCAGGCGTCGCCGGGGAAACGGTCTGAGCCTTTCCCAACGCTGGGGCCTTCCAGACAATAAGGCCTCCAATGAGGGCGCCCAGGATGAAGACGGCTATGGACTTGACCATGACGAGAACCTCCTGAAATGAACTTAAGTTCGATGACTGCTTCACGTGCTGCAGAGGTAAAACGCGGATTCGAATGTGAAACGTGAAAGCCAAGGTGCCTGAGAGAAGTTGTCGATTTGAAAGTCATTCTTTACCAGAGAAACGAAATAAGTTCCTGTTCTTCTCTTCAAGTCAGATTGAGACTGGTAGGGATAGCAGGAGTGCTGCGCCGCCACCCACACGATCAGAAATTCCAACTTCGCCTCCGTGTGCCCGAACGACGGCGTCCACGTAAGCCAGTCCAAGCCCTCGTCCTGGTGATTGCTTTCCCTTGACGAACCGATCGAAAGCCCGTTGCCGAAGTTCAGGCGAGAAGCCCGGTCCATTGTCTTCAACTCTCAGCCGGACGCGATCTCCAGCTGAAGTGAGCTGAATGCGAATTCGGCACGCATCCGGCAAATGCGTCAATTCGTTGTCGAGCAAATTCCCGACTACGCGGCTCATCAGTGAAATATCTCCGTTGAAAACGATGTTCTCTGACACTTCGACCTCGAGCTCATGGTGATGTTCTGCAAACGCCGGCTGATAGAGATCCGTCAATTGAAGTACGAGACACGACAAGTCGATTCGACCCCGATCCAGATGTAGCGCGCCTCCAGCTGCTTCCGCCAAGTCAAGAGTCGTATCGAGTAACAGAGCCATACGATCAAGCCCTTCGATGGCTTCCGCCACGGGTTCTCGCCAGGAACTGTCGTCATCGTTCGATAGAGCGACTTCAAGACGCCCGCGAATCGATGTTACAGGGCTCTTGAGATCGTGAGCCACCGCGTCAGTTACGGTTCGAAGTTGATTCACCGAAGCCTGAATTCGATCGAGCATGTGGTTGAACGTCCTGGAGAGCCGTGAAATCTCATCGGAGCGTTCAGATTCGGGCAGTCTCTTTCCAAGGTCATCTGTCCCGATTCTAGCGACAGTTTCCGAGATCCTCTCGATACGACCCAGCAGGCGATGTGCGCTAGCGTAGGCGATTAGGAACCCAAATGCGACCATGCCGGCCCACACGATAAGAAACCGGCTTGTCAGCTTACCCAGCAGTTGTATGGCGGCATGATCGATCAGGCCCAGATAAATTGCGCCGCCATGCTCTCGATCACTGACGACCACGCGAAAGGGCGTGTGCCCATCGTTTACATAGATGGATTGGGGGACACCGGGCATCAGGTGCGCATGCTCGATGGCGTTCAGAAATGCCTGTTTCGGCTCAGGTCCAATCCATAATGAGGGCTGATTGGCAAAAGTCTGCATGAAGAAAACGGACTTTAGCTGCTCTCCCGTGCCGTCGTCTCCGCCGATGACTTCGCGTGTTGCGAGCTCGGCGACCTCCTCAATGATGCGTCGGTTAAGACTGTCCTGCGGCGTGTTGGCCGCCACATTAGCCAACACTGCAGCCTCGCCGCTCAACCACGCATCAGTGCGTTCCAGGACGCTGTTTTTGACGAGAATGTAGATCGTGAAGAAAGCCGAGGCAGTACCTACCGCGAATGCCAGCGTTGTCCAGATTGACAGCCGCCATGCTGCGGTACTGAGGGAATTTCTAGGCGATTTTGAGAACATACCCGACCCCCCGGATCGTATGAATCAGCGGTCGTTCAGTATCATGGTCGACCTTAGTCCTCAGCCGATAAATATGGACATCAACAACGTTTGTCGCAGGATCGATTTTCATTTGCCAGACCTGATCGAGGATCATCGCGCGCGTCACAACCCGACCGGCATTGCGGCACAGGTATTCCAGAAGCACGAATTCCTGTGGTGTCAAACCTAGCGGCCGATCGTTTCGGTAGGCGTCCCGGCGAACCAGATCCAGTTTCAATTCTCCGAGGCGCATGCGCAGCGATTCCTTTTGAGGTGGGGCTGCGCGTCGCAGAAGGTTCCGGAGCCTCGCCATCAGTTCTGCCAGAGCGAACGGTTTCGTGAGGTAATCATCCCCTCCGTGTTCCAAACCGCGCACGCGTTCATTTACCGAGCGACGGGCTGAGAGAATCAGGACAGGAGCATTACTTCCTTTGGCACGACACCGCTGGATCAGGTCCAATCCGTCACCATCAGGGAGGCCGAGGTCGATTATGAGTGCGTCGTGGATATCTTTCAGAATCTCGATTTCGGCCGATTTCGCATTGGCTGCAGTATCAATCGAATACCCGGCCCCTGTCAGAGCCTGATCGAGGAACGCTCGAATCGCAGAGTCGTCCTCTACAATCAACAGCCGTACCGGTTTCACTTATCCTCTTCGGTCATCGCGGTAGCCAGATCTCGCAGATTGCGATGATTACTGCCACCCCGAGCGAGGCGACGATGAAGCCGCTGCGGCGGCGCACTCGTAGTGATAGGAGCGTCACCATGCCGGTCAGTGGGCTGATGGTGAGCAGGAGTGCGGAAATATCAATCATCCAATACCACGTGGGCCCACTGTCAAAGCCCTTATGCAGATCGTCAAGCCTTCCCAACATTCCGCGAGTTTCCTTTTCAGCCTCAGCTTTGCCGTCCGTGCGGTTGATGGTGATGGCGTGTTCCGCGATTGCTGTGGCCCCGCCGGAATTGGGTGTCCAAATAACTACGTCCATTGCCGTGCGATCACGTGGTCATATTGAACATGATGAGGGCGGAGATTCGGACGAGACGTTAGAGCACTAAATGGCGCAAATTCGGAAGCCGACAGGAACGACCTTCGTGTCATCCGGTGAAAAAGCTTTGCCATCCTTAAACCTCGTTTCAATCGGGTCGACCACGCCCACTTTACTTCCTCTGAAACTTCGTCGTGTACTGGCTGAAGTGTAGGGCAGCACCTCGCGGTTTTGAAGTGCCCGTTCCAAGATGAACGAATTGTCACGTGCGGGACCGTTCCGAGCAATTTAGGATGTGACCGGCGCAATGAAGTTCACAAGGACATTTCCGCTTTTTCTACTTCCGCTTCTATTCTGTAGCCCACCTTCGCTTTCGGCCCAAACTCAGCCCTCGCCTTCACAGCAGGCCTCCACGAAGGGCATGAAACTCGGTACAGGCCAGGAAATCTTCGAAGCGGCCTGTAACGGTTGTCACGGTCCAGGCGGAAGGGGGCAACCCCAGTCGATACTTGGATTCGAGCCGCCCGCAACGTTTCCCGACTTCACCGACTGCAATGGAAGCACGCGGGAGAAGACTTCGGACTGGAGCGCCATCATTCACGAAGGCGGACCCGCGCGCGGATTCTCCGAGATCATGCCGTCATGGAAGGAGGCGCTGACGACCGAGCAGATCGACAAACTTCTTGGTTTTCTCCGCAGCCGCTGTGAAGAGGCCGGCTGGCCTTTGGGAGAGTTGAATCTTCCGCGAACGCTCTTCACCGAAAAAGCGTTTCCGGAAGACGAATGGGTGCTCACCACAACAGTGAACACCAATGGACCCGGCGAAGTGGCGAGCGCTCTGATCTATGAGAAGCGCTTTGGCCGAAGAAACCAGCTGGAATTCGCAGCACCCTTCAGCTTTATCCAGGACAGCGGCTGGTCCGGAGGAATTGGAGATCTGGTTCTCGGGTACAAACGGGTGTTGTTCTCTCTGGGCACAAGTTCAATCCTCAGTGCTCAAGGTGAAGTCAGCATTCCAACAGGAAACAAGACCAAGGGCTTCGGTTCGGGCGTGACCACTTTCGAGACGTTCGCGGCGTTCGGACAGAATTTTCCTCGCTCGACATTCCTTCAGATTCAGACAGGCTTTGAATTGCCGACCGATACGGAAAAGATCCCGAATGCCTGCTTCTTCAGAGCCGCAACCGGCAAGATCCTTACGCCGAATGGCCGCGCCGGGCGCGCCTGGACGCCGATGGTGGAGTTCCTCGCCGACCGCGAACTGGAGTCCGGAGCGACGACAGACTGGGACATTGTCCCCGAAGTGCAGGTCACATTGAACAAGCGCCAGCACATCCGGCTCAACGTCGGCGTTCGAACACCCATGAACAACCGCCCGGGCAGAACGACACAACTCGGCTTCTACCTGCTCTGGGATTTCTTTGACGGCGGACTGCGGGAGGGTTGGTGACGAAAAAGTTTTTGCCGTTTCTTCTACAAGCAGCGGTTGTCACGCTGCTGGCGTTGCTTCAGTCCGCTTCTGTCATCCGTGGCGCGGATAAACATATTGACCTCTTTCAAACATCCGACCGCTGCTTCGCCTGCCACAACGGGCTTGCCACTTCTGCCGGTGAGGACATTTCGATCGGTCTCTCCTGGCGGCCCACGATGATGGCCAACTCCGCGCGCGATCCCTACTGGCAAGCGGGCGTCCGTCGCGAAACTCTCGATCATCCCGAATCGAAAGCGGCCATCGAAAACGAGTGCGCGATCTGCCACATGCCGATGGCGCGCTATCAATCGATGCATGAAGGAAGGGAAGCGGAAGTCTTCGCGCGGCTTGCCTTCGGTTCGGATGACCGGATGGATCGACTGGCCCAGGACGGCGTGTCCTGTTCAATGTGTCACCAGATCACGGAGGAAAAGCTTGGCAGTCGGGAGAGTTTGACCGGTGGCTTCGTTGTCGACAGGACAAAGAGCAAAGGCGAGCGCGCCGAATATGGCCCCTACAAGATCGAAGACGGACAGAACCGGGTCATGCGAACGTCTTCCGGCGGCTATCGGCCGACCGAGGGCGAGCACGTCCGCAAGTCGGAGTTGTGCGCAACATGCCACACGCTCATCACGAAGGCCTTGGGACCCGGCGGGCAGGTCATCGGACAACTGCCGGAGCAGATGCCGTATCAGGAATGGTTCGCCAGTGAGTTTCGTGACAAGAAGAGCTGCCAGAGTTGTCATATGCCGGCCGTCGAAGAGGAAAC